>Ga0208357_1003033_pt1 | contig 10609 bp, 6 predicted proteins | sample NGESurdeep092012_6_FD_184487 | JGI IMG/M metagenome (GOLD analysis project Ga0208357, IMG submission 184487) | Arctic peat soil microbial communities from Barrow, Alaska - NGEE Surface sample F52-2 deep-092012 (SPAdes) | ecosystem: Environmental > Terrestrial > Soil > Wetlands > Peat ... | reverse complement strand
CGAGGCAAATACAATCGCTCCCTTACGAAGGCCGGCTCCTGGATTGGTCCGCGACAGGTCGGTCCACGACTCCCTCTGAAACTTGTCGTATAGTGAGCTGTTGTAATCCCAACGCAACCCATAATTGAAGGTAAAATTGGGAGTTACTTTCCAAGTATCTCCACCAAATACTGCCTCCATATCCTGACGCTTCGCGTATTCTCGTGCGGAATAATATGTGGAGCTCGCCGTGGCCACTTGGCCGATCAAAAAGCTTGCTTGAGGATTTCCGTTTGTACCGGTCGGAAGCCCAGTTTGAGCTGTGGAGAATTGGAATGAACCGGCTTCACCCGTCGCAGAGGTTTGGCTGCCTCGAATTGCCCGATACTCTGCGCCGAAGACATACTGATGCCTGCCCTTAACCCAGGTAATCAAATCATTCGGGACATATTCCGGTCTTGAATTGATGTGCTCCAAGGGGTACCCGTCCGTGCTCCCATAAGATTGGCCGCCCGGGCCGCCCGAAAAGGAAATGGCGGCAGGCGCTTGCGTATTATTCGCCACTCCAGGAATCTGCGGCAGCTGGTTCACATAGGAATAGTTCAACACGCCTTCGCCTTCATGCCGGTCCTGGTAGCCAAAGGCGAAGTGATTGAGCAAATGTTCGGAGAACGTGTGCTCCCAGTTGAAGTGGTTCAGCCATGAGCTTTCCGGATTGCCGAACAGCTGTTGGTTGGACAATTGAACGGGTAGATAGCTGTTGAACTTCTGTGGTGCTCCCTGATGCCATACGGAAGCCGCAAAGTGGTCCGACTGCCCTACATAAACGTCGAACCGATAGAGATACTGGAAGGCGCCCTCCAAGATTGCATCAGGAAGCGCGGCAGGCGGCTGAAAATTGGCCACCGTATTCGCATTTGCACGCGTCGAGGGCAAAAAGCTGTTCCATACCGCCGCTCGCTTTGATAGGCCGGCGTAAGTGTTGCAAATCACGTTCGGATGAAGCCCATCGCAGCCCATAAACTGCTTTCGCGTGGCAGGGTTGCCTCCCATTTCCGTTGCCGGATCATATATCGGAATAATCGCCCCTGAACCGTTGATGTAGTCGCTGAAATCGAAGTTATAGGTGCCGTAAGGAGCTGTCGCCTTCAAGGCGCCGCTCCCAGCAGGGGCCTCCCCCAGTTCCTGGAGCGTAGGGAGCGTGAGGGTCGGCGGATTAATGCCGCCTTTCTGACGGTATTGCGAAAAGTTGAAAAAGTAATAAGACTTGATGGTCTTAGAGACACCTTTGATTCGGATTGGACCGCCTACACTTCCACCATATTCGTGTTCGTTGTCCGGACTACGAGTCGAGCGGAATGCGGCGGCGTTCAGAGATCTGTTTTTGAGGTATTCGTAGAGGTCTCCGTGCACCTTGTCCGTGCCGGACTTGGTGGTCATCTCAATGACTCCGCCGGAGATGTTTCCGAACTGCACTGCGTAGTTGCTGGTATCCACCTTTACTTCGCTAAGCACGTCAGGAGACATGGTGTAGTCCTGCATGGCGACGACACCGCCTTGTGTCAGGTCGCCTTCCTGGATGGTGACGCCGTCGACGGTCGCTTCCTGACCGTTCTGCATGCCGCCATTGATGCTCATGCTTTGGAAGTTGGATATGCCCCTGGTTGCATTCACACCGGGCAGCATCGCAGCAAAACTACCCGCAATCCGTGGCCTGGAGGATACTTCGGCTGGAAGCTGATTCTCGACCTCCGGCGATATGTCTGCGCTCAGGGTGGCATTATCGTAATTAAGCGGAGATGCATTCGCCTGAACGCTGACGACTTCGCTAACGCTCCCCACGGTCAGCTTCACGTCGACCCGGTAGGCGGTATCCAACGCGAGCTCAATGCCTGTTTGAAGATAGGTGCTGAAAGTGTGAGCCTCTACTTTCAGTGTGTACGTTCCTGCCGACAACTGAGGAAACGAGTAGATGCCCACGTCATTCGAGGCGGTCGTATTTGAAGTCCCGGTCTTGGTGTTAGTGATGGTGACGGTCGCTTTCGGGACGACACTTCCCGCGGGATCGGTGATTGTTCCGCCGACCGTGCTTCTATACTGCGCGCCAGCGTTCAAGCCTAACAGCATGAACGACAATGCGCACATAAAGGATAATGCCACCTTCCGCCGACTAAATTGCACTTTCGCCTCCCATTGGCTTCCTTCGTGGAATTGTTGGCTCTCAAAGAGAGCCCGAAGAAACTTATGCTCACCTGGTTCGCGGCGCGATAACGATCACCCAGGGGCGCATATCCGTCAAGCCCAATACGATCAACTCCGGTTCCGGTCCACCCGATCTGTACTTCGGACCCCGCGCAACAACCGGCCACAAGCTCAATTCGTGAAATTCTCCCATTCTCGTCGAAGCACATACCGTCCCGACCTTCTGCCGCTTCCAAGATGAATCAAGCACGCTGCTTCTTGCTTCTCTGCTATCCTCATCTCACGTGCTACAAACGTTCTTCAGCGGAAGATCGGTTGTGGCTGGGTGTGAATCTTTGCAGAACGCACATTCAATTGGTCGGATTGCAAACGGGATCAATATAGAGAGCCATAAAGGAAGTTGCAATCGGCCACAATGCTGAATCGTCACTCGTACATCTGTCCGACTCCATTGTGGGCGGCGACGTCGGGACATCTCGGAGGAAATCCATTGAAAAAGGGCCTTAGGAGGTTACGGTTTACCAGAATCAGCTTAACCTCGCGCCATCCTGGTGCAGTCCGCCAGACAGGGGGTTGGTTAAGTTCTGTGAAACACAACTTCAGTCGTGCCGAGAACCGCCTGCAATGAGCGGGGTCTTGGCCCCCGGAAGGACAATTTCCGGCGATTGGATGGCAATTTTGGGCCGTCCGCAAATGACCTGATTCCTGGCGGTTCACAATAGGTTCCACCCTGAGAGAAGGTTCAATTGTGATTCGAATTGTTATTGTGGACGACCATCCAGCCATCCGAGTTGGGCTTACCAGCATGCTCACGGCACACCATGAGTTCGAAGTCATCGGAGCGGCAGCCAGCGGCGAGGACGCGCTCTCGGTGCTGGAGGGGCAAATGCCGGACATCTTGCTGATAGATCTTCGTATGCAGCGCCTGGACGGCATAGGTCTCATGGAGGAGGTCGCACGGCGGCGCTATCCGCTTCGCGCCATAGTCCTTACCAGCTATGAAACTGACGAAGATGTCTATAGATCGGTGAATGCCGGGGCGCGCGGCTATCTTCTTAAGGATTCTTCCGAGCATGAACTGATAGAAGCCATCTTCACCGTTCACGCGGGCAAAAACTATCTACCGCAGCATATTGCTTCGAAGCTTGCGGATCGGATGCACCGGTCGAGCCTTTCTACGCGCGAACTAGAAGTCCTCGGGATGATGGCCAAGGGATTGACAAATAAGCAGATTGCGACGGCGCTGGGGATCAGCGATCACACTGTGCGGTCACATGTGGCGAACATTACCGAAAAGCTCGAAGTGGCAGATCGAACCGAAGCCGTCGCCATAGCCATTCAGCTGGGTGTGCTCCAGTTGAGATAAGATGTGAGGCGATCTGCGGATTCTGAATTTCCCCTGGGGAAGTGGACGACTCGCGGAATGACGCATGCTCTTGTGCGGCTAGGCTCCTCAAGAATCCTGAGAGCGTAAGGAATGAGAAAACCGGGATTCCTGAAAGCGGCTTTCGTTTACACTGCATACCTGCTGTTGGTATGTATCGGGTGCACCCGCTCATCGCAACCTATCATCGCGTTCATCCCGCAGACAACGGCCGATGACCTTTGGGAACCGGCGCATCAGGGGGCGCTGGATGCCACAAAGGCAACCGCGTACAGCATCTACTGGAATGGGCCAACCAGCGACGACGACATTCAGACCCAAATTGGTCTTCTGGATGAAGCTGTCGATCGGCATGCCGCGGGAATTATATTGGCGCCCAATCATTCGCTGGCATTGATGATCCCAGTGTTGAGGGCAACTTCACGCAACATACCCATAGTGGTCATCGGTTCACCGCTTTCGTTGAGCGCCTCGAGCAGGCTTTTCTATGTGCTGAACGATGAAGAAGAGGAGGGCAGGATCGCTGCCCGTCGAATTGGAGAACAGCTGGACGACAAGGGCTCGGTAGCAATTCTCGGTCTGAATCCTGACAATGGCGGCGAATTTCAGCGCATGCGCGCTTTCGAAGCTACGCTGCTTCACGAATTCCCTCACATCACAATTCTGGCTAGATATTTAACTTCATCGAGTCAAGCTCAGGCAGAGCAGATTGCACATCGTGTCGTAACAGGTAATCATAGGCCGGACGCAATCTTGGCTTTCACCCGGAAAAGTACCTTGGGGGCGCTTCGTGCAATTGAAAGCGGCGGAAAAGGCAAGCGGATCATTCTAGTAGGGTGCGATCAGAACTATGCCCTTCTCTATTATTTGTCTCAGGGGAAAGTAGATTCGATCATTGCCGAGAACACTTACGAAATGGGCTTCCAGGCCGCCCAAGTCATTCTGTCAGCCGGATCGGGAAACCACCCGGCGGATATGTCATATGTGAAGCCAATCCTCATTACGCGAGAAAACATGAGTTCGCCGGTGCTCCTCAACATACTCACACATGACGCGAGGGTACGGCATTGAGAAAGAAGGTAAAGTGGTCCCACTGGAGTGTCCTGCTGGCGCTGGGCGTACTGGCGGCGCTGGTGGCGACTGCTTTCACAATCCGATATTTCTCTCTGCAACACGCGCCTACTGGAGCTCTTTTTGTACCGGGACAAAATGAAGGCTGGACAGCCTACGGCGGCACCTGGAAATTAATAGGGAACTCCATCCAGAATAACTCCACTGAGCGCGGCGCAAAGTTCATGAAGGGCTCGTCGCATTGGCGCGATTATTGGCTCGAGTCCGATTTGGAATCCTTGGGCGCAAACGGCGATTTCGGTCTAGTGGTGCGGTCCTCAAAGGAAGATCGGGGAGTCGATTCTTACAGTGGCTACTACGTGGGCCTGCGCGAGCATGACAACAGCCTCATCATGGGACGCAGCGACTATGGATGGTCGGAGTATGCTGCGCTCAAGCTGCGAACTGTGATCGAGCCGTTTCACTGGTATCACCTGAAGGTAGTTGCTGTGGGTTGCACCATCGCGGCTCAGTTCACGGATCCCGCAACGAACGCCAGGAGTTCCATCGCGATGAAGCAAGCACCATCGGATTGCGCCGAGTCTGGCCGAATTGGATTGCGGTCTGTTGCAACCAGGTCCGCGTGGAGAGACATTCGGGCGAATTCGGCCACAACATCTGATCTGCAGCCGATTCTGGAGGCAACGAGCGCTTCAAAAGAGACGATTCGTCCGTTCGGCCTTCAAGACATTCTCGACGAGTACAAGCCTGCCGATGACTCCGGCGACTCAGCGGTTGATCGGCTCAGGGTCGAAGACGCTGAGCCGATCAGTAATCTGCGCCTCGCCTCCGCGATGGGAACCGATTCTGTCTCAGTGCGCGGTAAAGTGATTCTCACCAACCCCACTCTATTCATCCAGGACTCGACGGGAGGAGCTTCGGTTCCCGACGTCGAGACCACCAATCTGAACATCGGTGACGAAGTGCTGGTTCAAGGGAAAGCCGCACCTCATCCTTTCAGCTCGTCCATCTACAACGCACAAGTGACCATGTTGTGGCCTGGGGGAGTTGATCCGCCATTCTCGATTACTGCATTTCAGGCAGCCACGGGAGCTTTTGATGGCCGATTCGTCGAATTGCAAGGTCGCCTCGGAAGCGTAATTGCGCTAACGCGGCATCGTACGGTTTTCGGGTTTCACGAAGGCGAGCAGCGCTTTCAGGCCATTTTGGGTCCGAGCACGAGCGGATCTGCCGTGCCCGCATTTTCGAAAGAGAGCCTTCTGCGAATTCGCGGTGTTTGCGTGACCGACTCCAAATACACGAAAAATCTGGTGCCGTTCGTCATCTTGCTGAGTACAGTTGATGACGTGAAAGTGATCAGCGGGCCGCCTTGGTGGAGCACGCGAAGCTTGATTACGGGTTTTATCGCTTTCACATTCCTGTCTTTGCTCGGATACCTGCTGTACATACGCGTCTCGCAATGGAGGCTACGAGCTGTCATCGAAGAGCGGCTTCGCCTGGCGCACGAATTGCATGACACACTGGCCCAGAGTTTTGCTGGCATCGGGTATCAATTGCGAGCGATTCTAAAAAGCCTTCCGGACGCTCAATCCACGGTTCGGAAGCAGATTGAAATCACTTCTGCGTTGGTCCGGCAAGGCCATCAGGAAGCACGGAGAAGTATCTCTACATTACATATTGGCGCTGACACTCTTCAGATCGAGCTGCTTCCCGCGCTTGCTCAGGCTGCTAAGCGGATGATTGGCGATGGCTCGATCGTGGTAGAGACTTCGGTCAGCGGGAATCCGCGGCACATTCCAGTTCAAGTCACAGACGCTATTTTCCGTATGGGCCAGGAGGCAATTGCGAATGCAGTCCGCCACGCCAATGCTTCGCGCATTCATGTCCATCTCAGCTACGATAAAAAGATCCTGCACTTTATTGTTGAAGACAATGGACTCGGATTCACTCCCGAAGCGTCTATTCCGGACGGGTTCGGTTTGAACGGAATCCGTACCCGCATTCACGCCGTGGGAGGAACAGTTCAGATTTGTAGCGCGCCCGGCCGGGGAGCGCGATTGCGGGCAGACGTCCCGCTGCCGCCTCCACTTCGGTTGCTCCATCTATTTTCTCGGCGAAAGGAGAAGGTCGAAAGGTAACCCCGACTCGGAAAGGGATGTCGTCGATTCTCTTCGCTGCTGGCGTCCAACAGGCATTTGGACTGGGTTCTTCGATATTTTAGGTAAGCTGGCCGGACAACCCATCTGGATGTCGATCGGGAACGAAGGTCGACAGCAGATTCCTGTATACGATTCCACTATTTATTTTTCCGATATTCTGTTTCCCGATCGCGGCGTGGCATCCATTCGCGAGCACTGCGCTGAGGCAATACACGCCGGCTAAAGGTGGGTGAAGATTAAGTTGGGGCGCGGAGATAAGTGGATGCCAAGAGAGGAGGGAAATCGCCGGGACATAGAAGTGACGCTGGCGGCTCGAGAAGCTGTGGGGCCGCCAAGCCTGTTGATGGCCGACGCGAACTATGGCTATCGAGGACAGTACGACAAGGCAATGCACCTGATGGATGCGACGAAAGCGGCTCGACTGCTCTGGATGGAGGAGATCTTTCCGGAGACACCGGAGATGTACACCAAGTTTCGGAGTGACCTGAAGGCCTCTGGCAATCCGTGTAAGGTGGCCTTCGGCGAACATATGCATGCGGTTGACGCCATCGATCCTTACCTCAGACCGAATCGTCTGGTCGATTATGTTCAGTACGACATTCGGGCGAATGGATTTGTCGATAATGTGACTGTCGCACGGAAGTGTGCTGCTGTAGGAGCCCTCGCAGACAACCATAATTGGGCGTCTCAGATGGGTTACATCATGAGCCTGCATATGGCGCGGGCGCTGGGCAATTATGGTATTGCGGAATGCGATCGTTCAACCTGCGAAGTCCTGAAGGTCGATACACCGGATCCTATCAGAGGTGCGGTGCCCGCGCCGTCCAAAGCTGGGTTAGGGATCTCGATCGACGAGGATGTGTACCGACTCAAGAATGCGCCCACTGAGATTGTTATCGGTTAGGAGCGGCATGAGCCAGTCGGCTCCAGAAAGCCAGGAAGACTACGAACGCAGCCTTCGTACCGGCTGAAATAGGGCGCTGGCAGCATCGAGTAGTTTTCACCTTCCTCCACGGCGGTGCGTGTTCTTCGTCGCTGTCATCGTCGGAGCCAGATGATATCTGTTGAAAAAGCTGGTCGGCGGGAAGCTGCTTGGGTTTGTCCCAGCGGGCGATGAAGCAGTCTATTTGTAGCAAATATATACTTGGCGAATCACTTGATTAGTCAAGTATATAATTATCCTTGAAAGGACAATAGCTATGTGCACAAGACCGGGCTTTGCCTTCACCCGCCGGAGTTTGCTTCTTCAAGCCGCACGTATTTCAGCCGGCATAGCTGTTGCTGCGCGTTTTCCAGGATTAGAGGCGCAGAGTGCACAGACTGCATCTTTGCATTTGGATACCAGCTTTGGAATGTCCCGGCGTAAGGCCCAGATTTTTTCTCTCGATGCAGTGCAGCTTGGTACAGGACCGTTCAAGGAGGCAATGGAGCGAAACGGGCTCTATGTCCTGTCCTTGGATCCGGATCGATTTCTACATTATTTTCGCAGTACAGCCGGGCTTGCTCCAAAGGCGGACACCTACGGAGGTTGGGAGACCAAGGTCGGACGAATGCTTGGCCACTATCTCTCGGCGTGTTCGATGTACGTGAGGGCGACGAGTAACCGGGATTTTAAACAGCGTCAAGACTATGTAGTTGGCGAACTGGCTTTATGTCAGAAGGCCAATGGAGACGGTTATGTGGGGGGAGTACCGGATGCGCATCGCATCTTTAGTGAGATTGCTAAGGGGAATATCTATCTGGCCCGGGGCAGTCTAAACGGTGTCCATGCTCCCTGGTACATGTTACACAAGATGTGCGCTGGTCTGCGCGATGCCTATGCCTACGGACAGAGTGAGCAGGCTCTCGCCGTCCTCGCTGGATTCAGCGATTGGTGCTCGGGCCTGATCGATCCTCTAAGCGAGGCACAGATGCAGAAGATGCTTGAAGCCGAACATGGTGGCATGAACGAAATATTTGCCGATATGTACGGAATCACCGGGAAGAACCAATACATCGCGCTCTCTAAACGGTTCAATCATCGTGTGGTGCTGGACCCCCTCACCAGAGGGATAGACGATTTGGACGGACTACATGCGAACACGCAGATACCGACGGTGATCGGCTTGTATGTGCAATATGAGGTAACTGGAGACAAAGCGGCAGAGAGAGGAGGGGGATTCTTCTGGGAGACCGTTACGCAGAATCGATCCTACGTAATAGGCGGCGACAGTGACAAAGAACACTTCTATCCCATTGGACAGATGGGTAATAACTTATCGCCAGCAGCAGCCGAGACTTGCAACAGCTATAACATGGTGAAACTCACCGATCGCTTGTTCGCCGGCGCTCCTCGGGAAGAGCTCGCCGCATATAATGAGCGGGTCCTTTGGAACGACATTCTCGCGTCGCAGGACAAATCGACACCAGGCATGACTTACTACATGTCATTGGCACCTGGACACTTTAAGACCTTCAGTACACCCTACGAATCTTTCTGGTGCTGTGTCGGCACCGGTATGGAGAATCACGCAAAGTACGGAGAAAGCCTTTACTTTAGTTCGCCGTCCGAACTCTGGATCAATCAGTTCATCCCCTCCACTGTCGATTGGCACGAAAAGAAGATGCGATTGGTTCAAAGTACGACGTTTCCTCTTGAGCAGCAAAGCGAGTGGAAGCTAAGCTGTGAAAAGCCGACCAAGGCGATCATCTATGTGCGACACCCCAAGTGGATTGCCGAGGAATTTAACGTAAAGGTGAACGGCAAAGCCAGCGGCACGAGTAAACCGGGAACTTATCACAAGTTGGAGCGCACATGGCATGACGGCGATGTTATTACTGCAGCTTTGCCGATGCGCCTTAACATAGAGACAATGAAAGACGACCCAAGCTGGAATGCGATTCTATACGGTCCGATTGTCTTAGTTGGCTTACTTGGCCGCGAGAGGATGCCCCAAGAAGCTCCCTACGCGGCCAGTGACCAATTGCAGTTCAGGTCTATTCCCGATCCGGATGTACCGCCCTTGGCGGTTGCCGGGCAGCAGTTGGAGAAGTGGATGAAGCAGACAGGACCCATTGAGTTCACGACGAGTGTTACGCCGGCTCATGAAACCATTCGCTTCGTTCCACTAGCGAACGTTACCAATGAGCGGTACTCAGTCTATTGGAAGCTAAGTTGATTTTTCAGTTTTGCGTGGGCCAGTTCTTCATTCAAAGCTTTTCTATTTCTGCATTTCGTAATTACCAATATTTATTGGTAAGGAGAATGATGGGTCTAGATGTGGAGTCTCAGCAGGTTGTTCCTATTCAAGCCAGCGCGGGATTGACGTGCCCCCGGAAAACTCGACCAGTGGAAGCTGGAGTTCTCTCGTAGTTGACCCGACCCGCATATCTAAGCCAAAATCCATTGGAGATTTCGGCTTGCGTGGTTCGGTTCGGCCCGTATTGACGGGCGGATTTGCAGATACTGTAGCTCAAGTGAGTGCCTCAAGCAAGGACGTTGAGAGGAGTCGCGATGCGTGTTCCGCACCGTATCGACCACGCGGCAGACTTCCACCAACTGCTGCACTCGCGGCTGTTGCGGGCAAAGCGGGAGACCTCGCGGGCGGCGACAGCGCCGACCTTCCCCAGACAAACTTCGCCCACCATACGCTCGAATCCGGAACGCGTCACACACCCGGCGGCGGATCTGCCCAGGTCCTCATCCACCACTTCGATCTCATGCCAGCCCAGTTGTCGCAGCCGCGCCTCCATCGCATACTGCAGCTTCTGACTCTCCAGGTTATGGATCACCTGGTAGGGCGACGACTGCGAACATAAAGAATGGCCTTACTCT
>Ga0208357_1003032_pt1 | contig 10611 bp, 5 predicted proteins | sample NGESurdeep092012_6_FD_184487 | JGI IMG/M metagenome (GOLD analysis project Ga0208357, IMG submission 184487) | Arctic peat soil microbial communities from Barrow, Alaska - NGEE Surface sample F52-2 deep-092012 (SPAdes) | ecosystem: Environmental > Terrestrial > Soil > Wetlands > Peat ... | reverse complement strand
TTTACACCTGTACTGGTTCGTGAATGTTGCAACATGCCTTTTACAATATCGCCGGCACGTTTGCCGTGGTGATTTATTTTTTGTTCATTTTCTTTAATACCATCTGCAAGTTCCATTGCCTGTTGATTATTGCCATTTGCCAACTCGCTTTTCAATTCATCAATCAATTCTGTATTCACTTCAGAAAAATTATTCACGAAGTTTAAAGGGTTTTGAATCTCGTGCGCAATGCCAGCAGTAAGTTCGCCGAGGGATGCCATCTTTTCAGATTGAATCAATTGGGACTGTGTGGACTTTAGATCTTCAATGGATTTATGTAACTGGGCTGTGCGATGTTCCACTTTATCTTCCAGCACCAGGTTGGCGCGACGAAGGTTACGCGAACGATAAGACGCAAAGGCCCACACGGCAAGCAACAAAGCCAAAATGTATAATGTATATGCCCCCCACGTTTGCCACCATGGCGGTAAAATAGTAAATGAAAAACTGTCTCCCTGCTCATTCCAAACGCCATCACTGTTGGCTGCCTTTACATGAAAAGTATAATGGCCAGGAGAAAGATTGGTATAGGTAGCCATTCGCTGTGTTCCGGCTGGTACCCAGTCTTTATCATAGCCATCCAGTTTGTAAGCATATTGATTCAGCTGGGAATTTTGGTAATAGAGTCCCACGTAATGAAAGCTAAGACGGTTTTCATTATACTTTAAACTGATGCTGTCTCTTCCATAAGTAAAGAGCGTAGAATCTTTTGCTTTACCGGCATTGGAACTAACAAAATCAAGCGACTCTATGTGCACTATTGGCGAATGAGGATCCGGTGTAAAATCATCGGGATTGAGGGAAATAAAACCGCCGTCTAAACTGCTAAAAAGGAAACGGCCGCTGCGGGTTTTAAATGCCGAGATTAAATTTTCCGAAGGAAGGCCGTTGGCAGTGGTAAGTTTGCGTACCTGCTTTGTTTGCAGATTAAATATCGAAATACCTCTTTCAGAGGCCAACCATAAATTACCATGGTCGTCTTCCACGATTCCATCCGCACCGTCATATAAAATACCATTCTTTTCGGTATATTTTTTCACTAAGTTAGTTTGAGGGTCTAAGCTGAATACACCTCCTAAATAAGTCCCCACCCAAATCTTGTTTTTATCATCTCCATAAATACTGCTGACATTTTGAAAGCCCGGTAATTGATTTAAATAAGAAGTAAAAGTGCCGGTTTCCCGGTTAAACCTGTTTAAACCTCCCGCAATGGTCCCTACCCAAAGGGTGCCACTTTTATCTTCATAAATGGTATTCACTGATTGATCGTCCAGGGCACCATGATTCTGCGTAATGAAACCGTTATTTTTAATATATGGGTAACGTGTAAAATTTTGGGATTGCCTGTTGAAGCGGCAGATGCCCCCGCCATTTGTTCCCACCCAAATATTCCCCAGGTGGTCCTCCAATAAACTATAGACCGCATTATTGCTTAGTGAAGCGGTATCCTTTTTATTATTACTGAAATACCTGGTCTTCCCGGTTTTGGGATCATAGCAATAAAGGCCCGAACTCAAAACACCGAAACCATCACACCATACCAGTCCTTCTTTATCAACTATTACAGTGTACACTTCAAAATCTTTTTCCTGGTTCTTTTTTATTTTTACATGGGTAAAAGAATCTGTTAGTGGATGCCAGTGATACAACCCGTGTTCAGATCCCAGCCAGATCGTGCTGTCTTTGCCTTCCGCAAAAGAATTGACATACCCTCCGGGAAAATTATGAGGCTGCCCCGGGTCGTCCTTATACTGAATAAATCTTGATAACTGTTTATTGATCCATTCAAGACCAATATCTGCGACGCCAAACCAAAGCGTGCCCCAATGGTCTATAAATAATTCGCTTACATTACCGATTTCCAATCCATAAGGATCTTTTTTGTGAGCTGTATAGCGGGTAAATTGACGGGTTTGGGTATTAAAGAAAACTAATCCCTGACCGTTGTTAGAGATCAACCAAAAATTGCCATTTTTATCTTGCTGTATGTCATACATTGAAATAAATTTGCCGGTGCTGCTATCTTTTAAAGTGTAATTGATAAAATTATTTTTCACAGGGTCAAATAGAGAAAGGCTACTATCCGTTGTTATCCACAAGCGTTTAAGGGAATCAGTGATTTTTCCAAGAATTTTATCGCTGGCAATACTGGTGGAATCACCAGTACGATGCCGGAAGACTGTAACGGCGTTGGTTTTGGTATCATAAAGCCAAAGGCCTTCATGCTTATATGGTGGTTTGGATTCATAAACTGGCATCCAGAGAATACCCTGCCGGGATACTAACGGGTAGAACGTGTTCTGCTTTGTGGAATCAGCATTTGCCAAATGGGGCTCAAAATGGTCCGTCTTTTCATTATACTGATAAATGCCATTATCAGAACCGACCCAAATCCCATCTTCTTTGTCTTCAGAAATATTGGTAAATTGATTAGCGTTTATATGATGTGTTCCTTTTTCCTCCTTACCATATTGTATAAATTTCTTAGTTGCCAGATCGAAGCGGTCGAGACGAGATTTCTTTTTAATAAAATCATAATATGTCAGCCAGAGATGACCAGCTTTGTCTTCATCAATATCCCGTATCTTGAAAGAAGAAGAATCTGTTGCGGATAAATTTAATTTATACTGAATAAACCGGTCTTCGCCACGGTCATAAAGAAACAGCACACCGGCTCTGCCTGCTGCCCAAAGCCTTCCTTCCCAGTCGGGGTAAATTATATTAATATACCTGTCAAAGGGATTTTCTATACCAAAATTGTACATCTTTGGCCTATAACCATCATAACGCACAAGGCCGTCTTCAGTACCAATCCACATATATCCCTCTTTGTCCTGCTCAATAGAATTAACCAGGCCTTCAGGCATTCCGTCTTTTACAAAGAGGCGATTGAAATGCAGTTCTCCCTGCTTGTTGCTTTGGGCCGCGGCCATCAAAGAAAGTAAGAGCAGTAAAAATAGAGTCGTTTCTTTTTTCATGATTAAATTGATTTTATTAATACTGGTGGGTGATATAATTTTTTATTAAGTTATTAGTAATTGAATTATAAACTCACTTCCCTCACCTTCTTTAGTTATAACCTTTATCTCCCCACCCTGCGCCTTTACAATATCATAACTCAAACTCAACCCCAATCCGGTTCCACTTCCCGTTGGTTTGGTGGTAAAAAATGGTTGAAAGATTTTATCAACAATCTTCTGCGGAATACCATCTCCATTATCACTAACGGTAATGAGTACATGATTATCTAATCTCTTGGTCTTTACTGAAACTGTTGGCTGATAGTTGTTATCTGATAGCTTTGCTTTCTCGTTTACTGCATAAAATGCATTGTTATATAAATTCAGTAATACTCTTCCTATATCCTGCGGAATGATATTTATTTTTCCAATACCTGCCTCGTCGGCAGACAGGGATGTATCAAAATCAGTTTTCATTTCTGCATTGAAAGATTTATCCTTTGCTCTTAAACCATGATAACTCAATCTTAAATATTCATCTGCCAATGCATTGATATTTGTAGGTTCCTTTACGCCTGTGCTTGACCGTGAGTGTTGCAGCATGCCTTTTACAATATCTCCGGCACGTTTGCCATGATGATTTATTTTTTCTTCATTTTCTTCAACATCTTTTGCAAGGGTATTCACTTCATCATAATTTCCTTTTGCAATTTCTTCTCTCATCTCCGCAATCAATTCTTTATTCACTTCAGAAAAATTATTCACGAAGTTTAATGGGTTTTGAATTTCATGCGCTATGCCGGCAGTAAGCTCTCCGAGCGATGCCATTTTTTCGGATTGAATCAATTGGGACTGTGTGGACTTTAGATCTTCAATGGATTTATGTAACTGGGCTGTGCGATGTTCCACTTTATTTTCCAGCACCAGGTTGGCGCGACGAAGGTTACGCGAACGATAAGACGCAAAGGCCCACACGGCAAGCAACAAAGCCAAAATGTATAATGTATATGCCCACCAGGTTTGCCACCATGGTGGTAAAATGGTAAATGAAAAACTGTCTCCCTGCTCATTCCAAACGCCATCACTGTTAGCTGCTTTTACACGGAAAGTATAATGGCCCGGAGAAAGATTGGTGTAAGTAGCCATTCGCTGTGTACCGGCAGGTATCCAATCTTTATCATAGCCTTCCAGTTTGTAAGCATATTGATTCAATTGGGAGTTTTGGTAATAAAGACCCACATAATGAAAGCTGAGCCGGTTTTCATTATATCTTAAGCTGATGCTGTCTTTCCCCCAGGTGATGAGGGTAGAATCTCTTGGCTTACCGTCATTGGAAGTAACAAAATCAACCGACTCTATATGTACGATCGGCGGATGAGGATCCGGTGTAAAATCATCGGGGTTGAGGGAAATAAAACCGCCGTCAAAACTGCTAAAAAGGAAACGGCCACTCCTGGTTTTAAATGCCAAGATTAAATTTTCCGAAGGAAGGCCGTTGGAAGTGGTAAGGTTGCGCACCTGCTTTGTTTGTGGATTGAATATGGAAATACCCCGTTCAGAGGCCAACCATAAATTACCATGCACGTCTTCCATGATTCCCCTTGCACCGTCATATAAAAGATCGTTCTTTTCAGTATATTTTTTTGCTAAGTTAGTTTGAGGATCAAAGCTAAATACTCCTCCATAATAAGTACCCGCCCATAACCGATTTTTAGTGTCTCCATAAATACTGAGGACACATTGAAAGCCCGGTAATTGATTTACATAAGAAGTAAACGTGCCGGTTTTCCGGTTAAACCTGTTTAAACCACCATGATTGGTTCCTACCCAAAGGGTGCCATTTTTATCTTCATAAATGGAAAGCACCGATTGGTCGTCCAGCGCGCCATGATTCTGCGTAATTAAACCGTTATTTTTAATATACGGGTACTGTGTAAAATTTTGGGATTGCCTGTTGAAGCGGCAGATGCCTCCGCCATCAGTTCCCACCCATATATTCCCCATGTGGTCCTCCAATAAACTTGAAACATAATTGGAGCTTAGCGAGTTTGAATCTTTTTTATTATTACTGAAAAACCTGGTCTTCCCGGTTTTAGGATCATAACAATAGAGGCCCTGACTCAAACCACCGAAAACACCACACCATACCAGTCCTTCTTTATCAACCATGACAGCATCCACAACAAAATCTTTTTCCTTGTTCTTTTTTATTTTTACAAGGGTAAAAGAATCTGTAAGCGGCTGCCAGTGATACAACCCGTGTGCTGATCCAAGCCAGATAGTGCTATCTTTAGCTTCGGCAAAAGAATTGACCACCCCTCCCGGAAAATTGTGCGGTTGCCCCGGATTATCTTTATACTGAATAAATCTTGATAACTGTTTATTGATCCATTCAAGGCCAATCTGGGCGACGCCAAACCAAAGCGTTCCTGAATGGTCTATAAATAATTCACGTACATAATTGCTTGCCAATCCATACGAGTCTTTTTCATGGGCCGTATAGCGGGTAAATTGATGAGTTTGGGTATTAAAGAAAACTAATCCCATGTGGGTGGATAACCATAAATTGCCATTTTTACCTTGCTGAACTTCATTCATGGAAATAAATTTCCCGGTATTGTTGTCTTTTAGGGAGTAATTGATAAAATTATTTTTCGCAGAGTCAAATAGAGAAAGGCTACTATCTGTTGTTATCCACAAGTGTCTAAGCGAATCAGTGATTATCTCATGAGTGTTATCGCTGGCAATACTGGTGGAATCACCAGTACGATGCCGGAAGACAGTAACGGTGTTAGTTTTGGCATCATACCGCCAAAGGCCTTCCCCTTTATATGGAGGTTTGGATTGATGAACTCCCATCCAGAGAATGCCCTGCCGGGAAACCAACGAGTAGAAAGAGTTCTGCTTTGTGGTATCAGCATTTGCCAGATAGGGGTCAAAATGGTCCATCTTTTCATTATATTGGTAAATGCCGTTGTCAGTACCGATCCACATTCCCTCTTTTTCGTTTTCAAATAAACTAAAAACCAGATCAGCATCTATATAATGTGTTCCTTTTTCATCCTTATCATATTGTATAAACTTCTTAGTTGCCAGATCAAAGCGTTCAAGTAAACTTTTCTGTTTAATAATATCAACAGATTGAAACCAAAGATGCCCGTATTTATCTTCATGAATATACGGAATGAACCACGAAGAAGAGTCAGATGTTGATGAATTTAATTTATACTGAATGAAACGATCCCCGGTACGATCATAAAGAAACAGCACACCATCACCTCCCGCCCAAAGCCTGTCTTCACTGTCGGGGTAAATTATATTAATATCCTGGTAATAAGGATTTTCAATGCCAAAATTGTACACCTTTGGCTTATAACCATCATAACGCACCAAGCCCTTCTGCGTGCCAATCCACATGTATCCTTGCTTGTCCTGTACAATAGAACTAACAGTGCCTTCCGGCATTCCGTCTTTTACAAAGAGGTGATTGAAATGCAGTTCTCCCTGCTTGTTGCTTTGTGCTGCAGCCATCAAAGAAAGCAAGAGTAGAAAAAATACAGTAATTGTTTTTTTCATGATTCAATTAATTTTATTAATACATGGACGATATAATTTTTTATTATGTTATACCAAATTGAATTATAAATTCACTTCCCTCTGCCTCTTTATTTATAACCTTTATTTCTCCACCATCAGCTTTTACAATATCATAACTTGTCTGAATCACAGATTTACACGGATGGATGGATTTCACGGATTTCATATTAAAGTACCAGTCTTTTAAAGATTAAGCTTTTACTCCCAAAGTTGATCAATAAACCAACCTCAAGTTTATAAGCTTTCAGATAATTTAAAATTTGTGCAAGGTGAACATCTTCCAACATAATAACTGCTTTCAATTCAACCAATACTTTCCCTTCCACAACAAAGCCAGTTCTTCTTGTTCCAATCGGTTCACTTAGTTCTTTATAAAATATTTCCTGTTCAATTTCCCTCGCATAGTTGAGTCCGGCCTTGGAAAATTCCCATGCTAAAGCACGTTGATAGATTACTTCCTGAAATCCCTGCCTTTGCCGGCAGACAGGCATTACCAAGGAACTTATGGACTTCAAAAGAAGCCCCGATAATTTTTTCCGTTATGTCTTTATATTTTAATTCTGTCATGGTAACAATCTGTGCAATCTTTTAATCTTTATAATCTGTGATTCAGACAAATGGTAATTGAATTATAAACTCAATGCCTTCCCCTCCTAAAGTTTCCACTTCCATTTCCTTGCCATCCGTTTTTACAATATCACAATTAAAGGTAATGTCAATTCCTGTCTTTCCTATTGGTTTTGTATGGCAAGTTCACAACGAGTGAACAATTTTACTAAAAGAGAATAAATTTCCCAGGGAGGAGTGATAGGGAGAGGTGAGATTTCTGATGGAGTTTCCGCTGCTTTTTAGTATGCCTTGTGAATTTAGCTGGACACTGCCATCACGAAACAGAATTATTGAAGTGATTCGTGAAGGACACGAACCACGGTTAGAAATCGTTCCACTTCTTTGCTTCGTTAATTCACAAACTTAAAGATACGGTTTTGCTCAATTCGTTTTGTTGGGGAAGCAGCCGGAAATTTCCTTCAATCAACATCAAAAGGTCCATTAATAAATCTAATATTTTGCTTCGATTAATTCATTGTTTTCATTTCTCACAGGTTCAAAAAGATAAAAACACTTACAAAAATTAGGTCGTGAACATTTATGATATGGTAAGATAGGTTTTTGTAAAATTTCTTTAAATTGAAATTTCATTCCATTTATTTTATCACATTCACTACAGCATTTATCTCCTGCAATTAAAACGTTCAATTTTAATCCCGAATTTTTAGCTTGTTCAACATCTCTTTCAAGAGTCACACTATGAATTTCCTCAAGAGTCATTTTTTTCAGTTCAAATTTTTCTCCCTCATCAATAAAAGCAAGCATTGTTGGCAGACTAAACAACTGGTTTCGAAAGAAAGTGTGTCTATAGACTTCATAAACGGCAATTGTATCCAGCTTCAAGTAACCAGAGTCTATTATTTTTTTACTTAAAACAATGTTGATGCCTCTATTTTCAGTGGATGAACTGGAATATAAAATCCCAACTTCCTCCCCGTAAAATTCTCTTACAGAATGATAAAATGCAGTCGTTAGCAAATAATTATTTGGAGTGTCAATAACCTTTCCAGTCCGTTCCGAAAAAAAACTGTAAAACATACGCAATTTGTTCCTGTCTTCTTCACTACAAAATTCATTAAGAAACCATTCAAATGGTTTTGCAATATTTTGAAGATGAAAACTTTTGTTTAATCCTTTGCCATAAAATGGTAGAACTAGTAAATTGATAGGCTTTTGGACTATCCATTTTCCTATCGTTAAAGCTTTATGTTGCCAAATACCTTTTTTATCAAAAATCTCTTTGAATGATTCTGCTATTGTTGTTATCGCTCCGTTCTCGTTGTGCCCATCAATAGGTGGTGCACAGTAAAAAACTTGTTCTTCATCCAAGTTAAACCTTTGAAGTTTTATCTGTTCGGGTCGTTCAGAATTATAACTAATTTGAGATTGATGCGAAAACAATTCGGGTTCATTTGGTCTCGCTCGTAAGACAAATCCATTATAAATATTTATTGGGAGCGGCAATCTGCAAATTAAGTCGAAGCAGCTTTCTTTTAAATTGAGAAAGGTGGGATTGTCTTTTTCAGCTTCAGCCTTCAATTTATTCATTAACTCATTTATAGTTTCTGTAGAACTGTTTATTTGCAGTTTTTTACCATTATTCAGTATTTGGTCAAGTGTAAAAATATCGTATTTGTGTTCCATGGAAAAGACGTTTCACGAATTTAATATATTACTGCCGCTACAAGGACTTTTAAATTTATTGGCGAAGATTTCTAACCGACCTCTGAAACAAGTATGGCCAACGCCACAAATCAATACTAACAAACTTACCCTAAAGTTACTTTTTTATAGATAAAAGAAGTAGGAAGATACTTGCACAAACCAGGCGTCTTTCATGTAAGCCAACTTTCTTCCCTGCTAATTACCCTGCCTGCCTTAGCTATAATCCTCATCATTCCATTCATCTCTACCCTTCCCTTATACTAAAGCCCTGTTTGCTTCGTTAATGATATAGTTTCACTACGTTACTACTGCGTTATTTAACGCAGTGATAACGATGGTAAAGAGAAGCATGTATAAAGAAGGTATTGAGTAAACATAAAACAAACAACTATGGCAAGAATCAATGATGTATTTGTAACCGGCACCCTAGGCAATCTTGTATTGTACAGGAGAATGGGCAAAGCGTGCGCGCGAATAAAAAGAGAGCATATCAAACAGACAACCGCTACCAAAAAGAGAGGCATTAACTTCGGCATTGCAGCCAGGGCGGGTAAAGGTTTACGTATAGGGCTGGTGGCTGCCATGCCCAACCCAACAGACAGAAGTATGCAAAGCAGGTTTTCAGGCGCCATTGCCAAATGGCTGCGGCAGTCGGATGTGGCTAGTATGCAGCCTTGTGATAATGTACCCTTCCTCAGTTCCTTCCCGTTTTCGGAAGATGAGAGTTTCAGGGAAAGGTTTAAAGTGTCTGTTGCGGTAAGCACCGCCGCAAACGGTATAAGTATAAGCATCGGTAGTTTTATTCCAGTAAGAAATATTTCTGCACCGGCGAGTACGCTTTCGGTAAAACTGATTCTATCAGTTGCAGCCGTCAAACTCGCCACCGGCGTAGCTTCCGGCTGGCAAACTGAATCCATTGAAATTCCATTTAATAATTTGGAAATACCGGCACATGTGTTGAATTTTAGCGTCTCTACAGAGGCAGGAACCATTATCGTAACGGCGGCAAGGTTGGTGTATAACGGGTTTAAGAACAATTACCCTTTCATTATTGATAAGAAGGGATTTAATCCTGCAGGGGTTATTAATGCACGGTATTGCTGACGGTATCAAAAATTGTTTGATATCATTCTACACAAACCCTAACTTGTTAGCAACGGAAGCCATCCAAATTAGTGCTGGTTAGATTTTGGATTCACAGGATTTGAAGATGAATAGGATTAGTAATCCTAAAATCCTTCTATCCTGAAAATCCTGGTTTAGACAAATGAAAAAGATGTAACCACAATATCCATGCTTATCCTTGTTATGCTACTGTCACGTGTGTGCCGCCCGTCAAATTTTCACCTACACGAATAAAGTATTTTCCTATCTTCATACTCCAATTCTCAATTATTGACGATTTAAATTTTCAGATATGTCAACATATAATCTCACCGTCAACGAAAAATCATATACTATCGATGCAGAATCCGACATGCCGCTGCTGTGGGCCATTCGCGATTTCGTTGGATTAAAAGGTACAAAGTTTGGTTGTGGTATGGCACTATGTGGTGCGTGCACCGTGCACCTGGATGGTAGCCCGACGAGGTCATGTCAAATTCCGCTGAGTGCATTGAGACCGGGACAAAAAATTACCACAATCGAAGGGATTTCAAAAGATGTGGATCATGTAATTCAAAAAGCATGGATTGCAAACCAGGTGCCGCAATGTGGCTATTGCCAATCCGGGCAGATCATG
>Ga0208357_1003031_pt1 | contig 10615 bp, 9 predicted proteins | sample NGESurdeep092012_6_FD_184487 | JGI IMG/M metagenome (GOLD analysis project Ga0208357, IMG submission 184487) | Arctic peat soil microbial communities from Barrow, Alaska - NGEE Surface sample F52-2 deep-092012 (SPAdes) | ecosystem: Environmental > Terrestrial > Soil > Wetlands > Peat ... | reverse complement strand
CTGATGCCCGACGCACCCAGCGATCTTCCCGAGGCCGCGCAACGTCGTTTCGACCAAGGCGCTTTCTCGTCGGCCCTCAGTGTGTCGGACTTCGGAGCCTGTCTCGAGATGGGACTTGATCCCGTGGGTCTCGTGCAGGGATTTTGTGCCATGCGCTGGGGGGCGTTCACGATGAGTGGCATGGGACGAGGTCTCAATCCCTACAACGGCGCGCAGGGGGGATACGTGCAGAACTACCAGTGTCCCCACGGCATGATCTCGGCCGAACACCGGGCCTGGGGACAGAACTATCAGCAGCCCTGGATCGAAGACGCGTGGCGCACCGGTTTCAATAGCGCATACTCGCGCATGATGGAAGAGGCCCAGGCGCTCGGTGCTCACGGCGTCGTCGGCGTCATAGATAGCGAGAACCCCCTCAGTGACACCGGCGTGGTCGAGTTCCACCTGCGCGGCACCGCGGTGAAGGTGCTCGGCGCCCCGGCGCCCACCGAGACGCCGTGGAGTACCTTTCTCGCTGGCCAGCGTCTGGCCAAGACCTTCGAGGCCGGGTACGCACCCGTTTCGATCGTCACGGCAGTCGCCTCGGTGCGCGTGTGGGCGTACTGCATGACGGAATACCTGATGGAAGGCACCGGCGGCATGTGGGCCAACGCCGGGAGCGCCGGGGAGATCGTTCAGGTCGTGGACGCCCAGAGCAAGGTGCGCGACCTGGCCCGGTCGAGGGTGCGCTCGGCGCTGCAGGGCGATCCCCTGCACGGCGCCCACCTCGAGTTGTCGACGAGGGAATTCTCCAAGGGCGACCTCGAGGTGCAGTCACGCCTGAGCGGCAATCGCGTCCGACGTTTCAAAGATTTCGACCCCTTGGCGACCCCTCGACCCACGGTACGTCTCTCGTGAGCGCGCCGCGTCCGGTGCCACCGATGAGTCTGCGCGACGAGGTACGTCGCGCGTTCGACACGGTCAGTACCGCCGTCACCGATGCGAAGTCCATGACGTCGGATCTGTCCATCGACGAGGAGCTCAATCTTCACTCCATTGGCTGGGAACCGGTCGAGTTGGTGAGCGGCGTGTCGTTGTACTCGATTCCCTACGGCTACTGGAACTGGGGTCAGGGCGAGATCGAAGCCGCGTCGCACGCTCACGCGAAGGCTTTTTCGAACGCCACGGCCCGCATCCTGCGTGAGGCGGCCAACGCCGGCGGCCACGGGGTCGTCGGGATGCACATCGAACGCGCCATCCATCCCACGCACGTCGAGATTTCGTTGGTCGGTACCGCCGTTCGACCGGTCGACACCACCCAGCGACTCGAGAGGAGCGTGTTCGCTTCGGACCTCTCCGCTCGTGACTTCACCATGTTGATGATCGCCGGTTGGGAACCGCTCGGCCTGGCGTCGGGCGCCAGTTTTGTCTTCGCCCCGCGCCGCACGATGAGTGCCGCACTCCAACAACAGTCCCAGAACGTCGAGCTGACGAATTTCACCGAGGCGATGTACTCGTCGCGCGAGGCCGCGATGGAACGTATGCAAGACGTCGCCCTAGAAATGCAGGGTACGGGCGTCGTTGACGTCAAGGTACAAGAGGGACCCATGCACTTCGCCTCGCACGCCGTTGGATTCGTCGCTCTGGGCACAGTGGTGCGACTGGCGAAGCCGTCGCACCAATTGATTCACCCCACCACGGTGGTCTCGCTCAACGACGCGTCAGTCGAGTTCGACGCTCAGACGCTGAGCTGACGAAGCCCGCTGCTGCCTTGTCCTAGCGCTCCGCGTGAACGGCGATCTCCTCGAGCATCCGATCCATTGAACCGACGCCGATGGAAAGGTGGCCCTCGTCGTGCTCCAAATGAGAACTGACGTGGGACAGGTGCGCGCTCAGCCATTGGCCGTGACGAAACGGAACCATCAAGTCCGCTCCGCCCTGCCACACCATCGTGGGAACCGTGACTTCGTTCAGCTCAAATCCCCACGGCTGCGTGAAGGCCAAGTCGTCGTCGAGCCAACCGTCGACGCCCGTGGCGAAAGCCGCATGGAACGCGGCGGCCAGGTCTTCGCCGAATTCGTCGGTCAGGACCGCCTTGTCCACGTCGGGCAAGACGGAGGAGAGGGACGTGACGATCTCGGGAGCCGTGATCTGTTTGAAGTGGTCCTCGAAGCTCTCCAAGAAGGCGCGAAGAGGTCCTTCACCTTGGACTGCGGTGGCGAACTCATCGAGATTGTCCTGTCCCATGCCTGACCACCAATCCAGACCTTCGGCGTCGAAGGGAGCCACCCCTGAGATGATCAATACGGCGGCGACCTCGTCGAGACGAGCCCCGCACGCGAGCGCGTGGGGACCACCCCCGGACCATCCCGCCACAACGCAACGATTCACTCCCAGCCACGTCAGAACCTCTGACGTGTCCGCGACCACGTCGACAACTCGCCGGCCCGCTTGGCGGGTCGAGCCGCCGTACCCGGGACGCGACGTGGTCACCAGACGAAGACCACGCTCGAGGGCGATTCGCTCCATCGAGCGAATCGGCACGACCGCCCCCGGAGTCCCGTGGTGAAAGATCAGCGGCGTGGCGTCAACGGGTCCACTGACTCGTACGTCGAGTCGACGCCCGTCGGGGAGTTCGATGGAATCACTGAGAGCGCTCGACGTCATAACTGGAACGTAGCAGCCTTCGACGTGCTCTGATAAATGCGACGACGCCCGTCACGTCCGCGAGAGCGGTACATCCGTCGGGTCGTGACGGCGTCGTGATCGCCGCACGATGCGAACGTAGAATAGGGCGAGGAGAAGAAACGCCGCGGCCAGTGCACTCGGGGCGAGATAGACGCCATTTGACGTGGAGGAATCTCGAATAGCCGAGGACACCACGACGGTGCCATGCTGGGCGGGGTCCACCACGCCACTCACCGTGGTGCCGGGCGGCGAAAAGGCCGTCATCGAACCAATCGGTTCGTGGTAGCTGACGCCGTTGACCTGGTAGTTACCGCGACAGGTGTACCCCACACCATTGCTGCCACTTCCACCGAGGTTGCCAGTGCAATCCACCACGGTTACTGTCACGGAGATCCCGTGAGATTTCATGCGGTCGACGCGGGCGTTGTCGTTCGACGCCGAGATGAAACTGATCACGACGACGACCGCCACGATGATCAGAACGATCGCGCCGGTGTACAACCAGAACGAGCGGCCCACCCCGACGGCGGCGGAGCCGCGCAGGGCACCGACGCGCTCGTCCAACGATGAACGTGCGTCGCCCGAACTCGCGGAGACGTCAGACGGAAGTGTCTCTAAGTTTTCGTGCTCCGCGTCTGTCATGTCACGTCTCGCCTCACGTCGGGTGGTCCTCGTCACCGATGGGCTACCACCGCGGAGGGTGGAGTGCGAACCGGATCACACCTACGATATCCACGACGTGAGTGGACGACGAGACGTCACCCTCGAAGCGGACCACGGGTCTCGGGTTGCTTTTCGGGTGGTCGCGATCCGAGTGCCCCTACGTTGGGCTGCGTCGGAGGTGTTCTTCGCCCGAAGTGCCTCAATGACTGTGGGCGTTCAGTCGGTCACTTCGGCGAGGCGCATCGTGAGAAACCTGCGTTCGGGTTCGGTGCCGACGAGGTCGAGCGCTTGGCGGTACGAACGCGCCGCGTCATCGCGCCGACCCAGTCGCCGAAGAAAGTCGGCCCGTGTCGCGGGGAGGAGGTAATAGCCCTGCAGTGTCGCGGACGCCGCGATCCGGTCGACGAGGTCCAACGCCGTTGCCGGGCCGTCGCACATGGCGACCGCGACCGCCCGGTTCAACTCCACGACGGGAGAGCCAGTGGCGTCGACGAGTTGGCCGTAGAGACGCGCGATGGCGCGCCAGTCAGTTCCCGACGTCGAATCTGCCCGAGCGTGGTGTGCCGCGATGGCTGCCTGCAATTGGTACGGGCCGAAGGGTTCCTGCATTCGTGCGTCGTTGAGCCACCGTTGCGCCTCGTCGATATCGTCTCGGTTCCAGCGTGACCGGTCCTGGTCTTCCAACGTGACGAGGTTGCCACGGGCGTCGACGCGCGCATCGTGGCGAGAATGCTGAAAGAGGGTGAGGGCGACCAGACCCTTCGCTTCGGGCTCTTCGGGCAGCAGGTGCGCCACGAGACGAGCTAATTCGAGCGCGTACTCGCAGAGGTTGGTGCGAACAAGTTCCGAACCCGCGCTGGCAGAGTACCCCTCATTGAACAACAGGTAGATGACGGCCAGCACGCCCGTGGTGCGAGGCCCGAGTGAATCGTGACTAGGTACTCGATAGGGAATGCCAGCGTTCGCAATCTTGTGCTTGGCTCGGACGAGCCGCTTGGCCATGGTGGCTTCCGGCACAAGAAACGCGCGGGCGATCTCCGACGTACTGAGACCCGTCAGTGTCCGTAGCGTCAAGGCAACGCGAGCTTCAAGTGCGAGGGCCGGGTGACAGCACGTGAAGATGAGTCGGAGTCGTTCGTCGATGGAATCGCCGTCTCGACCGTCCTCGTCGTTCGAGTCTCGCGACGCGTCAGGGGCGCCCAGCATCGCTACTTGTTGCAGCTTGGTCGCCCTAAGTGTGTCGCGACGAAGACGGTCGACGGCGCGGTTGCGCGCCACCGTCATGAGCCACGCGCCTGGGCGCTCGGGGACGCCGTCGTGCGGCCAGCGTGCGAGGGCACGTTCAAACGCGTCCTGGGTGCACTCCTCGGCCAGATCCCAGTCGCCCGTTCGCCGCACCAGTGTGGCGACGATGCGCCCCCATTCCTCGCGGAAGGTGGAGATAATCGTCGGCATCGGTCCGTCGCTCGGAGTGTCGGGCGACACGCTCCAGTGACTCTCGCGCGAGCTTTCACCCGGTCCATCGGCAGTTACCAAAACGGGCGAACCTCGAGTGCCCCGAACGTGGCGACCGGATGGCGCGCGGCAAAGTCGAGCGCCACGTCGAGGTCGGCGCACTCAAAGACGTCGATGCCCGCGATCTGCTCCTTGGTCTCGGCAAATGGTCCGTCGGTCACGATCACATCTCCGTCGCTGATGCGCAGGGTCCGCGCTTCGTCCGCCCCCGTCAATCGACTGCCGAAGAGTCGCATGCCCTTCCCCTGCGCCTCCGTCACCCAGGCATCGGTCGCGGGACCGATACCCGCAATCTCCTCGGGAGAAAGTTCGATCGTCTCATCGACGCACACGATGAGCATGTACCGCTTCGTCGTCGGCTTTTCGTCGGGCAGTACTGCCTTGTCCACCTGCTCGTACAAGGGACGGACCTCGATAGAACCGATCAGCGTCGTGGGGTGCTTCGCGGCCCAGGCCAGAGCCTCCTCCATGCTGGGGCACTCGACAATGTCGTAGCCCGCTACTTGTTCCTTCGTTTCGGTGAAGGGTCCGTCGGTGAGTGTCACTTCGTCGCGGCGCACTCGCACCGTCGTGGCGTCGCTGGTGGGTCGCAGTCGACTGCCCTGCAGATTGACTCCCGAGGACATTGTCTCGTTGAGCCACGAGTCCAGAACCTCTTGGATCTCGGCGTCGCGCGCGTCGTCCCTTACGAGATTTTCGTCAACCGTGTGGATGTACATGTACTGCATTTCTAGCCTCCTTGATTGCTGGGTTGTTGCGAGAAAGCATTCGTCTTTTGGTCGTAGTCTCATCCGTTGAGCTGGAGAACGTCTGTCGGTGCTGTCGACGGTAATAGTGTCGCAGGTGCATCGCCAACGCGAACCGAGGATTCGACATCGCCGCGGCGAGTGCACCAAAACGGGCGTCGACTTCTCGTTGCTCCGAGCGACTCAATTGTCGTTGCGAGCAGTAGATCTGGTAGTAGATGCCTGGGTGCATGTCGTTACCTCCTGACGTGATCAGCTGGGGAAGATCGAACCGGAAGTCGCACTCTGCGGCGAACCGATTCATCCCCTACGACGATCAGATACCACTCGCATGGACACTTATTGGCGAGAAAAGAAGATCAGCCCCGTCGAGCGTCGTCGCATTCGGTGCTGGAACATGTCGACACGACCTCGGCTACCGGTCGCGCCGAGTGGATTGGCTACGAGCGGCGAGGTGACCAGCGAAAGCGACGCAGCGATAAGAGCGTCGCGCCCAGGCCCCAGAGCGCAACGACCAACATGTCGTGCCAGGCCCACGGTGAGGTGTTTCGAGGAATCTGAAAGGACCGGTCCAACGCCGTCATGAGGTTTCGTACCGGGAGGTAATTCGAGAATTTGGCGAGACCCGATCCGGCCGGGAGCGGGAACCAGAGCCCCGCGAGGAAGAGCAGAACGAAGAAGACGATGCTGGTCACGGGGCCAGCAGTTTCTTGATTGGGGATAACGGAGCTAATGGCGACGCCCATCGCCGAGAAACTCACGATGCCCACGAACACCGCGACGAGCATTGGAACCCACGACGAGGGAAACGCGACGTCGTAGCCGAGGCGCCCGATCACCATGAGCAGCAGCACCTGCACGAGGGCGACGATCGTCGTGCTAATGAAGATTGAGGTAATCAGCACCCAGGTGGGCAAGGGACTCAGTCGGAGTCTTTTGAGTAGCCCCGTCTCGCGGCGAACCACAATGGTGATGGACAGAGTGGTGAAGCCGGCGGCCATCACTCCGTAGGCGATGAATCCCGGGACGTAGTACTCAACGAGGCGGATATTTCCGAGAGCAGATTCTCGCTGATTACCGGCACTTAAGCCGAGCAGCACCAGAAAGACGACCGAGAAGCCCACGGTGAAGACCGCGCCCACTCGGTTGAGCCAGAACGCGAGTTGTTCGTACTTGACCTGGTGGACGACCAGGCGCACGTCACGTAGCCAGGGTCGCCGCGTTGTCGTCTCGTGGGTGGTTGAACTCACGGGGTCTTGCCGTCGGAACCGTCGCGGTCGCTACGCGTGAGGGCCAAGTAGATGTCTTCGAGCGTCTCACGCGCGACGATCAACCCAGCGAGAGCGACGTGGCGTTCTAGCGCCCAACCGGTGAGTTCGTGCAGCACCATGAGTTCATCTGACGTCCGAACCTCCACGACGCGACCGACAACGCGTGAGGGAGCAATCGGTAGGTCGCCCACCGCGACGCCAATGGGGAGCGTGAAGCGGATTGCGGCTTCGCTGGTGTCGCGCCCCCCGAGCGAGGCGGTCGACCCCAGAGCGGCAATCTGTCCGCGAGAGAGCACGGCCACACGCTGAGCGAGCGCTTCGACTTCGTCCATGTAGTGACTCGACATCAGCACCGTCGTGCCTTCGGAGGCCAATAGTCGAATGAGTTCCCAGGTCGTACGCCGGGCGGCGGGGTCCAGGCCGGTGGTCGGTTCGTCGAGAAAGAGCAGTTCGGGATTTCCCACGATGCCCAGGCCAATATCGAGACGCCGTTGCTGACCACCCGAAAGTTTCTTGACCTTGGCGTCACCCTTTTCGCTCAGCCCCACCAATTCGATGACCTCGTCCACGGGGCGCGGGTGGGGATAGAAGCCGGCGTTACGCTCGAGCACCTGGCGAACCGTGAAGAACGACTCGACGGCGAGTTCCTGAAGAACCACACCGATGCGATCGCGCAACCACCTCAGGTGCTGGCGATCGCCGGGGTCCACGCCGAGTACTTCGACCGTCCCCTGATCGCGGCGTAGGAAGCCCTCGAGAATCTCGATGGTCGTCGTCTTGCCGGCGCCGTTGGGGCCGAGTAGGGCGAAGACCTCACCGCGTTGCACGTCGAAACTGATGTCATTGACTGCCGCGAGGTCCCCGTACGATTTCTTGAGGTTGGCGACGCGCAGGGCTGACGACACGCGTTTAGGACGTCTCTGACGTCGAGTTCCGGTATGACGTCTCGCCGCGCACGAGCTCGAGTATAGGTTCTCGTGGTTCATGAGCGAAGGCTGCACGAGGTAAACAGCACGAGTTGGCAACGATGCCCGGTGCGACGTTGTCAATGAGGTGAAGGTGACTCGAGCGATCTAGAAGCTGTAGTCGACGTGCTTGATCCCGTTCACGAAGCTCGAAGCGAGTCGTACCGGCGCACCGGTGTGGTGAATCGTCGGCGTGCGCGACAGCAGGTTGCGCCACATCACCGAGATCTCACGACGAGCTAAGTGAGACCCGAGGCAAAAGTGCGGACCGGGCGCGCCGAATCCGAAGTGGTCGTTCGGCGTACGCGCCAGGTCGAACTTGTACGGGTCGACGAAGACGTCCTCGTCGCGGTTCGCGGAGTTGTAAAACATGACGACTTTGTCGCCGGCCTCCAATTCGAAGCCCGACAGGGTGTAGTTCGAGGCGAGGGTCCGGCGCATCCACGAAATCGGAGTGGCCCAGCGCACGATCTCATCGACACCAGTCTTGTGGAGTCCCTCAAAGTCATCGGCGAGGAGTTGCTTCTGGTCGGGAAATTCGTCGAAGGCAATCAGCGCGTGCGTGAGGGCGGTGCGCACGGTCTCACTGCCCGCGGTCACGAGGAGGACGAAGAAGGACGCCAATTCCTGTCGAGTCAACTTCTCGGACTCGATCGTCGCGTTGATGAGCGCACTGGTGATGTCGTCGATGGGATTGTCGACGCGGAACGTGGCGAGTTCTTCCATGATGCCCGTCAACGTCGCGCCAGCTTCAATAAAGGCGATGGTCGGGTCGCTGCCCACGGGAATGAACTCGGAGTCTCCCATGGAGAGAATGACGTTCGAGCATTTGAGCACCGTCGCGTACTCGCTCTCGGGAACGCCCATCATCGAACAAATGATCTCGAGCGGGAAGGGTGCGGCGACGTCAATGACGAAGTCGCCCACTCCCTCATTGAGTGCTCGAGTGAGCACCGTGTCGGCAACGCGTTCGATGGACTCTTCGATAACCCGGACGTTCTTCGGACTGAACGCGTTCGAGACAATCCGGCGTAGTCGGGCGTGCTTGGGATTGTCGGTGGAGATCATGCCGGAGAAGTATTCGACGATCTCCGGCGGAAAGTCGATGATCGACACGGAGCCCGGAGCGGAGATGAAGACGTCGGGACGACGCGACGCTTCAGCGATGTCGGCGTGACGGGTCAGTGAGTAGTAACCATTGTCCGGAGGTAGTTCGAGGGTCGACCCCTCCATGATCGGTGTGTCGTAGTGACCAATGGGGAGGTCACGGCGCAGGAGGCGAAAGGCTTCTTCTCGTTCGCTGAGTGGCCGCAGCCAGAACTCCGTGGCGGAGAGGTCGATGTCGTGGGCACTCATATTCGCGGTCTCTATTGTCACCAGGACATCGTAGTAAGACGAGCCGCGGAGCAACGGTATTTCAACCGTCGAACCTCCGGAGGAACAAGTCCCTTTAAATGCGGATGGACCCATCCTCGTTCAGCGTCCATCCCGGATTAGGGGCGACTTCCCACGTGTAGCCGTCGGGGTCGGCGAAGGCGCCCGTGGTGCCTACCCACACCGCGACGCCAGCGGAGCGAAGGATTGTCGTGCCGGCGCGTTCAGCATCAGAGAGTGTGGCGGCGACGTCGTCAGGTGTCGCTACGTTGTATGCCAATTCGATGCTCGGCCCACCGTGACCGCCGAGTGCCGTCCAAAGTCCAAATACCATAGGGCCCACTCGAAAAAAGCACACCTCATCATCAGGCTATTGAGCGCCTTGCCAACTCATCGATTCGTAAAACGTTCGAGCGATAGCGGGGTCATTGACTCCGAGGGTGACGAGACTAATGCGCTGTTCCACACGGCGAGTATGGCAAGGTGATTGTGACAACGCCGAGATACTCCTTACTGCTGGCGTAAATTCCAAGCAGTGGCTGGTCGAACGTCGCGTGGGAAGTCACTCAAAAGAGCGTAAACCGTGACAATCGCCTTGCGTTGACGAGTGATGGCGGCCGCGCGATTTCGGCATTTTCTATCTTAGAAACGGTTCTTGAGTCGAAGCGAAAAAGGACGACCATCAGGGTCAAAGACAAAGCGGTATGCGAGAGCGGCCCACGGTTTCATCACGCCGTTCACGGAATCGACGACATGAGGTTGTATTCGTATGCGCCGCAGCGAGTCCGCACTTTCGCCAGAATTCTTGGTCTCCGTTGCAGCCGCTGTCTCTCGCCACAAAGTGCACGCATGGCCGACGTCTATCAGAGTGGGGTCGTCGGGCGAACGACCCAAATGTTCGGCCCACAACCCTATCCTCAGATCGCGGGCAAATCGGCGGCTACCGTCGCCCAAAGCGCCGGGGTCACGAGGGGCCCGCATGTCAAGTTCCTCGTCGATGACCGCGCACGACAACTCTGAATCGTGGGTCCACGACCGCCGATTGAGGTTGTCGGAGCCCACAGTCGCCCATATGTCGTCGATAATGCAGACTTTGGCATGAACGTAGATCGGAACTCCCGCCTCGTTATGCAGATCGTAAATTCCGACGCGTTCGCCGCCCGCGGCCTTCACGATTGCTATTGCTCGCTGTTGGGCGAATCTGCTGGGAGGACCCGACAGAATCCCGTCCTTATCGGGGTAGCGCGGTACCACGATGATGAGTTGAAGAGTGTGATGACGCCGTAGGGCTCTCGCCAGAATCTTGGCGATCTCGGCTGACCAAAAGTACTGGTCTTCGAGATAGATCAGACCCCGCGCACGATCGACGGCCTTGGTGAACGCACGGGCAACGCTGCGTTCACCGGTGGGTGCG
>Ga0208357_1003030_pt1 | contig 10619 bp, 7 predicted proteins | sample NGESurdeep092012_6_FD_184487 | JGI IMG/M metagenome (GOLD analysis project Ga0208357, IMG submission 184487) | Arctic peat soil microbial communities from Barrow, Alaska - NGEE Surface sample F52-2 deep-092012 (SPAdes) | ecosystem: Environmental > Terrestrial > Soil > Wetlands > Peat ... | reverse complement strand
GGAGCATAGTTTTTTCGTCGTCGGACCTGTTTCATGGACCCCTTCCTTCCTCACGAAGTGAGGCTTATCTTGGAGTCTCCAAAATCGGGTCAATCCCACGGCGAGCGTAGCGCCGAAGGGCGCGGAGTCGAGCCGCGCGACGCCAGGCCGTGCAGCGCGCGGCTCGACTCCGCTCGTTACCTCGCTACGCTCGCCGTGGCACTCAGCGCAGATGCTCGATGCGGCGCTCTCACTGCACGGTGATTGTTGCCGTTGGGTTGCCGGCAGAGCTGAAGCCGTCGGGAATGTTGGTGCCGACGACGGTAATCGTGACGTGACAAGGCACCCCCTTGGTGGTGACGGTGAACGCCTGTCCAACGGTTACGCTGTTTGGACTGACGCTAACGCATGTCGTGTCGTAGCTTTGGAGCTGCCCCAAACTTCCTGGTAGTCCGCCTAATGTCAATTGAGCGCTTTCGGTCGTTGCGATCGTTTCAGCAGTTGGACTCAAGGTGAAAACCTCGACGCCAGGCCGACCCACAGAAATGACGCCCGGAGCAGAGCAAGCCGCCAACGCGAGAAACGAGCACGCGGTTAGCGATGCTAAGATGCGCTTCATTGGAAGGCCTCAATTCTGCCGTGAACAAGCCCACACGATGGACCTTGCGCGGGATTGCCACGAGATGCCCGCCCGCACCTGTGTGTCACGGCACTGGTGTCACGGCGAGCGTAGCGCCAAGGGGCGCGGAATCGAGCCGCGCGACGCCAGACCATGCAGCGGGCGGCTCGACTCCGCTCGTTGCACTCGCTACGCTCGCCGTGACACCGTCGCGATGCGGGCTTAGGAACGTTCGATTTCGCTGATGAGGTAGAGGGGGCGGCCTTTGACTTCGTCGTGGATGCGGCCGATGTATTCGCCCAGGATGCCGATGCCGATCAGCTGTACGCCGCCTAAGAAGATGACCGCGACGATGATCGAGGCCCAGCCGCGCGTGTAGCCGGGCGCGTTGAGGTTGAAGATCTTGAATCCGACGACCATCAGCGCGTAGATCAACGCGATGGCCGAGACGCAGAAACCCAGATAGGATGCAAAGCGCAACGGAACGTCGGAGAACGACGTGACGCCGTCGACGGCAAAGCGAATCATCTTGGGCAGCGGGTACTTCGTTTCGCCCGAGAGGCGCACGTCGCGGTCGTACTCGACGCCGGTTTGATTGAACCCGACCCAGCTGACCATTCCGCGCAGAAAGCGGTGACGCTCGGGTGAACGTTTGAGCGCGTTGACGACGCGCCGCGACATCAAGCGGAAGTCACCGGTGTCTACCGGGATCGAAACGCGCGTCAGGCGTTTGATGATGCGGTAGAAGATGCGGGCGGTCCAAACCTTGAACGGGCTCTCGCCCCTGCGCGAGCGCCGGACGGCGTAGACCACATCGAAGCCGGCGCCGCGGCGTTCGAGGAACTGCTCGATCAGCTCGGGCGGATCTTGCAGATCGCCATCCATCAACACGACGGAATCCCCCAACGCGATCTCGATGCCGGCCGTCGCCGCTAATTGGTGCCCGAAGTTTCGCGAGAGGTTGACCAGCACGACGTCGGAGTGACGGCGCATCTGGTCGCGTACGGCTTCGGGCGTACCGTCGGTGCTGCCGTCGTTGACGATGATGACCTCAACGATCGGTCTGCCCGGCAAGCGCTCCAGCACCGCAAAGATCCGCTCGAACAGCGTGGCGACGTTCCCGACCTCGTTATAGAGGGGGACGACGACGCTGAGCGCCGGGGCGGCCGTGACGGTTGATGACATCGAGCGCATGCGTTCGACGCGAAGCTGCAAGGTGCTTGCCGGCACGGAACCCGGCGACTCGTGCCGAACGTTGGGCGGCCATGACCCCCGCTCTCCGACCTTTCATCGCGGCCGCACTGTGCATCGCCGGCACCGGATGTGCCTCGCCGGCTCGCCATCGTTCGCCCGCAACGCCTTTCCCGCAATCGGCGACGGCCACGCCGACGGTCGTCGTGCCGGCGCACGCTGATGGGAATGCCCTGCGTCTTGCGCCATCCACTCGACCGGCGATCCCGTCGCCAACGCCGTTGCCGTCGCCGACACCGGTGCCGCCGCCGCGCATCATCAGTTACTCGATCGGCGCGACGGTCGTTCATCCGGGACAAACGCTGGCTGGGATGGTGCGCACGACGCCCGACGTGATCGGCGTCTCGGTGCACGTCATGGGCTTCTCCGTGCCGATGCGCAAGACCGGGCCGGGCGCCTTTAGCTTGGCATGGGTCGTTCCGCAGATACCGCCGCTGTTTTTTCGCACCTACACGCTGACGGCCGTGGCGACCACTGTCGGCGGGCAGACCGCGGCGCAGTCCACGCCCGTGACGATTCGTTAGGTTGCGCCGCTAGCGCCCTGGCGGACGCGGCGGCAAGTTCGGGAACGGTTGCGGGTTGAACGGTGTCGGGATCGAGTTGGGCAACGTGATGCCGCCCGGCGCGTTCTGATCGGCCCATCCATACACGGTGTTGGGAACGACCTTGACGTCGGTGTCGGACAGCAGGAAATCGTGCGGCTGGACCTCGAGCCGATTGCGTCCGCGCTCCTCGGTCGAGAGCGAGCCGCGCGTGAAGATGTATTTGAAGTGCGTGCCCGACAGGATCTGCCGTACGATGCTGAAGTGCTGCGGATCGACGCGATTCATGCGAATCGCCTGTGGATTCCAACCGCTTTGGTCGGTCATCATGTAAACGTCGTCGGTCAGCGGCGTTCCGGGTGGAACTTGTACGTCGAAGCGGACGGCTACCATCACGCCGGTGAACCTCTGCGCCCTTCCGTGAAAACCCGGCGCGGACGTGGGCAAGGCGAGGTCGGGGTTGGGGGCCGGCGTCGACAGCGCGACCGCGAATTTTTGCACGGCCGCGAAGCTGGTCTCGGCCGGCAAGACGCTGGGCGACAGCTCGATCTCGGTGACCAGGCCGGTCGGATCGAAGCTGGCGCGGGCGTAGTCGCGCGGACGCGGCGGATGCGTGCTGGAGTGCTGGGTCTTCAAATCCAGGATTGTGACGTTGGGCGCGACGCGAAAACCGTCGCCGCTCGTGAAGAAGACGAAGCCCTTTTCGTAGTCGAGGATCTGTCCGGTTACGCGGAGCGGCGCGTCGGCGGCCAGCAAGGCGCCGATCAGCGCGATCGCAGCAACGCGCGAGAAGAGGCCGATCATTGCGTCACCTGTATGTAGAAGTTCGGGCTCCAGCGCTGGGTTCCGAAGTTAAAGTAGTAGGAGCGCTGCACGTCGATGGCCAGCGTCGGCGTCAGCCGAACGTGTATGGTGCCCGTAACGTCGTACGGCGGCTGTCCCAAAATGTTGCCGTACACGGGCTGTCCCAGCACGTTGACCGGCGGCTGCGGAAACTCGCCCGGTTCGGCAATCGGAAAGTCGCGATGCTTGCGCGCCAGGACCGACGCGGAAAAGTACGGCGTCGGCGTATAAGTCGACCCGAGGCTGAAGGTCCGCAGGGTCGCGACGCCCTGAAAGGCGAGATACGACGGGTACGACGTGCCGTCTACGACCGGGACGAACGGCGTATAGATCAACTGCTGGCCGCCATTGTAGTAATCGCCGGTTTGATTGACCTCGTAGGAAACGAAGGCCGTCAGCTTGCCGCGATCGGAAACGGGGCCGTAACTCTGACTTAACGAGACCAGGCTGTTGGTTGTATCGACGTGATGCGGGACGGAATACCACGTGCGTTGTCTGGTGAGCGAAGCGCCCAGCGCGTAGGGATGCGACGGGTCGCCCAACAGGACGTTTTTCAGAAAGGCGGTGCCGCCGATGTAGTGATTCCAGATCGTCGTATAGCTCGCGCCGCCGAAGGTCTGCAGCGGGTAGGCGTCGTGGATGCTGCCGATTCCGTAGTCCCAGGTGAAGTACACCGGCGAGCGGCCCACACGATTTTCATCCGACGTAACGCCGAGGGTCAACTGCGCGGGATGCGTCTGGTTGGTCGTTCGAAACGCGCCCACGCCGCAGAATTGAAGCAGGGCGCCGCCGGGATCCGTATCGGGGTACGTCGAGGTGTTGCACAGGTTGAACTGTTGGTAGACGAGTTGCACCGACGACTCGGGCAGGGCTTGCGTCAACTGAATCCAGCCGACGTCTTGGCCTGCCAGCGGCTGGGAGAAGCCGAATTGCTGGAGATGGAACTGCGTGAAACTCGTCATCTGCAGTTTGTCGGTGAACGAGTACCCGGTAAATAGGTTGTAATACTTGGAATCCTTGGTGGCGGGATTGATCGAAAAGACCGCGTATCCGCGCGGGTTGGCAAAATGCTGCTCGAATGAAGCGTAGGCTTTGTTGGTCGGATCGTACCGAAAATGGATCGCGCTGATCGCGTTCTTACTTCCGGCGATTTGCCAGGTGGCGTCGTAGCTCGCACCCGTGAGCGAGTTCGTGCTCAAGTAGCGATTGACCGAAAAATTGATGTAGTAGGGTCCGAGCGGGACGAGATCCTTGCCGGCGACTACGAGTACGGTGCGGTGAAAGTCGACGAACTGATGCGGAACGATCGTGGCTGCGTTGGCGACCAAGTACGGCTTGTTGTTTGCGAGATCGGGAAACGCGAAGGTATCGCCGGGCATGACGCGGCCTTTGGCGGGATGCGCGAAATCGTTGTCCAGGAACGTCCAGCGGTCGGGCTCCGACGTGATCGGAACGAAGTAGATGCGTCCGAAGTCCAAGAAATCCGAGACGGCAGCGCCGCTCTGCGAGCCGCTCGGCGACGTGACGGTCACCGCGCCGGCCAACAAGAAGCGATTGAGTTTGAGGTCCATCGAAAAGGTTTGGCCCGTCATCGTGACGCCGTCGCCGACCCGTACCGAAACGTTGCCGTCTGCCTCGATGAGGAAGCGGTCGTAATAGAACGCAACGTGGTCCGCATGCAAGCGAATAGTCGGAGCGGCCGACTCCGGCAACGGCGCTTCGTCCGCTTGCGCTGCAATCGGAGCGAGCAATGCAAGCATCAGGATCGCGCACGCCGGCGAGAAATATCGTAGTGTCTTCATGCTTTGTGCCTGCTGATTCCGGGCGCGGCGCATCGTTTCATCCTCTCGGAAGGCGCGATACCGAAAAGGACGAAACGCGAACGGCAACATGACGCGTATTGTAACGATCGTTCTCGATTCGGGCGGAGTCGGTGCGCTGCCCGATTTCAAGACCTTCGCCGACGCCCCCGGCGCGAACACCATCGGGAACGTAGCGCGCCGTTCGGGCGGATTGCATCTACCCAATTTCGAGCGCTTGGGCCTGGGAAATCTCACGGAGATTCGGGGGGTCCCGGCGCAGACCGCGCCGCAAGCCCGGGTCGCTCGTCTGCGCGAACGCAGCCGCGGGAAGGACACCATTACCGGGCATTGGGAGATGGCCGGCATCGTCACCGAGATCCCATTCCCAACCTACCCCCAGGGCTTTCCGCCCGAGGTCGTCGAGCAGTTTACGTCGATCGTGGGCAAGCCGCCGTTGGGCAACAAGCCGGCATCCGGCACCGAAATCATCGACGAGCTGGGGCCCGAGCATATCGCTACCGGCCGGCCGATCCTCTATACCTCGGCGGACTCGGTCTTTCAGGTCGCCGCCCACGAAGAGATCGTGCCCCTGCCGACCCTCTACGACTGGTGCGAGCGGGCCCGAGCGATGCTGCTGCCGCCCCACAACGTCAACCGGGTGATCGCGCGGCCATTCGTGGGCAGCCCTGGGGCTTTCTCGCGGACGCCCAACCGGCGGGACTACGCGATCGCGCCGCCCGCCAGCATCCTCGATTCTTTGGCCGGCCGGGGCATAGAAGTGCACGCCGTGGGGAAGATTTGCGATATCTACTGCGGCCACGGCATCGCTTCGTCGGTTCGGGTGACCGATAACCGTGACGCCATGGCCAAGACCTTCGACCTGCTCGAAAGAATCGACCATGGGTTCATCTTCGTGAATTTGAACGACTTCGATTCGAAGTACGGCCATCGCCGCAACGTGCGCGGCTATGCCGGCGCGCTCGAGGATCTCGATTCCCAGATCCCGCTTCTGGAGGCGTTGCTGCGCCCCGGCGACCAGGTGATTTTCACGGCCGACCACGGCTGCGATCCGACCGCCCCGGGCAGCGATCATACCCGCGAGTTCGTGCCCTTCATCCATTTGAGCTCGGCGCCGGGCGCCGACCTGGGGGTCATCGAAGGGATGGAGCATGTCGGGAAAACCGTGGCTGCCGGGTTTGGGGCCTAGGGGCCTCGTGCAGGCTGTCGCCGGATCTAGGCCGATTCCGCGCTCCGTCCCGGCGACGTGGTGGGCCGTCAAACGTCTGGGCGACGTCACGGTCGGATCGCTGCTGACGATCTGTGCGCTGCCGATCGTCGCCGTGGCCGCCATCGGCATCGTCGCGGTCACGGGCGGTTCGCCGTTTTATCTGCAAGAACGCGTGGGCCAGCATGGCCGCCGCTTCAAGATGTTTAAGCTGCGCACGATGGTCAAAGATGCGCACGCGATGCGTCGCGACGTCATGCACCTCAACGAGGTCGACGGGCCGGTCTTTAAGATTCGCAACGACCCGCGCTTGCATCCCTTGGGGCCGCTCTTGCGCCGCACGTCGATCGACGAGCTGCCGAACTTTCTCAACGTCCTGCTCGGGCACATGTCGCTGGTCGGGCCGCGTCCGGCACTGCCCAGCGAGGTCGAACACTACGACGAGCGCGCGATGATGCGATTGTCGGTGCCGCAGGGCGTCACGTGTCTTTGGCAAATCGGCGGCCGCAGTCGGATGTCGTTCCAACGCTGGATGGAACTCGACAACGAATATGCGCGCACGTGGACGCCGCTGACGGACGCGGCAATCCTGCTGCGAACGATACCGGCCGTGTTTCGCGGGGAGGGTGCGCATTAAGCCGCGCCTACGCGTGCTGGCGTCGAGCCGCGCGAGCGCTCCGGGGGCGTTAGTGAGTTCGGCGCTTTTCGTTATCGTAGCGACCTTCGGCTCGACGATCCTGGGATTCTTGCGCGAGGTCGTCAACGCCAAGTATTTCGGCACGCAGTGGTACATGGATTCGTTCCTGGCCGCGGCGACCGTTCCAACGATATTATTCGGCATCTTTAACGGTGCGCTGGTCAGTGCGCTGGTGCCGACGTTCACGGGCTATTTCGCCGACGACGATGAGGCCGGCGCTTGGCGCCTGGCCAACACGATCGTGAACCTGCTGGCGATCGTGCTGACGGGATGTGCGATCGTCGGATATTTTACGGCTCCGTACTACGTTCCGGTCATCGCACACGGCTTTGACTCCGAGCAAATGGCGCTGGCGGTCTCGATCACGCGCTGGCTGATGCCCACCATCGTGGCAGTCAGCCTGAGCGGCGTGCTCTCGGCCATGCTCAACGCTTACCAGCGGTTCCGAGCGACCGCGATGATCGGCATCGCGGTCAATGCGATCACGATCGGCTGCGTGGTAACGCTCTACGGCAAGCACGGTATCTACGCGCTGGTAACCGGAACGACGGTAGGTCTGATCGCGCAGGTGCTCGTCCAACTACCGGCATTCTTGCGCATCGGACTGTATCGTTTCGAAATCGATCTGCACCATCCGGGCCTCAAGCAGATGTGGATGCTGCTCGGACCGATTATGGTGGGATCGGCGGCCGGGCAAGTGGCGTTGTTCTTCGATCGCTTTTTCGCCTCGACGCTTAGCCCGGGCTACATGGCTGGGATGAACTATGCGACCAAGCTAGTGAACTTTCCGCTGCAAGTCTTTGCGGCAGCGATCGCGACGGTGATCTTTCCGCTGCTGGCCGTGCAGTTCGCGCGCGCCAATCGGGCCGGCGTTAGCCGTAGCGTCGTCACCGGTTTGCGTTTGGTGAACTTCATTACGATTCCATCGATGGTGGCGCTGATCGCGTTGGCACACCCGATCGTCCAGACGCTGTTCGAGCGCGGAAACTTTCGCGTCTCGGCCACCGACCTTTGCACCGGGCTGCTGCCGTATGCGGCGGTGGGTCTGGTCGCCTTGGCCGCCAACGTCGTGCTGACGCGCTGCTGCTTTGCCTGTAAGCAGACCAGTTGGACGGTCGCGATCTCGGTGTTTTCGGTGCTGGTTAACGTCCTGCTCTCGGTGCTGTGGCTGCCGACGCTGGGCGCCCGTGGATTGCTGCTGGCAAATTCGGTCAGCCAGTCGATCCAGGCCGTGATGCTGTTCGTGCTGGTTTGGCGCTTGCTGGGCGGCTTCGATTGGCGCGCCTTGACGTCATCGACGGCCAAGATCGTCCTGTCGTCGCTCGTTATGGTCGCATCGCTGCACTGGATCGGCGCGCTGGGCGCTTCGCCCGATCCATCGCTGGTTTCGCGTGCGTGGTATCTCTTCGGCCAGTTGGGAATCGGCGGCCTCTCGTTCCTGGCCGCCGCGCGCATCCTCAACGTCAAAGAACTATCGATGGCGTGGCAGGCGATCGTTCAGAAGTTCGAGCGCAACGTCATCAGCCCGCCCGAAAACCGCGAAGCGCCGATCGCGTAGCGTGTCCGAGCGACGCGAGCGCGTGCTGCGATTAGGCCTACTGGTCGGAGCGGCCGCCGCCGTCTGGCTCGTCCTGCGGCCGTTGTGGGCCATGCACGGCATCCCGGCGTTCAATCACGACTGGTCGTGGCCGCCGGATAGGATCCAGGCGTGGTCGCAGTTTCGAGACGCCGTTGCGCCCTTTACGCGCAACAACTTCGGCCAGCTGAATTTTTACATCGGCAACGCGCCCAGCGCGCTGGTTATCGCGATGGCCGTGCAACTTTTTGGTGCGGCGCTCGGCGTCAAAGTGCTGGCGTCGCTCCTCGTGTTTGGCGCCTTGCTGGCCGCATTTGCGTTCGCACGGCGCCTTGGCGCAACGACCATTGTGGGAGCGTCCTGCGCGCTTCTGTATGCGGTTTCGCCGGTCGTCTCGAACGAACTTGCAGCGGGGCATCTTACGTATTTGGCCGGGTACGCGGCACTTCCGGTCGTCGCATTATGCGGCCTGCAGCTCGCGCTCGGCTCGCAGCGGGCGCTCGCGGTCTTGGGGTTGCTCGTCGTGGTGCCGCTCCAAATCGCGCAACCGCAGTTCGTCGCTTTCGATGCCCTGGTCGTGCTCTTGCTGTTGCCCTGCGCCCGCACCGCATCGGCTCGCCTCGTCGTCGTTGTTACGGCGGTAGCGATCCTGTGCGCCTCGCCATTCGAGATCGGCCTCGCGCTCTTTAGCCATCCCCTCAGCGCGTTGAGCGCCGATCGCATCAACCTGCATTGGGAGGGTGCGAATTCGAGCGCGGTGTGGAAGGCATACGTCGGTACGGACTACGTGCGGCCGTACGATGCGTCGGTTCCAGCCGCACTGCTCGTCGCTCGGGCCGCAGCCGGGGCACTCATCTGGCTTATCGCCATCGTCAACGTTCTGTGGGCGCGGCGCTGGGTCGCGTTCTTGCTGTTGGCGATCGTCGCCGCATGGCTGAGTGCGGGCGTCTACGGGCCATTGTGGGGCGCCATGTCCTTTGCATTCGTGCAGGTTCCGCAACTCGCGGTCTTTCGCGAACTGTACCATTTCAGCGGCCTCATCATGCTCGGACTCTTGACGCTGTGCGCGCTGAGTCGCGTACGCGCGATAACGTGGGTGCTACCCGTCGCGGCGTTCCTGTTCGCCCTTCCTCAGCTCACGGGCGGATTTTGGCAACTGGTCGGAACGTACGATCCGACCGAGATCGCTGCCGTCGCGCAAATCGTCAACGCCGATCGTGGCACCGGTTCGGTCTTGTTCTGGCCGCTGCTGCAGCCGGTGGGCCCGACCGCCGTATTTGCCGGCGCCGACCCCGATGCGTTCTCGATTGGATCGCACGCCGCGCTTTCGGAGTTCGTTCCGCAGCAGCCGTTGTCTCAAATCGGGACGTTGTTATGCGATGTGAAGAGCGATCCGCAACTCATCCTGGCGGGGTTTGGCGTGCGCTATGTCATCGCGCGCACCGCCTGGCGATCCTTTTACGACGCGCGGTTGGAGCCGGGATTGCGCGGCTTGGCGACCGGCCGAGATTCGGGAGATTGTGCGGCGACGCGCGCGTTGCGCGGCGTGCGCGTGATGTGGCGCGGCGAATCGCACCTACTCCTCCAAGTGAACCCGCCCGCAGCGGCAACGCGCGCGACGCCGACGGATTCGATCTGGCATTTGTCGCTCGCGCGCGCGTTCGCCCCAAGCGTCGTGACGGCCGACCCGCGTCACGGATGGGTCGACGGGAATCGCTGGCAGTGGTGGTCCCCGTCTTTCTACGGGCCGACGAACCCCGGCATCTTTTCCTTGGGGCACGTCGCCTACCAGCTGCCGCCGCATTCCGGCGGCCTGCAACTCATCGTCAGCGCGCCGCGCGGACTGTCGTTTAGCGGAGGGCGGCGGCCGCAGTTCGTTCGCGGCGCACCCGGCTTTGCGGCCGTACTCATTCCGCCGGATGCGTCGGCCGTAACGGCGATCGGCCCGGCGATGCTCGCCGGCCTGTCGACTACGGAGGGGCCCAGGTCGAACGTCCGCAGAGAACCGGTCCGTCTTGCGGCGGCGGGCGCGCTCGACGCGCCCCTCGAGCTGGCCCTCTTCCTCCAATATGCCTGGTGGCTCGT
>Ga0208357_1003029_pt1 | contig 10620 bp, 11 predicted proteins | sample NGESurdeep092012_6_FD_184487 | JGI IMG/M metagenome (GOLD analysis project Ga0208357, IMG submission 184487) | Arctic peat soil microbial communities from Barrow, Alaska - NGEE Surface sample F52-2 deep-092012 (SPAdes) | ecosystem: Environmental > Terrestrial > Soil > Wetlands > Peat ... | reverse complement strand
GAGGACATCAAAAAACTTGCCGCTGCCGCGATCACAGAGATACCGATTAATACTCGCTATATTCCGTTGCCATATTTTGAAGACATGAAGACAGCACTCATCGCGGCGGATCTCGTCGTCGCGCGATCGGGCAGCTCCGTGTGCGAGTTCGCGTCGTTCGGCCTTCCCGCGATCTTGATCCCACTCGCCGATTCTGCGAACGACCACCAGCGCGTGGACGCCTACGAGTTCGCCAAGAACGGCGCCGCGGTCGTCATCGAGGAGGCAAACCTCGTGCCCGGCATCTTCTTCGCACAACTCAAGAACATCCTCACTGACAACGACCTGCGCACAAAGATGAGCGCCGCCTCGAGCGCCTTCTTCATCCCCGGCGCGGCGGAGAGGATCTCGGAGGAGCTATTGGCGATAAGCACGAAGTAGGGGGCTTATTACAGAAGTTGATCAAATAGATTTTGCTTAATAATCTAGAAAATAATATTATAATGTAGTGATGACTTACTTGTAAGTTATCATAAATCAGCAATAATAAATTTTTCATGATATTTTTTATTTTTAGGGATTGCATAATACCCACACTTCAAACCTTTCTTACTTGGCCAGTATTGTCATTTATTACAATTTTAATATTCCGAGATAATATAAAAAATTTTATTGATAAAATTATTGAGATAAATTGGGATAAAAAGACTATTAAAACTGGAAAGCAGGAGCGAAATGAAGACGTCGAGAAAAACGATGACTTAAAGGGCGCCGCTAAAGATGAATGGGATTATAAACGTTTATATCTGGATTTATTTTTACAGCCAAATACAATTGAAGCGTTGCGGTGGCTTAATAGCAATGGAGGTGAATATACTACTACCGAATTCATGGAAAAATTTGTTCTTCCTGAGCTTACCTATCGTTCTCCCGAGGATGAAAAGGTAATAATTTTGACAGCCCTTGAGCAGAATGGGCTTGCCCAACTCAGGTCAAATAAATATTCTATTTCGGAAGAAGGGAAGAATTATCTAAAAGATAGAAAATTTATCGGATAACTATTCGATGAATGGTTATATAGAAATCCCCTCATTTTCGTGCTAAAATAGGGGAGTAATGGAAGTCTCTGCCCCGAAAAAATCCATCCGAGTGCGATTTGCGCCAAGTCCGACGGGGCCACTCCACGTCGGCGGCGTACGCACCGCGCTCTTCAACTGGCTGTTCGCGCGCAAGTACGGCGGCACATTCGTGCTGCGCATCGAGGACACGGACAAAGAGCGATCCGAAAAGCGCCACGACGACGAACTGCTCCAGGGCCTTTCATGGCTCGGATTGAACTGGGACGAAGGTCCGCAATCGGTGGGCGACGCGAGCCAGCTCGAACTCGGCGGCGAGAAAGGCGAGTTTGGTCCGTACCGCCAGAGCGAGCGCACCGAGATCTATAAAAAATATCTTCAGCAACTGATCGCAAGCGGCGACGCGTATTATTGCTATTGCTCAAAGGAAGACATCGAAGCCCAGCGTCAGATGATGCTCGCGCAGGGATTGCCGCCAAAATACAGTGGCCACTGCCGCACCGCGACGCCGCCCGAAGGTAAAAGCCCCGAGGTGATCCGCTTCAAGGTGCCGGAGGTGAAGGTCGAGTTCAAAGACCTCGTACGCGGCAAGGTCATCTTCGACGCGGCGCTGTTCGGTGACATCATCATCGCAAAGGATCTGGACAATCCGCTCTATAACTTTGCCGTCGTCGTGGACGACGAGCTGATGCAGATCTCGCACGTCATCCGCGCCGAAGATCATCTTTCGAATACTCCGAAACAAATTCTGATGGCGCGTGCGCTCGGGTTCGCCGAACCGATCTACGCGCACATCCCGCTGATCCTCAACGCCGACCGGAGCAAGATGTCCAAGCGATTCTCAGATACCGCGCTCATGAGCTATCGCGAGCGGGGATACGTGCCGGAAGCGATGATCAACTTTTTGGCGTTGCTCGGCTGGCATCCGAAGGGTGATAAGGAAGTGCTCTCGCGCGAAGAACTGATCGCCGAATTCGACATCGACCGCGTACAGCAGTCCGGCGCAGTGTTCAACGAAGAGAAGCTGGATTGGCTGAATCGCGAACACATGAAAGCGATGCCGCTCGACGAGATCGCAACGCTTGCCGAGCCATTCTTCGCAAAGAACAATATCATAGTAAAAGACAATGAACTTTTGAAGCGCGTCGTTGCCGTGCAGATCGCCCGCGCGAAGACGCTCGATGACATCGCGCAATCGAGTGCATTCTTCTTCGCCATTCCGGATTACGAACCAAAACTTTTGATCTGGAAGGATTCCTCGACACTCAAAGAAGTTGCCGATGTCTTGGTCGGTGCGCGCACGGTGATCGCGAGCGTCGCTGCGGAGGACTTCACGCGCGAGACGCTCACCGCATGCCTGCCGCTCATAGTGGGGGATAAGGGCAGGGGAATCGTTCTCTGGCCACTGCGTGTGGCGCTCTCCGGGCAAGCCAACTCGCCCGACCCGCTCGAGATCATGTCCGTGCTCGGCCGCGAGGAATCTTTGCGGCGCATCGACGAAGCGATTAAAAAGACGGCGGCGTAAAGTGCTATAATAAATTTAATGAACCGCAACGCCCGCAAGAACCGCATGATGTTCTTAGGCGGAACGATCGTCGCCACGTCTACGATCGGGATTTTTATTTCCATGAGCATCTTCTTCGCCGTGCCACAAACAGCGCGCGCCTATGCGGTCGGACCGTTGCCAACCAGCACCCAATCCGCCAGCGGCAGCTACGACTTTGGTAGCTCGCTCCAAAACCTTGTTTCGCCCTTCACTAACTTCTTCAGCAGCCTCAAATTCAACAATAATACGACGATCAAAACCAGCGGACCGACGTCCGGGTTTCCGACGATCAATCTGGCACCAGGCATCTCAAACGGCGCGCAAAACATCTTGAGCCAGTGGTTGATCGAGTTCGACAATTGGTTCTACGGCGTGAGCGGGGTACAGCTGTCCGGAATATTCCAAGTGCTCCTGAACGCGATCGCGTGGACACTCGGACTGGCACAGCAGGCAGTGAACTGGCTATTGGGATTGTTTCATTAAAAATGAGTGGAAGTGGCTAAATAGCTAGATAAAGCTATTTATCTGTCGCAAAAGAATTAATGGGCGACAGATGAGGTTTCTAAAAGGCCCTATTCCCTAACATCGCGGGTTCAGGCACAATGAACTCTACACCATGAAGAACGTCCTGCTTATCCTCCTCCTGATCCTCGTGATCGCGGTCGGCTTTGATCTTGTAGCGACCGCGGCAAACACTTTAAACTCAGGGTCGTTTTCTTCACTCTTTCCATCCTTCCCTTCCGCCATAACACCCGGAGGCGCCACCGGCGGTCTTACCGCCATCAACTTCAGCATCTTCGACAAGGGCGGCGACGGCTATAAGTACATCACGCAGGGCTACGGCCACACGCCATATTCGTATATGTACATCGATGACTGGCACAACGGCATCGACATCGCAGCGGATTATGGTGCGCCCATCTACTCGCCTACCGACGCGACCGTTCTCACAACGGGTGATCAGGATAATTATTGTCCGCGCATCGCTTTCGGACGTTTCATTGTTTTACAAGACAACACAAATCACCTCGATCTTTTATTCGCACACCTCAACGATATCGATGTGCGAGCCGGCCAGACGATATCCAAGAATCAGCTCATCGGTACGATCGGCAACAGTGGCGACGAAACCGGCCCACATCTTCACTTCTCGATCTTCGAAGCTGCGGGGTTCAGCATGGCGGCGGCGCATGGCTGCGGTCCGTACCCGCAAGGCCACGACGTGGATCCGCTCAACTATCTGGGAACGACGTATCAATGAAATAAAATGAATGAACGTGTCCGCGGGATTATCATTAAGGATGGAAGGATTGCTCTGATCAAGCGGGTAAAACCGGACAGGACTTATTATATTTTCCCCGGCGGCGGTGTAGAAGATGGAGAAAACCATTCGCAAGCGTTGATACGAGAGATGAAGGAGGAACTTGGCATCAATGTCAGCATCGGAGAATTTGTCGGAGAATATCACGAGAATAATTCCAAGGGTATAGCGATTGTACATTATTTTTACCTTTGCGAGCAGACCGGAGGCACATTTGGAACCGGTGACGGTCTCGAATATCAACCGAATACTCCCTATGGCTCGGGCGGAACCCATGATCCGATATGGATCCCCCTCTCAAAACTTCCCACCATCGATCTGCAAGCGGAGAATATCAAGAAGTTTGTGATCGAAAAATATTCTTAATTCGTTTTTAATGGTCTTCAGCTCGTTATGGGGTTATAATAGTAACCAATCATGAGAGTACATTTCATCGGCGTCGGCGGGATTGGAATGAGCGGTTTGGCCCGATATTTCCTCGCCCACAAATGGCACGTTTCCGGCTCAGACGCGGCAAAGAGCACAATGACGCAGGAGCTTATAAAAGAGGGCGTACGGGTCAAAATTGGGCATAAAAAGGGCAATATACCGGCTGGGACGGGGCTTGTTATCTATAATAGGGCAGTTCCCGAGGATAATCCGGAATTAGCCGCCGCTCGGGCTCGGAAAGGGCTGGTAGTCCTCCCCTATTCCCGGGTGCTCGGGCGCATCACAGAAGAATATCAAACGATTGCAATCACGGGCTCCCACGGCAAAAGCACGACAACTGCGCTCGCCGGGCTCGCGCTCGTGCGCGCGGGTCTCGACCCTACGATCCTTGTGGGAACCAAATTGACGGATCTCGATGGGAAAAATATTCGGGTCGGGCGCGGGCCGTACCTTGTTTTGGAAGCGGATGACTTTCACGCCGCATTTTTGGATTACTCCCCGGCGATTGCGATCGTCACAAACATCGATCGCGAGCACATGGATTTTTATAAAACGTATGCGAATGCAAAGCGCGCATTTTTGAAATTCCTGGCGCGGACACGGCGCAGCGGCACGCTGATCCTAAACCGCGACGACGTGGCGCTTTATTCTTTGCGTGCGACAATTGCGCGGCTGGCAAAAAAGCGTGAACTGAAAGTTATTTGGTACTCGATGCGCAGGAATGCCATGTCCGCAAAGAAGATCAAAAAAATAATCCCGATCCCGGGCGCGCACAATATTTCGAATGCACTCGCGATCATAGCCCTCGGTAAAGCATTAAAAATTCCTGAAAAGAAAACCTTGGGCGCGATCGGTTCGTACCGCGGCGCATGGCGGCGGATGGAGCTCAAAGGAAGATTAAAAAATACTAAAATCGCGGTCTACGACGATTACGCGCACCACCCGACAGAGATCCGTGCGACGCTCGCCGCGTTCAAAGAAAAATTCCCGCGATCGCCGCTCATTTGCGTATTCCAGCCGCACCAGGCACAACGCTTAGAGTTGCTCTTCGAGGACTTCGCCACGGCGTTCGATGCGGCGGACATCGTGTTCATCCTGCCGCTCTATAAAGTGCTCGGGCGCGATGAAAAACTGCCACATGATTCGGCCGCCCTCGCCCGCGCGCTCGTGGCGCGCACGCCGGAGAAACCGATATTCTATCTCGATCCGGCAACGCCAACTAAGATCCGCAGCACTATCATAAAAGTTCTCAATGATGTGCCTCCCAAGAAGAGTTTTACTCACTCCCCCGTCGTCGTCATGATGGGCGCTGGAGATATTTCCGATCTAACCGAAAAACTGTTGAAATAATTTATTACATCATTCATGTCACTATTCGACGAATTCAAAGACCTCAACGATTTCAAGGAGCAGTGCGGATACACGATCGACGGCGATTGGTATCCGCGCGTCACGAAGATCGTGACGATCAAAGCCAAGCCCGCGCTCTACTATTATTACGGCGAAGCGAAGAGCTACCGCGCCGCAAAAGAATCGACGGAACGCTCGGCGGCCGAGGGCACGATGCTGCACGAAGCGGTAGAAGGGCTGCTGCTCGGAAAAACGGATGATATCCCGGCAGTGGTGGCTCCAGCGGTGCGTTCGTTCCAGGAATTTTTTGAGAAGAACCATATTCATGTAACGCCCGATCTCGTAGAGCGCCGCATCCTCAACCGCGACCATCGCTACGCGGGTACCGTGGACGCCATCGCGCGCATTGACGGCAAACTCGGCGTCTTGGATATCAAAACCTCGCAGTCCATCTATCGTGACTACTCCCTACAAACCTCCGCATACATGGACGCGCTCAAGAACGAGTTCGAAGATCTCTCCACGCGTTGGATCTTGAAGATCGACCAGGCCCAAAAATGTTTACGGTGCGGCGCGATCCGCCGCGTGAAGGGCGGCCGCGAAAAGATCAAAACGGATTGGAAAGATCGGACTCAGCGCGGATGCCTGCACGAGTGGAGCGAACTCTACGGCGATATCGAGCTGAAAGAGTTCCCCTCCTGGCAGGACGACTTTACCGCGTTTCTGGGGGCAAAGCGGTTGTGGGAATGGGAGAACGAGGATTGGCTGAAAAAGGCCGCATATTTGTAGCATATTGGTAACACCCACGGCCATATTGCGTATCATCATGTGGTATGGGGTATAATTATTTTCTAGGGCGTGGCACGTCAGAAAGGTCGAAATCATACCTATGATGCCTCCCTGATGAAATCAAAACGAGATAAACAAATAAAAAAATAATATATCTTTCCCATGTCAACAACAGGAAAAACAATCCTTTGGGTCATCATTGCGGTGATCGTGATCGGCGGAATCTGGTGGTGGCTCGCAAGCCAGGGCGGCGCACCGACCGCTGCACCGACGGCGAACACTACCTCAACGACAGTAAGCACGACGACCGCCTCGTCCTCCTATCCTTCAGGCGATTCGGATCAGTCCATCAAACAGGATATGACGAGTGCGAACGCGCAGATAAACGGTTTGAACTCGGATAATGCGAGCGTGACCCAGAGCATGAACGACCAGCCGGTACAGCAGGCGCAATAATATACATTAAAAGATCATGAATAAAAAATATAGTAAGACGATCGCTTCGGTTGGCACGGCGGTTGCGATCATCGCCACTGCGGCATTTCCCGCGCTGACGCAGGCCGCCGGGTTCGGCTTGGGGGCAAGCGCGAACGCATCGACATCCATTTCCGCCCTTGGCATAAAAGTGGGCGCCGCCGTGGGCGCAACGCTTGCGCTACGGGTCAAGGATATCAGCACCCGGGCTAACGCGGAGATCACGCGGCGCATTGACGCGTTGAACGCATTGAGCGCGCGCGTGAATGCAATGGCGCGCCTATCGGCTACCGACAAGAGCAATCTGTCGGCATCCATATCGAGCCAGATCGCGGCGATGAACACGCTCCAGACGCAGATCGCGGCCGACGCGGCGGCGAACAACACAAGCAGCCTCAAGACCGATGTCCAATCGATCACGTCGTCCTATCGCATCTTCGTCCTCGTCCTTCCGCAGGGTGCGATCGAGGCCGCGTCGGACAGGGCGCTCACGATTGTGAGCACAATGAACGACCTTAGCACGAAGTTCTCGGCGCGGATCAGCGCGGCCGCAACGGCCGGCAATGATGTGACGGCGGCGAACGCTTCCCTCGCGGACTTCAATGCGAAAGTTGCGGACGCCAACGTACAGGCTAGCGCAGCGGCCTCGGAGGTCGCATCGCTCACCCCGGACAACGGCAACGCCACGATCGAGGCTTCCAACACTGCAACGTTGAAGGATGCTCACTCCAAGATCCTCGCTGCACAACAGGACTTTGTGACCGCGCGCGCTGACGCGATGGCGATCATAAAAGACCTCGCGGGATTCAAAGTCTCGGCAAGCGCGAACGCTTCGACGAGCGCGCAGTAGGCAGTAGTTTGGGCGGTTTAGAAAATAAAACACCCTCTTTATTAAGAGGGTGTTTTATTTTCTACTGCCACACCGTTTCCACCGGGACGGTTGAAGAACTCGCGATGACTGGCAAGCTTGATGTCGTTTCTGAAATCGTCCCGACCTCCGCAGTCCATGCACTGCTCGATGAGTTCAATTCGTTGAAGATCAGGAGATTGTCTCCCAGCGGGCCCGGGGCACAGCCGTAGCTCGCGGCCTCACCGGTGGCGGTGATGGGCAATGTGCCGGTGAATGGCGTGCAAAGCGTGCCGCCCTCGAGCTGGATAAGCCACGCCCAGTTGGATGGCACATCGCCAGCCGGCGGAACCTCCGGCGTCGGAAGCGGCTTGGTAAGCTTAAGCACAAACGTGGAAGTGGAATCTATCACTGTGGGATTCACGTCGCACAAAAGACTGCTCGTACTATTCGAGATCTGGAAGCACGGATCGCTGATGCTGTTCCCCACCGTGCAACGCCAGGCATCGCTGCGGAACGGCGCGGCGATGGAGTTGGTCCAACAGGAGCCGCTTTCTACTGGCGTGGAACTGGCGGGCGGGATGGCAACATATGCAATGACCTGCGTCGCTGGCGTGGCGGGACTGCTTTGCGAAGCAGTGGATGTGGTCTGGTTGCCCGCACTGGGATTGATCGTTGAAGGATTTGCAAAGAATTGCCCGACACCAAACAGCACCACGAGTGCCAGCACCACCACAACAATTATTTTATTTGATTTATTCATAGATCGTGAGGGATTATTTTACATAAATTTGAATGTGCTGACGATATTCTGCATCACCGAATTTATTTGTTGTTCGCTAAACGGCTGGAGGTCGTACGATGTCGGATAGTTCCCGATCTGGCTCGAATGCAGGCTATACTCGATCACATAGCATTTTCCGGCATGGAGCGTACGATAGCTCGTAATCGCATATTCATTACCGGCACCCTCATCGAACCACATGAACACATTGAATGAAGTACCGTTTATCGTGGTCGTCGATGTTATTACGCCTTCGCCAAGATCCATACAGTCCGAAACGGCAGCATCATTACCGCTCGCGCCTACTGTTAACGTCGCGCCCGCGAAATTTGTCTGCGGCTCGAACGCGCGCGGCACGGTCAGCATAAAATATTTTATTCCCGGCGCGTTTGTATCCAAGCGCCAATCGGTGGACGGTGTGGCTGAATAATTGTCCTGGGTATCAAAGTCCAATGGATACGCGATGCTGAAACCGGCAGTCGTGTTATTCGCATCAATCTGCCACTCGGCGGGGTCGCTATAGTACGACGTGCCGGTGCCGCCGATGGTTGACGTGGCCGCTGCGCTTATCACGGGCGTTTGACCGACGCTCGCCGCTATCTTCCCGTATTGCACTCCATAATAAAAACCAATGAATGGCAACGCCACGAAAAGCGCCAGCGCGATGAGCTTGGAATACCAGGTCACTTTGTTCCACTCGATCTTCATTGGTTTCATTATACCTTAAAATAGTTGAAATAGTATTGTGCATCAGTTATGCAGGGGCTGAGACAGACAACGGTTACTCAAAAAATTTCGGAGGTACAAACAAGTGCATCTTACCCATTATGCGCATGATGCGGCTATCTTGATCTGGGGACTCTCCATCCTGATGGTCTTCTCCCTCTTTAAAACCGCGCGATATGGCCGAGATCTTGCAGGAGGCAAGCTCAAGGACGATGGACCTCACCGGGCATGGGCGTGGAGGTCTGCGATCGTCACGGTGATAGCGGTGCTTGTCATCGAGCCGACGTTTCGTCTCTTTCGCCTCCCGTACACATCGACATTCTTCTTCCAACCGATGAATGAATGCAGTTCCGCTCGTACGCGAGCGGAATTTTTTTATACTATGCGATGCTGTGGATTTGATTATAAAATATAATTATTAACGTACTTAACTATCCTGTGGATAACTCAGGCCAAAGCGGCTGTAATAGATGATATGATAGTTCGGCTTCTGTGGTATAATACCATTATATGAATAGAATAGTTACACGGTCAGGATTCGGGAAAAAGAAGATCATCATCATGGTTGTCGCGCTGCTCGTGCTCGGTGGCATCGTTTATTTTTTTATTGCATCCCGGAGTGGCAGTAAGTACCAGTTCGTTTCCGTCACGCAGGGTTCCATCACCCAGGTGGTAAGCGTCACCGGCAACACGACGCCTATCAAAAGCCTCAATCTCTCATTCCAAAGCGGCGGCACGATCGCGGCGGTCTATAAGAACGCGGGTGACAATGTAAGCGCCGGCGATACGCTCGTCGCCCTCGATACAGGCTCCCTTCAGGCACAGCTCGCACAGGCCCAAGCTGCCGTTGCCTCGGCGCAGGCTAACTTGCAACAGCTTCAGGCGGGACCGACGCCGCAGGCCATCCAGGTCGCACAGACCACCGTCGCGGCGGCGCAACAGTCACTCGCGAACACGTACTCGGGCATCCCGAACGCCGTTGAGGACGCGTATGCGAAAGCCACCGACGCCGTCCGAAATCAGATCGGGGTGTTCTATACCAATCCCGATTCGAGCAATCCACAATTATCCTTCTCTGTCAGCAATCCCGGGGTGATGAATAATGCGGATACGGAACGCACCCAGGTCGGCCAGGAATTGGCCGAGTGGCAGAACGAGATAACCGCGTTTTCTTCGACCACTACGTCATTGTCAACGTCGACGCTCAGCCAAGCATTACAGAATGCCACCAATCATCTCACGGTCGTTGAAAATATGTTAAGCACTGATGTGAACGCTATAGTGGGCGAGACGGGGCTT
>Ga0208357_1003027_pt1 | contig 10625 bp, 13 predicted proteins | sample NGESurdeep092012_6_FD_184487 | JGI IMG/M metagenome (GOLD analysis project Ga0208357, IMG submission 184487) | Arctic peat soil microbial communities from Barrow, Alaska - NGEE Surface sample F52-2 deep-092012 (SPAdes) | ecosystem: Environmental > Terrestrial > Soil > Wetlands > Peat ... | reverse complement strand
GATTTGAACCCGGGACCTCTGCGTCCCGAACGCAGCGCGCTACCAAGCTGCGCTACAGCCCGCGGCGAGTTCCCTCGCAACTTGACAATGCTACTCGTTGAGCGATAATGCTCACAACGGTTAAAGAGGGCTCGGTAATTGAATCTCGAGCGGCGGGTGGTGCTCAACGACGAGCTCGCTAATTCGTCGTTTCTCGACCGACTGAACCCGGAATGTCCAGTCACCAAACTCAATCGTGGTCCCAGAAGCGGGAATCTCACCCGCCAGATCGAGCACGAATCCAGCGATTGTGACGTACTCACCTTCGGGGATGATTATTCCTAAAGCCTCTTCAACGCGATCAACATGGGTCTGGCCGTCGACGAGCCACCGATTTTGGCGAATGCGCACGATGGTCGGTTCTTCGTCCTCGTCGAATTCATCGTTGAGATCGCCGACTAACTGCTCGAGGATGTCGCGGATAGAGACGACACCTGCGACGCCGCCGTGCTCGTCAAGCACCAGAGCAAAGGTTCGGTGCTGTTTGCGCATCTCACTAAGACTCTCGAGCAGATCAAAGGTCTCGGGCAGCATGAGTGGAGGGCGAATTTTGCGAGTGATTTCATCGGCGCTCGGCAGCGACACGCCAATCGCCCTTTTCAGCGTGGAGCTTCGAAAGAGGTCGTTGACAAAGAGCACGCCGAGTACGTCATCGAGATCGTCGCTGACGACAGGGAAGCACGAGTGACCGGTGTCGCGCACCGCTTCGGCGATCGCTTCTGGCGTGACGGGGAACGTGAGAAAAGCGACGTCCACACGCGGGGTCATCACGTCACGAAGTTCGAGCTCACTGAGTTGATCGACACGTTGGTGAATCGCGTGGGCTTCGGGCGAGGTGACCTTCTGCGTTTCGTGGCTACGTACGCGCGCTCGTAGTCGCGCGAGGCCCGAAGGGGGATTCTTCGATTCGCCCATTAAGCGTCGGGGCTGCCGACGCGGACGGTTGCGGGTCGCAACGATTCGTCCTCGTAACTCTCCCCACGAAGTAACGCGCGAACCGCGCTACGAAGTCGCTGGGGATCTAGCGGTTTGACGACAAAACCGTCCGCGCCCGATCGGCGCGCGAGAAAGACGTCGGGGCGTCGATCGAGCAACATAAGTACTGCCACCGAGTCCGCGCCACCGTACGACTCAAGGTTTCGTAGCTCCATCGTGATAGCCATACCACCCATTGAACCGATCTGTAAGTCCACGACCACAAGGTCAATGTCGCCGGCCTTGACGCGCTCAATTACCTCGGGGCCGCTCGACGCCATTTCAATATCGATACCTGGGCCAGCCAAGACGGTCTCGAGTTCGCGGCGAAGTGAGGCCAGATCACTGGCGAGCAGGACGGTAGACACGAACTTCAGCGTAGCGGAGCCTCGAATAACGATTTTTTGGGGTACGGATGGCTTGGCTGAAAAGTTCTCTTGTGCCGGGGCCAGAGGGTGGTTAGTGTGCGAGTCACAGCGTCGACAGGGGGACTGGAATGACGATGACTTCTTTGGAGTGGTCGGGCAACGCCGCCTGTCGCGGCAGTGAGGGTTCACTTTTCTATTCAGCCGATGCGGCAGAGCGAAAAGAGGACCGCCTTGAGCGCGAGCAGATGGCGAAGCGAATCTGTGCTGGATGCTCGGTGCGCGACGAATGTCTACGCGCGGCGCTCGATCGCCATGAGTCCTATGGAATCTGGGGCGGACTCAACGAGTTCGAACGACGGTCTCTAGCTCGCTCGTGATTTTGCCCAGCCCAGTTGGGTTGGGGCGACACGCGTCATCACGATAAGCAGGATGAACGTCGTGAGGTGCACCCCAGTGCAGTAGAGGCAGATGCTGCCAATGATTATCACTTCGGCGTAGATGAGCCACAAGACGAAACACATCGACACGATCACGAGTACAAAGCGCGTCACGTGGAGCCATCGCAACTTGGAGTGCCACGCCCAGGGCGTGTTTAAAGCGGTCAACACCGTGTAATTCGCGAGGCCCAAGATCGCCACGGGAATATGGAAAATCTCAGACTGTGCCGAGGTCGTTACCTTGGCACAGTCGATGACGCCGCTCCCTGAGCACACGAGTGCTTGGGGTTGGAAGTGCGTGATTGTCAGATAGATCGAAAGACCTAGACCAATCAAACTCAGAGCCAGCGTTACAACTTCGGCCCAACGCGGAACACGAAGTTCCGAGTCGATCACTTAATACTCATTGACGTGTCCGCGGCCTTCACTCCTGAGCTTGTGCACACGGCACTCGGCTGCTGCTTGGTTATCGAGCAGATAGCGGCGGTCTGGTAGTTGGCCGACGCAATGATGGCGGCGGTGATGGGACTGGCGGCATTACTCAGTCCTGCCGCGATGGCGCTACGCGACGATCCCGTGAGTGTCGTGGGAGAGTAACTGGCACCCGCGACCAAGAACCGATTGGCGAAGTCCATGAAGGGGATCGGGTTGCCCTCGCTCGCGGTGAGACCGGTGATGTATTTCGGCGTGTCGTACTTTGTAACGAGTGCTGTCTGGCTCGCAGTGGGCTTCTGCAACGTGTAGTAGTACTTGGTCGCAGGGTTGACCGAGTTCTTGTACTCTTCGACGCTGGTAAAGGCGACATACTTTGATTTGAAGGTGGCATTGACGAACGTAAATGTCGGCGTGTTTGCGTAGATGTCGCCCGACGCACTCGTCATGTTGCCAAGGCCGGCCCACGTTCCAAAGCGACTGAGCGCGATGATGGTCGACCAGCGCTGCGCGGCGCAGTAGGGACAGTACTCGGCGCCAATGTAAAGGACTTCAGGCACCTTGGCGCCCGTTGAACTCTTCTGCGTGAGGAGTGGCTGTGACTTCACTGCCTGGGGTGGGGTGACGCCCACAGCAGCGGACGTGACGCCCACCGTATTAAAGACTGAGGCAGGAACCGTCGTCAACTCACTAAACGTCGTGGGGTCCGTTGGCTGAAAGGCCGTTGACCCACCACCGGTTGAACCACCGCTCGCGACTTTAATAATGACGAGCGCGGCGACGACCACGACCACGAGGCCAACCGCGAGCCACGTGAAGAGTCCGGCGGGGCGTCCGCCGCGAGCGGGACCCTTCGATGGTACCGGACGATTTTTGGTTCGCGAAGATTTTGCCACGATGCTCCTCTTGTGTTCGACTACCAAACTTAGTGGACGTAACAAGAGTGAACTAAGTCGCTGGGAACTCTGTAGTTTGGCAACTATGGCTGAAATACTGACTCCGCGCCCCGCGGCAACGGTACTGACGCTTCGCGATTCATTGAATGGTTACGAAATTCTTATGCTGCGCAGAAATAATCGCAGTGAATTCATGGGGGGAGCCTACGTTTTTCCCGGTGGTGGTGTCGACGCGAGCGACGCTAACACCGACCAACTCGCGTTCGGGCTCGACGACGAGTCGGCGTCTGGGCGCCTCGGTCTCGACAGTGGTGGCCTTTCCTATTACGTGGCCTGCCTGCGCGAGCTCTTCGAAGAGGCTGGACTCTTGATCGTCTGTGACGAGAGTGGCGCTCAAGTGACCTTTAGTGACCCCACGGACATAAAACGGATGGCGAATCTTCGACGGAGCGTCAACGCGGGGGAAATTGATGTTCACGCCATACTGCGCGATGAGGGTCTCTGGCTCGATCTTCGAGGCATTGAGTACTTAGCGCATTGGATAACACCACTTGGTATGCCACGGCGCTACGACACTCGGTTTTTTGTCGCCCTTGCACCTTCGGGTCAGGTTGCGACCCACGACGCCGGTGAGACCGTGGCTGATCAATGGGTTCGACCTCGTGACGCTCTAGATGCCCACGCGCGAGGCGACTTCGATTTGATGTTCCCGACTATTCGCAACCTCGAAGCGATTGCGGACTTTTCGAGCGCTGGTGAGGTGCTCAACTACGCCCGATCCCTGGAGTCCATCCCTTGCGTGGTGCCCCAAATCCGTCGCCGTGACGACGAAATCGTCATCGTGACTCCGGGTGATGAGGGTTTTGAGGTCACGGACGACTAAAAATGGTCCAAACGGGGGGTGTTCATTTGGCGAATCCTTCGCTACCATGGAAGCAAGGAATTCTTAAGGAGTTGAGTCGACCATGACCACCACCAACGTGAACTTGACCGCAAAGGTCACCGAGCCCATCGTGCTGACCGAGGGTGCCATCGTGAAAGTGGCCGAGCTCATCGTGGCCGCCGGTGCCGACGAACCATTAGCGCTGCGCGTCGCCGTCAAGTCGGGCGGTTGCTCAGGTTTTAACTACGACATGTACTTCGACTCTGAGTTCGCCGACGATGACGTCGTGAGCGAGTTCTCGGGTGTCAAAGTCGTCATCGACCCGGCGAGCGCCGAACTGCTGAACGGTTCGACTCTCGACTTCGCCGACGGACTTCAGGGTGCTGGATTTCACATCACCAACCCCAACGCCACGCGCACGTGCGGCTGCGGCAACTCTTTTAGCTGAGCTCGATGAGTCCTCAGCGTCCGTACTCTCACTGGCGACGCGCCGGCGATTTCGTAATACTTTCTGGCCAGCTTGGCGTACTGCCCGACGGGACCTTTGTTGAAGGGGGGACGGCGAATGAACTTCGTCAAGCCCTAGCGAACGCGAAAGCCCACCTGGAAGAAGCGGGTGCCACACTCGGCGACGTCGTCAAGGCCACGTTGTTTTTGATGGACATCAACGATTTTGGCGCGTGCAACGAAGTGTGGCTTGAGACCTTTAGCGATCCACTGCCAACGCGAAGTGCGTTTGCGGTGGCGCAACTGCCTCTTGGGGCTAAGGCCGAAGTGGAGCTTTGGGCGTTCGCGCCCGAGCACTAATCGACGTACTCGTTCGAGGTACCGAACTTGTAGCCAACTGAGCGCACTGTTTGAATGAGGTGCGCGTACTCCTCACCTAACTTCGCGCGAAGTCGGCGAACGTGTACGTCCACGGTACGAGCGCCGCCGTAGTACTCATAACCCCACACTCGACTGAGCAGTGTTGCGCGCGTGAAGACCCGGTTGGGGTTGGTGGCGAGAAAGCGGAGCAACTCGTACTCCATGTACGTCAGGTCCATTATGCGCCCGGCGATTGAGGCTTGGTAGGTCTCAAGGTTCATCGAAAGCTCGGCGTGTTCGACGCGTTGGGCGACGCTCTCGTTACCCGCGCGGCGAAGCCGATGACGCAGACGGGTCGCGAGTTCGCTCACGTCATAAGGGCCAACCACAAAGTCGTCGAAGAGGTCTTCACGAAACGTGAGATCGTCGAGCTGGTAGTGATCGAGAAGCAAGATGATGGGACCCACGGGTCTCTCGCGTTGACGCAGCTGTCGACAGAGACTCATGGCCTCAGTAAAGGGAAGAGCGGCTGCGTTAATTACCGCGCCTGAGAATCCGTCGGCTGGCTCGAGGGCGGCGATTTCGTTGAGTCGAGCCGACGTCGCGATTGCTGGTGTAACGCCGGTGACGTCAAAGGCTTTACGCACCGGCCCTTCGCACGAGGGAACACAGAGAACGACGTCGATGATCACAGAAGTGGAAGATATCTTTCAAGCTCGAAGGGTGTGACTTGACCGCGATAGTCGTCCCATTCGGCGCGCTTGTTACGCAGAAACCACTCCACGAGGTGACTACCGAGCGTTTCGTGCATGAGGGCCGAACTCTCCATGAGATCGACCGCCTCAGCCAGTGACTGAGGTAGCGCCGCCATGCGTTCGCCTTCTGCCGGTAACTCGTAGTTGCCCGAAACGCCACGCAGTCCCGCAGCCAAGATCACCGCGAAGGCCAGGTACGGGTTTGCGGCAGAGTCGGGCGAACGGTACTCAATCCTCGTTGAATCAATTCGCCCGGGCTTGACCGATGGCACGCGCACGAGTGCGGCCGTGTCGTAGTGGGCCCACTCAGCACCCACGGGCGCTTCGCCACCAGGGACGAGTCGCTTGTACGAATTGACCCACTGGTTGGTGACCGCAGTGATTTCTGGCGCGTGTCGCACCAGTCCGGCGATAAATTTTGTGGCGAGGTCGCTCAGTCCGTAGGTGTGCTCGCCAATGAATGCGTTTTTTTCGTCGCGCCATAGTGAGAGATGCGTGTGCATGCCCGAACCCTGGGCGTTGGCCAAAGGCTTTGGCATAAAACTCGCCGCGACATCTGACTGGCGAGCGAGTTCTTTGACCACGTGGCGCAACGTCATCACCGTGTCAGCCATGGTCAGCGCGTCGGTGTAGCGCAGATCGATTTCGTGCTGGCCCGGGGCGTCTTCGTGTTGGGCGTGTTCCACGCCGATGCCCATCTCCTCGAGAGTAAGGACGGTCTGGCGGCGGAGGCGACTTGGCGTGTCGTCGGGCAAGAGGTCGAAGTAGCTACCTCGATCGAGAGGAACCGGTCCCGTCACGGGGTTGAGGTCGGCGAAGTAAAAGTACTCGATCTCTGGCGCAACGAAAAACGTGTACTTCTTCGCTCGTGCGTTTTCGAGTACTCGGCGCAGTTGTTGACGTGGACATCCTTCAAAGGGGGTGCCGTCGATGTTCACAATGTCGCAGAAGACTCGAGCGACACCCGCGTCCTCTTCGTACCATGGCAAAAGTTGGAAGGTGGTGAGGTCCGGTCGGGCCAAGACGTCGGACTCTTTGGTGCGAGAAAAGCCATCAATCGAGCTGCCGTCGAAGGTCATTCCCTGATCGAGTGCGTCTTCCAATTCGGCGGGCGTGACATGGAACGCTTTGTGACGACCGAGCACGTCAGTAAACCACAGTTGTACGAAACGTACTCCGCGTTCCTCAACCGTTCGTAGTACGTATTGGGCCTGGCTTTGCATGGTGGTCATTCTCGCACCTTCTCTTAAAAACCGCGATTCCGGGTAGGAATGAAAAAGCCCGCCACCCAACGGCGGCGGGCTTTTTCAATGGTTCGTTAGCGTTTGCGTGAACTCTTCTTCACGGGCGCTTTCTTCGTTGACTTCGTAGCGGCCTTTTTCGCGGGCGCTTTCTTCGTTGCCGTTTTCTTTGTTGGAGCCTTTTTTGCGGCCTTCTTCGTGGCGCCCGACGTGCTCGCCGCGCCACAGATCGTGTCGGTGATCAGAGCCGAAACGACGTAAGGATCAATGTTGGCGTTAGGACGACGGTCCTCGAGGTAGCCCTTCTTCGCGGCCGCGACGGCTGCGGGAATGCGCACTGAGGCACCGCGGTTCGAGACGCCGTACGAATACTTTGTGTACGGGGCTGTCTCGTGCTCGCCGGTGAGGCGTTCTTCGATGCCTACGCCGTACACCGCTATGTGCTCCTTGACCTTGGTGCCTAGAGCTTCACATCCCGCGATAATCGCTGACCAACCGCCGTTGGCGCGCATCTGATTGGTGGAGAAGTTCGTGTGCGCACCCGCGCCGTTCCAGTCACCCTTGATGGGCTTAGCGTCAAAGCTCACGTCGACGTCGAACTCTTCAGCGATGCGCTCAAGAAGCCAACGCGCGGTCCATAGATGATCACCTACGGCCACGGGTCCAAGGATGCCGATTTGGAACTCCCACTGACCCATCATGACTTCTGCGTTGGTTCCTTCGATGCCGATGCCTGCACGTTGGCAAGCCAACGTGTGCGCTTCGACGATGTCGCGCCCGGGCATCTTCGCGCCGCCCACGCCGCAGTAGTAAGGACCTTGGGGTGCGGGGAAACCTTCTTCGGGCCAGCCGTAGGGTCGACCGTCTTGGAAGAACGTGTACTCCTGCTCGATGCCAAACATTGGCTCGAAGCTCGCGTACCTCTTCGCAGTCGCCACCGCGTTCGCGCGATTGTTCGTCACGTGTGGCGTCATGTCGGGGTTAAGAACCTCACACATCACCAGCACGTCCTTTGGACCACGAAGCGGGTCGGGACACGTGAATACCGGCATCAATACGCAGTCCGAGAAGTGCCCAGTTGCCTGATTTGTGCTCGAACCATCGAAACCCCAGACTGGCGGCTTCTTGCCGTCGGCAACAATTTTTGTCTTGCTCCGTAGCTTGTGGGTTGGCTCGGTTCCGTCTATCCAGATGTACTCAGCCTGATACGACAAAACAACTCCTTACAAAGTGTCATCGCGTACTTACGCGACCTCACCCAGTCTCGTTGTTCGTCAGCCCCGTTACCCCCAAGTTCTGTTAAGGGCGTGTGAACTGTGACGAGGAAGTTAGAGAACACGCACCATTAGGCTCAGTGCGTGGCTACGCTTCGACTCGCCCTCGCCCAGATGAACGCGGTCGTTGGTGGGTTTACACAAAACGTCGAGACTCTCGCCCGTTTTCGGGCCCAGGCTGGCCTCGTTGGTGCCGATCTTGTTGTAACGCCCGAACTCTCACTTCTCGGTTATCCGCCTGAAGACCTTCTATTGAAGGAAGGATTCATCGAGGCCAGCGCGCAGGCACTGAACGAACTCGCTAAGTACGAAGGGCTGCCCCCCATAATGGTGGGCACTGTCGAGCATGATGGCCAAAACGGAGTCACATTGGCCCCATCGAGCGATGGGCGCGACGTCATGCGGGTTTTTGAAGACGAGGAGCGTCGCATCCATATTGCGAACGCGCTCGTGGCACTGGGCGAGCACGGTGTCGTCGCCACCGCGACCAAGCGACTCTTGCCGAACTATGACGTTTTTGACGAATGGCGTTATTTTCACCCTGGCCTTGGACCCCAAACCATCGTCAACGTTCGCGGCGTTGCCGTTGGACTCCTTATCTGTGAAGACGTGTGGACGAGCAATGGACCGGCCGCGGGACTTGCCGCCCAAGGCGCAACGCTGCTCGTCGTGGCCAACGCGTCGCCGTACGCGCGCGGGCGTCGTGACGAGCGTGAAGCAATGCTGCGCGAACGAGCCCTCGAGACCAACTGCCCGATTGCGTACGTCAACCTCGTGGGTGGACAGGATGAGTTGGTCTTTGACGGCCAAAGCCTGGCCGTAGACGCGAAGGGCGACGTCGTCGCTCGGGCGAGCGCCTTTAGTGAGGATCTCTTGATCTGTGAACTTGAGGCCCGCGACTCCAACGTCGGTGTTGCGCTCGAGTCGTTCTACGCACGCGTAGAGGGGCACGCCCTTCACGTGAATCGGATTGAAGAGCCAATGGATGACATCGAGGAGATCTACGCGGCGCTCGTCATGGGTACTCGCGACTATTTGCGAAAGAACGGATTTCGCGAAGCAATCGTGGCGCTGTCCGGTGGCGTTGACTCGTCACTCGTTGCCACTATTGCGGTCGACGCGGTTGGATCGCGGGCCGTGCGCGGTTTCGCGATGCCTAGTCGCTACTCGTCTGATCACTCGGTGAGCGACGCGGTCGAGCTTGCCGAGCGCCTCGATATGGAGATCACGACGCTACCCATCGAGGACGAGCATGAGATGTTCTCCGAGTCGCTGCGTGACGTGCTCGAAGGCCGACCCCTTGGTCTGACCGATGAGAATCTTCAGTCAAGAATTCGCGCGGTGCTGATGATGGCAATATCGAACGCAACAGGAGCCATTGTGCTGACAACGGGCAACAAGTCCGAAATGGCCGTGGGCTACTCGACGCTGTACGGTGACTCGGCCGGCGGCTTTGCGGTCATCAAAGACGTGCCCAAGACGCTCGTCTACGATCTGTGCCACTATCGCAATGAAGTGGCGCGTCGCGACGGTGACCCAGAGCCGATTCCTACCTCGGTTCTTACGAAGGCTCCTTCAGCAGAACTTCGGCCTGATCAGCGTGACGATCAGTCGTTGCCGCCCTACGCAATTCTCGATCCATTGCTCGAACTCTACGTGGAAGAGGACGCTACCACCGAGGAAATCATTGCGCTCGGCTACGACCGCGAACTCGTCACACGCATCACTCGGCTTATTGACCGCAGTGAGTACAAGCGTCGACAGATGCCGCCGGGCGTGCGAATAACCAAAAAAGCCTTTGGCCGTGATCGACGGATGCCAATTACGAATGTTTTTCAGCCTGAGGCCAAATGAGTTCATCTCGCAATACCATGCAGCACCTCTTTTCGTGCTTTGACACGATGTACGCAGTGTTGGGCGAGAGTGCGCAAATGTTGCACAATGACGCGTACGTGATTCGCACCTACGAGATGGCTCGCGCGTTTGGCGAGGTGGCCCTACGTTTTCGTACCTACCTCGATGAGGCGGCCGACGAGCGCGTTTTATCGCTCGAAGAGGTGTTGCTGAGATCTGTTGCGAGTGACGAAAGCGGCGCGATGGTGCTCTTTGCGGTCGCTACTGTTGCCGGCCCTCGAATACTGGTTTCGTTGCGTGACGCGAAGGACGCCGGGGGACTCGATGAGTCGGCTCTCGAGATTTTGAATGACGCCTCTGAGGTCCTCGTCCGAGAGATTCTCCACGTGGGCGAAGTCGCTACGACCCAGGAGCCCATTGAGGATGAGCACTGGCAAGAGATTGCTCGAAGCCTTAGCGACGCCCTCGATGAGGCCGGAAACGCTGAAAGTTTCGGTATTTCCCGCTAAGTTGCATACCTCCGTATAACTAGGAGTGCCGGAGTAACCGGCGCGATTCGCTCATAAAAGGGGACCCATGGCCAAAGACCGTATAGATCGTGACGATGAGGACCTCGTACGTCTCTACCTGTCCGATATTGGCCAGTACACCCTTCTCACGAAGG
>Ga0208357_1003026_pt1 | contig 10630 bp, 9 predicted proteins | sample NGESurdeep092012_6_FD_184487 | JGI IMG/M metagenome (GOLD analysis project Ga0208357, IMG submission 184487) | Arctic peat soil microbial communities from Barrow, Alaska - NGEE Surface sample F52-2 deep-092012 (SPAdes) | ecosystem: Environmental > Terrestrial > Soil > Wetlands > Peat ... | reverse complement strand
GGTCAGGGTCTGGATATCAACATCCATGGAGCCCAATTTAGGGCTGGGGTGTAACAGGTCTCGGTGGCTTCCGGAGTGGAGCGAGTGCGACGTTCGGGTTTCGACGACATTGAATTCCGGACAATTGATCCGGATCGTGAGCGGGCCAACAGCAGCGCCGAAGCCAGGCCAAGGGCTCCTACTCGGTGATGGCCTTGATCCGGGCGGCGACCTCGGCGGTGGATGGATCGGACACGCCGCCTTGGAGGGCGAGGAGCTTGGCCATGTCCCCTTCCACCTTGATCTTGCCGGCCATGAACGCCTGCATGCCGGCCTGAGGATTGCCCTCGATGAGGATGGCCTTGGCGATGTCGTAGTCGAGCGTGACGGTGAGGTCGACCGGGTCGATGTGCTCCACATCCAGCAGTAGCTCGCCCGACGAGGTGTCCAGGTGGGCGGCCAAGGTCTCGGATTCGAAGGGCACGCCGGTGATGACCAGGTTCATCCGCACCGCATGCCCGATGGGGGCGCCCTTCCCGTCGTACTCAGCGCGAATAGCCCGTGCCTCCACGAGCCAGGGTTCGCTCAGAAAGGGATGTGTCGCCATGTCGCCTTGCTCCTTGCCTGCTCGACGGTTCGTTCTCGACGGTTCGTTCTCGATCGGCCTTCGATCGGCCTTCGTGCCGGTGCACTCGACCGGGTCGACTGCCGGGCTACCCTAGCAACGGCCACTCCCATCGGGCGTCGCTCCGACGTCGCTCCGGGGGCGCTCCGGGGGCGCTCCGGGGGCGCTCCGGGGGCGCTCCGGGGGCTTCCTCGGTCAGCACTGCCGGGGCCCGCGACCGTCGCTGTGGGCGGCCGGTAGCATGCCGAGTCGTGACCGCTCCGATCATTACTGGTGCCGAGCCGTGGGCCTCCGACGGCGATTCCTACGGCGTCCTCGTCCTCCATGGGTTCACCGGCAACCCCCAGTCGATGCGCCCTTTGGCCGAGGCTTTGGCCTCGGCCGGCTTCACCGTCGACATGCCCCTGCTCCCCGGTCACGGCACGTCCGTCGACGACATGGTCCCGACCCGCTGGACGGACTGGTCGGGAGCGGCCGAGGAGGCCTATGTGGCCCTGGCCGCCCGCTGCGATCGCGTGGTCGTCTCGGGCCTGTCGATGGGAGGGAGCCTGAGTTGCTGGCTGGCCACCCGGCACCCCGAGATCGCCGGGCTGGCCCTCATCAACCCCATGGTCGACCCGCCGGCCGAGGACTTCCAGGCCATGATCCGCACCCTGCTCGACGAGGGAACCGAGGTCGCTCCCGGGATCGGTTCGGACATCGCCAAGGAGGGGACCAAAGAAAAGGCCTACGAGGGGTCACCCCTGCGGGCCGCACTGTCGCTGTTCGAAGGGGTCGAGGAGCTCTCTCACCATCTGGGCGAGATCACCTGCCCGGTGTTGTTGATGACCAGTCGGGAGGACCATGTCGTGGGCCCGGAGTCCGGCGATCTGCTCGAAGCGTCGGTGGGGGGCCCCCTCGAGCGGGTCTGGCTCGACCGGAGCTTCCACGTGGCCACCTTGGACTGGGATGCCCCGGTGATCGAGGAGCGGGTGGTCGCCTTCGCGGCCAAGGCCCTGCGCGGCGGCGACGCTTGATGAGCGCAGACCACCGACTCACCCGCGAGGACGTCGCCCACGTCGCCGGTCTGGCCCGGTTGCACCTGAGCGATGAGGAGCTCGATCTGTTCACCGGCCAGCTGGCCAGCGTGCTCGATCACGCCGCCGACGTGGCCTCGTTGGATCTGGCCGGCGTAGAGCCCACGGCCCACCCCTTGCCCGTCTCCAACGTGTTCCGGTCCGACGAGGTCCGGCCGTCCCTGGATCGGGACGAGCTACTGGGTCAGGCCCCGTCGGTCGAAGACCACCGATTCCGGGTCCCCCGCATCCTCGGAGAGGCACCATGACCGCGCCGTCGCCGGCAGCCGATCTGGCCGGGTCGGTCCGGTCCGGGGCTCGCCGGGCCCAGGACGTCCTGGAGCAGTACCTGGCCGTGGTGGACGACCGGGAGTCGGAGGTGCATGCCTTCAATCTGGTCCTGGCCGACGAGGCCCGCAGTCGGGCCGCCGCCGTCGACGAGCTGGTGGCGTCGGGCCGCGACCCGGGGCCGTTGGCCGGCGTGCCCATCGCCCTGAAGGACAACCTGTGCACCCGGGGGATCCCCACCACCTGTTCATCCCGCATCCTCGAGGGCTGGCGCCCGCCCTACGACGCAACCGTGGTCGACCGCCTGCGCGCCGCCGGCGCAGTTGTGGTGGGCAAGACCAACATGGACGAGTTCGCCATGGGCTCGTCCACCGAGAGCTCGGCTTTCGGACCGACCCATAACCCCCACGACACCACCCGGGTTCCGGGCGGCTCTTCGGGGGGCTCGGCCGCCGCGGTGGCCGCCGGATTCGCCCCTCTGGCCCTGGGTTCGGACACCGGCGGTTCCATCCGGCAACCAGCGGCCCTGTGCGGTGTCGTCGGCCTCAAGCCCACCTATGGCACCGTCTCCCGCTACGGGCTGATCGCCTTCGCCAGCTCGCTCGACCAGATCGGTCCCTTCGCCACCACGGTGGCCGACGCGGCCTTGACCCTCGACGTGATCGGTGGGCACGATCCCTGCGACTCCACCTCGCTCAACCGACCGGCGCCCCTCACCCTCTCGGTGCTGGACGACGGAGTCGACGGGCTCACCGTGGGGCTACTGACCGAGCTGCTCGACGGGGCCGACCCCGACGTGGCCGCCCGGGTCCGCCAGGCGGCCGACACCTTCGCCGCCGCCGGGGCCAAAGTGGAGGAGATATCGGTGCCCGAGGTCAAACTGGGCCTGTCGGCCTACTACCTCATCGCCCCGGCCGAGGCCTCCTCCAACCTGGCCCGCTACGACGGGGTGCGCTTCGGGCTGCGGGTCGACGCCGAGGACACGGTGGCCATGAACACGGCCACTCGCTCGACCGGGTTCGGCGCCGAGGTCAAGCGTCGGATCATGCTCGGGACCTATGCGCTGTCAGCCGGCTACTTCGACGCCTACTACGGGCAGGCCCTCCGGGTCCGGACCCTGATCATCGAGGGCTTCGCCCGGGCCTATGAGCGCTGCGACCTCCTGCTGGGACCGACCACACCGACCACCGCCTTCGAACTGGGGTCAAAGGTGGACGACCCCTTGCTGATGTACCTGTCCGACGTGTGCACCATCCCGTCCAACCTGGCCGGCCATCCCGCCGTCAGCGTTCCCTTCGGGTCGGGGGCGGACGGGCTGCCGGTCGGAGTCCAGCTGCTGGCTCCCGCGCTCCAAGAGGGCACCCTGCTGCGTGGGGCCGCCGTGCTCGAGGCCGGGGCGCCGGACCCGTCGGCCGCCGGTGCCGGTGCCGGCAATGCCGGGGGGAGTGCGTCATGAGCGGCGAGACCGAGTGGCAGATGGTGATCGGCCTCGAGGTGCACACCGAGCTGAAGACGACCACCAAGCTGTTCTGCGGGTGCAGGAACGCCTTCGGCGACGAACCCAACACCAATGTGTGCCCGGTCTGCACCGGGCTGCCGGGCTCGCTCCCCGTGCTCAACCAGCGCGCCGTCGAGCTGGCCATGGCCATCGGCACGGCGCTGCACTGCGAGATCCGGCCCTCGACCTTCCACCGGAAGAACTACTTCTATCCGGACCAGGCCAAGGACTATCAGATCAGCCAGTACGACGAGCCGATCAACGCCGACGGTTGGCTGCAACTGCCCGACGGCTTCCGCGTCGGCATCGAGCGGGCCCACATGGAAGAGGACACCGGGAAGACCACCCACGCCGGCACCTCGGGTCGGATCCACGGTGCCGACTATTCGCTCGTCGACTACAACCGCTCGGGTGTGCCTCTGGTCGAGATCGTCAGCCGGCCCGACATCCGCACTGCCGAGCAGGCCCGCGCCTATGCGGCCGAGCTCAGATCCATCCTGGTGGCTTCGGGAGCTTCCGACGGGAAGATGGAAGAGGGGTCCATGCGGGTCGACGCCAACGTGTCGGTGCGCCGGTCGGCGGCCGACCCGTTCGGGACCCGCTGCGAGATCAAGAACCTGAACTCCATCCGGTCGGTGGGCCGGGCCATCGAGTACGAGGCCGAGCGCCAGATCGCCCTGATCGAGTCGGGCGAACAGGTCGTCCAGCAGACCCGCCACTGGGACGAGGACGCAGGCCGGACCACGGCCCTCCGCTCCAAAGAGGAGGCCTACGACTACCGGTACTTCTTGGAGCCGGACCTGGTGCCGCTGGTTCCCGACGAGCACTGGCAGGCCGCAGTGGCGGCCACGCTGGGCCCGATGCCGGCCGAACGGCGAGACGGCTTGGCCGAACTCCTGTCCGATGGCCAGGGGGGCCCGAGCGGCGCCCACCGCGACCAGATCGTGACCGTGGTCGACCTGGGCCTCGACGAGCTGGTCACGGCGGCGGTGGCCGCCGGCGTGGGAGCACCCTTGGCCCTGGCTCGCACGGCCAACGAGGCGGCGACCCGCGCCGATGCGGCGCGCCGGCTCGATCGCGGATCCTATGTGGCCCTGTTGACCATGGAGGCGGCGGGATCGCTCAGCGCCACGCAGGCCAAGGCGGTGTTGGGCGAATTGCTCGAAGCCGGGGGAGGGGACCCGGCGGCCATCGCAGCCCGCCTGGGATTCGAGGCCATGTCCGAGGACTCGTTGGCCAGCACGGTCGGCGAGGTGGTGGCCGCTCATCCCGACGAGTGGGGTCGCTACAAGGAGGGTGAGGACAAGCTGGCGCAGTTCTTCATCGGGCAGGTGATGAAGGCGACCAAGGGACAGGCCAACGGGAAAGCGGTGGTCGCCGAGTTGCAGCGGCTCAAAGGCTGAGCCCCGAGATGGCGGTGCCGGTCGTGTCGCCCAGATAGGGACCGAATGGCCCGAAGCCGATGCGGGCGACGGCCACCGGCCGAGGCGGGGTGATCCCGGTCGGCGCATAGCTCCGCCACGGGTTGTACAGCATCCAGAAACCGTTCTGGCCAGTGAACACCGATTCCTCGCCGGGGCCCTCTCCTTGGACGTTGGTGGACACGAGGGGCTGGGTGCTGAGGTCCTGGCAGGGCCCCTGGGGCCCGGCACAGCTGGCCACGCCGATCCCGTAGGCGGACTGGTCGAACCAGTTGGCCGAATAGAAGAGCCAGTACTTCCCGCCCACCAGCACCAGGTCGGGAGCTTCGACGATCGTGCCCTGCCAGGCCTCATCGGGCGCGAAGATCCGGGTTGCCGATCCGACCAGGGTGAGCCCGTCGGAGCTGAGGCGCGAGGTCCAGACATTGGTGGGCGTGGCGTTTCCGTCGATGTTCTCGTCAGACTTCCACACCATCCAGTTCGTGCCGTCGGCGTCGGTGAACACCCGGGGGTCGATGGACCCACCGCTGCCGAACTGGCAGATGAACGGATGGGGCTGGGCGACGAAGGGCCCGGCCGGCGATGTACCGACGGCGTTTCCGATGCACTGCATGCTCGGGTTCGACCCGTTGATAACAGCGGTGAAGTACAAGACGTAGGACGAGCCGAAGCGATGGACGTCAGGCGCCCACGTGAACCCACTCTGTGTCCAGGCCGGGAGATTGGGGAGGGCGTCGGTCACCGGTCCCCAGTTCCCCATGGTCGTTCCCGACGCCACCGGGACGTTGGCCCCCGAGAACGAGGGCTGGCTGGTGTAGAGGTAATACCGGTTCCCCACGTCGAGGAGGAAGGGGTCACCTTGGTCCTGCCCCTCGGGGAGGTCACCCTGGTTCTGCCCCTGGGGAAGGAGGAGAGCGGGGGCTGACGGGTTGGTGGTGGCCGGCGGCGCCGGGTCCGAGGGGGCGGGCGTGGTCGTCGTGGTGGTGGTGGGATTGGAGCGGTCGGGGTGACGAGCGGCGGGCACGGAGCCGGCGCCCCCGACCGGGTCGTTGGTGAACACGGTGAGCGCAGCGGCCACCACCAGCGCGACGATGACAAGCGCCCCAACGGCGTACACGGTGGGCCGCTTGATGGTTCGGTCGGTCGTCCCTGGCCGATCGGACGTCATGGGTTGCGTTTCCCTCCTGGGTGCTGCCGCCCCCGCGACGAGTGTTGGCCGACTGGACCTCGGTTCGGGCGATCTTCCCTGACCCTCGGGCCAAGACTGTAACCGCTGGGGCCGCCTTTCATCGCTGCGACTGTGGCCGCCCAGCGTCGCGGTGACCGTTCGCCATCGCGGTGACCGTTCGCCATCGCGGTGACCGTTCGCCATCGCGGTGACCGTTCGCCATCGCGGTGACTGTCTGTTCGGCGTGTCGTCCGTCATGCGTGGCAGGCCGCCGGGCCACCCCGACGGGTGCGTCGGTGGGCCGGTAGCTGGATGTGCCCGAGTTCGCAGAACTTCCTGGCTAGCCTGGCCCGATGCGAATTACCGGTCGGCGAATCGTCATCCTCGCGATCGTCGTGCTGGTGGTGGCGGGAGGTGTGATCGGCGGTCTCGTGGCTACCTCTGGAACTGCCCCGGAGGTCCCCGCCAGCGACTCGTATGCCCATGGCCGATTGTCGGCGGACTCCGGCCCTTTCATCACCGACAGCGAGGGACGGGTCGTCTTTCTACGCGGGGTGAACGCCGTCTACAAACGGGCGCCCTATGAGCTCTACGCCGACCCGGGCAAGCCCTGGAACTTCGACGCGGCTGACGCAAAGCGGATGGCCAAGCTCGGCTTCAATGTCGTCCGACTGGGGGTGATCTGGGAAGGGCTGGAGCCGGGAACTCTCGGCCCCAACAATCCGGCCATCTGCACGCCGGGCACACCGGGCAATCCGCACCAGTTCAATGCCGCCGTGGCCGACGCCTATTTGGCCAAGGTGAAACAGACCATCGACCTGTTGGGCAAGTACCACATCTACACGCTGCTCGACATGCACGAGGACGTCTACAGCTCCGAGTTCGGGGGCGAGGGCGCTCCGCCGTGGGCCGTGTGCTCCGACTCGTATCCGATCGGCACGCTCCCCGGTCGGTGGTCGAACACGTATAACGACCCGGCACTGCGGACGGCCGTCCAGCACTTCTGGAGCAACGACGTCGTCGGTGACCTCCAGGGCGAGTACGACCACGTGTGGCAAGTGGTGGCTCACTATTTCTCCGGCAATCCATGGATCGCCGGCTATGACCCGATCAACGAACCCTTCACCCGGGACCTGACCAAGACGTCGGCGCCGCCCGGGTCGCCGTATGTGGCCGGCCACTTGGAGTGCTTCTATACGGGCACGGCCCATCCCGGCCTCAGCTTCCTCGACGGGTCCGTACTCTCGTGTCCGCCCGATGATCCCTCGCAGGGACTGATCCGAACCATCCAGGCCGCAGATCCCCACCACCTCGTGTTCTTCGAGCCCGACATCTTCTCGAGCCGCGGAAAACACAGCGAAGTCGGGCCCATGGACCTCAAGGGACTGGTCTTCAACTTCCACGACTACTGCGGGCTGCGCAGCGGGGTCACCGGGGACCCCACCGATGTCGATGCTTGCGCCGCTCAGGAGCTCAAGACCATGGAGCGCAGGAGCGAGGAGCGCCCTGACATCGCCAGCGCGAAACAGCCCGCCGGTCCGGCCTGGTTCATGAGCGAGTTCGGAGCTACAAACAACAACGATCTGATGGAGCGACTCACGGCCAACGCCGACCAGCTCGAGCTGGGCTGGACCTACTGGGCCTGGAAGTACTACGACGACCCGACGGGGAGCTCGGACGAGGCCTTGGTGACGGCGACAGGAGCGCTGGCGCCCACCGCTGCATCGCTGTCCCGGGCCTACCCTCAAGCAGTGGCGGGTACGCCGGTCTCGTTCTCGTTCGACCCCAAACATGCAGAATTCCACCTGTTCTATGTGCCGAAGGCCCATGAGACGGCTCCGACGGTGGTCTTCGTTCCCGTAGCGGTGCACTATCCCAAGGGTTACTGCGCCCGGGTAACCGGAGGCACCATCATCTCTAAGCGCAATGCCACCCATCTTGTGATCGCCAACATGGCATCGGCCTCGTCGGTGACCGTCAGCATCAAGCCGGTGAGCTGTAAGGGATCAGGCGTCTAGGCCGGGCCGAGTGGTGGAGTAGGGACTGACCAGGGAATATCGAGGTTGACCAGGGGAGTACGCGCAGGAACTGAGCAGGGGATTGACTTGTTACCGCCAGTAACGTTACCATGGGTAACATGCCTCGGTCGCGACGGTCCACCGGCGGGGCCACCAGCAGAGCGACCAGCAAAGATCTGGAAACCGATCGCCTGAGCCGCCGCTCCACCCAGCGTGCCCACTTGATCGAGTCGGCCATCACCGTGATCAAGCGTGAGGGGCCAGGGGCCTCGATGGACCAGATGGCTGCACAGGCGGGAGTGACCAAACCCATTCTCTACCGGCACTTCTCCGACCGGGCAGGGCTGGTGAAGGCCATCGCCGAGTTCGCCTTCAGTGAGGTCAGCGCAGCCCTGGAAGCAGCCCTGCACGCCAACGCCACACCGCGAGACCTGGTGGAGTCGACCATCGATACCTACCTGGTGTTCATTGAGTCCGACCCCGATGTCTACCGATTCCTGGTTCAGCGTGGCGTCTCCGAGGCGGGGGTATCGATTAACGACTACATCTGGCGAACCAGCCGACAGGTCGCCATGGTCCTGGGAGAGGCATTGCGGGCCGCCGGTCTCGACTCGGGGCCGGCCGAGGTATGGGCTTTCGGCATCGTGGGCATGGTGCACGCCTCGGGTGACTGGTGGCTGGAGCGCGGGGCGATGCCTCGGGCTCGACTGACCGAGTACCTCACCAGCCTGGTATGCGACGGCCTTCCCGATCTCAGCGCCTTGGGCAGTGCGGGGTCATGGCTCCCTGCTCCCACCGAGACCAAGCCCGAACAACCATCCGAGACCGAGTCCGAACAACCAACCAAGACGGCGGCGAACGTATTGCCGATCGCTGCCGCCGCCGACGCAAGGAGGTCATCATGACCGTTACCGTCGAACAACCCCGTACCGATATCGCCGACGAACCACGAGCTGCCGACAAGAAGATCGATCGGCTCAACACGGCATCGCTCCGACGGGTGATCGAGCCCGACACGGACGTGAAGGGAGGCGTGGGCGAGGGCCAGGTGATCCCGAGCGAGATGCTCACTGTGGCCGATCTGGATCTCCACCTCACTGACGCACAGCGGGCCACGCTGTCCCGCGAGGAGCTTGCCTCCGTGGCTATCTCCGGCGTCCGCTTCGAGACCTTCCTCATGTCCGGGTTCGCCGCCCAGATGGCCTGCAGCTCGGACCTCACCGATCCCCGGATCGTCTACATGCTCCACGAGATGGGCGAGGAAACTCGGCACTCCCGGTTGTTCATCCGCCTGGTGGATCAGTTGCAACCGAAAGCCGTGGACCCGCTGCAGACCCGCATCGGCCAGCTGTTCTTCCGGCGCGTGCTCCGCACGGTGCTCAACCGGCCGGCTGTCTTCTGCGTCCTGGTGCTGGCGGGCGAAGAGATCCCCGACCTCTTCCAGAAGAAGATCGCTGACCATCCCGAGACCGACCCCTTCGTCCGGGACGTGAACCACTACCACCGAATGGAAGAGGCCAGACACCTGGCCTTCGCTCGAGCTGTGTTGCCGGAGCTGTGGTCGGAATCGTCCTTCATCGATCGGGCGCTGATCCGCTACGAGATTCCCAGACTCATCCGATTGATGTTCAACGGCATGATCCATCCCGGTGTCTATCGAACCATCGGGCTTCCCACCCTGAAGACCTGGCTCGATGCAGCTGGCAGTCCGTCCCGGGTGGCGCTGCGCCATGAGGCGACCCGGCCTGTCCTGGCCGCGCTGGTCGATGGCGGCTGCTTCCATGCGGGGTCGATCCCGGCCCGCTGGCGGCGCCTGTGCGGCGTGGACCCCTCAGGCGAGCACCAGCCGAGCGGGGCCGAGCGACTCGCAGCTCCGATCATGCCGATCGTAAAGGCTGTGCTCCGCTGGGAGTCAACCTCGCGGGGCAAGGCCAAGACGGTTCTCGAAGGAGTTGCATCGGCTGCGTTGCCGGGGTCGGGGGGGCAAACCAGCGAGACCAGCGGGTGACCTCCTGGGGATGATTGGTGGATATCTCCAGCCATCTTGGGGATGTCTCAATAAGTTCTGGGGACAAGGTCGGGATTTCGCGTTAGGCCATTGACCTGCACTGACAAGAGGCGCAAAGTATCGCTAGACGGAATACAGACGACCAGCCGGAAACGGTTGGCACCGGGGTTTCCGGGTAGGCGATCCGGTGTCGGATCGGTGAGTTCGCAAGGGCTTGCCGGGCCGGCGATCGCTGCAGGGTCGTCCGACACGGCTTTGCGTGTTCGCCCCGGATTTGTCCGCAATGTGGTCCCGAGGAGCTTGGGCGGCTTGCCCGTCCGGTTACTCGGGGCCCTTGCGCGTCCGGGGTTCAGACCGGTGAACGCTCCGGGGTTCGGACCGGTGAACGCTCAGGTCATGGTCGTGACCGGCTAATGGTTGTGACCGCTCAGTGTCCCAGTCGTGGTGGTCGCCTCGGGCGCGTCCATGAGACAGGGATCGTCATGGTCGTCGTCGCATCGTTCACACTCGAGCTCCAGGGTGCTGTGGGCAATCGAGAAGGGGCCGGCGATGGCCCGCTTCGCCCTCTCG
>Ga0208357_1003025_pt1 | contig 10635 bp, 13 predicted proteins | sample NGESurdeep092012_6_FD_184487 | JGI IMG/M metagenome (GOLD analysis project Ga0208357, IMG submission 184487) | Arctic peat soil microbial communities from Barrow, Alaska - NGEE Surface sample F52-2 deep-092012 (SPAdes) | ecosystem: Environmental > Terrestrial > Soil > Wetlands > Peat ... | reverse complement strand
GATTTGAACCCGGGACCTCTGCGTCCCGAACGCAGCGCGCTACCAAGCTGCGCTACAGCCCGCGGCGAGTTCCCTCGCAACTTGACAATGCTACTCGTTAAGCCGTAATGCTCACAACGGCTAGAGAGGGGTCGGTAACTCAATCTCGACCGGCGGGTGGTGCTCGACAACGAGTTCGCTAATTCTGCGTTTCTCGACGGATTGAACTCGAAAGGTCCAGTCACCAAACTCGATCGTGGTTCCAGAAGCCGGAATTTCACCTGCCAGATCGAGCACGAAACCAGCGATCGTGACGTACTCGCCTTCAGGGATCAGTATTCCTAAGGCCTCTTCCACACGATCAACGTGCGTCTGGCCGTCGACGAGCCATCTGTTCTGGCGAATACGCACAATCGTCGGTTCTTCATCTTCGTCGAACTCGTCGCTCAGATCGCCCACTAGTTGCTCGAGGATGTCGCGGATCGAAACGACGCCCGCGACGCCGCCGTGCTCGTCCAGCACCAGAGCGAACGTTCGGTGCTGTTTGCGCATCTCACTCAGACTCTCGAGGAGATCGAACGTCTCGGGCAGCATGAGAGGAGGGCGAATTTTTCGAGTGATTTCCTCGGCACTTGGCAGCGACACGCCAATCGCTCTTTTCAGCGTCGAACTTCGAAAGAGGTCGTTGACAAAGAGCACGCCGAGCACGTCATCGAGATCGTCGCTGACGACGGGGAAGCACGAGTGACCAGTGTCGCGTACGGCTTCGGCAATCGCTTCTGGCGTAACCGGGAACGTGAGAAAGGCCACGTCCACGCGCGGGGTCATGACGTCACGAAGTTCGAGCTCACTTAGTTGATCGACGCGAAGGTGAATCGCGCGGGCTTCGGGCGAGGTGGTCTTCTCGATGTCGTGACCGCGTACGCGTACGCGTGCGCGAAGTCGCGCGAGGCCCGAAGGGGGAGGCTTCGATTCGCTCATTAAGCGTCGGGGCTGCCGACGCGGACGGTTGCGGGTCGCAGCGATTCGTCTTCGTAACTCTCCCCGCGAAGTAGCGCGCGAACCGCGCTACGAAGTCGCTGGGGATCCAGCGGTTTTACAACAAAGCCGTCCGCGCCCGATCGACGCGCGAGAAAGACGTCGGGTCGACGGTCGAGCAACATCAGTACCGACACCGAGTCCGCGCCACCGTAGGACTCAAGGTTGCGCAACTCCATCGTGATGGCCATGCCACCCATCGAGCCGATCTGTAAGTCCACGACCACGAGGTCAACGCCGCCGGCTTTGACGCGCTCAATGGTCTCGGGGCCACTCGAAGCCATTTCGATGTCGACGCCCGGACCGGCTAAGACGGTTTCAAGTTCACGACGAAGTGAGGCCAGATCGCTGGCGAGGAGGACGGTAGACACGAACTTCAGCGTAGCGGAGCCATGATTTACCCTCTTTCGGGTGCAGAATTACTTGCTGAAAAGTTCCCTTGTGCCAGGGCCTGACGGTGGTTAGTGTGCGAGTCACGACATCGACAGGGGGACTGAAATGACGATGACTTCTTTGGAGTGGTCGGGCAACGCCGCCTGTCGCGGTAGTGAGGGTTCACTTTTCTATTCGGCCGATACGGCGGAACGAAAGGAAGACCGACTTGAGCGCGAACAGATGGCCAAGCGAATCTGTTCGGGCTGTACGGTGCGCGAGGAATGTCTGCACGCGGCGCTCGATCGCCATGAGTCCTACGGAATTTGGGGCGGACTCAACGAGTTCGAACGACGGTCTCTAGCTCGCTCGTGATTTTGCCCATCCCAATTGGGTTGGGGCGACGCGCGTCATAACGATGAGCAGGACGAACGTCGTGAGGTGCACCCCGGTGCAGTAAACGCAGATGTTGCCAATGATGATCACTTCGGCGTAAATGAGCCACAAGACGAAACACATCGACACGATCACGAGCACAAAGCGCGTCACGTGGAGCCAGCGCCAATTGGAGTGCCAAGCCCAGGGTGTGTTTAACGCGGTTAACACCGTGAAGTTCGCGAGGCCCAAGATCGCGACGGGAATATGGAGAATCTCAGACTGTGCCGACGTGGTCACTTTGGCACAGTCGATGACGCCGGTACCTGAGCACACGAGTGCCTGGGGTTCGAAATGCGTGATCGTCAGATAGATCGAGAGCCCGAGTCCGATCAAGCTCAACGCGAGCGTGACGACCTCGGCCCAACGAGGAACACGAAGTTCCGTGTTCCTCACTTAATGGCCATGACCTTGTCAGCGGCCTTCACTCCTGAGCTTGTGCACACCGAGCTCGGCAGCTGCTTGGTTATTGAACAGATCGCGGCGCTCTGGTAGTTAGCGGACGAAATGATGGCGGCGGTGATGGGACTGGCCGCGCTACTAAGTCCCGCGGCAATGGCGCTTCGCGAAGATCCCGCCAGTGTCGTAGGAGAGTAACTCGCTCCCGCAACCAAGAACTGATTGGCGAAGTCGATGAAGGGAATAGAACCCGCTTCGGCCGCGGTGAGACCCGTGACGTACTTGGGGGTGTCGTACTTTGTTATCAGAGCCGATTGGGCCCTGGTGGGTGTCTGCAACGTCGCGTAGTTAGACGTCGCGGCGTCTATGTAGTTCTTGAACTCTTCGACGCCACTAAAAGCGACGTACTTCGATTTGAACGTGGCTTTAGCGAACGTAAAGGTCGGCGTGTTCGGATACTGGTCGGTCGAAGAACTTGTCATGTTGCCGAGTCCCGCCCACGTTCCAAAGCGACTGAGCGCGATGATCGTAGACCAGCGCTGCGCTGCACAGTAGGGGCAGTACTCGGCGCCGATGTAGAGGACTTCTGGCACGGTGGTGCCGAAAGCACTCTTTTCCGTGAGCAGCGGTTGTGCCTTCTCGGCCTGGGGCGGCGTGACGCCCACGGCCGTGGACGTGACGCCCACCGTATTAAAGACGGACGCGGGAACCTTCGTGAGTTCATTGAACGTCGTGGAGTCCGTTGGCTGAAAGCTCGTTGACCCACCACCGGTTGAACCACCGCTCGCGACCTTGATGATCACGAGTCCGGCGACGACAACAACGACGAGGCCAACCGCGAGCCACGTGAAGAGGCCTGCGGGGCGTCCACCGCGCACGGGGCCCTTCGATGGTGCCGGACGATTAATTGGTCGCGAAGATTTTGCCACGGTGCTCCTCAGGTGTTCGACACCAAACTTAGTGGACGTAACAAGAGCGAATTAAGTCGCTAGGAACTCTGTAGTTTGGAAACTATGGCCGAAATACTGACTCCGCGCCCCGCGGCAACGGTATTGACGATTCGTGACTCATCGAATGGTTACGAAATTCTTATGCTGCGCAGAAATATACGAAGTGAATTCATGGGCGGAGCGTACGTTTTTCCCGGTGGTGGCGTTGAGGTGAGCGACGCCAGCGCGGAGCAACTCGTGGTTGGACTCGATGATGAGACGGCGTCAAAACGTCTCGGTGTCGAGAGCGGCGGTCTTTCCTACTACGTGGCGTGTCTGCGCGAGCTCTTCGAAGAGGCTGGACTCTTGATTGGCTGTGACGAGAGTGGCGCTGCGGTGAACTTCACGAGTCCCGAGGACATACGCCGGATGGCCGACCTTCGAAGAAGCGTGAACGCGGGGGACGCAGATTTTTTCTCCATGTTGCGCGCTGAGGGCTTCCGGCTCGATCTTCGAGGCGTTGAGTACGTGGCGCACTGGATAACGCCGGTGGGCATGCCGCGTCGCTATGACACTCGATTTTTTGTCGCCCTCGCACCTTCGGGCCAACTGGCCACCCACGACGCCGGCGAAACCGTGGCTGATCAATGGGTTCGACCCCGTGAAGCCCTGGCAGCTCACGAGCGGGGCGAGTTCGATTTAATGTTCCCGACCATTCGAAACCTCGAAGCGATTGCGGACTATTCGAGCGCTGGTGAGGTGCTCAACTACGCCCGCTCGTTGGAGTCCATCCCCTGCGTGGAGCCTCAAATCCGCCAACGTGACAACGACGTGGTCATCGTGACCCCGGGTGATGAGGGTTTTGAGGTCTCGGACGCCTAAAAGTGGTCCAAACGGGGGGTGTCAATTTGACGAATCCTTCGCTACCATGGAAGCAAGGATTTTTTAAGGAGCTGAGTCGACAATGACCACCACCAACGTGAACTTGACCGCAAAGGTCACCGAGCCCATCTTGCTGACCGAGGGCGCCATCGTGAAGGTGGCCGAACTTATCGTCGCCGCGGGCGCCGACGAGCCCTTAGCGCTGCGCGTTGCCGTTAAGTCGGGCGGTTGCTCAGGATTTAACTACGACATGTACTTCGACTCTGAGTTCGCCGATGATGACGTCGTGAGTGAGTTCTCGGGTGTCAAAGTCGTCGTCGACCCGGCGAGCGCTGAACTGCTGAACGGTTCCACGCTCGACTTCGCCGACGGACTTCAGGGTGCTGGATTTCACATCACCAACCCCAACGCCACGCGCACGTGCGGCTGCGGAAACTCTTTTAGCTGAGTGCGATGAGTCCCCAGCGTCCGTATTCTCACTGGCGACGTGCCGGCGATTTTGTCATTCTCTCTGGTCAACTTGGCGTACTGCCCGACGCGACCTTCGTTGAGGGTGGCGCGGCGAATGAACTGCGTCAAGCTCTCTTGAACGCTAAGGCCCACCTCGAAGAGGCCGGTGCCACGCTCGGTGACGTCGTCAAGGCCACGCTGTTTTTGATGGACATCAACGACTTTTCCGCGTGCAACGAAGTGTGGCTCGAGACCTTTAGCGATCCTCTGCCTACGCGAAGTTCGTTCGCGGTGGCGCAGCTGCCTCTCGGGGCTAAGGCTGAAGTGGAGCTGTGGGCCTACGCGCCCGAGCACTAATCGCTGTACTCGTTCGACGTACCGAACTTGTAGCCAACTGATCGCACCGTTTGAATAAGGTGCGCGTACTCCTCACCTAACTTCGCGCGAAGACGGCGAACGTGCACGTCCACCGTGCGCGCGCCGCCGTAGTACTCATAACCCCACACTCGGCTAAGCAATGTTGCGCGCGTGAAGACTCGATTGGGGTTGGTGGCGAGAAAGCGAAGAAGTTCGTACTCCATGTAGGTCAGGTCCATGACCCGTCCGGCGATGGAAGCTTGGTACGTCTCGAGGTTCATCGAGAGCTCGGCGTGTTCAATGCGTGGCGCGACGCTTTCGTTACCCGCGCGACGAAGTCGATGACGCAGACGTGTCGCGAGCTCACTCACGTCGTAGGGGCCAACCACAAAGTCGTCGAAGAGATCTTCACGAAACGTGAGATCGTCGAGCTGGTAGTGATCGAGCAGCAAGATGATGGGCCCCACGGGCCGTTCGCGTTGACGCAACTGTCGACAGAGGCTCATGGCTTCGGTGAAGGGAAGAGCGGCTGCGTTAATCACCGCGCCCGAGAAACCGTCAGTCGGCTCGAGAGCGGTGATTTCGTTGAGTCGAGCCGACGTCGCGATTGCCGGCGTGACGCCCGTGACGTCGAAGGCTTTGCGCACTGGCCCTTCGCACGAGGGTACGCAGAGAACGACGTCGATTATCACAGCAGTGGAAGGTATCTTTCAAGTTCGAAAGGCGTGACTTGACCGCGGTAGTCGTCCCATTCGGCGCGCTTGTTGCGCAGAAACCACTCCACGAGGTGACTGCCGAGTGTCTCGTGCATGAGAGCCGAATTCTCCATGAGGTCAACCGCCTCGGCCAGTGACTGAGGCAGTGCCGCCATACGTTCGCCTTCGGCCGGTAACTCGTAGTTGCCCGCAACGCCGCGCAGTCCCGCGGCCAAGATGACCGCGAAGGCTAGGTACGGGTTGGCCGCGGAGTCGGGCGAACGGTACTCAATCCTCGTTGAATCAATTCGTCCGGGCTTGACCGAAGGCACGCGCACGAGCGCGGCCGCGTCGTAGTGAGCCCATTCCGCTCCCACTGGCGCTTCGCCGCCCGGCACGAGTCGCTTGTACGAGTTGACCCACTGGTTGGTGACCGCAGTGATCTCCGGGGCGTGGCGCACCAACCCGGCGATAAATTTCGCCGCGAGATCACTCAACCCATAGGTGTGCTCGCCGATGAATGCATTTTTTTCGTCGCGCCACAGTGAGAGGTGCGTGTGCATGCCCGATCCTTGCGCGTTGGCCAAGGGCTTTGGCATGAAACTAGCCGCGACGTTTGACTGACGAGCGAGTTCTTTCACGACGTGGCGCAGCGTCATCACCGTGTCAGCCATCGTCAACGCGTCGGTGTAGCGCAGATCTATTTCGTGCTGGCCCGGGGCGTCCTCGTGTTGGGCGTGCTCCACGCCAATACCCATCTCTTCGAGTGTGAGGACGGTTTGGCGGCGAAGGCGACTTGGTGTGTCGTCGGGCAACAGGTCGAAGTAGCTTCCTCGGTCGAGAGGAACTGGACCCGTCGCGGGGTTGAGATCGGCGAAGTAAAAGTACTCAATTTCTGGAGCGACGAAAAACGTGTACTTCTTCACTCGTGCACTTTCGAGTACTCGGCGAAGTTGTTGGCGCGGGCATCCTTCGAAGGGCGTGCCGTCGATGTTCACAATGTCACAGAACACGCGCGCGACCCCGGCGTCCTCCTCGTACCAGGGGAGAAGTTGGAAGGTGGTGAGATCGGGTCGAGCCAAGACGTCTGACTCTTTCGTGCGAGAAAAGCCGTCGATCGCGCTGCCGTCAAAGGTCATTCCTTGATCGAGCGCGTCCTCTAATTCGGCGGGCGTGACGTGAAACGCCTTGTGACGACCGAGTACGTCAGTAAACCAGAGTTGTACGAAGCGCACGCCGCGCTCCTCAACCGTCCGTAGTACGTACTGGGCCTGGCTTTGCATGTTGGTCATTCTCGCACCTTCTCTCAAAAACCGCGATTCCGCGTAGCAAAGAAAAAGCCCGCCACCGCGAAGTGGCGGGCTTTTTTCAATGGTTCGTTAGCGTTTGCGTGAACTCTTCTTCGCGGGCGCCTTCTTCGTTGACTTCGTAGCGGCCTTCTTGGCGGGCGCCTTCTTCGTTGCCGCTTTCTTTGTCGGAGCCTTCTTTGCGGACTTCTTAGCGCCGCTCGACTTGCTCGCTGCGCCACAGATCGTGTCGGTGATCAACGCCGCAACGACGTAAGGGTCGATGTTGGCGTTGGGACGACGATCCTCGAGGTAGCCCTTCTTCGCGGCCGCGACGGCCGCGGGAATGCGTACAGACGCGCCACGGTTCGAGACGCCATACGAGAACTTTGTGTAGGGCGCGGTCTCGTGCTCGCCGGTTAGACGATCTTCGATTCCTACGCCATACGCCGCGATGTGCTCCTTGACCTTGGTGCCTAACGCTTCGCATCCAGCGATGATCGCGGACCAACCACCGTTGGTGCGCATCTGCTTGGTGGAGAAGTTCGTGTGCGCACCCGCACCGTTCCAGTCACCCTTGATGGGCTTGGCGTCAAAGCTCACGTCGACGTCGAACTCTTCAGCGATGCGCTCAAGGAGCCAACGTGCGGTCCACAAGTGGTCGCCCACCGCGACGGGTCCAAGAATGCCGACTTGGAACTCCCATTGACCCATCATGACTTCTGCGTTGGTTCCCTCAATGCCGATGCCTGCGCGCTGGCAGGCCAACGTGTGCGCTTCGACGATGTCGCGTCCGGGCATCTTCGCGCCACCGACGCCGCAGTAGTACGGACCCTGGGGTGCGGGGAAACCTTCTTCGGGCCAGCCGTAAGGTCGACCGTCTTGGAAGAAGGTGTACTCCTGCTCGATGCCGAACATTGGCTCAAAGCTCGCGTACTTCTTCAAAGCCGCCACCGCGGCCGCACGATTGTTCGTCACGTGAGGCGTCATGTCGGGGTTAAGAACCTCACACATCACCAGCACGTCCTTGGGCCCACGCAGTGGGTCGGGACACGTGAATACTGGCAGTAACACGCAGTCCGAGAAATGTCCCGTTGCTTGGTTGGTGCTCGAACCGTCGAAGCCCCAGACCGGTGGCTTCTTGCCGTCGGCGACAATTTTTGTCTTGCTCCGTAGCTTGTGGGTCGGCTCGGTTCCGTCTATCCAGATGTACTCAGCCTGATACGACAAAACAACTCCTTACAAAGTGTCATCGCGTGCTTACGCGACCACTCCCAGTCTCGTTGCTCGTCAACCCTGGTACCCCCGAGTTCTGTTAAGGGCGTGTGAACTGTGACGAGGAAGTTGGAGAACACGCACCATTAGGCTCACTGCGTGGCCACGCTTCGACTCGCCCTCGCCCAGATGAACGCGGTCGTTGGTGGGTTTACACAAAACGTCGAGACCCTCACCCGATTTCGGGCCCAGGCTGGCCTTGTCGGTGCCGATCTCGTGGTAACGCCGGAACTCTCGCTTCTCGGTTATCCGCCCGAAGACCTTTTACTTAAGGAAGGTTTCATCGAGGCCAGCGCGCAGGCACTCAGTGAACTCGCTAAGGCCGAAGGACTACCACCCCTATTGGTGGGTACCGTCGAGCATGACGGCCAAAACGGCGTCACACTCGCCCCCGCGAGCGACGGGCGCGACGTGATGCGCGTCTTTGAAGACGAAGAGCGCCGCATCCATATCGCGAACGCCCTCGTGGCGCTCGGCGAGCACGGTGTTGTCGCCACCGCGACCAAGCGTCTTTTGCCGAACTACGACGTCTTTGACGAACGACGATACTTTCACCCCGGCCTTGGACCCCAGACCATCGTCAACGTTCGTGGCGTGGCCGTGGGACTCCTCATCTGTGAAGACGTGTGGACGAGCAACGGTCCGGCCGCAGCACTCGCCGCCCAAGGCGCGACGCTGCTCGTTGTTGCCAACGCGTCGCCCTACGCGCGCGGACGCCGTGACGAACGTGAGGCGATGCTGCGCGAACGGGCCCTCGAGACGAACTGTCCCATCGCCTACGTCAACTTGGTGGGGGGCCAAGACGAGCTGGTCTTTGACGGACAGAGCATGGCCGTGAACGCGCGCGGTGACGTCGTCGCGCGCGCGTGTGCCTTTAGCGAAGAACTTTTGGTCTGTGAACTCGAGGCTCGCGACTCCAGCGTCGGCGTTCCACTCGAGTCGTTCTATCCGCGTAATGAGACGCGCGCCCAGGCCATGCACGTCAATCGGATTGAAGTGCCAATGGACGAAGTCGAAGAGATTTACGGCGCACTTGTCATGGGTACGCGTGACTACTTGCGCAAGAATGGATTTCGCAAGGCCATCGTGTCCCTCTCGGGTGGCGTGGATTCGTCGCTCGTCGCTTCGATTGCCGTCGACGCCGTGGGCGCACGGGCGGTGCGAGGATTCGCGCTGCCGAGTCGCTACTCGTCGGATCACTCGGTGAGCGACGCGGTTGAACTCGCCACACGTCTCGACATTGAGATCGCCACGCTGTCCATCGAAGAGGAGCACGAGATGTTCGCGGCGTCGCTGCACGACGTGCTCGAGGGTCGACCATCCGGGCTCACTGATGAGAATCTTCAAGCACGAATACGCGCGGTGTTGATGATGGCGATATCGAACGACTCGGGCGCCATTGTGCTCTCGACGGGCAATAAGTCAGAGATGGCCGTTGGCTACTCAACGCTTTACGGCGACTCGGTTGGAGGCTTCGCGGTCATCAAAGACGTTCCTAAGACGCTCGTCTACGAGCTGTGTCACTATCGCAACGAAGTCGCTCGCCGTGACGGCGACCCCGAGCCGATTCCTTCGTCCGTGCTCACGAAAGCTCCCTCAGCTGAGTTACGACCCGATCAGCGCGACGACCAGTCGCTGCCTCCTTACGAGGTACTCGACCCGTTACTCGAGCTCTACGTAGAACAAGACGCCACGGCCGAAGAGATCATCGCGCTCGGGTTCGACCGTGAACTCGTGAGTCGCATTACTCGTCTCGTCGACCGCGCTGAGTACAAGCGGCGCCAGATGCCACCGGGCGTTCGCATTACGAAGAAGGCCTTTGGTCGCGATCGTCGTATGCCCATCACCAACGCCTTTCTACCTGAGGTCTAGTGAGTTCAACGCGCAACACCATGCAGCACCTCTTTTCGTGCTTTGACTCGATGTACTCAACGTTGGGTGAGAGCGCGCAAATGTTGCACAATGACGCCTTTGTCATTCGCACCTACGAGATGGCGCGCGCCCTTGGTGAAGTCACGCTGACGTTTCGTGAGTACCTCGGTGACGTAGCCGACGAACGGGTTCTGGCCTTGGAAGAGGTGCTGCTCGAGGCTGTGGAGAGCGACGAAAGTGGCGCGATGGTGCTCTTCGCGATGGCGACGTTGGTGGGACCGAGGGTGCTGGTGTCGCTGCGCGACGCGCGCGAGGTCGAGGGACTCGACGATTCGGCCAAAGAGGTGCTGAACGCCGCTTCTCAGGTGCTCGTTCGAGAGATTCTTCTCGTCGGTGAGGTGGCCAAAACCCAGGCGCCCATTGAGGATGGTCGCTGGCAAGAGGTCGCGCGCGGGCTCGGTGTCACCCTCGACGAGTCCGGAAACGCTGAAAGTTTCGGCATTTCCCGGTAAGTTGCGTACCTCCGTATAACTAGGAGTGCCGGAGTAACCGGCCCGATTCGCTCTCAAAGGGGACCCATGGCCAAAGACCGTATAGATCGTGACGATGAGGACCTCGTACGTCTCTACCTGTCCGATATTGGCCAGTACACCCTTCTCACGAAGG
>Ga0208357_1003023_pt1 | contig 10643 bp, 12 predicted proteins | sample NGESurdeep092012_6_FD_184487 | JGI IMG/M metagenome (GOLD analysis project Ga0208357, IMG submission 184487) | Arctic peat soil microbial communities from Barrow, Alaska - NGEE Surface sample F52-2 deep-092012 (SPAdes) | ecosystem: Environmental > Terrestrial > Soil > Wetlands > Peat ... | reverse complement strand
CACCCGGCGGGCGTAGTTGCTGCGCCGGTAGTGGCCACAGTCGGGCCCGAGGAAGACGTACCGGCCGCTGCCGCCGTGCTGGGCGGCGCAGCCGCAGGGTGGATGCGGATCGTCCTGGATCTGGCGGGTGAGCAGGCCGGTCAGGAAAGGCGGCAAGTCGACAGGGAGACAAGGCTCCCAGGCCGGGCTGCGGTAGGAGTCGTCCTTGGGCGGGAGCCGGTGGAAGCGGCCTTTGAGTTCGCGGAGCTGCCATTCGACGTGGATCTCGCCGGGGTGGTGGTAGCCGCGTTCCAGGCCGATCGCCTCGCCCCACCGCAGGCCGGTGTAGCCGATGGTGAGGACCATGGTGAAGTCCTCGTTCCGGCCCGTCAGCAGTGCGGCGCGCTCGGCGAGGAGTAAGCCCGTGTGCCATCGACGGCGGTCGTCCAGGACCGGGGTGTCGGAACGCTGCCTGCGCTGCCTTGGTCCCGGACGGGCGGCTGGCTTACGGTCATGAGCACGGTTCCAGCTCGAACCAGGTGATCCAGCCGATTTCGGCGTTTCCACTGCGTCCCCAGGTGCTGGCCAGCTGGTCAACGATCAGTAAGCCCCGCCCAGTTTGCCCGTCCTCGTGAGCGGTCTCAGTCCAAGGTCCGCCCTGGTCACAGACCTCCACGCGCAAGTGGTCATCGTGCAGTTGGACGCGCACGGTTAAGCAGCCGCCGGGCTGCTGGGACCGGCTGTGGATAGTGGCATTGGTGACCAGTTCAGACAGGCAGAGGATGGCGCCGTCGGCCGGGTGGCCGTCGAGGATCGTAGTCAGGAACCGCCGCGCTTCCCCGGCCTGCTCGGGGGTGGCGGGGAAGCTGCGGGACCATCCGATCAGAGGAGCGGTGCTGGTCTCGCGCATGCTTTCTCCCGATGCCGACGTCGGCGGGCTTATGGAGCGATTACTGGTAGTCATCCTGATCAGGCAGGCTCTAGGATCGCTAGCCAAGACAGGCTGTCGTCAGGGCGTGTCCGAACGTCACCCCCGGGTGGCGAGAGCGTCCGGAAAGCGGGGCTGTGGTGCCGCTGACACGTGAGCTTGACCCCACGGCGGGGCCGTTAGATTTCTTCGGCGCTGAGGTTCGCCGCTGGCGGACCGCGGCCGGGTTGAGCCAGGAACAGCTGGGTCAGAAGATCGGCTACTCCGGCGCCCAGGTCGGCAAGGTCGAGACCGGCCCGGGTACGCCAACTTCGCCATCGCCGAGCCGCCGCTGAAACTGGTCCTGCTGGAGAACCCTGGCCAGGGAGGCAGCCTCAGCCACCTGGGCATCGAGGTCCCCGACACCGACGCGGTCGACGCGGTGCAGGCCCGGCTGACCGGGACCGGCCTGGACTCGGCCGACAAGCGGGACACAACCTGCTGCTACGCCAGGCAGGACAAGTTCTGGGTCGAGGGCGCACCCGACGGGGCGGCCTGGGAGGTCTACACCGTCCTGGGCGACAGCCAGACCTTCTACGACCACGACCACATCGGCCCTGAGTGCTGCGGCGCCGACACCAGCGAAGCTGACACCAGGCATTCGGCCGAGGCGGGCGCGTCCGCGGCGAAGTGCTGCTAGCGCCCTGGCGGCCTTCCCGGGCCCGGCGGATCATCCGCCGGGCCCGACGGTTTTCCTGCAAGCGTCCGCCGATGACTGGCGGGATCTCAGCCCGTCAGGACCGCGCGCAGAGCCCGGGCGGTGAAGATGAGGCGGGCGGCGCTCGCCGCGGCGGCCAGCATCACTGGCCAGATCAGGACCGGAACGGCGAGCACGACAGCGACGAGCATGACGCCGTCGAGCACGGTGATGCCCACGCATGCCACGGCTCCTGCGCGGCGGGCTGACAGGTACCGCCGTCCGAACGCGGCGGCGGCGAGCAAGCCAATCACGGTGATCAGCGCTGCACCGAACAGGAGGCGGCTGGCGGCGGGCACTGGCCAGGTCCAGGCCCGGCTGGTGATCAGTGCTGCCGCCCAGCATCCGCCGACCACCGGGCCGGCGGCCAGCAGCCTGCGCGCAGCGTACCGGGCGGGGCTCAGCCGGGTGAAAGCGGCGGCGACTACCTGCGGCTCACCGAACTCAGCCAGGGCGGCACCGGCAGCGGCATCTGGGTTCAGTCCCTGCTTCACGTAGTGCTGCTGCGTCTGGTCAAGCCCGTCGGCCAACTCCTCGACGACCGGCGCGGGCAGTTGCGCGGACAGGGCCGTAAGGTAGTCCGTGATCAGGCTGGTCTGGGGCATGGCCTGCCCTCCAGGGCGGCGCTGATCATGGCGGCGAAATCCTGCCAGTCGGCTCGTTTGCCTGATAGCGCCCGTGCTCCCGCGGATGTCAGCCGGTACTCACGTCGTCGGCGCCCGGCCACCACCGACCAGGATCCCGTGATCAGCCCCGCCTGTTCCAGACGGTGCAGCGCCGGGTAGATCGTCCCGGTCGGCAGGTCCAGCCGTCCGCCCGTGGTCTCGCGCAGTGCCTCAATCACCGCGTAACCGTGCCCCGGGCCCTCCTCCAGGGCGGCGAGCAACAGCGCGTCCAGGTGACCCTTCAGCTCCTCGCCCCGCATAGGTAGGAACACTACGCTAGCCCTTCCCGCCAGGCAATCCGAGGCGTAGCGTAACTCCATAGGTAGGGTTACTACTTATGGGGAAGAGCTGCCGTCTGGGCGGCGGGAGAGCAGGTGGGCATGCTGACGGCCAGCAGCATCCTGGGCGATCAGGTCGGCTCCACCGCGCCGGTGTTCCTGGCGTTCCTCGCCGTCCACGTGACCGCCGGACTCACGGCCGTCATCACCGGGGCAGCCGCAGCGCTCTCACGCAAGGGCAGCCCGCGCCACATCCGGGCGGGCCGCTGGTTCTACCGGGCCATCACCGTGGTCTTCGCCACCGCGACGATCCTGGCTGCGATGCGCTGGCGGCAGGATTACTACCTGTTCATCATCGGCGCCGTGGCGTTCACCGCCGCGACCGTCGGCTACCAGCACCGCCGCCGCCGCCGGTCCGGGGACACCGGCCACATCGCCGGGATGGGCATCGCCTACGTCGCCATGCTCACCGCGTTCTATGTCGACAACGGCCCCCACCTGCCACTGTGGGACCGCCTGCCGACGTTCGCGTTCTGGCTCCTGCCCTCGGCCATCGGAGCGCCAATCATCATCCGCGCCATCCTGGGCGCCGGGCACGCTCCCGGCCCGCCCCGGACCCGCCAGGACACGACAGACAGCCAGTCGCAACGCTGAAGCGTGCCCGGCGACCGCGGCCTCTGGTGCAGGTGTTCAGGGGAGCGGTCGGCCTGCTGGCAGGGATAGCAGTGCGGACATGCGTTCCAGCGCCGTGGGCACGAGCCAGTAGTAGACCCAGGTGCCGCGCCGTTCGGAGTCGATGATCCCGGCCTCGCGCAGCACCTTCAGGTGGTGGCTGATAGTGGGCTGGGTCAGGTCGAACGCAGCACTCAAGTCGCAGACGCATACCTCGCCGCCCTGGTGCGCGCCGATCAGCGACACCAGCCTCAGCCGGACCGGATCGCCCAGCGCCTTGAACACCTGGGCCAGCCCGGCCGCCGCGGTCTCGCTGAGCGGCTCCCCGGCCAGCGGCGTGGAGCACGCGTCGACCACGGCCCGCAGCTCGGCAGCCGGGATGAAAGCTGCCGGGGAACGCTCGGCCTGCATCGACATGCCTCTATCTTGACGGCTATCTATCCAGGCTGGCAAGCTGGAGTCTGCATCGATATTTATCGATAAGGACAGCCGGAGGGGCGGGCGTGGTGACTGGAGGTTCCAGCGTCGCGTGCCCACCTGGTTCCTAGAGTCAGTGGCCAGGACGAGGGCCACGCTAACCCGGCCTGCTACGAGGAGAATCCCATGCCCGTGATCAGCGTCTACGAGCCAGCCCTGTGCTGCAGCACCGGGGTGTGCGGCCCCGACCTCGACCAGGCCCTCGTGAACTTCACCGCCGACGTCGATCACCTCAAGAGCCTGGGCGCCGACATCTCCCGGCACAACCTGGCCAGCGACCCGGCCGCCTTTGCCGGGAACGACAGCGTGCGCTCCTTCCTGGAGGTGGCGGGATCTGAGGGGCTGCCGCTGACCATGGTCGACGGCGTCACCGTCGCTACCGGCAGGTACCCGGCCAGGGATCAGCTGCTCCGTTACGCGGGCCTGGCCAGCGTGGCCGCCCCGGCGGGCGTGACCGAGCTGGGGCTGACCGCCGTCACCGGCGACAGTTGCGGGCCGGCCGGATGCTGCTAGGGAGCGGGATGAAGTTCCTGGAAACCCCGCCGCGGTTCCTGTTCTTCACGGGCAAGGGAGGGGTCGGCAAGACGTCCGTCGCCTGTGCCGCAGCCTTGCACCTGGCTGGGCGCGGCCAGCGGGTGCTGCTGGTCAGCACCGACCCGGCGTCCAACGTCGGGCAGGTCCTCGGCGTCACGATCGGCAACACCGTCACCCCGGTTGGCCAGGTCCATGGCTTGTCGGCCTTGGAGATCAACCCCGGGCAGGCAGCGGAGGCCTACCGCGAGCGGATCATCGCCCCGGTGCGTGGGCTGCTCCCGGACAGAGAGCTGGCCATGATCACCGAGCAGTTGTCCGGTTCGTGCACGACCGAGATCGCCTCGTTCAATGAGTTCACTGCCCTGCTGGCTGACGAGAGCCTGGCCGACCGGTATGACCATGTCGTCTTCGACACCGCGCCGACGGGGCATACCATCCGTCTGCTGCAGCTTCCCGGGTCGTGGACCGACTTCCTGGATGTGGGCAAGGGCGATGCGTCCTGCCTGGGCCCGCTCTCTGGCCTGGAGAAGCAGAAAGCCGTGTACGCGCGGGCCGTCGACGCGCTGAAGGACCCGGGCCAGACGAGGATGGTCCTGGTCGGCCGCCCGCAGGCCTCAGCGCTGGCCGAGATCGAACGCACCAGCGGTGAACTCGCGCAGATCGGCATCACTGGCCAGTACGTCGTCATCAATGCTGTCCTGCCCCAGACGGCTGGTGAGGACGACCTCACCCGAGCCGTGCGGGCCAGGGAGGCCAGCGTCCTCGCCGCCATGCCGCCCGCGATCGCTGGCCTGCCGCGCGACATGCTGTCCCTCAAGGCGGCGAACATGATCGGCGTGGAGACCCTGAGCACGCTTTTCAGCGCGGCGAGCACGACCGCCGAAGCCTGCCCACCCCCGCTGCCGGATCTCCCCGATGCGCCCCTGGCCAGGCTGGTCGGCGAGATCCTGCGGGCCGATCACGGGCTGGTCATGTGCATGGGCAAGGGCGGGGTCGGCAAGACCACCATCGCTGCGGCCATCGCCGTCGCGCTGGCCCAGGCGGGCCGCGAGGTGCACCTGACCACTACCGACCCGGCGGCGCACCTCACCGAGACACTGCACGGCACCGTCGACGGCCTGCGTGTCTCCCGCATCGATCCCATAGCGGCGGTCCAGGCCTACCGCGACCATGTGATGGCCACGAAGGGCAAAGATCTGGACGAAGCCGGTCGGGCGGTGCTGGCCGAGGACCTGCTGTCCCCTTGCACCGAGGAGATTGCGGTCTTCCAGCAGTTCTCCAGGGTGCTCAGCGAATCCAGACGCCGCTTCGTCGTCGTCGATACCGCACCGACCGGGCACACATTGCTGCTGCTGGATGCCACTGGCTCCTACCACCGCGAGGTCGCCCGCCACATGGGGGACTCGATGACCTTCACGACCCCCCTCATGCGCCTGCAGGACCCAGCCCAGACGAAGGTCATCCTGGTGACCCTCGCCGAGACCACGCCGGTCCTGGAAGCCCAGGACCTGCAGGAAGACCTGGAGCGCGCGGGCATCCATCCCTGGGCGTGGGTCATCAACAACTCCATCGCCGCCGCCCGCCCCCAGGCGCCCTTCCTGCGGCTACGCGCCGCCAGCGAGGCCGGGCAGATCGAGCAGGTGAGCGGCCTGGGCGGCAGGATCGCCCTCGTGCCCCTCCGCGCCACCGATCCCACCGGGGAGGAAGACCTGGCCGCACTCGCCGCTCTCGACCACCAGCCCGCCTAAGTAAGTAATAGATGCTGCCGCCGGGCCTAGTCAGGGAATGCCGGTTGTGGGGGCGCTGTCCTCATACGACCCGACAAAGCCACCCGGCTCGCTGGGGACCCTGGCATGCCGGCCGGCATGCCAGGGTCAGGGAGCAGCGGTGAGGCTCGGCGCGAACCGCTCGATCCGATGACCCAGCTCAGCCAGGGCCGCGTCGAAGCTGCCGGGGTCGCCGGCTGGTACCGGGTCGGGGACTGACCAGTGCACCGCCGCCAGCGGGCCGAGTTCCTCACGGGCCCGGTCACAAACCGTCACGACAAGGTCGCCGTCCTCCTGTACCCGGCTGATATGCCGCGGCCGCTGGCGGCGCAGCGGCAAGTGATGACGCCCCGCGGCGGCGATCGCGCCCGCCGCGATCCCCGCCGCGGGATGGGTTCCGGCCGATGCCGCCGGGACCTTACTGGCCCGGCGCCACAGCGCGGCCGCCAGATGCGAACGCGCCGAGTTAGCGGTGCACACGAACAACACCCGCCGCGCCCTGCGCGACGGCGGCCGGCTGAGCGAATCGAGCGCGCCCGGTACCAGGCTCACGTAACTGCGGCGGCGGTCTCCCTCGGAACGGCGGCGCGTGAGCAATCCGGCCTGCTCGAGCACGTGCAGATGGTGGGCGAGCAGGTTAGACGGCATCCCGAGCATGGCCGCGAGTTCCGACGGGGAGACGTCACCGACGGCGAGGGTGTCGGTGATCAGCAGCCGGGCCGGGTCGGCCAGCGCCGCATGCACCGCGGCCCGGGCCGCCACGTCAGCCATTTGCTCAGTATTCATTGACTCAATCTTGACTGACATATCTTTCTCCGTCAAGATAGGCGCTGTGACCAGGACACCGCCACCGGAACCTGCCGCGCTGTGGCGTCGGCTGGCTGCCGAGTTCCTTGGCAGCGGCTTCCTGGCCGCGATCGTGATCGGCTCAGGCATCGCCGCGCAGCACCTGTCCCCGGGCGCCACGGGGCTGGAGCTGCTGGAGAACGCGGCGGCGACGGCGGCCGGCCTGTTCGCCATCATCTTGATGTTCGGGCCAGTGTCGGGCGGCCATTTCAACCCGGTCGTGTCCTTCGTCGATGCCGCGTTCGGCGGGCTGAGCTGGCGCGACGCCGCGGCCTACCTGCCCGCGCAGGTGGCCGGCTGCATTGGCGGTGCGGTGGCGGCCAACCTGATGTTCGCTCAGGCGGCGGTCAGCATCTCCGCGAAGCACCGGGCCACGCCTGCGCATTTCCTGTCCGAGGTGATCGCCACCCTCGGGCTGATCCTGGTGATCTTCGCGCTGGCCCGCTCCGGCCGTTCCCGGTCCGCCCCCGCGGCGGTCGGCGCCTACATCGGCGCGGCGTACTTCTTCACGTCCTCGACCAGCTTCGCCAACCCGGCCATCACCATCGGCCGGATGTTCTCGGACACCTTCGCCGGCATCGCCCCATCCTCCGTGCCGGCCTTCATCGCCGCCCAGATCCTCGGCGGGGCCCTCGGTGTGTTGGTGATCCGGGCCCTGTACCCCCGCCTCACCCCGGAGCAGGCGTCCGACATCCTCTTCCCCCATCACGCCAGCCAGGCCGGGGCGGCGCAGGACCGCGCCGTCTACGATGGCGCTCCGGCGCCCTCTGGCCGCCTACCTGACCGCGACGCACCTCACTGAGCACCCGACCTGGAGGGATCCAGCCATGCACCTGGTCATGATCGGCGGCAGCGACGCCGGGATCAGCGCCGCGCTGCGGGCCCGCGAGCTCGACCCCGGCGCCGAGGTCAGCGTGGTCGTCGCGGACGCCTACCCGAACTTCTCGATCTGCGGCATCCCTTACTACGTCTCCGGCGAGGTCACCCACTGGCGTAACCTCGCCCACCGCACCACCGCGGACCTGGAAGCCACCGGGATGAGCCTGCGGCTGGACACTACCGCACGCCGGATCGATGTCTCTGGCCGCAAACTCCTCGTCACCACACCTGACGGCCATGAGGAGCTACTCGCCTACGACAAGCTGGTCATCGGTACCGGCGCGGTGCCGGTCCGCCCGCCGATCGGTGGCCTTGAGGCGCTGGGCCCGGATGATGGTGTGCATCTGCTGCACTCGATGGGCGACACCTTCGCCGTCATGCGCACCCTCGAGGAGAAGACACCAGGCACCGCGGTGATCGTCGGCGCCGGCTACATCGGGCTGGAGATGGCCGACGCCCTGACCACCCGCGGCCTGCACGTCATCCAGATGGAACAGCTGCCCGAGGTGCTGCCCACCGTCGACCCCGCGCTCGGCCAGCTCGTCCACGCCCAGCTCGCCACCCGTGGCGTCGAGGTCCTGACCGGCACCACGGTGCGGCAGATCACCCGCACGCGCGGCGAGGCGCGAGGGCTCCAGGTGGAGGCCACCACCACTGATGGCACGGCGGTGACCCGGCAGGCTGACATGATCCTGGTCGTCGTCGGCGTCCGCCCCGACACCACCCTCGCTGCCAGCGCGGGGGCTGCGCTGGGAGCCAGGGGCGCGATCGCCGTGGACCGCGGCATGCGGACGAATCTCCCCGACGTGTTCGCCGCCGGGGACTGCGTGGTCACCCATCACCGGCTGCTCGGCGAGACCTACCTGCCGCTCGGCACCACCGCCCACAAGCAGGGCCGCGTGGCCGGGGAGAATGCCCTCGGCGGGCACCGGGAGTTCGCGGGGAGCCTGGGCACCCAGGTGGTGAAGATCTTTGACCAGGCCGCCGCGCGCACCGGGCTGCGCGACCACGAAGCCGCCGCCGCCGGGTTCGACCCGGTCACCGTCCAGTCCGAGGCTGATGACCACAAGGCCTACTATCCCGGCAGCCATCGCATCACGATGCGGTTCACCGGTGACCGCGGAACCGGGCAACTCCTCGGCGTGCAACTGTTCGGCCACCGCCACGCCGAGATCGCCAAGCGGATCGACATCGCGGCCACCGCCATCTTCCACAACATGACCGTCGACGGGCTCAGCGACCTGGACCTGTCCTACACCCCACCGCTCGGCAGCCCCTGGGACGCCATCCAGATGGGCGCCCAAGCCTGGCTCCGCGAAACCGGGCAGCCCTAACCCACCTCACGTCAGCAGAGGAAAACCATGCCAGCCAACGACGGACGGCATCACCACATCACTCACCGTGCGGGCATCGGGACCCTCAGTGCATGCGCTGCCGCGATCATCGTCCTCGCCCTCGGCGCATGCAGCAGCACGACCACCACGCCTGCCACGAGCACGGCGGCTGCGGCCGCGACGATCCCCAGCGGCGGGCCGGGCATCCTCACCGGGGCGGGTTCGACGTACGTCGCCCCGTTCTTCGCCCTGGCCTTCGCCAGATACCATCAGCAGCACCCTGCGGTCACCGTGAACTATTCCCCTGTGGGCAGCAGCGCGGGTATCGGCGCGATCAGCGCCCGGCAGGTCAACTTCGGCGCCTCCGACGTGCCCATGAACGCCAGAGAGCTAGCAGCCGCCAAAGGAGGCCCAGTCACCCAGGTGCCCGACGCGCTGGGCGCCGAAGGCGTAGCCTACAACCTCAACCTCCCGGCGGGCGCCCGGCTGCACCTGACCGGCCCAGTCCTCGCCCGCATCTTCCTCGGGCAGATCACTCACTGGAACGACCCGGCCATCACCGCCCTGAACCCGGGTATCACCCTCCCGGCCGCGTCGATCGCCGTCGTGCACCGCTCCGACGGCAGCGGCACCACCTACATCTTCAGCAACTACCTGTCCAGCGTCGACCCGGCCTGGGCAGCCAAGGTCGGCACCAGCAAGACGCTCAACTGGCCGGTCGGAGAAGGCGCTGAAGGCAACGGCAGCGTGACCTCCACGGTGTTCCGCACCCCCTTCTCCATCGGATACGTCGAGCAAGCCTATTCTCAGGGCCTGGTCCTGCCGTTCGCCGAAATCCGCAACCAGGCCGGGAACTACGTCCTCCCGTCCACCCAGACCATCGCCGCTGCCGCCGCCCAGAAACCGGACATCACCCCGACCGACTTCTCCATCGTCAACCAGCCCGGCGCCAGCAGCTACCCGATCAGCGGCTACAGCTGGGCGCTGATCTACACCCACCAGCCCAGCCAGGCCACCGGGCAGGACCTGGTCACCATGCTGGACTGGCTCACCCACGACGGCCAGGCCTACGCCGCTGCGAACCTCTATGTGCCCCTGCCAGCCGAGGTCCGGCAGCTCGCCCATGCCATGCTCGGCCAGGTAACCGGCCCTGGCCGAACGCATCTCCTCGGCTGACAGCGGTCAGGAGCGGGCAGCCTGGACAGCCGTGATCGCGATGGGTTCCGAGATGACGAGGGCCGGGCTGGCGGGCGGGGACGTACTTCCTGGGCTGAACGCGGCAGGCAGCCCGGCCCGGCGCTGATCGGGCTTACGGGAGGGCGTGGCTTCCGGGCCCTGCTCAGCCGGCCGCCACGTAGCCGGTGACCGGTGCAGCGTCGCGGGCGGTGCCCTTCGCCGCGTCGGTGGCGTGATGTGCGTCGACCTCGATCAGGGGCGCGTCGATGACCGGCTTCGCCGCGTCGAGGGGGCTTTCACCGCTCGTGCTCGAGCTCCCGCACCCCGCTGCGAAGGGGATGACGAAGGCACCAAGGAGCAGCAAGCAGGCGTG
>Ga0208357_1003022_pt1 | contig 10648 bp, 5 predicted proteins | sample NGESurdeep092012_6_FD_184487 | JGI IMG/M metagenome (GOLD analysis project Ga0208357, IMG submission 184487) | Arctic peat soil microbial communities from Barrow, Alaska - NGEE Surface sample F52-2 deep-092012 (SPAdes) | ecosystem: Environmental > Terrestrial > Soil > Wetlands > Peat ... | reverse complement strand
ATGCACCATCGCCCCCAGAAATCCACCCCACGTATCGTGCGAAATCTTCAGCGAAGCCGGCACCACATACGCATCCATAATCAGCTCGCTCAGCAGCAGCGATCCAGCCGCCCCAAACAGCCCATACCTCCGCGCCGCAAAGTACGTCACAATCACCGTCACACCCGTCGCAATCGAATACAGCGTCGCCAGCCGCTCATGCAGATTGATCGCCGCCACCAGCGTCGCGCTCGTCGACCACAGCGAATAGAACACCACCACGACCAGCAACAGCCCCACCAGCCCCGGGCTCGACGGCACCTTCCCCAGCGTCCACTTATGCAGGAACGTCGGCCCCAGCGTCGCCACAATCGCCACCACGCTCAAGCTCATCACCAGCGCAATCTGGCAAGCCCTCCGGTGCAGCGTCCGCACCACGTCCATATTGCCCGCGCCAAACGCAATCGAAAGCTCCGGCCACACCGTATTCTTCACCATCTCCACGGCCTGCAGCGCCAGCCGCGACACCGTCCTCGCCGTAATCCAGATCGCCACCGCGTCATTGCCCAGCGCATAATTCACCGCCAGTTGCGACCCCTGGATATTCAGCGAATTGCCCAGCGGAAATCCCATGAACGCCAGCGACGGCCGCGTCAGCCGCTTGATCTCCGCAAACGACGCATGACTCCATCCATAGCTGATCCACGGAATATCCAGCTTCACCTTCACGCATAAAATCAGCGTCACCGTAATATTCGCCAGCGCAAACACCATCGCCGTCGTGCGTGGACCATACCCCATCAACACCGGCACCAGCTGCACACAAAACGCCGCCAGCGACAACCCGCTCTTCAGAAAATTTCCATACGAGTAGCGAGTAATGCAACGGTAAGCCGACTGCAACAGCTGCTCCAACTGCCCAAACAACACCGACAGCCCCAGCCAGAACAGCGCCCACTTCACATCATGCTCGCTCAGCAGCGTCAGGTTCAGCAGCCTCCCCACCGGAAGAAAATAAAGCACGCTGCACAGCAGCGTCATCATCGCGCCCATGATTAACGTAATCAGCCACCAGCAGCTCTGGAACACGCCCAGCGCGGCATCCTGCTCCTTCCGAGCCATGAGCATCGTCATCTCATTGCCCGCAACCGATCCAAATCCACTATTCGAAAAACTTAAATACGTCGGCGTCGCGGTCAAAATTCCCCACACGCCAAACATCGACCGCCCCCAGAAGTGCATCAGCACCGGCACCTGGATCAGCTGAATCACAGTCGACGCAGCCTTGCTCACCAGCGTCGTCGCAAACCCGACGAACAGCCGCCGCTTTGTCCGGTCATCCATAACGGGCACACGCCCGCGCACGGGGTCTCAATCCAATCAATTGCATTCCCGTCATTCTACCAACCGCCGCTCGGCCTCGCGCCTACTTCGTAGTCAACGCCTGCTTCGCCAACTCCTCCGAAAGCCGATGAGCCTCGCGCGAATGTTCGTGGGCCTCCATCGACAGCTCATGGGCTCCCTTGTGATCGTTCTTGTCATGCGAAGCGGCAGCCGCCTCGTGTGCGTGTGCAGCCTGCAGATGACGTTCCGCAGCAGCCGAATGATGAGTCGTAGGCATATCTGAATCCTCCCCCCGTAGGATGCCGCCCCGACTCCCCACGCAGCCTCACCTACCCCACAAACCCTCCCCCGAAGACTCTCCATCTCGCCACGCAGACGCTCCCCCCGCCACCCCAACTCCGCCGTCCGCGCAAGACCCGGGTGACCCATCTTCGCGACGGCTTCATCGTCGCTAAGGTGGGCATCGCGCGTTAAGACGCGCGACCGCTCCCGCCCAGCATCGGTCCAACTCCCACCGTCCGCCCAGGACCGCAGAACCTGTCAAGCCCCCCAAACACCCAAAAACCCACAAAACCCGCATGAACACTGGCGATAAATCTTTTCAAAAGTTGGCATAGTACCCCCTACCCATTCGCTATACTTAAATCAGGGTGTTCTATCGAGATGATCCTCCGTAGGAACCAAACCCACAACTGCAATCGAATCAATATTTTACCTGTAACCCCTTTGAATGGCGCCGTTTACGGAGCGTTCCACTGGCATCGACAGCTAAGTCCCATCGAATCAGTCTTTTGTGTGTAACCCGTTTCGCTGCAATATTTTACAGAATTTTGTGTCTGCAACCCTCTGATTCCATTCAAATCAGCAAAAAGGGGGGAGGGGGTACCCCCCCTCTCCCGTGAGGGCCACGCGAAGGCTCTCGCCGTCCGCGCAGGACCGAAGCCTCTCGCCGTCCGCGCAGGACCGAAGCCTCCCGCCGTGCGCGCAGGACCGAAGCCTCCCGCCGTGCGCGTAGCACCCTATGGATTCCCTAGGCCATCGTGCTGATGGAAGTTCGGGTACGGCGGTATCGGGGCCACCGGCACCGGATGCTCCTTCAGTTGTTGCAGCACAACCGCGACAGCCTTTTCGAGTTGCAGGTCGTGTCCGGCAGCCACATCCTTCGGCAGCTCCTCCACCTCAACATCGGGAGCAATCCCGTGGCCCTCGACCTCCCACTCACCCTTCAACCCGTAGATTGCATAGCGAGGAGCCGTGACGCTCCCACCATCCATCAGCGTCGGATACCCTCCGATGCCGATCAGGCCTCCCCACGTGTTCACTCCCACCAGCGTGCCCAGGCCGGCCTTGCGGAAGTACCACGGCATCGCATCGCCGCCCGAACCAGCAGACTGATTGATGATCATCGCCTTCGGTCCAAAGATGGCTCCCACCGGATCATGAATCGGCTGACCATCGCGTTCGATCGCTCCACTCAGCGGCTTCTGTCCCAGCACGTTCACAATATAGTCGGCGATGAAGCCGCCCTCGTTATACCGTTCGTCGAGCACCACAGCCTGCTTATCCAGCTGCGAATAGAAGTAGCGATTGAAGTTGTCGTAACCCGCTCCTCCCGTATTCGGCATATAGATGTAAGCCACCTTACCGCCCGACAGCTCATCCACTTTGCGCCGGTTCGACTCAATCCAATCCAGGTTCCTCAGCCCATGATCCGAGTCCGTTGGAACCACCGTCACATCGCGACCATCGCTGCCATCAGCCTTCAGGCCAACGCGCAACACCGTCTGCTTTCCCGCAGTCCCATCGAAGAAGCTGTTCAGGTTATCCGTCGCATGCAGCTCGCGACCATTCACCGCCAGCAGATATTCGCCCACGGTAACGTTGATCCCCGGAAGCGTTAGCGGAGCCGCCAGCGACGGAGTCCAGTTCTGCCCGTTATAGATCTTTGCGAACTTGTATCGCCCATTCTCCACCGCATAGTCCGCACCCAGCAGACCCGGCTTCGGCGACTTATCCGGACTCGGCGGCCCGCGCACGAACATGTGCCCAACCTCGATCTCGCCCAGCATCTCGTTCGACAGATACGTGAACTCCGACCGCGTCGTAATCCCCTCCACATACGGCTCATACTTGGCCATGATCTTCGCCAGGTCCAGACCATGCAGATGCTTGTCGTAGAAGAAGTCCCGCTCGATATGCCATGTTTCGCGGAACATCTGCTTCCACTCCGCGCGAGGATCGACCATCGCAAACATGCCGCCGTTGTTCACCGGCGTGCCCTGCGGAGCGTCGGGCGAATTCACCTTCAGCTCTGCGATCTTCGCCATAAACCAGTGGTCTCCACGCGTGACAAACAGCTTCTCTCCATTCGCACTGACATCGAAACCGGTCAGGTTGTTAAGGATCTCCTCGGTCTTACGCTTCTCCGTCGTGAACCTCCACAGCGAACGAATCGGTGCGCCGCCGTCCTCGGATGCGCGCCCCACCGCTCCGCCCTCCGCCAGGAAGACCACACCAGTCTTCCCCACCTGGAGACCCACATAGTTCCTCGCCGGAATCGGCAGCGACAGAATCCGATTCCCGATACCCGGAAGATCGATGACCGTCGGCTTCACCTCTGCCTTCTTCGCAGCGTCCTTCTTCTCATCTCCCTTGGCTGCATCCTTATCCTGGCTCTTCTCCGCATCGGCCTTCGTATCGGCCTTCGTATCCGTCTTCTTGTCCGCGTCCTGATCCGACTTCTCCTCGTCGCTCTCCGGAGGAATCGGCGACAGCCCATCCTTCGTCAGCACAATCACATACGCACTGCTATCGGTCTCCCTGTCCAGCGACGACAGATCGATGCCCGCATCCGACGGCCCATTATTCGTCGACGCGGTGAAGTACAAATACTTCCCGCTCGGATCAAACGCCGGATGCGCTGCATTGCTCATCCCATCAGTAATCTGCGTAGACGTATGGTTTGCCAGCGAGTAGAAGAACACCGCATGCAGCTGGTTCTCAAGGTCCCTCGTATAGCCAATCCACTGCGAGTCCGGCGACCACGTCACCTCCGTCGAAGCACCAAATCCACCGCGCAATCCCGTGTCCACCAGCATCGGTTTGCCGCCGGCAGCGTCCACATACCAGAGACGCAGATGCTTGTCCGCATACGCAATGTGCTTCGAATCCGGAGACCACCGAGGCCTGTAGAAGTAAGACGGATTCGGCCCCAGGTCGATCACCTTCGGCGGCAGCAGACCATCCTGATCCCGGATATAGAGTTGATACTCACCCGACGCGTCGCTGAAATACGCAATCGACTTTCCATCCGGAGACCACGCCGGATCACGTTCCGCCGATCCCGTCGTCTTCGTCAGGTCACGCGTATTTCCCTTCTCCACCGGAAGCGTAAAGATCTCTCCATGCGCCTCTGCGACCACCCGAACACCGGTCGGCGACACCGCAACATTCTCCACTTCGTGCGCCGCTATGTTCTCCAGCCGCGGCCTCAACTCCGGCAGGTCGCCACGAATCGTCACCGCGACCGCCTGTTCCTTCTTCGTCCCCAGGTCATATAAGTGCAGCGACCCGAACTGCTCATACACCAGTGCTCCCGGCCCTGCCGCCACGGTCTTCAGGTCGTAGCCCTTGTTGTCCACCACCTGCGTCACAGCCTTCGACTCCGTGTCATAGCTGAACAGCGACACCGGCCCATTGCGATCCGACAGGAAATAAACCGTCTTCCCCTCCCACACCGGGCTAAAGTCATTTGAGTTCTCTCGCGGCACCTTCACCAGGTCCAGCGACTTCATATTCACCAGCCAGACCTTCTTCGTCTGGCCGCCCCGGTAGTGCTTCCACGCGTCTTCCCACTGCACAATCGGCTCATACGCCATCGTGCTTCCATCCGGCGAAAAATTTCCCTCCGCCGCGCTCGGCAGCGGCAACACCGTCGGCGATCCCGTTCCGTCCGAATGAACTTCGAACAGCCGCATAAAATCCGAATAGCTTGCACGCGCCGACGCGAATAGCACATCCTTGCCATCCGCAGTCCAGCCCACGGCCTCATTGCCTTCCGGGTTCCACGTCAGCCGTTGCGGAACGCCGCCCTCCGCCTTCACCACATACACATCCGTCAGGCCATGCTCATGCGTCGAGTACGCAATCTCCGTCCCATCCGGCGAGAAGTACGGCCCTGCCGTCACCGCGCCAACCGACGTCAGCCGCTGCGCGTCTCCGCCCTCGCGACCCACTGTCCAGATATCGTCCGCGTACAGAAACGCAATCCTATCCTTGCTCAGCGAAGGATTCCGCAACAGCAACGGCCCTTCGGCCTGCGAGAATCCACACAACACACCACCGGCCAGAACGCCGATGAAGCCAACCGAAACTGCGCGACGAAGAATGGAATGGAACAGAGACATGGAAACATCCTCGGGTTCAAAAGTGGGAGAGAACGGATCAAACGCGGGAGAATAGAAGAGAGCACACCTGCGACATATTCCACACGCGGCGTTAACCCATAGCTAAGGTGGCATAAACATATCACGCACACCGGCCAGGAGTCCCCAACAAGTGCCCGACGCTCAGCTCATCAAAAAGTCGGCGGCGTATTGATCCATAGCAGCACCGCTTCCACGTCGCCTACATTGCTCCAGCGATGCGTTTGGTGGCTGGAGAAGTACAGGCTGTCCCCCGACTCCAGCCGGTAGTGCTCCACCTCATCCAGCCAGAACTCGCAGCTTCCGCTCAGCACATACAGAAACTCTTCGCCCTCGTGGTGGTACGAACCACCGCTCGACGCTCCCGGAGCGATACGGAACATATGCGGCTCCATCGCTCGCTCGCCCTCGGCCAGCAACTCGATATTGATACCCGGCTCGTTCGAGAGGCTCTTTCGGTCGTTCGGGCGCACCAGTTTGTTCTGTGTCGTCGTCTTCGTAAACAGCGCCAGCACGTTCGAGTCATAGATCACAGACAGCTTCTGTAAACTCGCCACCGACGCGTTCGCCTGCCCGCGCTCCACGCAACTCAGAAAGCTCGCCGATAGCCCCGATTTCTGCGCCGCCTCCGCGAGCGTCAGCCCACGCTGCAATCTCAATTTCCGCAGTCTCACCCCGAGCGTATTCGATGGCTTCTCTGGAGCCGCCTCCCCATTCGCCACGGCGGCGACGCCAAGCATATGACGAATCGCGTCCGGATTCAGGTTCTGTCCCACCCGCAGCTGATGAATCTGCTTCAGCCGCTCGACATCCTCCGGGCGATACACACGGTACCCGCTCTCGGTGCGATGCGGCCGCGCCAAGCCCCGCTGCTCCCAGAGCCGTAGCGTCGAGGGGCTAACATTAATCATCTTTGCAACTTCAGAAATTGTGAAATGAACGCCTGACATCGTGCTCTGTCGAATCGATTTATCTGTCATAGAGGCAATGAGATACGACCAAATCTTAAGTTACCTGATCCTACCTCAACTCGACACGTTCTACACCGAATAGATTCCCTGCTCGATTGACGGCGTCCCGGCGGCCTCAAGGCAGGAGTTTGAATGTTGCGTGCTCTGTCGCATTCTCGTCCGAACCAACCCAAACATCGAACACCCCTGGCTCCATTCCCCAATGATGCGTCTGTGGGCTCCAGAATCCCAGGTCTTTCGTATCCAGCGTCAGGATCACCGTGCGCTTCTCATGCGCCTTCAGCGTCACCCTCTCGAATCCCTTCAACTCCCGCACCGGCCGTGACGAGCTTCCCGCCCGCTGATGTGTATAAAGCTCCACCACCTCGTCTCCGTCCCGCGAACTCGTATTCTCCACATCCATCGAAAGCTTCAGCGTCGATCCAGCGCGAACCGACGGCTCTGCCAGCTTTAAATTCCCCATCGTAAAGCTGGAATAACTGAGGCCGTAGCCAAACGGATACAGTGGAGCGCTCGTCCCATCCCAATACCTCGTATTCAGCGCTTCAGGAATCTGCGTCAGGTTGCGAGCGTAGTTGATCGGAATCTGCCCAACACTCCGTGGCCACGCAATCGGCAGCTTGCCCCCGGGGTTGGCATCGCCAGAGAGCAGATCCGCAATTGCATCTCCGCCCTCGGTCCCCGGATACCACGCTTCGAGGATCGCCGGCACGTGCTCCGACGCCCATGTAATATTCAGCGGCCGCCCATTCAACAGCACCAGCACCACCGGCTTCCCAGTAGCCACCGCAGCCTCCAGCAGCTCCTCCTGCTTGCCCGGCAGCACGAGGCTCGACCGCGACGCACGCTCGCCGCTCATGCTCTGCAACTCTCCCAACACCAGCACCGCAACGTCCGACTGCTTCACAAGCTCAATCGCATGGTGGAACTCCGCCTCCCGCTCTGCCTCGGTCTTCATCGTCGGCTTCGGGCTTGCGAACTGCTCATCGAAGATCGACGGCTGCTCCCGTTCAATCTCTACGCCCTTCGTATACGCAATCCGTACCTCCGGGCCAAACCGTTGCCGCATCCCCTCCAACACCGTCACCGAGTCCGCAGGATGTCCCGCCAGGCTCCACGAACCCATGATGTCCGCCTTCGAATCAGCCAGCATCCCAATCACCGCAATCGACTTGTACTCCTTACTCAGCGGCAGCAGATTTCCCTCGTTCCGCAGCAGCACCGCCGTCCGTACCGCGGTCTCGCGTGCTGCCTCGCGCTGCTCCGGCGTCACCAGCTGCGCTGCCGCATTCGGCACATCGATGTACGGATTCTTGAACAAGCCCAACTTGTACTTCGTCATCAAAATATCTTCCACGGCAGCATTGATCGTGGCCTCCGTCACGAGCCCCGCTTTTACTGCCGCAGGCAGTTCATCGCGAAAACTGTGGCTGGTCATCTCCATCTCCACGCCCGCATTGACTGCCCGCACCGCGGCATCTTCATCATCCCGCGCAAACCCGTGCGTCGTCAGACTGCTGACGGAATCCCAGTCACTCACCACCATGCCCTTGAACTTCCAATCGTCGCGCAGCACGTCATGCAGCAGGAAGCGATTACCCGTTGCCGGCACGCCGTTCAGATCCATATAGGCGCTCATCACCGAGCCGGCACCCGCCTCGATCGCCGCATGGAACGGCGGCAGATAGACGTTCCATAGCTGCGCATCCGAGATATTCGACTCTTCATAATCGCGGCCTCCAGACGCCGCTCCATACCCCGCAAAATGTTTGACGCACGCAAGAATGTGGCTGGGCGCCCCCAGATACGCTCCCTGAAAACCCTTCACCTGCGCCGCCGCCATCAGCGAGCCAAGGAACGGATCTTCCCCAGCGCCTTCCATGATGCGTCCCCACCGAGGGTCCCGCGCGATATCGACCATCGGAGCAAACGTCCACTGAATGCCCGTGGCGCGAGCCTCTTTCGCAGCCATCGTCTGCTCGCGCTCCGCCACCGAAGGATCCCAGCTCGCAGCCATGGCCAGCGGCACCGGATAAATCGTCCGAAAGCCGTGGATCACATCGAAGCCAAACAACAATGGAATATGCAGACGGCTCTGCTCTACAGCGACATGCTGTAAGCGATTAATTTCGGCAGCGTCTGTAATAAAAAGAAAGGACCCAACCTCGCCCTTCCGGATCATCTCGTCGACTGGCCGATCCGGCTTCGAGTTCAGCGGAACCTGGCTCATCTGACCGATCTTTTCTTCGAGCGTCATCTTCCTGATCAGTCCGTCTACGAACGCGTGGGCCTCAACATCGGAACTCGCGGACCCAACCGGCCTTGCCTCTTGATGCGCAGACACCTTGCTCCATGGAGAGGATGTGTACACGGACGAAGCACCCAGAATGGTCGCAACGGTAGAAAACATCAGCAAAGCAGGGACAGCACGTAGGCGCAAAGCAAATCTCCAGGTTCTTGCATTTCATCCGCTGCGTCTACAACAGTAGACAATCGCGCAATTCAGATAACATATTTTGCGGCCAACAGAGTAGCGCCATTGTAGACAAACGTTTGTTTCAATGTCTACTCTTCGACTAACAGATCGCCTCAACCACCCTCTGCGCTCTTCCGGCCCGCTGCCGGCCTGATTTTTTACAGTCCCACCCTGTAGAACATGCCGGTCTTGCTATGCTGTTCAGAGCGTACATTCATGGCTATGCGAGATGCGAACGATCACCCTGCTAAATCACCTGGCCATCGCCCCCGCGGGGTAAGCCTCAAGGATTTAGCACGGCACCTCAACCTAAGTCCCTCCACCATCTCATTCGTTCTCAATGACACGCCCGGCCGCTCGATTCCAGAGCCGACCCGCGAACGAATTCGCGCCGCAGCCGCCGAATTCAACTACAAGCCCAACATGATCGCCCGCTCTTTGCTGGGCAAGCCCATGCGAAGCATCGGTATCCTTCTCCCGGTCCTCGGCGAAGGCTATCACTCGCAGGTACTCTCCGGCATCGGCGATCTTCTGATGGAAGAGGGCTACTTCTACTTCACCGTCCATCACCGGCACAAGCAGAACCTCATCACGGAGTATCCAGCACTGCTGCAGGCCCGCGGAGTGGATGGCATTATCGCCATCGATACCAAGCTCGTCGATCCTCTCCCACTGCCAACCGTCCTCGTCGCCGGCCATACCACCTTGCCCGACATCACCAATGTCGTCCTCAATCATGAACTCGCTGCGCGCCTCGCGCTCCAGCACCTCTACGATCTCGGTCATCGCAAAATCGTCTTCATGAAGGGTCAGACTGTCAGCACCGATACAGAGCTTCGCTGGGCTGCCACCATGCGGGTCGCCAGCGATCTCGGGCTGGCCATGGATCGGCGCCTCACCATTCAGTTAGACAAGGATTCCACCTCCCCGGAGATCAGTTACCCCGGAATCCACGCTCTACTCGAGGCCCGCCAGAAGTTCACCGCGATCCTATGCTTCAACGACATCGCCGCCATGGGAAGCATCCGCGCGCTCCACGACTCCGGCCTCAACGTCCCCCGCGATGTCTCCATCATTGGCTTCGATGACATTCAGTCAGCTTCCTACCAGGTCCCCAGCCTCACCACCATTCGACAGCCCCTCAAGCTCATGGGAAGCACCGCAGCGGCAGCTCTTCTCCGCCGTCTCGCGCACGAATCTCTGCCCTCGTTGATCGAGCTGGAGCCGGAGTTGATTGTGCGTGAGTCCACGGCACCGCTGCGACACGAGCCTGCCAGGAAACAAACGCATTAACTCCGTCTCCTACCAAGCTCGCACAGCTATTTCGCCGGGTCTTTCACGGCAGGGTCTGCACTCATCTTCTGGTAGATCGTCTTCAGCTTCTCACGCATGTCCTTGTATTTCTTGTAGGCGCCCAGCTCACGCTGCATATCCTCCGTGCGATGTAGCTTCCG
>Ga0208357_1003021_pt1 | contig 10651 bp, 11 predicted proteins | sample NGESurdeep092012_6_FD_184487 | JGI IMG/M metagenome (GOLD analysis project Ga0208357, IMG submission 184487) | Arctic peat soil microbial communities from Barrow, Alaska - NGEE Surface sample F52-2 deep-092012 (SPAdes) | ecosystem: Environmental > Terrestrial > Soil > Wetlands > Peat ... | reverse complement strand
CCCCGTCGAGAACTACAAAGTCATCACCGCCGAGCTCAAAGCCTTCGACCCCGCGCTCGCCGCCAAACCAACCATCCTCGTCGCCGCCAAAACCGACGTAGCCAACCCCGAAAAATTAAAAAAGCTGAAGTCCTTCGCCGCGCGCCGCAAGCTGCCCTTCTACGAAATATCAGCAGTCACAGGGCAGGGCATCGACAAATTAAAGTACGCCCTGGCCGAAGCCGTAGCCGAGCACCGTCCAGCCCACGCCATCGCTCTCTCTGAAGACGGCAGACCCCTCCGTCCCGAACCAGCCATCTACAAGAAGCCCAAAGCGAAGCCGGCCTACCCACCCCCGGCCCCTAACGCCCACGGCTCCCGCAACCGCTAAGCCTTCAGCCAACCTCCAAAATTGTCATCCTGAGCGTAGCGAAGGATCTGCTTTGGCAGTTCCGAGGCGCGAACGCGCGTCTGCCTCATTAAGGGCATGGCTGGTAGCCCTCGGCTTTAGCCGAGGGTCTCCGTGCCGTAAAACTCCGCCGAAAAAGGGGCTTCAGCCCCTGAGGTACGTTTGTCATTCCGCAGCGTAGCGAAGGGCCTTTTCCCTTCGTCGCGACGACGAAGCCGATGGAAGCAAGGAATCGTCAGGGCATAACTGGTAGCCCTCGGCTTTAGCCGAGGGTGCCGTAAGGGTCGTCTCGTTAAGGGCACGACTTCAGTCGTGCCGTAAGAGCTTTGCTCGCAATTGGGCTTCAGCCCCTGGGGTACGTTTTTCTTCTTGGGTGCCACTTTTTCAGCAGTCTCTTCGGCCCCACCTCAGCATGAAGGAAGACGACAATACCCCAACATTGTCATCCTGAGCGAATCGGGGTCCGCGGTGAGCTTGCTCGCTGGGGTAAAAACGAAGGACCTGCTTTTGTCTTTGCTGTTACATTTCCGCACGCACCTGAGCGGAGCACAAGCCACAGCAAACCCGCGCCGCGCCCTCTTCCCTACCACCATGGATGCCAGAAGTCGATGCCGAGGAAACACGCGAATCCAAACAGAATCAGAAACACCCACCACCACCGGTCCCACCAGGTCGGTTTTTGATGCGACGACGAGCTCATCCCAAATCCTCCACTCCCAAAATCCTACCATTCGGTTGTCATCCTTCGCCTAAGCGAAGAATCCGCTCCCATGCATCCCAGAGCCTCAGCCTTAGGTCTCTGAGGTAGCCCAAGGCTTCAGCCCCGGGTCTCTTCGACACCGCGCCGAAGGCGCTACCGCTCTGCCGAAGGCTGGAGCGAAGGCGCAGCCGCAGCGACTAAATTGCCTTTGGTGGTGGTGCCATTAGAACTCAAAGGAAGGTCCAGCGCTAGAACCCCGCAGCGAAGCAGGAATTCACAAGTACTCTCAAAGAGTTCAGGCTCGTTCGTCGGGTCGCTCGCATCCCCCTTAGGTACGAAGATCACAATGCCTTGCCTAGCCCGCGTAAGCAGCACACGGTATGCATTTCGCCGGAACGTCTGCTTCTCTGGGCTCCGGATGCGACGCCACGAGCTTCGGGGCCCATGGCGTAGCGTCCTCAGTTCCCATGCAATTTCCTTCCACACAAAGTCACCACCCCAGCAAAGTCCAATCCAATCCAATTCGAGCCCTTGTATCTCAAACTCTGTTGCAAAGACCTCACATTGATAGCTGGACCGAATATCCGTGTCCTCTGCCAAGTACCAATGCTCCCATGGGTATTCAGCATGAAAAGACGAACTCGGTTCCAAACCCTCAGCGCGGAGGCGAGCCGCTCCAGACGATCCAACCAGGCCGATTCGATTCAGCCCGATCGCTTGTTCGCGCAACTTGCACCGTACTCTCTCAAGATCGCGCGAAAGGAATATGGGGAAACGCTCTGTAATCTTCAGTGCCTCCGCTCCCGTAGCATCTCCTTCCAGTACCAGATTCACCCAGGTGGCAAGTTTTTCAGCCCGTAAACTACGGTTACAAGTGCGCAAATGAAGCATGGTGTTCGTCTGTACTGGCCGTTCAACAGCCTCGACGCCGAATAATTTGTGCCCCGCGGTCGATGCCCCACCCTGCAATACCTCCGGCGATGCATAGATGAGCCAATTCTTCTCCGCTTCTGCTAACGCTTTCCCCCACTCTTCTAATCCAGCCTCTCCGTCATTGATCTCTTGCCCTCCGCCCACCAACGCAACGATGACCGCCCAATCCGAGTGCCGCTCCATAATGCGAAGCAGCATCTCCGGTTCGGAGTAATCACGATGAAACTTCCTGAAGTTCTGTGCGCGGTTCCAGGCTCGCTGGGCCTCATCGAAAATAATGGCGTGATTCGAGGGTGCCCGTAGGTTTTCATCCGCATAATAGCGGGCAAACACATGAACATTTTCGATAAGTGTCTTCGCCTCCGTCCGGGCCTGCGGCGCCGGAGCTCCGCCCCGCCTACTTTGCTGCACAAAAAGATGCTGCAACACTTTCACGAGAGGACCATTCCCGCTCATGAAGTGAACCGGATCGCCACTATTTTCGGGTGCATGAGCGAGGCTGAGCCCGACCAGAGTTTTGCCGGAACCTGGAACTCCGGTGAGAAAGCAGATCGCGTGCTCATTATTGTGCCGCGCCGACTCAACATAGCTTTGAATCGTCTGCCGCACTGTTTCTATCTCGTGCTCGGATGCCTCGGACTGCGCAATCTCCCGTATGGAAAGCCCACTTCGAAGCGAACTTGCGGCTTCGAGGATGCTCGGTACAGGAAGGTAAGCGCTCGTTTGCCATCCTTCCGGATCGATCTGAGTTTCTCCGCTCTCTTCGATCTCAACTAGGATTTTTAGGAGATCAAACCAAGAGGCTTGCAAGACCGGAGATATCCAATAGGTCGCTACAGAAGGGAACATCTCTCGTTGGCGGAGCACGCTTAGATTGCCTCCGAACGAGGTTGCCGAAACTACGATAGGAATCACTCGCCTTCCGATGTTCCGCTGTGAAAGTAGTGAAGTAGGAGTGAGTACTCCTCGATCTGGCGTTGAGCCACTGAGGTAGCCTGTCCCGTTTTCAACTCCAACAGAACAACGACACTCCGCACCAAAAGCACAACATCAATTCGCAATTCTTTTCGAGGAATCGAGAACTCGAGAATGAGGCCCCATCGGATCGCGCTTTCCGAGATAGCGACACATTGACGGAGCAAATTCGCAAGCGATTGTAAGTCCCGTTCCCACGTAAGCGTTTGATCGGAAAATTGCGCCGTATAGCCGCGAGAGGCATAGGCCATCGAAAGTTTAGCTAATACATATTCTTTTCTGTCATTGAGAAACGCGCCAACTGACGAACGATAGAAACATGCCATTCCTGGTTGATCCCCGGTGAGCCAGGATACCAATGCATTTAGTCCTCCATAAGGAGTGGTTCCATGCTGCCGGAGGCCGGAGCAGAGCCGCAGGCGGAGCGACTGACCTGCCTTCCTCCCGGCGCCGATTCAGCAGCCGGAAGCCCCACCATCGCCCGAACCACACGTCCCACCACAGAAAACCACATCGGAACCAGCAAAAGGCGCCGGCAGCCGTTATGGATGGGTCACTCCACTCATAGCCCGCAACTACTGCATCCCAAACAAGTAGCAGCCCTGACCCTTACGGCGTTCGTCCCTCCCATTGCCAGCTCCACCGCCTGTCCCGCAGGGCATGCATTCATCGCGGCCTGGATACTTGGCGAATCCAACTGCGTCTCACTCGAGATCGATCCCGGCACCGTCCCTGACGCCAGCTCAGCCGTCAAAGTTGTGCAGATCGGTGGTATGACAGGTTCCTGCACATTGCGCGGATCCTGCGCACGCGACGCACTCACAAACAGCAGCCCTGCCATCACCAGAAACAGATATCTATGATTACGATGCATACAGCTCTCCTTGGCCGGCATTGCCTGCAGCGCGCCAATATTACGCTTTTACCATCTTTCCTGGCATCCCCGCTGCGAAAAAACCCACCATCGAATCAGACTGTCCCCAGCCGACCCCACCCCGCCGGAGCCGCATCTCATTGATTCTTCCTGTCTGACAGACGTGCCTCTGATCCTTTTAAACCTTGATACCGGCCCTAAACCTATTCGCCACCGCGAACTCCTCGCGCAGCTCCGGAGTCCGCAGGTTCTCCCGCAAATTCGCCAGCCGCTGTTCCAATGCCAGCAACGTCGCAGCGACCGGCTCCGTATTCGTCAGCGCCACATCCCGCCACATACTGTACGGGCTCGCCCCCAAACGAGTTGTCTCCCGCAACGCCCGCCCGCCAATCGCCTGCACCATCGCCAGCCCTTCCGCATCCCCCGCGAAGGTCTCTTCCAACAGCGCCGCCAAAGCTGTCGACACCATCTGCGGCAGATGCGACACCCACGCGCACACCTCATCATGCCGTTCCGCATCGAGCTCCATCACCTTCGCCCCAAACCGCTCCACCCATCTACGCCACTCCATCTCCAGCGCACTCGCCTCGCCGGGAAGTGGCGTAAACAGCCATGCAGCCCCACGAAACAGCCCGGCCTCCGCCAGCGCCGCTCCGCCTGACTCCTTACCCGCCATCGGATGCCCAGGCAAAAACCGCGCCTGACTGCCTATCTCGGAGCCACCACCGTTGTACAACCGCCGCGCAAGCTCCACAATCGCCCGCTTCGTGCTGCCCACATCCGTCACCACCTGCCCTTCGCCGAGCACAGGCGCAAGTCGCTGCATCCAGTCCAGGATCGCCATCACCGGCACTGCGAGCACGATCACCTCCGCGCCACGCACTGCCGCCTCATCCGCACTCACTGCCGTAAACGCGCCCGCAGCGAGCGCCGCAGACCGCTCCGCCTCACTGCGATCCACTCCGACGATCTCGCCCGCAAACCCACACTCCCGCAACGCCAGCGCGATGGACGCCCCGATCAACCCCGTCCCAACAACCGCCACGCTCTTCATCGAGTCTCCCGCGATTCCCGATCCTGACCCCGACGATGCGTAAACGCGCGCGCCTTCGCGCCGCGATAGTCCCCCGCAACATGCCCATGCCCGCGCAGCACATACTTATACGTCGTCAATCCCTCCAGCCCCACCGGCCCACGCGCATGCAGCTTGCTGGTGCTGATCCCCACCTCCGCCCCAAACCCGTACCGGAACCCATCTGCAAACCGCGTGGACGCATTATGAAACACCCCTGCCGCGTCCACCTCTCGCAGAAACCGTTCCGCCGCCTCTTGGTCTTCAGTCAAAATGCTTTCCGTATGCGCCGATCCATGCGCATGAATATGCGCAATCGCCGCCTCGAGTGAATCGACAATCCCCACCGCCAGCTCCGGCGCCCCAAACTCCGTATGCCACTCCTTAGCCGGCAGCACACTCGACAGCGAAGAAACTGGCAGCAGCTCGCGCGTTCTCGCATCCGCATGCACAACAACATCGCGCTCGCGCAAACGTCCCATCAGCCTCGGAACAAACTCCTTCGCAATCTCACGATGCACCAGCACCGTCTCGACCGCATTGCACGCGGCTGGATAGTCCAGCTTCGCATCCTCAATCACGCGCAGCGCCATCTCCTCATTGGCCGCGCGGTCGACGTAAATATGGCAGATCCCCTCGGAATGTCCGAGCACCGGAATGCGCGTGTTGGCCTGCACATACTCCACCAGCGCCTTCGACCCGCGCGGAATCACCATGTCGAGAATGTCATGCATCGCCAGCAGCTCCGCCACGCTCTCGCGCCCCAGCACCATCGAGATCGCAGCTTCCGGCAGACCTTCACTCGCGAGCACCTGTCGCAGAACGCCGACCAGAGCTACAGCCGTATGCTCCACCTCTTTGCCAGGCTTCAGAATCACAGCATTGCCGGACTTCAACGCAAGCGCGGCAATCTGCGTCACCGCATCAGGCCGTGCCTCAAAGATGACGGCGAGAACTCCAAGCGGAACAGAGATCTTCTTGAGATGCAGACCTTCATCCGCGCCGCTCGCCGAAGTCGCCTGCGCCGAATCCGGATTCGCATTATCAAGCTCAACCGCATCCAGCGTTCGTCCCAGCGGATCAGGCAGCGCTGCTACCGAGCGGACCTGCTCGATCATCTCGCGCAGCTTGCCTTCGGTCAGCTTCAGTCGTGACAGCGTCGCGTCGGGCAGCGCCTCCTCGCCCGTTCGCGCTAAGGCGAGCTCCATATCCTTTGCGTTCGCTCGGAACAACGCGCTCGCGGCGGCTTGCAACCCAACCGCCATCGCCTCAAGAGCCTTGTTGCGGCGAGCATGATCCAGAGATGCGAGGGAACGGAAAGCACTCTTGGCCGCTTCCGCGCTTTCGCGAACGCTGCTCATCGCGAGGCCCCAGCCTGCGCAGGCGCAGCAAAGCGAGTACCAACCGGCTCGCCCGCGACCGCGCGTTCCAGCACCGCAGGTGTGCCGCCGTTGGCGATGACAACTTGCTTGCCCGCCTCGAGCGCAATGCGCGCCGACTCGAGCTTCGACAGCATACCGCCTCGTCCCCTGCCGTTGCCTCCATGCGCCAGCTCCAGCACGCTCTCATCAATGCACTCGACCAGCGGAATAACTGCCGCGTCGGGCTCCGCGGGATTGCGATCGTAGAGACCATCGACGTCGGAGAGAAGAACCAGAAGATCCGCATCGATATGTGTCAGCAGTAGAGCGGAAAGCTTATCGTTGTCGCCGAAGATGCGTGACTTCAACGACGCACGCTCTCCAGAACTTTGCCCATCGCTGACATGCTCACCCTGCTCGTCGTTCACGCGACTGACGCGCAGCCCCGATGCGATCGGCCGTTCAAGTTCCATCGTCGAAACCGTATCGTTCTCGTTGACGATCGGGATCACTCCCAGCGTCAGCAGCGAGTGCAGCGTCGCGCGCAGATTCGTGTGCCGCACCGGGTCGCGAAAGTCATCTTCTGTGAGCAACACTTGCGCAATCCGGCAGCCGAGACGATCGAACGCATCATCATAGAGCGCCATCAGCCGCGACTGGCCCACCGCCGCGCATGCCTGCACCTGTTCAAGCGCCGTCGGACGCGTGGCCAGGCCCAGCCGCTCCACGCCCAGGCCAATCGAGCCCGAGCTGACGACCAGCACCTCAATCCCCCGGCTGCGCAGCGCCGCAATCTGCTCCACCAACCCGCACAGCAACCCAAGCGCCACCTTGCCGTCCGGACGCATGATCACGTTCGTGCCGAGCTTGACGACGATGCGTCGCATCCGCTTCTCTCCTACGCGTGCGCCGCAGCCACCGCTGGAGCGATGCTGCGATCCACGATGGGCGCGAGCCTGCGCAATTTCTCTACCAGTTCGTTCAACTGCTCGGGGAACAGAGACTGCGCGCCATCGGACATCGCCTTATCCGGATTCGGATGCATCTCCATCAGCAGGCCATCGGCCCCCGCAGCAACCGCCGCCAGCGCCAGCGCCGGCACCAGGTCACGCTTGCCCACGCCATGCGACGGGTCGCCGAGTACTGGCAGATGCGTCAGCTTTTTTAGCACTGGAATCGCCGAGATGTCCATGGTGTTGCGCGTGTACGTCTCGAAGGTGCGGATGCCGCGTTCGCAAAGCATCAGATCGTAGTTGCCGCCGGCGAGAATGTACTCCGCGCTCAGCAGCACCTCCTCAATCGTCGCCGCGATACCGCGCTTCAGCAGCACTGGCTTGCGCACGTGGCCAAGCTCGCGCAGCAGATTGAAGTTCTGCATATTGCGCGCGCCCACCTGGAAGCAGTCCATGTACGGCAGCATCACTTCAATCTGCGAGATCTCCATCACCTCGGTGATGACCAGCAAGCCGTACTCATCGGCGGCCTCACGCATAATCTTCAGGCCTTCCACGCCCATGCCCTGGAAGCTGTACGGCGAGCTGCGCGGCTTGTACGCTCCACCGCGAAGAAACTGTCCGCCCGCAGCCGCCACCTGCTTCGCGCTGGTGCGAATCTGCTCACGGCTCTCCACCGAGCACGGCCCAGCCATGATCACGACCTCGTCGCCGCCCACAACCACGCCATTCGGGAAGCGAACATGCGTGCCCTCGGGACGGAAGCCGCGCCCAGCCAGCTTGTAGGGCGACGAGATGCGATAGGCCTGATGCACTCCGGCGAGCACCTGGAACTCGGTGATCTCAAAATGTGCCGGCGTTCCTACACCCGCAAGAATGGTTTGCGTTTCACCTGTGGTCCGGTGAACGTTGAAACCGAGCTCCACCATACGCTCGATCACGTGTTGAATCTGGTCATCGGTAGCCTTGTCTTGCATGGCAACGATCATCACTGGAGTCCTTCCTGGGCTGCCTGCGCGGCAGCCTTGTCTTCAAAATAGGTGCGCGAATAAGTGCACAAGTCGCGCGGCGAAAATCGTGTCAGCTCAACTCTGTGGGGGCAGAGTCTTTTGCTTTCGCATCCTGCCCGCCGACGCCGTGGTCGGGCCGCTGCAGCGAACGCATGACATCCATAATCCGTTCGTAAATATCCTGCACCTGTGCACCGGCAAGCGGTCCCGGGTTGACCCGGCGCGCGTGCTCGATGACCTGCTGTTCGCGGTTGGGCTCGTAAATGGGCGCGTCCCTCTTCTGCTTGATCTCCCCGATTGCCACCGCACAGGCCGCGCGCTCGCACAGCAGCTTGACGATCTGTTCGTCCAATTCATCGATCTTGATACGCCAGTCTGAGATGTCCATAGGCTTGCCTCGTCTTGATGATACTTTGTCATCTTCGCGCTCATGCGTGCACCTCGCGCAAATTCTCGGTTGAGTCGGAACTCGCCGGCGCGCTCCGCAGCGAACGCACAAACTCGCCCACAGCCTTCGCTGCCTCCGCCGCTGACGTCCGCTCGACCAGCGCGACAATCGCACTTCCAACAACAGCCGCATCGGCAAACTCCGCGACCGCGCGCACGTGCTCCGGTGTCGAGATGCCGAAGCCCAGCGCGACCGGCAGCTTCGTAAACCGCTTTAGCCGTTCCACCAGCTTCTCCGCGTCCGCCGCCAGCTCCGTCTGTGTGCCTGTAATGCCCACGCGCGAGATCGCATACACAAAACCCTGCGAGGCTTCCGCAATCGCCTTCAACCGCTCATCGGGCGAAGTAGGCGCAGCGAGAAAGACAGGCGCAAGTCCATTCGCCCGCATCGCGTCGAGATACTCGCCTGCCTCTTCGACGATCATGTCGGTCAGCAGAACGCCATCCGCGCCCGCGCTCTTCGCCGCCTTCGCAAACTCACCCAGCCCAAGCCGCAACACAGGATTCAGATAGCTGAACAAAATGATCCCAGCCTCGGGCCGCGCTGCGCGAATCTCGCGGCAGATACCGAGCACATCCGTCAGTCGCGTGCCGCGCGCCACCGCACGTTCGCTCGCTCGCTGAATCACAGGCCCATCGGCCAGCGGATCGCTGAACGGCACACCCAGCTCAATCACGTCCGCACCCGCATCAATGGCGGCAATCGCCATATCGCGCGTCGTCGCAAGATCGGGATCGCCTGCGGTGAGATAGATCACGAGACCCGGCTTCGAAGTGAACCTAATCGCCATTTTCGGATTCATCCTCAAGGTAAAAACAGTTCAGAGTCACGTTCAAGCTCACGAGCTTTTGCAGCGTCTCGGAATTGAGGCTCAGCACTTGTGCTCCGTTCACGCATGTGCCAGCAACATTCATATCGGCCTTAAATCGAGCAGTCAGCGTCCGAAGCACCTCTGCTCGCGGCCACAGAGAAGCCAACAGAAACTCGACCTGTTCGTGCATCGTCTTCTCCGGAGGACAATGAAAGTCCCACGTTGCGACCCGAGCTGGAGATTCTGCGCCATCCAACACGTCGCCCTTTCGATACACAGAGGATGGCTCCACCTTTAGCAGCGTGGTGATCTCGTCGACGTCGAAGTCACCCCATAAAGAGAAGTGGCCGATATGCTTTGTCATCGATCTATCCCTTCGCTTCGGTCGTCTGCATGGTATCCAGCTTCATTTCTCGCGTAAGAATGCCGATATCTTTATCCCCGCGTCCGCTGACGTTGACGATCATGATCTTGTCCCTGCCCGGCTCGCCCTTCATGCGGGGCGCCAGCTTCATCGCCTCCGCAACAGCATGCGCGCTTTCGAGCGCCGGAATAATCCCCTCCGTGCGGCTGAGCACCTTCGTCGCTTCAAGCGCTTCTGCATCCGTCGCACTCGTGTAGCGTGCGCGCCCCGAGTCATGCAGCATCGCATGCTCCGGCCCGACGCTCGCATAGTCCAGCCCCGCGCTTACCGAGTGCGTCGTCGCCACCTGCCCCGCATCGTTCTGCAGCAGATACGAATACGTCCCCTGCAACACTCCCGGAACGCCGCCCGAAAATCGCGCCGCATGCTCACCCAGCGCCGATCCGCGTCCTCCAGCCTCCACGCCGATCAGTTCAACATTCTTCTCTGGAATGAACTCGTAGAACGCGCCAATCGCATTCGACCCGCCGCCCACGCAGGCGACGATCGCATCGGGAAGGCGGCCCTCATGCTCAAGAATCTGGCGCTTGGCTTCCTTCGAAATGACACGCTGAAAGTTGCGCACCATGGTCGGATACGGATGCGAGCCCAGCGCTGAGCCGAGAATGTAGAACGTCGAGCGCACGTTGGTGACCCAGTCGCGCATGGCCTCGTTGATAGCGTCCTTCAGCGTCGCCGAGCCGGCGCTGACGCCGCGAACTT
>Ga0208357_1003018_pt1 | contig 10657 bp, 9 predicted proteins | sample NGESurdeep092012_6_FD_184487 | JGI IMG/M metagenome (GOLD analysis project Ga0208357, IMG submission 184487) | Arctic peat soil microbial communities from Barrow, Alaska - NGEE Surface sample F52-2 deep-092012 (SPAdes) | ecosystem: Environmental > Terrestrial > Soil > Wetlands > Peat ... | reverse complement strand
TTGCCGTCTACTCCATCGAGCGAGCCTTCGATCTCGCCGCCGCCGCCATCCTCTTCTCCGCCACCCTCGCCTTCGCCCCCCGCGATATGCCGCACCACGAGGCCTTCGCCCGCGCCGGCGTCATCTCTCTCGCCGCAACCCTCTTCCTCGCCGCCTTCGCTCTCGCCCTCCGCTTCGCCGGCCGCCACGTTGCCGTCTTCGCCACGCGTCTCCTCCGTCCCCTGTCCGAGACCTTCGCCCACTCCGCCGCCGCACGCATCCTCGAGTTCAGCCACGGCCTCCGCATCGTCTCCACCGTCGGCGAATTCCTCTCCGCCCTCGCCATCTCCATCCTCATGTGGCTCTTCATCGCCGCTACCTACCTCTTCTGCGCCCACGCATTCCAGGCCGCTCCCTCGCTCGCCACCCTCAGCTTCGCCGCCACCATGCTCCTGCTCGCCACCAGCCTCGGAGGCTCACTCCTGCAGCTCCCCATCCTCGGCTGGTTTACCCAGATCGCCGTCCTCGCCGCCGCTCTCCACGGCTTCTTCGACGTCCCTCTCGAAACCGCCTCAGCCTGCGGCGCAGTGATCCTCCTCATCTCGGGCCTTTCCGTCATCCCCGCGGGCCTCCTCGCCGCACACCTCGAAGGCATCAGTCTCCGCGACGCCGCGTCCTCCCCCTCCACCTAAAGCAAAATCATCACCATCTATCTCTCCCTGTCATCCTGAGCGAAGGGCGACGCCCGCAGCCGAAGGACCCCGACGCCGCCCACGTCACCTCAGCAGCTAGCTCCCTTTCAGCCCACAAGCCCAACTCCCACCCCAAGCCCAACCCCCACCACAAATCCAACTCTCGCCCTGCGCGCAGCAGCGCCCTCCGCGCAGGAGTTGGTAGACTGTAGCTCTCATGAAATGCCCGTTTTGCGCCTTCACCCAGGACAAAGTCATCGACAGCCGCGAGAGCAAGGACGCCGACTCCATTCGGCGCCGCCGCGAGTGTGAGCGTTGCAACAAGCGCTTCACCACCTACGAGCGACTCGACGAAATTCCCTACATGGTCGTCAAGAAGGACGGCCGCCGCGAACTCTTCGACCGCCAGAAGATCCTCGCCGGCCTCCTCCACTCCTGTCAGAAGCGCAAAGTCTCGACCGCCCAAATGCAGGAGATCGTCGACGCCGTCGAAGCCTTCGTCATCGACTCCCCCGAGCGCGAGCGCACCACCGCCTCCGTCGGCGAACTCATCATGGCCCGCCTCAAAGACATCGACACGGTAGCCTACATCCGCTTCGCCAGCGTCTACCGCGACTTCAAGGACGTCAACGAATTCAAGATCGAACTAGAAGGCCTCCTCTCCGGCAAAGACTCGCGCAACAAGCGCCCCAACCCAAGGTAAGGTTGTTGGTTCTTAGTTGTTGGTTGTTGGTTCTTGGTTCTCGGTCGTTAGTTGCTAGTGAGGTTTGATGGCAAAGTCGTTTCGTGATCTTAAAGTCTGGCATTTATCTATGGATCTCACCATGCTCGTTTATGCGCTGACGTCCGAATTCCCGAAGTACGAGGTCTACGGCCTAAGCTCGCAAATGCGGCGTGCAGCCGTTTCCATTTCCAGCAATCTAGCCGAAGGCTCGGCTCGAAGCACCAAGAGGGATTTCCGTCAATTCGTAGTGATCGCTCGCGGAAGCAACTTCGAATTGCAGACACAGCTCATGATTGCCGGTCGCCTGAGCTACGCGACCGTTGAGAAGATCAGCGAAGCAGAGAGTCTTTGTCACGAAGTGGCTCGCATGCTCAACGGCCTCTCGCACTTTCTCGACTTGAAGTCGGCACCACCCTCACTAACAACTAAGAACTAACAACTAACAACTAACAACCCGAAGAGGTTCCATTGCCCTCCACCAGCACCCACCCCATCACCCTCATCCCCGGCGACGGCATCGGCCCCGAAGTCTCCGCCGCCACCGTCGCGATCCTCGAAGCCGCCGGCTCCCTCACCGGAGTCTCCTTCGACTGGCACACCTACAACGCCGGAGCCGACGCCTTCGCCAAGACCGGCGAGTACATCCCCAAAGTTCTTTACGAGTCCATCGAGCAGAACCGCGTCGCCCTCAAGGGCCCCGTCACCACGCCCATCGGCGGAGGCTTCTCCTCCATCAACGTCACGCTGCGCAAAAAATTCGATCTCTACGCCAACTTCCGCCCCATTAAAAATCTCCCCGGCCTCAAGACCAACTACCCCGGCATCGACCTCATCATCTTTCGCGAGAACACCGAAGACCTCTACTCCGGCCTCGAGGTCATGATCAATCCCGACATCGCGCAGTCCTTCAAAATCATCACCAGCAAAGGCTCCACGCGCATCGCCAAAGCAGCCTTCGACCACGCCCACAAGCACGGCCGCAAGAAGATCCACGCCATCCACAAAGCCAACATCATGAAGCTCTCCGACGGCCTCTTCCTGCGCTGCTGTCAGAAAGTAGCCGCGCAGTATCCCGACGTCGCCTACATCGAGCACATCGTCGACAACACCTGCATGCAACTCGTCCTCAACCCCTACCAGTACGACATCATCCTCACCGAAAATCTCTACGGCGACATCCTCTCCGACCTCTGCTCGGCCTTCGTCGGAGGTCTCGGCCTCGTCCCCGGCGCCAACCTCGGTGCCGAGTGCGCCATCTTCGAAGCCGTGCACGGCAGCGCCCCCGACATCGCCGGCCAGGACAAAGCCAACCCCACCGCCCTGCTCCAATCCGCCGTCCTCATGCTCGACCACATCGACGAGTCCGTCACCGCCGCACGAGTCCAAACTGCCCTCGAAGCCGTCTACACAGAAGGCAAGACCCTCACCCGCGACGTAGGCGGCACCTCCGGCACCCGCGCCTTCTCCGAAGCCGTCATCGCAGCCCTCTAGCCCCCACCCAAAGGACCACCGTGAACCGTCCCGCCCTCCTCCTCCTCGCCGCCCTCACCCTCTCCGGCTGCAAGCACACTCCTGCCCCTACGCAACCTCCCACCCAGCCCATCGCCGCGCATCCAGCTCCCGCCGTCGACCCCGCCACCGCCGGCTCCATCACCGGAGTCGTCCACTTCGAAGGCAAGGCCCCCGCGCGCATCGCCATCGACATGTCCGCCGACCCCGCCTGCGCCCTCGCCACCGAACCCAATCTCACCGAGCAGTACATCATCACCAACCACAAGCTCGCCAACGTCTACATCTACATCAAATCCGGCATCCCCGACGCCACCGCCCCCGCCAACACCGATCCCGTCCTCCTCGATCAAAAGGGTTGCCGCTACATCCCCCACGTCATTGCCCTCCAGCAGGGAGGCGTCGTCGAGTTCCGCAACTCCGACCCCACCACCCACAACATCCACACCATGCCCACCCAAGTCGGCAACGACTCCGTCGACCTCTCCGAAACGCCCATGGGCAAGCCCCAAACCGAAAAGTTCAACGCCCCCGAAGTCATGCTCCCCGTCCGCTGCAACAACCATCCCTGGATGAGCGCCTTCCTCAACATCGCTCCCAACCGCTACTTCGCCGTCACCGGCACCGACGGCGCCTTCACCCTCCCCGACCTTCCCCCCGGAACCTACACCCTGGCCGCCGTCCACGAGAAACTAGGCGAACAAGATATCCAGATCACAGTCCCCGCAAAATCAACAGCAAAAGCCAGCTTCACTTTTGCCATCAAATAGCATCCAAACGTGAGAACTTAGCTGTAGAACGCCTCTGCACAGGAGCCAGCACCAATGAACGTCCATCTCGATCTGGCAACGCACTCCATTCCGCTGTGGTTCCTCGTACTCTCCCTCTTCCTCCCGCGCATCTGCATCGTCCTCGCGTGGTTTCAGCACAGCATGCCGCAGGACATCCCTGCCGTCGTCGGCATCATCCCCGCCATCGTCGCTCTGCTCGTCCCGCGCCTGCTCATTCTCTTCTGGATCTACAACGACCTGGGCATCGGCCTCTGGTTCCTCATCCACGTCATCGCACTTCTCCTCGCATGGGGTGGAGGCGGCTCCCGCGTCTACTCCCGCCGCCGCGTCACCTACGTCGACTAGTCCACCCGATCGCCGCATCCACCAACAACCCCAGCCGGTCCTTCCGCCCGGACCGGCCCCCGCATTTGTCCATCTCTATCCTCTACGCTCTGGCCTCTATCCCCTGCACTTTGCGATATCCTAGAAGCATATGGAACGGCGAAACGTAGGCATTCTCGGCGCGACCGGCATGGTCGGACAGCGATTCATCCAGCTTCTCGAAAACCACCCCTGGTTCAACATCACCTGGCTGGCCGCCAGCGACCGCAGCGCCGGCAAAACCTACGCCGAAGCCTGCGCCTGGCGTCTCGACACGCCCCTCCCCGCTCGCATTGCCCAGATGGTCCTCCAGCCCAACACTCCCGAGGGCTCTGGCACCGAACTCCCGCGCATCATCTTCTCCTCCATCGACGCCCCCATCGCCCGCGACCTCGAGCCCCGCTTCGCCGCCGCTGGCTGCGCCGTCATCTCCAACTCCTCCGCCTTCCGCATGGCCCCCGACGTCCCTCTCGTCGTCCCCGAGGTCAACGCCGACCACCTCGCCGTCATCGAATCCCAGGCCACCCGCCGCTCCTCGAATGGGGGCACGCCGTCCGGCGGCTACATCGTGACCAACCCCAACTGCTGCGCCATCGGCCTCGTTCTGCCCCTCGCGCCTCTCGAAGAAAAATTCGGCATCGACAAGCTCTTCGTCTCCACCATGCAGGCCGTCTCCGGAGCCGGCTACCCCGGTGTAGCCTCGCTCGACATCCTCGGCAACGTCATCCCCCACATCAAGAACGAAGAAGAGAAGCTTCAGGAAGAAGTCGCCAAGCTCCTCGGCGCCGCATCCGCCAGCTCCTTCCAGCCCGCCAGCCTCACGCTCTCCGCCATGTGCAACCGCGTCGCCGTCGTCGACGGCCACACCGAGTGCGTCAGCATCAAGCTCCGCACCCCCGCCACCTACGCCGAAATCCTCGCCGCCTGGGCCGACTTCCAGCCCCTCCAAGGCAAAGGGCTCAACGGCCTCCACCTCCCCTCCGCACCGCTCTTCCCCGTCGAGTACGCCCCCGAAGACACTCGCCCCCAGCCCCGTCTGGACCTCATGCGTGGCGCAGGAATGACCACCACCGTCGGCCGCCTGCGCCCCTGCACCCTCTTCGACTGGAAGTTCACCCTGCTCTCCCACAACACCATTCGCGGAGCCGCCGGAGCCGCCATCCTCAACGCAGAAATCCTCGCCGTCATGGGCAAATTCGACTTCCGCGCCTTCCCTCCCACGCAGCACCACGCAGCAGAATCGCTGGTGCCCGCATGAGTTCCCCGCGCCCGCAGCTAGTCGTCATGAAGTTCGGTGGCACCTCCGTCGAGGACGCCACTGCCATCCTCCGCACCGCTTCCATCGTAGCCGGCCGCGTCCGCAAGGGCCTCAACCCCATCGTCGTCGTCTCGGCCATGTCGAAGGTCACCGACACCCTCCTCGCCGCCGCTGCAGCAGCCGGACGCAACACGCGCGAAGAAGCCCTCAAGCTCTCCGACTCGCTCCGCACCCGCCACCTCAACACCGCCGCCGAACTCGTGACGAACTCCAAAGAAAACGGCGACCGCCTCACCTCGCTCCAGCTCAACATCCATCACGAATTCGACACCCTCGACGACCTCCTCCGCGGCATCTCCGCCGTAGGCGAACTCACCCCGCGCACCTCCGACAATGTCGTCAGCTTCGGCGAGCGTCTCTCCTCCGTCCTCGTCGCCTCGGCCTTCGCCGAGAAGAACATCCCGTCCGCTCACGTCGACGCCCGCACCGTCATCCTCACCGACCACCACTACGGCAAGGCCGCCCCCGACGAACGCGCCATCGAAGCCGCCCTCACCGCGCAAGTCCTCCCCCTCGTCGACCTCGTCCGCGTCCCCGTCATGGGCGGCTTCATCGGCTCCTGCGACGGCATCACCACCACCCTCGGCCGCGGCGGCTCCGACTACACCGCAGCCATCGTGGGCGGTGCCCTCCACGCCGGTGCCATCGAAATCTGGACCGACGTCGACGGCATCATGACCACCGATCCGCGCATCGTCCCCGAAGCCCTGCGAGTCAAAACCATCTCCTTCGAAGAGGCCGCCGAGCTAGCCTACTTCGGAGCCAAAGTCCTGCACCCCGCCACCATCCTCCCCGCCGTGCAGAAGAACATTCCCGTCTACGTCCTCAACTCCCGCAACGCCGAGAACGAGGGCACCAAGATCACCGCGACGCCTCCGCCCTGCGCGAGCCCCTTCAAGTCCATCGCCGCAAAAAAGAAGCTCACCATCATCGACATCGTAGCCAGCCGCATGCTCCTCGCGCACGGCTTCCTCAAGTCCGTCTTCGACGTCTTCGACAAGCACGCCTGCGCCATCGACATGGTTTCCACGTCTGAGATTTCGGTTTCAGTGACTGTAGATTCGCGCGAAGCCCTGCCCGCCATCTGCGCCGAGCTCAGCCAGATCGCAGACGTCAAATACGAAGGCAACAAGGCCCTCATCTGCCTCGTCGGCGAAGATATCCGCGGACAGTCTGGCATCTCCGGCCAGGTCTTCTCCGCCGTCTCCCACGTCAACGTCCGCATGATCTCGCAGGGTGCCAGCGAAATCAACATGAGCTTCATGATCAACGAAGAAGACGTAGACGAAGCCCTCCGCTCCCTCCACAAAAAATTCTTCAGCTCCCCCGACCCCACCATCTTCGACGTCGAAGCCTCCTTACCTGCATCCAACGGCGTAGCAGTAGGCTAAGGCCCCACGCAAGCGCTTCATCAGGCGGCAGGCTTAGCCATCGAAGGACTAAAATAATCCCATGCGCATCCTCGTTCTCGGCGCCGGCAAGACCGGCAAACTCGTAGCAGAAGTAGCCACCGAACGCGGCCACAGCGTTCACGTCCTCGACGCCAAGGAAAACAAGGACGCCGCCGCTCTCACCGCGCCCTTCGTCACCGGCTTCGACGTCGTCATCGACTTCACCAACCCCGACGCCACCGTCCCCAACATGCGTGCCTGCCTCGCCAACGGCGTCCGCATGGTCATTGGCACCACCGGCTGGTATGACAAGCTCCCCGACATGCGAGCCCTCGCCGTCCGTCGCGGCACCGGCCTCCTCTACGGCACCAACTTCTCCATCGGCATGCAGCTCATGCTTGATCTCTCCAAAAAAATGACTGCCGCCCTCAAGGACGCAGGCTACACCTTCTCCATCTCCGAGACCCACCACCTCAGCAAGCTCGACTCCCCCAGCGGCACCGCCCTCACCCTCCGCGACGCCGTCATCTCCACCATCGGCCTCGACCGGAAGGTCGGTGAAACCGAGCAAGTCCTGATCCAGGCCAACCGCACCGGCGACATCGAAGGCGTCCACACCCTCATCGCCACCGGCCCCTGCGACCGCCTCATCCTCACCCACGAGGCCAAATCCCGCCGCCCCTTCGCCGAAGGCGCCGTTCGCGGTGCCGAGTGGCTCTCCAAAAAAACCGGCGTCCACGAATTCAGCGAAGTCTTCGACAAGTTCTAGTCGCCCTTCTTCCGGAGCACAATCTGCACGCCGCCCACAAACGCACGCCCACGCATCGGCACGCCGACAATCTCCTGGTAGCCCGTATTGCTCAGGTTCGTAAGCTGCACATAGGGCTGCACGCGTCCCATGTCATATGCGGCCGACGCATCCCACACCGGCGCCACTCCCCTGTCCACCCGATGCACCACCCGCACTCTCTGCCGCAGCAGCAGCCCATTCGTCCACCTCCCCACCCACTCCGCAACGCCGTTCTGCACCGGGTAATTGAACACATACTCTGACTGCAGCCCCTGCAGAGCATCCTGCGCTCCCTGCAGCGTCGTCAGCCCCAGGCGCAGATCCTGTCCACTCTTCGGTCTCCAGTCCGCCCCAGCCTCAATCCCGCTGAACCTCACTCCATTCAGATTCTCCGCCTGCCAACGATCGGCAGCGCTCGCCCTCACGTAATCGATCGCATCCATCTGGCTTGAGTGAAACGACGTCAGCGTCAAGGTCAGCCGCGGATTCACGCACCAGTCCGTGCCCCCATCGAAATTCCACGCCGACTCCGGCCTCAGATTCGCGTTCCCCAACGTCGTCGGGTCGCTGTAATAAAGATCCGTATACGTCGGCAGTCGAAATCCCCGCTCCACCGAAGCCCTCAGCTTCACCCTCTTCCCCACCCACACACTTCCCGCCACCGATGGCGTCGACTCCCACAATCCTCCGCCGAACACCTCCTCCCTCATGCCCGCCGAAATCGTCCCCCACGCCTTCCCGCGCAGCTCGAAATCCGCATACCCCGCTCCACGATTCCGCCCATGCCTCCCCAGGTTCGTGCTCTCGATCTGGTCAGCATTCTCCTCCACCCCGTAGAACACCTCCGCTCCTCTCCACGGCAGCGCATCCGTCCGTCGCACCGCTCCCTGCCAGCTCGTATCGAGGTGCTGATTCTTGTATCCCTGCGGCTGGCCCCGCTCCAACAAAAAAATATCGCTGTGCCGCCGAAATGCCAGCGCCACCTGCGTCTTCTCATCGATCTGTTGATCGATCCCCGCAAACCATCCCTTTGTCCGCTCCCACGAGTTGTAATTCCCATAAAATCCAGCCGCGCCAAACCGCCGGTCGCTCCCTCCCAGCAGCACATCCGAGCGCCCCAGCACGCTCCCAAACCTCATCTCCGAACTCCCCTCTTCCGAGCGATAGTCGCGATCGGCAATAAATCCGTCCGAAAAATCCCGTCCACCGCCCAGCACCTCGCTAAACTTCTTCCCACCCCACGACGCCACCGCTGCATCGTCCACCTCCCCGTAGCTCCCTCCCTCCTGGCGCACCCGCAGCATCGGCCCCGCAGCCGGCTCTGCCGTCACAAAATCCACCACCCCGCTCACCGCATCCGACCCATACAGCGTCGACCCCGCACCATGCAGCACATTCACGCTGCCAATCATCTCCATCGGAACCGGAAGATCCAGATTGAAGTGCGACGTCTCCGCATCATTGATCCGAAACCCATTCAGCAACACCAGCGTCTGCTCATACGAGCTCCCCCGTATCGACAGATCCGCCTGCACCCCGCCGCCGCCGCGCTGCTCCACATCTACCGTCGGATCATCCCTCACCACATCATTCAAATCCGCATACACCAGGGGATGCGCCTGCACCTCCAGCGTCTCCGTCGAACGTGCCGACTCCTCCTCCGCAATCGGGTCCGGCGTCCCCACCACCACCACCGTCGACCTCACCTCCGGCAACTTCGCCGTCGCCCCCTGCTTGCTCTGCGCCATTCCAATTCCCGGCAAAAGACACGCCACCGCAAAAAATATCTTCAAGTTTCCAATCACTCCCGATCGCTAGACTCACGTCTATCGTCTCATCCACACCGCACTTGCAGTCTTCCCCGCCTCCGCCTACCCTTGCAACATGAGTGCAACCGCAACCGCCCCCGCACAAGCCGCCTTCGCATCCCTCTCGTTCGACCAGAAGCTCGACCGCCTCGCCGAAGTAGCCGTCCGCATCGGCTGCAACGTCCAGCCCGGCCAGGAGCTCGTCATCACCGCGCCCACCGAAGCCCTGCCTCTCGTCCGCCTCATCACCACCCACGCCTACAAGATCGGCGCCAAGCTCGTCACCACCTTCTTCGCAGACGACGACACCACCCTCGCGCGCTACCAGTACGCCTCCGACACCACCTTCGACTACGCACCCACCTGGTACTACGACGCCATCGCCGCAGCCTATCGCAGCGGAGCCGCCCGCATGGGCGTCACCGGAGCCAATCCCGCCCTCCTCGCCGGCCAGGACCCCTCCAAAGTCTCTCGCGCCAGCACCGCCACCTCCAAGGCCTACAAGCCCGCCCTCGAATTCATCACCCGCCACGACATCAACTGGACCATCGTCGCCGCCGCCACCCCCGCCTGGGCCTCCCTCGTCTTCCCCAACCTCGCCGCTGACCTCGCCCTCTCCAAGCTCTGGGAGGCCATCTTCGCCTCCTCCCGCATCACCGGAGACGACTTCATCGCCGACTGGAAGCAGCACAACGCCAACCTCCGCCGTCGCGTCGACCTCCTCAACGCCAAGCGCTTCCACTCCCTCCACTTCTATACGCCCGACAACGCCACCGACCTCACCGTCGGCCTCGCCGACCAGCACCTCTGGGCCGGCGGCGGCACCACCGCAGGCAACGGCACCTACTGCAACGCCAACATCCCCACCGAAGAATGCTTCACCACCCCCCACAAGTCGCGAGTCAACGGCCACGTCGCCGCCTCCAAGCCCCTCTCGCATCAGGGCACGCTCATCGAAAACATCCGCTGCACCTTCAAAGACGGCAAGATCGTCTCCGCCACCGCAACAGCAGGCGAAGCCGCCATCAACAAGCTCATCTCCACCGACGAAGGAGCCCGCCAGCTTGGCGAAGTCGCCCTCGTCCCCAACCCCTCCCCCATCGCGCAATCCGGCGTCCTCTTCTGGAACACCCTCTTCGACGAGAACGCCGCCAGCCACATCGCTCTCGGTCAGGCCTACTCCACCTGCCTCATCGGAGGTGACAAAATGTCCAACGAAGAGCTCGCCAAACTAGGCGCCAACGAAAGCCTCATCCACGTCGACTGGATGATCGGCGGCCCCACCATGAACG
>Ga0208357_1003015_pt1 | contig 10668 bp, 9 predicted proteins | sample NGESurdeep092012_6_FD_184487 | JGI IMG/M metagenome (GOLD analysis project Ga0208357, IMG submission 184487) | Arctic peat soil microbial communities from Barrow, Alaska - NGEE Surface sample F52-2 deep-092012 (SPAdes) | ecosystem: Environmental > Terrestrial > Soil > Wetlands > Peat ... | reverse complement strand
GAGCTGGCAAAGCTCGGTGTCACGGTGTCGAAAACGAGCGTGGCGACCGTCCTTCGCCGACACGGGCTCCCTCCTGCTCCACGTCGTTTGGGCCCGACCTGGTCTGAGTTCCTACGTGCCCAAGCCAAAGGTATCCTCGCCACCGACTTCTTCCACGCCGATGGGGTCCTGCTCCGGCGCTACTACGTGCTCTTCATCATCGAGATCGACAGCCGCGTCGTGCATCTTCTCGGGATAACGACCAACCCGGCGATGGCATGGGTGACCCAGGTGGCCCGCAACTTCACCGCTGACCTCGAGGAGGCAGGGCGTCGATTCCGGTTCCTCGTCCGAGACAGGGATACGAAGTTCACCACCAGCTTCGACGCGGTGTTCGCCTCGATCGGTGTCGAGTCCATTCGCATACCGGTTCGTTCGCCAAGGGCCCGAACGCGTCCACAGAGCGTTGGGTGAGGACCGTACGTGAAGAGTGCCTCGACCATCTTCTTGTGTACTCCCGGCGCCATCTCGAGTCCGTGCTCGCCGAGTACGTCGACCATTACAACCAGGCCCGTCCTCACCGGGGCCTGCAGCTCGCTCCCCCATCGCCATGCCACGACACCTTGCGCCCCTGGCGCCTTCTTTCAGCCGCCAGCAAGGCCACCGCAAATTCGGTCCACAACACCATCGTTCCTCCCCTACTGATAGAGCCACATCACCCACCCCGAGTGATTTCATTGTCCGCAGTTGGGTCATCGCCCAACGAAGTCCGGCGTCCTCCTCTCGGCGGTGGCCGCAATCCCTTCGGTGAAGTCGAGCGTCAGTCGGAGCCGCTCCTGCTCGGCATCCTCCCGAATGGTGGCCTCCCGCACCCGGCTGGCCAAGTCGCCGCGCAACGTCCCACGGATCGATCGCACCGCCAGAGGCCCCGCTCGGGCGATCTCGGCCGCCATGGCCTGAGCCTCGGCCCGGATCAGATCAGCCTCCACCAAGCCGTCGCACAGGCCCATGGCCGCCGCCTCCTCACCGGATACTCGGCGCCGCACCGCTCATGACGTCGAGCTCCGGTGACACTCCACCAATGCCCTTCCACACATCGCAAGGGTCGGCTGACGTGGCACCGAGTCGGGTACATCGCCATGAGGCCATAATGAGGAGAGGCAACTTCAACGCTCAGTAAGGAAACCTCAATGGCCATCAACGTGACGCCGATACCCGGCTTGGATCCTGACGTCAACGACCTCCGCAGCCGCACGGCCGACTTCATCAATGCCGAGGTGTTGCCCAACGAGGAGGTGCTGTGGCGATCGCGGCGGGGCGCAGGCCTGACCGAGGACGAGCGAGAGTCCAGCCGGCGCAGGAGTATCGAGCTCCGCGAGGAAATCAAGGCCAAGGTCAACCAGGCGGGGTTGTGGGCTCCTCATCTACCCAAGGAGTACGGCGGCATGGGGCTTGACTTTCTGTCGCTTGCCTACATGTACGAGATCCTCGCCTACGCCGTTGGCGCGTCCACCCTGTTCGGCATCGCTGCACCCAATTCGGGAAACGCCAGCATCCTCGTGAAGTACGGCACCGACGAGCAGAAGCGCCGGTGGCTACTGCCCCTGATCGAGGGAGAGATGGAGTCGGGTTTCTCCATGACCGAACCGGACCACGCCGGCTCCGATCCCCGCTCGATCGAGACCGCGGCGGTCCGCGACGGCGACCACTGGGTCATCAACGGGCATAAGTGGTTCACCTCCAATGGCATCGACGCCAACTTCTTCATTGTCATGTGCCGGGCCAACGAACCCACTGGCGAATTGGGGACCCCCGGTCGGATGACTCAGATCATCGTCCCCACCGATACAGCCGGCGTGAACATCATCCGGGGTATCGGCATCTTCGGGCACGACACCTCCGACCATTGCGAGGTCAAGTACGACAACGTACGCGTCCCCATCGAAAACACGCTGGGCCTCGTCGGCCAGGGACACCAGGCTGCCCAGGACCGGCTCGGTGCAGGCAGGGTCTACCACTGCATGAACTCGGTCGGTCAGATGTGGCGCGCTTTCGACCTGATGGTCGAGCGGACCCTGGTTCGCCAGGTCCACGGCGGCTTGCTCAAGGACAAGCAGTTCATCCAGGGATTCATCGCCGAGAGTTACATGGACGTGCAGTCCGCTCGCCTCATGACCATCAACGCTGCGGAGAAGGTGGCTAATAACGATCCCGATGCCCGCACCGCCATCTCGGCCATCAAAGTATTCGTGCCGGCCGCGTTCCATCGCGTGGTCGACCGGGCCATCCAGGTGTGGGGCGGAGCCGGCGTGAGCAACGACCTCCCTCTCGCCCAGATGTACCTCACCGCCCGTGTGTTGCGATTGGCAGACGGACCCGACGAGGTGCACAAGATCCTCATGGCCAAAAACATCATCCACCGCTACGAGGGTGGTAATGGCTGGAACTTCGGGACCTGAGTCCACGGGCCGGTCCGAATGTGTGCGGCCTGCGGTTCAGAGTCCCGACGGCGGCACTGAGCCCGGCGTCGCCTCCTGCACGGGGCGCACGATGGAGTCGTTACCACGCGGTCAGTTGGAAATGAATTGACTCGGAGCGTTCCAACCTTCACCGTGCGTTGACAGAAGCCAGGGCAGATGCCGTGGCCTGTCATCGGGGGAGTATCCATCGTGGAAGAAGAGCTTGTCCCGAACAATGTTGAAGTAAGGCGGTAGTCCCCCGCCTGAGTCCTGCCAGCAGGTAGGGATCGGGCATCGACCAAAACACCCACAGAAAGGGGACCACCGTGAAGAAGAAGGTAGCTGTTGTGAAGGTCGCCGAGGCGGCCGGGATCGTTGTCATGTCCCAGATGATGCAGGCCGAGCTGACCGAACGCATCGGGGAAAAGTGCGCCAGGATCCCGGCCGCGACACGCGTCGGGAACTGGCACGGCACCACGAAAGGATCGGTCGTGCTCGGGGCTAGGACGCTCAGCACCGAGCATCCGAGGGGTCGCAGCACCGACGACACCGAGATCGGCACCTGGAAGGTCTTCAGCTCCAAGGACCTCCTCAACTCCCGCATCGTCGAGCGGATGCTCGCTGGTGGGGCTACCAGACGCCACACTGATGTCGCCGGGCCGGTGGAATCGAGCTTGTGCACCCCACACCCTGCCGATCATGATCATGGTGGCGTCCGGCTCGGTCACCAGCTCCCCTCCTCGGCGCGTGAAATCATGACCGGCGACCGTAGCCGCGCCCGTCGAGCGCAGCCCGTCGATGATCAGGCCACTCGGGCTCGCTCGTTCCCGACGGCTACGACATCGTCGCTGTGCAACTGACGGCCCCGGCGAAGCTCGACGTCGTTGACACGAACCGATCCGGCCGCGATGGCGCGCTTGGCCTCGGAACCGGCGTTCACCATGTTGACGAGCTTCAGGAATTGACCCAGGCGGATCATGCCGTCGGAGACAGCCACCACGCGCATGGCTCCATACCCCGCCAGAACAGCGACCGGCTGCAACGCTCGACCCCTGTCGACCGTGATGGCGTCCCAGGCTCCCGGACCACGGAGTAGACCTGAGCCATGCAAATTGGTGTCTCTTCCCCCAGACCGAGATCGGCCCCGACGTGGGGGCACTACGTGCCTACGCCCTACGGGTAGAGGAGCTCGGCTACGCCCACCTGCTGGCCTACGACCACGTCCTCGGGGCCGACCCGCGTGTGCACCAGGGCTGGGAAGGGCCGTATGACGTGAGCACCACCTTCCACGAGCCGTTCGTGCTCTACGGCTACCTGGCTGCGATCACCTCACTTGAGTTGGTCACCGGCATCATCATCTTGCCGCAGCGCCAGACCGCCTTGGTGGCCAAGCAAGCAGCCGAGGTCGACCTGCTGACCGATGGTCGCTTCCGCTTGGGCGTCGGGCTCGGCTGGAACCCCGTCGAGTACGAGGCCCTCGGCCAGGACTTCACCACGCGGGGTGAGCGTATCGTCGAACAGGTCGAGCTCCTGCGACTGCTCTGGACCGACGAGACCGTGACCTATCACGGTACCGACGAGCATGTGACCGGAGCCGGCCTGGCTCCTCGCCCGGTGCAACGGCCCATCCCGATATGGTTCGGCGCACAGACACCTGCTGCCTACCGTCGGGTCGGGCGCATCGCCGATGGCTGGTTTCCACAAGTACCCCCGGGCCCGAAGCTCAACGACGCCCGGGCCATCGTCGATCAGGCAGCCATCGAGGCGGGGCGAGATCCCGCCACCATCGGAATGGAAGGCAGAACGAGTTGGGATGCCGGAGGGGTGGACACGCTGGCGGCGACCGCCGCTCAGTGGAACGACGCCGGTGCCAGCCATCTGTCCATCAACACCATGAGGGCGGGCCTGACCACGGTGGACGATCACCTCGTTGCCTTGGAGTCAGCCGCCGAGGCGCTCGGTACGACCGAACGCTGACGTGGGGCGACGTCAGGCGTTCCCATCTGGTTGACCAACGTGATCGTGTTCGCCCTTTGGTACTGCGAACTCGATCGAGGTGTCAAGGATTCACCCAGGTTGGCGTGGAAGAATCGTCTGGAGAGACAACAGGATCAGCGCCCACGGGGACAGCGCCCTTGCCGCGATGGGTCAGAGATGTCGATCCCCGGGCAACTCGCCGGCGGGTCCCGCGCTGATGAAAGGTGTCGGCGGCCTGGTCTTCGTGATCGCCAGGTCGATGGTCGCCGCACACGGAAACGTCTCCGTGTCCATCGTGGCCGGGAACGCACATGCCTCCGCTGGGTTGCCCGAGGTATCGCCATCGAACTGCTCAGGTTTGTGTCGGTGCCGGACGTGCGGGAGGTCCGTTCACGAGTCGGGCCAGAGATCCTCCGGCTCACGCCCACGGGTCTCGGGGAGCAGCCAAAAGAGCACCATGACGAGTGCCGCAGGCATGAAGGTGACTAACCCGGCCACTCCGAACCGGTTGTCGACGTCGGCCACCCTACCAAAGACGACCAGGCCGGTCACCGCCCCCAGCACGCCCGCCGCCAAGAACCAGCCTGCAACCGAGGCCCGTACCGACGTGGGGAACAGTTCGTTCACCAACGACCCGGCCGCCGGGGCGAAGACCGAGCCGGCGAACACCCCGAGGATGTAGCCGACCAGCAGCGCCGGAGCGGAGCCGGTGTAGGCCAGGGTGGCGAACAGGGCCACGGCCACCATGGCCAGCGCGCCGGTCAGGCGGCGACCCACCCGGTCCGCCAGCCACCGTCCGGCCAGTAGCCCGACCAGCCCGGCGACGCCGGCACCCACCACCATGCCCGCCGTCACGATGCCTCGCTGGTGGAGGAAGTTCTGGGCGAAGAGGAAGACGAAGCTGTTGGCCGGTCCTGTAATCACCGAGACGGCAAAAGCCAGTATCACAATCACCACCAGGCGGCGCCGGAACGGTCTGGCCACGGCACCGAGCACGGGGATCGGATGCTCGGATCCGGCCGCGGCCACGGCGAACCGGTCGGGCTCCTCGATCCAGCGCCGGAGGAGGGGAAGCAGCGCTAGGGGGACCAGCGCCACTACGAACACGCCCCGGAACCCGAGCGTGCGCGATGCCAGGCTGTGCACGATGGCGATGACCCCGGCGCCGACGCCGTACCCGGCGGCGATGAGCGCCACTGCCTTGGCTCGATCAGCCGAGGCAGTCTGCTCCGCCGCGGTGACCTGCGCCAGCCCGTTTGTGGCACTCAACAGAGGACGCCCGCAGGCGAAGATGGCCACGAACCACCAGAAGCTGGGGCTGACCGCGGCCACCACGGTCATGGCCAGCCCCATACCGACAGTGACGAGCAGCATGATCCGACGGCCGAAGCGGTCGGCCAGGCCGGTGATGGGAAGCCCGCCCAGTGACGCCAGGCGAATGATGGCCAGTCCAATGCCCAGTTCGGTACCCGACAGCCCGGCCTGGTCGGCGAGGGTTGCGCCGTGGGTCACCTGGCCAAACCCTCGGGACACGTCGCCGAGGGCGGCTACCACGCCGAACTGCCCGAACCCCGAAGCGAAGGCGGCGATGGCCACACCGACCACGGCTCGATCGTTCCAGCGATGCAGACGGAGCCCCGCCGGCCGAGGTACGGGGCCCGTGCCCGGATCAGTGCTCACCGTCGCATGCCTTTGCCCGCGATGAGTCCCTCGCCGGCCACCACGGCGGCGCGGCGGCGTCCGGGCCAGAACGGCGCGTCGAGCAGCGTGAACAGCGCCAGTGCTACCGCCGATGCGCTGAGGACGTACCACGGCCACGGGCCGAGGAGCCGAAGCAGCGTCCACTCGCTGGGGGGCCGGCGCAAGAACATGTAGTTGGAGCCGGTCAGGCCGTCGACGAGCCCCACGGAGGCGGTGTAGCCGACGGTAATGGCGAACACTCTCGGCACCGCGCCTGGGCGCGGTCTGATCCCCATGCCTGCCACCAGCACGAGCGCGGCTATCACAATCCCGAGATGGCCGGTGAGGTATTGGAAGAAGACCAGGTGGGGAAAGCCCGCGTTGAGGTCGGGAGTAAGAACCGCCTGGAGGGTGCCCGCCAATCCCCAGAAGTAGGTGAGCTCGACGAGGAGCGGAACCCGCCACCAACAAGCCAGTGCGGCGACCAGCACCCCGATGTCGCACAGGGCCAGAGGAAGCGATGTCTTCGGCGACCAGGTGCCCTGCACGGCAAGTCCGATCGAGTAGCTGAGCGCGTCCACGAAGAGCAGCAGTCCGATCACCCGTGCCACCCTCACCGTCCACGGCCCCGGGCGCCGCCGCGCAGCCAGGCAGAGTGCAACACACCCGGCGGCAACGACAACCACCGTCGACCAGTAGGCGCCGGGCGAAACGGTCGCTGTGATCATCGATCAGTGACCCGGGACCGTGTACCGGGCGAACAGATGCAGGCCGGCAAACATCCAGAGCACGATCAGCACAACCCGCCATGGGAGGCGCCGGGCGAGCATCGACCCCGTTCGACCGAGGCCCGGGAAACGGCCACGACCGGCCCGGCACACCGCCTCCCACATGATGGCAGCACCGGCGATCACCAGCCAGCCTGTAGTCCCGAGCACGTCAGCCCGCCCCGGTGCGGGCGCGTGCTGCGAGGCTGCCTACCGGGCACCAGCCCACCGACAACCACGCCCCGCACAGCACGAAGCGCCCCCAGTGGGCGGACAGCAAGTGGTCGACGGTGGTGCTCAGGGTGGGAACCGTGGGCGAACGACCCCCGAAGAGGAGCCCGATGCCTTCCAGCACGACGACGGCGGCGAGGATCGCCAGCCACGGGAGTGCGGTGGTGGTCGACGCGTTCCTGGCACGCCGGCGGTAGTACTCGGCGACGTCCGATCGGTTCGGCGCCAGGCCCCCCGCCGCGCCGTACGCGACCACCAGTGCTACCGAGGGAACGGCGACGACCACGTAGGAGAGCACCGTGAAGGGAGCCACACCCGTCGCCCACCATGCGTAGGCGACAGCTACCGCCGCCGCCGTCCCGCCCATGACGGATGGCCGTCGGCGCCGGCAGAGATCTCCCCATCGCCCCATCCCACCACTATTCACCCTCGAACAGTGATGGCATGTCATGGTCAGCGATCCGGCAGCCGTAGCTCTCGACGGCCTGTGGGTGACGAAAACCCCATCCAAGCCGTTCAGCTGGATTTTCCCTGGGGAGCATGCATGCGACGAGTTCGACTTCTGGCAGTTGCTGTGGGTTAGCCGTGTCAACGATCGTGGCGGTGCCGTTCGTCACGATCGCAGGCGCCACGATCGCCCTCGACCCGGGGGACAAGGGCCGCGACGTGCTGCTCATCGCACCAGTCAGCCACGACTGCCTGCTCCCGTGGCCGAACAACGCCTTCACGGTCGCGTCGAAGAAGACCCCGACCGGTCGCCGGCTCACTGTCTCGTCCACGCTCGATCCGACCAACGTGAAGGGTGTCCACGTCTCGACGACCTACATCAACCAAGGAGACGGCTTCTCTCCCGGGCCGGTAATCATGACCTACATCCCCAACCTTGACACCGGGTACTACCCCACCGGGGTCAAGACCACCGACGCGGAACTCGCCACTGTCTCACTCCGACGACACGACTGGCACCCGGAGTGGAACTACAGCATCGAACCCTCACCCACCCCCGCAACAGCGCAACTAATTGCAGCACGGGCCCTCAATGAGGAAGGACCGCTATTCGTAGACCTTCTCGGCGGCGTCAGCCTCGGCGGCATCGGCCTCCACGTCGCGGAGTCCCACCGCACCACGACGCAAGCTTTCGCGGTACCCGCGATGCTCCCGGTACCACTCGTGCGCCGTTATGACGGACATCATCTCGTTGGTGCCCGTCCAGATCGATGCAAGTCGCAGATCTCGCACGATCCGCTCGACCGGGAACACGTTGGTGTAGCCGATCCCACCCATAACCTGCATCGCGTAATGAGCCGCCTGCTGGGCGGACTCGGTCACGAACTTCTTGGTCTCGCTCACCAGCCGCCGGGACCCGGCAGCCCCGAGCCCGGAGTCGACAGCCCGTGCAGCCGTGTACACCATCGCCTGCGATGCGTCGAGAAGGGTCACGGCGGCGGCTATCTGGAAGCTGACGCCCTCGAACTCGTTGATCGTCTGGCCGAATGCCTTACGGCGTGAGCTGTATCCCGTGGCGATGTCCAGGGCCGGAGCGGCAGCGCCGACAGTCATGGCTGCCGTACCGAGGCGCTCGGGGATCATCATCGTGTCGAACACCGCTCTGGCACCGCCCACCTCGCCCAGTACATTGGATCTCGGGACCTCGACGTCGTGAAACGCCAGCCGGCCGGTCCCACCCCCGCGACAACCCATGAGCCCGTACAGGTACTCGACGCGCACACCCGGGCCACGATCAACTACGAAACACGTGAGCGCATGCCGGGGATCCGCGTCATCGCTCAGATCGGTCCTGGCATAGACGAGGAAGTAATCAGCACCCTCAGCGCCCACGATGAACCGCTTCTGGCCATTGAGCACGAAATAGTCGCCCCGCTCCTCCGCAATGGTCGTGGCTCCGAAGAAGTCCGATCCGCCCCTGGGCTCGGTGAGGCATTCCGCTGCACAGATCTCGCCGGCCAGCAACGGTTTCACGTACTTCTCGCGCTGTTCGTCGTTGCCGTGCAAGACGATCGCGTCGCAAACGAGCTCGGCCCCCACGCCGAAGACACACGCGAAGATGTAGCCGAGCCTGCCCACCTCTTCCATCGCCATGCAGGTGGTGACCCAGTCCATCTCACGCCCGCCCCAGCGGCGCGGGTACCGGCAGCCGAGCAGGTTCCGCCGTCCCGCCTCGGCCAGGAACTCTCTCGGGAAGATGATCCGATCGGCGTCCATGTCGAGGACCATCTGGCGCGGCACCCAACGCACCAGATCACGGATCTCGTCGCGGAAGGCGAGCTGCTCATCACTCAGCACGAAGTCGAACATCTGGTCATCCTCTCACTTCAAAGGACTCGGGACCCAGGCCTCAGGCCGAAGGACCCGGGGTGCGCAGCGCCGTAAGCCGTTCAGCGCCGGCAACAGCAATGCCTTCACGAAGCGGTTCACCAACGCGTGGTCGGCCTTGATCCAGCTCTTTTCGCAGCAATCAGCACGTCACGAGGCCGTACCGGCTACCGCGCTCCCGAACTTGGTCTCTTCGCCCGCGTCGATGAAGTGCGTCATGTGGAGCGGTCGCGTCATGAAGTCCACTTCGCGATGTGGTCAGAACCTCGGTCGTTGCCAATCCTTAGGATCGATCCGCGCTATCCCGATCAACCGATTACCACAGCCAATGGCCCCGTCACACTCTGGCCATGAAGGGTGTCACCGTATCGTCCACGCCGTTGACCAGGCAGAACTGCCTGGATCGCTCTGGCATCTCTGCCCGAGCAGACTCTTCCTATGGTCATTCGACTCATCGCCGACCGGCGTCAGAGCGAATGTCCTCGCTTGTGACACCGGATACCCTCCGCCGCTGGCATCGTGAGCTCGTTCGTCGGAAATGGACCCGACCTCACCGGGTGAATCCAAGAAGGGCCATCGCCTTGCAGACCCAGCTCCTCGTGTGGCGCATGGCGAGAGAGAACCCGCTCTGGGGTTACCGACGTATCCAGGTTGAGCTGCTCAAGGTCGGCATCGAGATCTCGGCATCCAGCATCCGACGGGTCATCGCTCCAAAGCGGAGACCGGGTCCGAAGCGCGACACCTGGAGCCAGTTCATGCGGAACCAGGCAGCATCTATCGTTGCCTGCGATCTGTTCACCGTTGAATCGATCAGAATGAGGACGTTTCACGTCCTCTTCTTCATCGACCTCCATTCTCGTCGAGTCATGATCGGTGGCATCACCGGTGAGGCAACCAATCTTCGCTGGTGCACCCAGATCGCCCGAAACCTTTCCGAAGCTCGAGAGTCGCGGTCCACACCTTTGCGATTCCTCGTTCACGACCGAGACAAGCGTTTCGGTGCCATGTTCGACGAGGTCTTCAAGGCCGAGGATGTGGAGATCATTCGGACACCGTGGCGGGCTCCACGGGCTAACGCTTATGCAGAACGGTTCGTTCGTACCATTCGAAGTGAGTGTCTCGATCGGATCTTCATCTTGAACGAACGCCATCTCGAATCGGTGCTGAAGACCTATGTCAGCCACTACAACCAAGAGAGGCCCCATCGCGGACTCGATCTTCGAATCCCTGAAGGCGGACCT
>Ga0208357_1003014_pt1 | contig 10670 bp, 13 predicted proteins | sample NGESurdeep092012_6_FD_184487 | JGI IMG/M metagenome (GOLD analysis project Ga0208357, IMG submission 184487) | Arctic peat soil microbial communities from Barrow, Alaska - NGEE Surface sample F52-2 deep-092012 (SPAdes) | ecosystem: Environmental > Terrestrial > Soil > Wetlands > Peat ... | reverse complement strand
GGTATTTTACTACTTCCAGCCGTATTCGGCATAACGCTGGCCGGCGGCGATTTGCTCGAGCCGGAAACGGCCGGGCGGCGCGACATTGTCAGGCAGGTTATCTAGGTCAAGCCATTCTAGCGAACTATGCTTATCCGGTTCGGCATTGCGGAGTTCGCCGAGCCATTGCCGAACTTCAAAAACGACGTCCACCCAAGTCGTATCGTCACTATGACGATGGGCCGTTAGGATATACGTGAGATCTTCAGGCCGGATATCGACACCGGCCTCTTCTTTGGCTTCGCGGACGGCGGCTTGCCGATAGGTTTCGCCAACCTCTACTTTGCCGGCTACTATGTCGTAATAGCCGTCCATCCAGCCGGTGTTTTGGCGCAGCAGGAAAGCGGCTTTGCCGTCTTTGCGGAAAAGGACGAAAGCGGAAATATAAGGCGTGGCGGTATCGTATTTGGTCATCGGTTGTCGCCGGTGCCGCCGAGGACGCCGCGGGTCTTGCGGCTCTTGAGTTTGTCGAGGTTTTGGCCGGCTATATCATCCAGCGACAGGCCCAGGTCATGGGCGAAGACGGCCAGATACCACAGCACGTCGCCAAGTTCTTTGCCGAGTTCCAACTTGTCCTGCTTGGTCATAACGCCGTTCTTGTCGCGGATGATTTTCTTCACCTTCTCGGCGACTTCGCCGGCTTCGCCGTTAATCCCAAGCACCCAGTGCAGGGAATCCTTGAAGGCGTCGTTGCTGGAAATGACCGTCGTCAGCGCCCGCTTCTGGTACTCGTCAAACGTCATGCCTACATTGTAGCATCGTCGATCTTAACGGCGCCGGGCCGCAGGACTTCGATAGCGTCATCAATGATACGGATGACGGTCGAGGGTTGGCGGTCAGACAGATCACCGCCGTCCTCGTAAAAATCAACTTGGTCGCCAAAGACCGCCCGTGCTTGCTCAATCGTGGTGCTGACCGGTTGGCCGGGCTGGTTGGCGCTGGTCGTCAGTAGCGGGCCGGTTTGCTCGAGCAGTTCCTGGAGGTCCGGGTCGGCGGGGATGCGGACGGCCAGGCTCATTTTGCCCTGGTGCAAATACGCCAGTTCGGGATTGGCGGCCGGTATGATGACGCTAACGGCACCGGGCCAGAATTGCTCGACGGCTTTCAGGTAGCGGTGCTTAAGGCCCAGGTCCTCCAGCTGTTGCCGGTTGGCGGCGATGATCGTGCCGGGCTTGCCGGCGCGGGCCTTCAATTCATAAAGACGGGCCACGGCAGCCTGGTCGGCGGCCCGGGCGGCCAATCCGTAAACCGTGTCGGTCGGGATAACGCCGACTGTGGCCGGTTCCAATAATTGTTCGGCGGTGGCCATGGTTTATTTTTGCTTAATGAAGGCGATGACGGCCAACAGCGCCAGGCCTAGGACAATGATAACGGTAGCAAAAATGGCGGTGTTGGCACTGGCGGCGCGGGGCGGCTTGGCTTGGGGCGGGGCTTTTTGGTGGGCCGGGGCGGCAGCGGGCTGGTGGACTGCCGGGTGGTCTTGGGCCGGTGACGGGGCCGCGGGCGCTTCGCCCGGTTCAGGCGGCGGCGGGGCGACGACGTCCATAATCGGGCCGGACGCGACCGCCTTTTCGGCTTCGGGCGGCAGCGGCTGGGGCTGGGGTTGGGGTTGGGGTTGGGGTTGGGGTTGGGGTTGGGACTCTTCCATTCTGGCTAGCATTGTAGCATGAAACCATAAGCCGTTACCGACGGCCAGCCGGGGCTTAGGCGGCGCGGCGTGGCGGTAACGGTATCAACGGGCTGGTTCGTTTTTGATAAGCCTGGTACTCGGCGTCCTTTTGCCGGTGTTTTTCAATCGGCGGAATGCCCGAAACGAAGATAATCAGCAGGCTGAGGCTCAGCGGACCAGCCAGGCCGATCCAGCCGTAACTGGTTTGCAGAGCGATTAGGCCGATCGCCCACCACTGCGTCAGTTCGCCGAAATAGTTCGGGTGGCGGCTGTAGCGCCATAACCCGGTTTGCAGGACTTTTGGCCGGTCCTTGGCCCGCAAAAAACCGGCTAGCTGGTAATCGGCAACGGCTTCAAACGTAAAACCAAGCAGCCAGACGGCAGTACCGGCGGCAGACAGCCAGCCCAAGCCAACGAGTTTAGCGCCCGTCACCATGACGACCGGCAAGCTGACCAACCAAACAAGCCCACCTTGCAACAGGAAGACCGACATATAAGCCCGTCGCCATAAATTACCGCGCCATTTGCGGCTGATCTCCCGGTAGCGGCGGTCGTCCTCGCGGCCCCGGTTGCGCCGCCAGATATGGTAAGACAGGCGTAAACCCCAAACACTGACCAGGACGGCCACAAGCAAACCGCGCGGACTAGCGTGCTGTATATAAGCCGACCAAGCCGCCAGTACGAAACCCAGGCCCCAGGCCGTATCGACCGTGTCCAGCCGCCCCCTGGCCCGAGCCAGGCCAAAGCATAATGTCATATAGGCGGCCAGCAAAACGGCGTTTACGACCAGTATCCTTACTACCATGCAGCTAATTGTATCAGCCGCAGCCGGCCGGGAACTGTTTCAATTTAATACGCTTGTGGCTACAATGAGCAGGTGGACAAAAAACAATTCGTCGTAGCCTATCGGCTGGCTTTCGCGGTCTTGATCCCGGTGACCATAGCGGTCCAGCTGGCCTACAGCTTGGAGCAGGCCCAAAACTTCAGCACCGTTAACTTCTTCAGCTATTTCACGATCCAAAGCAACCTGTTCGCCGCCGTCATCCTGCTGATGTCGGCTTACGTGCTGCGCAAGCGCAAAAAGGACCCCCAGCTAGAAAGCCTGCGCGGCGCGGCGGTGCTGTACATGGTCGTTACCGGCATTATTTATAATCTGCTGCTGCGCGGTAACGACGGGACACTGCTAGCTTGGGTGAACGACGTTTTGCACCGGGTCGTGCCGCTGGTCATGTTATTTGATTGGCTCTACTGGCGGTCCGTCCGCAAGTTCAGCGCCAAAGAAGCGCTGCTGTGGTTAATTTACCCCGTGGTTTACGCCGCCTACACCCTGGTACACGGACCGCTGGCCCGGCATTGGTACCCTTACCCTTTTATTAGTGTCGCCCTGCACGGTTACGCCAGGGTCGCCCTGAATTGCGTGATTATAGCTATCTGCATGCTAGTCCTGGCCTTGGTCTTGAGCCGGGTGCCGCGGTTGAAATTAGCTTCGCGGACTAAGCCAAACGCTTAATATCTGCTAGGAACTTTTCGACGTCGCCGGTCGAATTGTCCCATGAAGTTACCAGGCGGACTTCGTCTTTGCTAACGTCCCAGTCATAGAAATGGTGGCCGGCTTCATGCAGTTTCGCCTTCAGGGCTTGGGGCAGGCCTAGGAAGACGTGGTTGGCCTGGACTTCCTGCGTCAGTTTAACAGCCTCGACCGCTTGCAGGCCGTCCGCCAGCTGCCGGGCAAGCTCGTTGGAGTGCCGGGCATTAGCCTTCCAAATCTCATCTTCCAGGTACGGGATAAACTGGGCTGAGATATAGCGCATTTTGGAAGTCAGCTGCATGACTTGTTTTTGCATGTGCGGCAGACTGGCTTCGGGGGCGTTGAAGATAACTACGGCCTCGGCGTTCAATAAGCCGTTCTTGGCCCCGCCCAAAGACAGAACGTCAACGCCCAGATCCCGGCTGGCCTCGCGCAAGCCAGTCCCAAGCGCGACGGCGGCGTTAGCCAAGCGGTTGCCGTCCATGTGCAAATACAGGCCGTTCCGGTGGCACCAGTCGGCAAGAGCCTGGACTTCGGCGGCCGTATAAACGGTGCCGTACTCCGTGACCTGGGCGATGCTGACGACTCTCGGCACGGCCGAGTGGGGGTTGTGCGGCTGGCGGCGGGCATACTCTGCGTCCAGCAGTTGGACGGTAAGCTTGCCGTCCGGCGTGCCGATCGGAAATAGCTGAACGCCAAGCACCGACTGAGCGGTGCCGGTTTCGTCATTGAAGATATGGCTGCCCGAGGCCAAGATGACGGCTTCGTAGGGCTTGGTCAGCAAAAGTTTCAGGGACAGTATATTGCTGGCCGTGCCGTTCGCCAGGAATACGACCGAGCTGTCGCCGCCGAAGACTTTGTGGAAAATTTCGGTGGCCTGCTTGGTAACTTCATCGTCGCCGTAGCTAATCTGGTGTCCGGAATTAATAGCCTGTAGCTTTTGCATGACGGCCGGGTGAACGGCCGAATAGTTATCGCTGGCAAAAGTAGCCTTCATGGCGCTAGGCGGTTGATGTCGCGGGGGAAGAGGGTGGCTTCTTTGACGTTGCCTAGGCCGATGGTTTTTTCGACCAGACGGTCGATACCGTAGCCGCAGCCGCCATGTTCGGGCAAGCCGAATTTGAAAGCTTGGAGGTAATACTTGTAGCCCGGGTGGTCGACGTCCATGCCGGCCTTTTTCATCTGTTCGACTAGCTTTTCGTAGCGGTATTCGCGCAGCGGCACGGTAGCGATTTCGAGGCCGCGGAATAGCAGGTCGCCCCACAGGACCGTGGTCGGGTCGTCGGGGTTGACCTGGTGGTAGAACTTCATGGCTTCGACGGGGAAATTAATCGCGTAGACCAGTTCCGAACCGAGCTGCTTCTTGGCGTAGTCGCAGATCCACTTTTCTTCGTCGGGGATTAGGTCTTTTTCTTCGGTGGTGTCTTTGCCGGTCGCCTTGGTGTAAAGTTCGTGGATTTCGGCGACGCTTAGTTTTGGCACTTTGTCGGTGACGACCAACTCCGGGGCGTTAAGCGATTTAAGGTCGGCGGCGTGCTCTTCGTAGACGCGCCTCAAGACCTCTATCGTCATGTCGCCGACCATGTCCAGCACTTCGTCGTGGCCGCTGACAAAGCCCATTTCTATATCCAGCATCATGACTTCGCTCATATGGCGGGTCGTAGCGCTTAGTTCGGCCCGGAAAGCCGGCGCGATTTCGAAAACCCTTTCAAAGGCGCCGACCAACATTTGCTTATACAGCTGCGGGCTTTGGGCTAGCGTCGCTTCCTGGCCGAAATAGTCCAGCTTGAAAACTTCGGCGCCGCCTTCCGTCGCCCCGGCCAGCAGTTTCGGCGTCTGGATTTCGACGAATTCATGGCCGGTCAGGAACTCGCGTATGTAGCGCAGCAAGTCGGCCCGGATTCTGAAGATCTTCTGCTCCTGGAGGTTGCGCAGGTTGAGGGCCCGATGCTCGAATAAGGTATCCAGGTTTTCCGGTTTGTGGCCGATCGGTTTGTCGATCTCGATTGGCGGCTCATCGGTGACCGGGACCAGGACGGTGATTTTGGCGTCGTGGAGTTCGGCGCCGCCGGGCGCGCGCGGCTCGTCTACGACTTGGCCGTCGACAGCCAGGACGGTGCCGATCTGCAGGCCGCGCAGCTTCTCGACTTCGGCCTTGTCCTTGATAACAACCTGGACGAGGCCGCGGCGGTCGCGGACGTTAATGAAAGTCAGGCCGCCGAGCAGGCGTTTCTTGTGCAGCCAGCCTTCGATATGGACGGTTTTGCCGGCCTGGCTTTTGACATCGGAACTTAAGACTCTCATTAGGAAGTTATTCTACCACTTCGTCATCTGTTTTTACAGGGGTTTCGTCGGATTCTTGGGATTCGTTGGCGGATTCCGGTTCGCCGGGTTCGGCTTTTTCAGGTTTTGCGGGTTTGGCATGGCGGGCGGCGACCAGCGTTATGTCGGCGTATTGGTCGAAGTCGTCGCCGGGCACGTGGCCCAGCAGCTGGCGCAAAACGTTCTCGATCGTCAGAACGCCGATGTATTCTTCAAGGTTATCGACCACCACGAACAGCGGATGGTTGGTAACAAAGAAAGCGTGCAAGGCCTGGCTTAAGCTGTCGTTTTCATGCAAATAATAAACCGCCGGCTCCATGATGCCCCGGACTTTGCCCGAGCTTTGGAGGTCCAGCCGCTTGAAGGCCAGCGTGCCGACGAACGGGCCTTTGCGGGCTTCGCGCACCAGGGCGTAATCCTGGCCGCTTTTGTGGACTTCGTCAATTAGGATCGGGCCGATAGTATCGTCGGCCAGTACGGTCTTGGTCTGTTTGCGCGGAATCATGATGTCCCTGACATGGTGGTCGCCGAAACCGAGGGCGCGGCTGGCGATTTCCAGCTCTTCGTCGGTTATGCGGCTGTCGGGCTGGTGGTGCTGGTTTTTGATAAGCTCCAGCAGGTCTTCCCGCTCGAACAGCTTGGTGTGGTCGGCCGCCAGGTAGCGGCGCTCGACCTTATCGGCGCCGCGGCTAAGCAGCGGATGCAGGTAATTCAGCAGCCAGACCAGGGGCGGCGTCATCAGTTTGGTCAGGAAAATTCCCGATTTGGTCGTCCGGGTAGCCGGTATGAAAGAGAAAGCTAGCCAGAGCAGCGGACCGACAATCAGCAGGCTGACCCAAACTGGCAGCATGCGGGCCAGCAGGATAAGGCTGGCGGCGCTCGTCAACCCGATGTACAACCACAAAAAACCGCGCAAACTGTTGCCGTAAGCGGCGGCACGGTAGAGCTGGGCGGCCTGCGGATCACGTTTGGCGGCGCGGCGTTTCAGCTCGCGCAGCGGCAGGTAATAATATGTCTTGCGCGCTACAACGCCTAACAGCGCCAGCAGTAGCAGGCCAGCCGCGAAAATGAAATTCGTCATACTGCTTTAGATTATACAGCGCTGGGATAGCGGACGGGTATTGCTGTATACTTTTAGTTACGTAAATAAGGAGTAGGCCAGCATGTCTAAGCAATTCTTAGGGGTTATAGTCGTCGTTATCCTGATCTTCGTCGGCATTTTCGCCCTCAGCGGCAATAAGTCGAACGGTTCCGGTTCAAGCGGCTCGAGCGGCAGCTCGACCCTGACCCAGCACGTCGAGGGCCTGAACAAAGACAGTATCACGCTGGTCGAATACGGTGATTACGAGTGTCCCTACTGCGGCCAGTACTTCCCGATCGTCAAACAGGTCCAGACCGAATACAACGACCAGATCGCTTTCCAGTTCCGCAACTTCCCCTTGGTCAGCATCCACCAAAACGCCTTCGCCGGGGCGCGGGCCGCCGAAGCCGCCGCCATGCAGAACCAGTTCTGGCAAATGCACGACTTGCTCTACGAAGAGAACGAACTTTCCCAAAGCAACTCCAAGGCCAGCACCTGGGTCAACGCCAGCGACCCGACCGTTTTCTTCGACCAATACGCCCAGCAGCTGGGCTTGAACCTGACGAAATTCAAGGCCGATTACGCTTCCGGCACGGTTAATAACCTGATTAACGCCGACATGGCCGAGGGCAACAATCTTAAGGTCCAAGGCACGCCGACGTTCTTCCTCGACGGCAAACAAATCTCGGTCGGCGAGAGCGCCAGCAGTTTCGAGAAGCTAATTAACGCCGAGATCGCCAAAAAAGCCGGCAGCAAAGCGGCCACCCCGACCAGCGCCGGCAGCACCAGCCAGACTTCGGCCCCGGCCAAATCTAACTAATCCTCGCTCAATAATTTAGAAACTCCCGCCAGGCCGGACGCTCGATCCGGACCGGCACATGTTTAACGGGACTGCTAATAATTTTTATTTTTACTGACACGCCTCACCTCTCCCGCACTGCGGCCGCACTCAAAGGCCGCTAATGCATCTGTCTTTTTTAGATATGGTTTTTGTCTCTCATGACCTGACGCGTCAGACCAATAAGTGTATCAATTTTAGCAAAGACGCTTATGGCTGTCAACCGGCAAGCTTTCAGGGTGCCAGCGAAACATACAGCCAATGCCGGTCGCTGTAGCGTTCGACGCTGGTCAATAAGCCGTTGGCCGGCTGGTGCCGCCGCAACGCTTCGCGGACCCGGCCCGAAGACACTTCCGGCGCGTAGCTGGCGAACATCGACAGGGCTTTGGGGGCGACCGGCCAGGCTTCGATTAGGCCGCGCAGCTGGCCGCGGTCATCTTGCTCCCGCAAGCCGATAACCAGCTCGCTCGCTTGCAGCAGTAGGTCGGCCTTGGGCCAATCCCGCAAGCGCGGCAAGATGTCCGACCCAAAGAGAAAAACTAACTCGCTGCCCTTAAACCGGCGCTGCAGTTCCGGCAGGGTCCGCTCGACGCTAAAACTGACGTCAACCAGCTCCAGCACTTCGAACTGCGGATGCGGCCGGGCCGCCCGGTGCAGCATGGCTACCCGGTGGCCGAAGTGTTCGACATGCTGTTTCTGCCGCGGCCGGCGTTCGGGCAGGAAATAAACTTTGTCCAGTCTGGCGGCCAGCACCGCTTGCAGCGCGAAAGTAATGTGGCCGGCATGGACCGGGTCAAATGTCCCGGCGTAAATGCCGATCCGCTGCGCCTTAGGCCGCTGTTGTCGATTCATAGCCTAATTATAGCTGGTCGCCGGCCGGACGGGCTTAGGCCGCGGCGGCGACTATAGCTTTGGCGGCTTTTTGCCGCTGGTTGGGTTTGCCGACGCACTCTTCGCAGATCAGGCAGGCGCCGACTTCCCGTTTGACGACCTTGCAAGAGACGCATTTTTTATTATGGTACTTCTTGCCGCCATGCCAGGCATCTTCGTCGACTTTGAAACCATAGATGTCGGTCTTATCGTCGTCTTTGCCCTCGCCGGGACAGGACGAGGAGCGCTCGGTAGACCTGGCCTTTTTAGCGGCAGCCTCGGCCAGCTCGACGTTGCCCATAGCGTAGTGGCGGCGCGACTGGGTAATATAGGCCGCTGATTCCTCGCCAAAAACCAGCGGGTCGATCGACGGGTCTTCAATGGCTTTGTCGACCATGTGCCGCCCGGAGACTTTGCTGAGCAGGCGGGTGGCTTGGACTTCGGTCTGGACCGACGCGGCCCGGCTGATGACCTCTCCGACGATGGCTTCGACCTTCTCTTCGAAAGTCTCTTCCCTGGCCTGGCACTCGGCCCGGAAGCTGTCGTAGTCCCGGCGCGGCCGGGAACGGCCGAAGAACGTGCCGCCGGCGCAATCGTCCCAGATCTTGACCAAATCGATAACGCCGTCGGGAATCAGGCTCTTATGGATAAGCAGCGGCATATCGATAGTTTCGGTGGCGCTCTTGCCGGCCAGGTCTACGCCGAATTGCTCGCCCAAAGCGACAGCGGTTTCGGCGTCATGCTGCTCTTCGCCGGGTTGTTTGACGCCGGCTACGAAAGCCGACTCGGTCGTCAGGACGCCGTCTTTGACCGTCGTGGCTTGGATAGAGGCGCTCATCGTATCGGTGAAGAAGCCCGCCTTCTTCATGTCCGGTTGGCTCATGTCGTCGGCCGCCCGCGATATTACGACGAACACGTAGTCATCCAGATGGCCTTCGTCGAGCGACGCTTGCAGGCGGAAGGAGTTGCGCGTCTCGGCTTCGACCCGGCGGCGCATGGCCCAGTGGTTGGAGGCATACCTAAGGCTGTTGGCTTGGATATCCCGGCTTGAGTGCCCATGCTGGTGAATCTTGCCGTCGTCATCGACATCAAGCGCCACTTCCATAACGTGTTCGACTTTTATAGTCCGCTCGATAACATCGGTCGCGGCATTGGCCCGAACGATCTTGCGGCCTTTTTCATCGCCGTTGGCGGCCGCGTGGATGGCTTCCTTCAGCGAAGTAATCTGAGGCTCGGCTTCACCCTCTTCTACCAGCGTTAATTTGACCTCGTTGCGCATGGCCGTATCGGCCACGTGTATGAAATGCTCGGCCCGTTGAATCAATTCGCCGTCATTGGCCATATCCGGCACGACGATAGCCCGCGGCAGTTCGGGCCCCTCAAACCCGGCCAGACCGGACTGGTCATTAAAGTAGCTAATCTGTTCGTAGGCTGCGACGGCCATATAAAAACACCCTCTGCTCTATGGTGAGCGAGGGCGACGAAGCCACCGGGGCTTCGGGTTGCTCTTGCTCGAGAGACTTTCGGTCAGCTGTATCGGACTTGCCTGCTGTTATAAGCAGGCTTTACCGTTGCGGCACAGTTCCCGATTCACACGGGATTCCAGCATCTATTTGTTAAAACTCGTACATTTAGTAGTGTAGCACCGCGCCGGCACGCTAGATATAGTATTTATTACTGCAAATGAGACTTGGCGTCAGGCGGCTTGGCGCTGCTTAAGATTGCTCAGCCGGGGCATGAAACTTTGGGCCGCGCCCTCGAGACCCAGGACTTTGAGCGCGCCGATTAGCACGTACAAGTGGTCGAAGCTGCTTTCGGTCAATTCGCCGCCGAGGTTTTCGATCTGCTGGAAAGCGTGTTCGACCTTCTCGACCAGCCATTTTTCTTCGGCGGGCGCTATGTTGTTGGATGTCACCTTGGTCGGTTCCGCCGAGGCGACCACTTCGAGCGAGCGGGCCGAGTGGTCGCGCTTGCGGACGTGGCCGCGCTTGATCAGGTTATTGACGTGCAAGGCCACCGTGGCGACCGAACTGTAGTTTAAGCCGGCCATGATTTCGCGGTAGCTCGGGCTGTAGCCGTGCTCGGCGATGAAAGTCTCGATGAAACCAAGCAGCTCCTTTTGCCTCTTGGTCGGCCGGATTTTGGCGGGCTGCGATGTTTGCTTTTCGTTCATGCTTATATTATGCCACAGTGGCCTTGGGAATAAAATCAGGCTTCGGGCCGGGGTTTTGGCCCGGGGAAAACCCAGTATTTATACCAGAGGTAGCTCCAGACCGTGAAGAAGCCGGCCGAGATGAAGAAACCGATGTAGGGCGTGATACCG
>Ga0208357_1003013_pt1 | contig 10670 bp, 8 predicted proteins | sample NGESurdeep092012_6_FD_184487 | JGI IMG/M metagenome (GOLD analysis project Ga0208357, IMG submission 184487) | Arctic peat soil microbial communities from Barrow, Alaska - NGEE Surface sample F52-2 deep-092012 (SPAdes) | ecosystem: Environmental > Terrestrial > Soil > Wetlands > Peat ... | reverse complement strand
GGCGGCCAGCTCGGATCGCCCGGCGGCCAGCTCGGATCGCCCGAGCCCGGCCCGTCCGGCCGCTCCGCGCAGCACGGGCTCGCCGTCTGGCACGAGCTCGGATCGCCCGGCGAGCACGGGCACTCAGGGGAGTCCCGCGCCCGGGCCGAGCGCACCTGCCGGTGCGCCGCGGCCAAGTGCGCCGCGACCCGGTGCGCCTCGCCCGACCCCGCCGCGGCCAAGCGCGCCCCGGCCGACTGCGCCGCGGCCCCGCCCGGTGAGCCCGGTGCCCGCCCAGCGGGCCGATGCCGGAGAAGCCGCTAAGCCGGCTGACTCGGCGGACTAGGAGTAGCAGCAGGCACCCTCGCAGGGAGCACACTCGCAGCGCGCAGTGGTGCAGTCGCACCACTGCGGCAGCATGGGCAGGTCGCAGCCTGTAGCGGTCTGCCCGACATGGACCGTGCCTCAGGCACGCAGGAAACGGAGACGCGGCGACATGCCGAAGATGAAGACGCACAGCGGGGCCAGCAAGCGGTTCCGGCTGACGGCGACGGGCAAGATCATGCGCCGCCGGGCCAACCGCAACCACCTGCTCGAGCACAAGTCGAGCAGGCGTACCCGTCGGCTGGCGGGCGAGGTCGTGCTGTCGCCAGGTGACGGCAAGAAGATGAAGAGATTGCTGGGAAAGTGACCCGGCCCGCCGCAAGGGAGTCGAACTAATGGCACGCGTGAAGCGGGCTGTCAATGCCCACAAGAAGCGCAGGGTCGTCCTTGAGCGGGCGAGCGGCTACCGGGGTCAGCGATCCCGGCTGTACCGCAAGGCCAAGGAGCAGTCCCTGCACTCCATGACCTACGCCTACCGGGACCGCAAGGACCGCAAGGGCGCGTTCCGGCGCCTGTGGATCCAGCGGATCAACGCGGCGGCCCGCGCCGAGGGCATGACCTACAACCGGTTTATCCAGGGTCTCAAGATCGCTGGCGTGGAAGTCGACCGGCGGATGCTGGCCGACATGGCCGTCGCCGACCCGGCATCGTTCACGGCGCTGGTCGAGGTAGCCAGGCAGGCGCTGCCCGAGGACCTGGGTACCGCTGCTGCCTGACCGGGCGCTTCCTGACCGGGCGAGCCACGATCGGGCGCAGCGGCTGTCGCCTGCCCCGGCGGCCGGAGAGATCACCAGTATCCGGTCGCCGCGGGTGAAGGCGGCCCGGCAGCTCGCCAAGCGAGCCTTCCGGGAGCGCTCCCGGTCGTTCCTGGCCGAGGGTCCCCAGGCGGTCCGGGAGGCCCTGGCCAGGCCCGGCGTCCTCACCGAGCTGTTCGTGACCGGTGCCGCGCAGGACCGGCACGCTGACCTGGTCGCCCAGGCGGCCCGGCTCGGGGTGCCCGTGCACCGGGTCAGCGGCGAGGTCATGGCCGAGCTGGCGCAGACTGTGACGCCGCAGGGCCTGCTCGCCGTCTGCCGGTTCATCGACGTCCCGCTAGCGCAGCTGACGGACAGCCGCCCGCAGCTCGTAGCCATCCTGGCCAACGTGCGTGATCCGGGTAACGCCGGAACGGTGCTGCGGACAGCGGATGCCGCCGGGGCGCAGGGCGTTATCTTCACGGCCGCGTCCGTCGATCCGTACAACAGCAAGTGCGTGCGATCGTCGGCGGGCAGCCTGTTCCACCTGCCCGTCGTGGTGGGGGTGCGGCCCGGTGAGGCGGCCGCCGCGCTGCGGGCGGCCGGGCTCCGGCTCCTGGCCGCGGACGGCGGCGCGGGCCGGGTCCTGGACATCGCCGGCAGCGATCCGGCTCTGTCGGGCCCGACCGCCTGGCTGTTCGGAAACGAGGCCTGGGGACTGCCCGCTGACCTGCTCGCGCTGGCCGACGCGGCCGTGGCCGTGCCGATCTACGGCCGAGCCGAGAGCCTGAACCTGGCGGCGGCCGCCGCCGTCTGCCTGTACGCGTCCGCGGCCCGGCACCGGGCGGCCGGCCCGGAGCAGGCCGGGAGCTGACCGGAGGCGAAGTCCGCCCTGGGGGTTAGTTTCTGGCCCCCCCGTATCCCGCGCGGGATACGGGGGGTGCCGCCCGGCACCGGGTACACGCTAGAGTCTGATCACGTTGCGTCATTAGTGACCCCGGTCAGGGTCACGCTGGTGGTGGCCGTTGACGCGGCGACGTTAGCCCGCGGGTGTCCCCCGAACCCGCGGGCCGGCAGCTGGTTCACGCATGGGTCATGCCGGGGGAACAGGCGTGAGCCTCCGGAGGCGGCGGATCAGTGGACGGGATCGTGTCGGGTCATGCGAGCGCCCGGGCGGGCGCGCTCGCGGCGACCACGGACTTCAGCGGCGGCCTGGTCCTCGCCGATGACATCCCCGACGGGCTAGTCATAGCCGACCACCGCGGCCTCGTGGCCGTGTTCAACCGGGCCGCCAGCCGGCTGACCGGCATCAGCCCGGACCAGGCTCTAGGCCGGGACGTCCGCCAGGTCCTGCCGCTCCAGGACTCCGACCAGCGCTGCTGGTGGACCGCCACCCAGCCCTACGCCGGCCTGGCCACCCGCTCTCGGCACCCCGAGCGCTGCCTGTACCTGCCGGACGGCACCGAGCTGCTCGTCAGCGTCGGGTACGTCCGCAGCCCGCGGGGCCTCGGCCCGCGGGAGGGCTGGCACCGTGAGCCGGGCGCCGTCCGCCGGATCATGATCACCCTGCGCGGCACGGAGCAGCGCACCCGGCTGGACCGCAGCCGCGCGGACCTGGTCTCGACCGTCGCTCACGAGCTGCGCTCGCCACTGACCAGCGTGAAGGGGTTCACCGCGACCCTGCTGGCGAAATGGACCCGGTTCACCGACGACCAGAAGCTGGTCATGCTGGAGACCGTCAACGCCGATGCCGACCGGGTGACCCGGCTCATCACCGAGCTGCTGGATGTCTCCCGCATCGAGTCGGGCCGGATCGAGGTGCACCGGGAGCTGGTCGACATCCCGGCCCGGGTCCGCAAGGTGATCAGCGGCCGGGTCGCGGCGGGCGACGCCGAGGACCGGTTCCGGGTCCAGGTCGCCGACGGGCTGCCGGAAACCTGGCTGGACGTCGACAAGGTCGACCAGATCCTGGTCAATCTTATCGAGAACGCCGTCCGGCACGGTGCTGGTACCGTTACGACCGTGGTAGGGCCGACAGTGGTGGCAGGCGTTCCCGGGGTGGCGGTATCAGTCCGCGACCACGGGCCGGGCATCGCGCCTGAGCTCGCCTCCCGGGTGTTCCGCCAGTTCTGGCGCGCCAAGCGGCGCGGCGGTGCGGGCCTTGGGCTATTCATCGTAAAGGGCCTGGTTGAGGCGCACGGCGGGGCTATCGCCGTGCACCAGGCGCCTGGCGGCGGCGCGGAATTCCGATTTACCATGCCCGCCGGCACGCCTGAGTTCGGCTGACCGGCGGGCCCGACGGGCTGTTCCTCCCGGCGCTGACCTCCTGGCCTCCCGCGCGAGTCGCTCGGAGCGCTGCTCGCTTCCGGTGCTGGGTGAATTGCTGAGCATGATGGGTGCCCGATCGTTCGTTCATGACATTTGCTGATCGCAGGAGAGCAACCGCGATGTCCGCACCGAATAAGACGTATGACCCCGTGGAGGTGGCAGCGTTGGCCCCTGCAGAGGTCCAGCGCGCGACCGACGAGGCGCTGAGCGCCATCGCCGCCGCCTCGACGCTGGAGGAACTGAAAGCGGCCAGGCTGGCCCACGCCGGCGACCGGGCCCCGATCTCCCTGGCTAACGCCGAGATCGGCGCGCTGCCGCCGGCCGCCCGGGCTGAGACGGGCAAGCGGGTCGGCACGGCGCGCGGGGCGATCCGCCAGGCGCTCGCCGACCGCCAGGCGGATCTGGAGGCGGACCGCGACCGGCGGGTGCTGGTCGAGGAGGCCGTCGACGTCACGCTGCCGTGGGACCGGCAGCCCGCCGGGGCCCGGCACCCGGTCACCACCGTGGCCGAGCGGCTCGTCGACGTCTTCGTCGGCATGGGCTACGAGGTCGCCGAGGGGCCCGAGGCGGAAGCAGAGTGGTACAACTTCGACGCGCTGAACTTCCCGCCCGACCACCCGGCCCGCGAGATGCAGGACACGATCTTCGTGGCCGGGCCGCCAGGGACGGAGCGGTCGGGCGTCGTGCTCCGCACGCACACCTCACCGGTGCAGATCCGGTCCATGCTGACTCGCCCGCTGCCGCTGTATGTGGTGAGCCCGGGTAAGTGCTACCGCAGCGACGCGCTGGACGCCACGCACAGCCCGGTGTTCCACCAGATTGAGTGCCTGGCCATCGACGAGGGGCTGACCATGGCCGACCTGCGCGGCGCGATCCGGGCATTCGTCGACGCGATGTTCGGCGAGGGGCTGCGGACCCGGCTGCGGCCCGACTACTTCCCGTTCACCGAGCCGTCCGCCGACGTGTCCATGGAGTGCCACGTGTGCCGCGGTGCCTCGACGCGGCCGGGCGGCGCGCCCTGCCGGGTCTGCCGGTCCCAGGGCTGGATCGAGATCGCCGGGTGCGGCATGGTCAATCCGCGGGTCCTGGTGGCCTGCGGGATCGACCCCGACCGGTACAGCGGCTTCGCCTTCGGGCTCGGCATCGAGCGCTCGCTGATGATCGGCCACGGGGTCAGCGACATCCGGGACACCCTGGAAGGCGACGTGCGGTTCAGCCGGGCTTTCGGAATGGAGGCGTGATGCGGGTTCCGCTGTCCTGGGTGCTGGAGTACGCGGCCATCAAGGCCGCCGACGCCGACGAGGTTGGCCGCCGCCTGACGGCCTGCGGGCTGGAGGTGGAGTCATTCGAGCGCGTGGGTGAGGACATCACCGGGGTGGTCGTGGCCCAGGTGCTGGACGTCGAGGAGCTCGAGGGGTTCCGCAAGCCGGTCCGGTACTGCCAGGTGTCCACGGGCGATGGCCAGGAGCGGCATGTCGTCTGCGGGGCGACCAACTTCGCCGCCGGCGACCTGGTGCCGCTGGCCCTGCCGGGCGCGACGCTGCCCGGCGGCTTCGCGATCAGCGCCCGCAAGACCTACGGCAAGGTCTCCGAGGGCATGATCTGCTCGGTGGCCGAGCTGGGCATCGGCGACGACCACTCCGGGATCCTGGTGCTGCCGCCGGATGCGCCGCTCGGGGCCGACTTCGCCGCCTACGCCGGGCTGTCCGACGTGGTGTACGACGTGAGCGTGACCCCGGACAAGGGCTACGCGCTGTCCATCCGAGGCGTGGCCAGGGAACTGGCGATCGCCTACGACGTGCCGTTCACCGACCCGGCCGACGTCGGGCTGCCCGCTGACGCGGACCTGATCTCCGACGAGGTCTACCCGGCGAGCATCGAGGACCCGACCGCATGCGACCGGTTCGCGCTGCGCGAGGTCCGGAGCATCGACCCGGCACGGCCGACCCCGCTGCCGATGCGCGTCCGGCTCGCCCGGGCCGGGCAGCGCAGCGTGTCCCTGGCCGTCGACGTCACGAACTACCTGATGCTCGAGACGGGTCAGCCCCTGCACGCGTTCGACCGGTCCCGGCTGTCGGGGCCGATCGTAGTGCGGCGGGCCCGGCCGGGGGAGCGGCTGGAGACGCTGGACCACGTCGTCCGGGATCTCGACCCCGATGACATCGTCATCGCCGATTCTTCCGGCCCGATCTCGCTGGCCGGGACGATGGGCGGGCTGGCCACCGAGGTGACGCCGGAGTCATCCGACCTGGTCATCGAGGCGGCCCATTTCTCCGCGCGCGGCACGGCCCGGATGAGCCGCCGGCACCGGATCACCTCCGAGGCCGCGGCGAGGTTCGAGCGCGGGGTGGATCACGAGCTGCAGAAGCGGGCTTCCGCCCGGGCGGCCGCGATGCTGGGCGAGCTGGCCGGCGGCACGGTCGTGCCGGGCTGCTCCTTCGCCAGCGTGCCGATACCGCGGGTTTCCATTGTGATGGCGGCGGACTACCCCGACCGGGTGGCCGGCCTGGCTTACGGGCTGGACACTGTCACTCACCGGCTCCGGCAGGTCGGCTGCGAGGTCAGCGTGCGCCCTGGCACCGGCGGTGACGAGCCGACCCTGATCGTGGAACCGCCCTCCTGGCGACCCGACCTGCGGGATCCCGCCGACCTGGCCGAGGAGGTCATCCGGCTCGAGGGCTACGAGCGCATCCCGGTCCGGCAGCCCCAAGCGGCGGCCGGCCGCGGGCTGACCGACCGGCAGCGGCTGCGCCGGACCATCGGCCTGGCCCTGGCCGCCACCGGGTTCGTCGAGGTGACCAGCCAGCCGTTCGCGGCCGCCGCGGACTTCGACCGCCTGCTGCTCCCGCCTGAGGATCCGCGGCGCCGGGCGGTAGTCCTGGCCAATCCGCTCAGCGAGGACGAGCCGCTGCTGCGGACCACGCTGCTGCCCGGCCTGCTGCGGGTCCTGCTCCGTAACATCGGCCGCGGGTTCACCGACGTGGCGCTGTTCGAGACGGGGCTGGCCTTCCACCCCCGGCCCGACAGCCCCCCCGTGGCGCCGATCCTGCCCGTCGACCATGGGCCCAGCCCGGCCGAGCTGGCCGAGCTGGAAGCAGCCCTGCCGGACCAGCCCTTGCGGCTGGCCGTCGTCCTCGCCGGCGACCGCGACCTGCCGGGCTGGTGGGGTGACGGACGGCCGGCCGGCTGGCAGGACGCCGCCGAGGTGGCCCGCGAGGTGCTGCGGGCCAGCCGGGTCCCGTTCGAGGTGCGGGCCGACCAGCACGAGCCGTGGCATCCGGGCCGCTGCGCGGCGCTGCTGCTCACGGGCGAGGCGGGCCAGCAGCAGCTAGCCGGGCATGCCGGGGAGCTGCACCCGCGGGTCATCGCGGCGTTCGGGCTCCCGCCGCGGACCTCGGCCGTGGAGCTGGACCTGTCCGCGATCGAGGCCGCCGCCGAGCGGCAGGGCCCGGTCCAGGCGCCGGTGATCTCGCCTTACCCGGTGGCGACGCAGGATGTCGCGCTGATCGTGGCGCAGACGGTGCCGGCGGCGGACGTCGAGCGCGCGCTCGCGGCCGGGGCCGCGCAGGCGGGCGACATCATGCTCGAGGAGCTGCGGCTGTTCGATGTCTACACCGGTGACCAGGCCGGCGAGGGGCGCAAGTCGCTCGCCTACACGCTGAGGTTCCGCGCCCCCGATCGCACGCTCACGGCGGAGGAGGCGCGCTCGGCCCGGGAGGCTGCGGTGGCCGAGGCGAGCCGCCGGGTCGGCGCCGTGCTGCGCAGCGCTCCGTAGATGCCGGTCCCATGATCACGACCGTTTTCCCGCGCCATGGCGCGGGAAAACGGTCGTGATCATGCTGGCTTGGCTGGCGGTGGTGACTTGGCTGGCCGGACCTTCAGGACGAGCTGGGCGGGGGCAGGATCGCCAGGATCTCCGTGCCCCCCCGGACGCACTTGGACGCCCACCCGGTCTTCAGCACCACGGGGGTCGGGAAACCCTGGCACTTCCAGCCGCTGACGTCGAGCGGGCCGCCGCCGCCGTTGCCCGGTGCCTTGCCGTCGGCAATGGCGCTGGTGTAGGCGCGCTCGACGGTCATGGCCTCCGGGCAGGCCACGTGCCCGTGGGTGACCTCGACCTTCACGGGCACGTTGGCGAAGGTGCGGACCGTGCCGCAGCGTGTCGGCGGGTGACTGGCCGCGGCCGCTGAGTGGCCGCAGCCGGCCGCCGTGACGGCGATGGCGGCGGTGAGCGCCGCGAGCCGGAGCGGGGCCCGCCACCGGGAACCGGCAGTGCCCTGGGACCAGCGCGGGTGCATGCGGTCTCCCTTCCGGGCCATCATCATGCCGTCTTCGCGGGAGCAGCCCAAGCAGGACCAAGTAACAGTCTGGGCAACACTTCGGGCAGTCCGGTCCTTTGCATATTCACTCGGTGAGACGCATAATAATTCACGGAGCTGGGCTCGCGGACGCGCCTCCGGGCTGACGCGGCTGGCCTGGCGGACTGACGGGCGACTGAGCAGGCTGCTGGACGAACTGGCGGCCGGGTGGCGGAGGGCCGATGGGAGCGCGGGTGGCGGTGGCCGGCGCGAGCGGGTACGCGGGCGGTGAGCTGCTGCGCCTGCTGGCCGGGCATCCCGATCTGGAGATCGGCGTGCTGACCGCCGGCAGCAGCGCGGGCAAGACGGTCGGCGAGGTGCACGCGCACCTGGCCGGGATACCGGCACTGGCCGGCCGGACCTTCGAGGCGCAGGGCACGGCCAGCCTGGCCAGCTGCGACCTGGTCTTCGCGGCCCTCCCGGCCGGGCAGTCCGCGGTCCTGGCCCGGAGCATCCCGGCCGCGGTCAAGATCGTGGACCTGGGCCCCGACTTCCGGCTGGCCGACCCGGCCGCCTGGGCCCGCTATTACGGCGGCGAGCACCCGGGCCGCTGGGTCACCGGGCTGCCGGAGCTGCCGGGCATGCGCGCCGCGATCGGCGCCGCCAGCCGCGTGGCCGCGCCCGGCTGCTACGCCACTGCCGCCATCCTGGCTCTGGTGCCGATCGTGGCGGCCGGGCTAGCGCAGCCCCATGACGTCGTAGTGGTGGCCGCCTCGGGCACCTCGGGCGCGGGCCGCTCGCTGCGGGCCAGCCTGCTGGGCAGCGAGGTGATGGGCTCGGTCTCGGCCTACGCGGCCGGCGGCGCGCATCGCCATACGGCGGAAATCGAGCAGGCGCTCAGCGAGCTCGCCAGCGTTGACGGCGTGTCCGGCGGCGAGACGGCCAGCCAGGCCGGCAGCAATCCGGCCAGCCAGGCCGGCTACCCGGCCAGCCAGGCCGGCCGCGGGGCCGATGGCGCGGTCGGCGGGATGGCCGGGCCGCGGGCCACGGTCTCGTTCACGCCCGTCCTGGCTCCGATGCCCCGCGGCATCCTGGCCACCTGCACCGCGCGGCTCACGGCCGCCCCCGCCGGGCCGGCTGGCACCGGGCCGGCTGGCACCGGGCCGGCTGGCACCGGGCCGACCGACACCGCCGCGCTGCGCGCCGCCCTCGCGGCCGCCTACGCCGGCGAGGAGTTCTGCTGCCTGCTGCCCGAGGGCCGCTGGCCGGCGACCGCCTCGGTAGCGGGGTCCAACGGCGTGCACCTGCAGGCCGCCGTCGACGAGCGAGCCGGCCGCGCGGTCGTGGTGGCCGCCATTGACAACCTGGGCAAGGGGGCGGCGAGCCAGGCCGTGCAGAACGCCAACCTCATGCTCGGTCTCCCCGAGGGGACCGGCCTGACCGCCAGCGGAGTCGCCCCGTGACCGTTACCGCCCCGCAGGGGTTTCGCGCGGCGGGTGTGGCCGCCGGCCTGAAGGCGTCCGGCGGGGCCGACGTCGCGGTCGTCATCAACGACGGGCCGTCGCGCGCGGCGGCCGGGGTCTTCACCTCCAACCGGGTGCAGGCCGCCCCGGTGCTCTGGAGCCGGCAGGTCCTGGCCGCCGGCCAGCTGCGCGCCGTGGTGCTCAACTCCGGCGGCGCTAACGCGTGTACCGGGCCGGCCGGCTTCGCCGACACCCACCACACCGCCGAGCACCTGGCCGCGGTGCTGTCCGGGTCAGGGCTCGGCGAGGTCGGGGCCGGCGAGATCGCCGTCTGCTCGACCGGGCTGATCGGCGACCGGCTGCCCATGGACCGGCTGCTCGCGGGCGTCACCGCGGCAGCCACGGCCGCGGCCGCCGACGGCGGGCTGGCCGCGGCGAACGCGATCCGGACGACGGACACGGTCCCCAAGACCTGCTCGGTAGCTGGCCCCGGCTACGTCATCGGCGGCATGGCCAAGGGCGCGGCCATGCTGGCCCCGGCGCTGGCCACGATGCTCGTCGTGCTCACGACGGACGCCGACCTGCCGTCCGCCGAGCTCGACGAGGCGCTGCGCGGCGCGGTGGGCCAGACCTTCGACCGGCTGGACACCGACGGCTGCATGTCCACGAACGACACGGTGCTCCTGCTGGCCAGCGGCGCGGCCGGCACCCGGCCGGAGCTGGCCGGGTTCACCGGCCTGCTGACCGGCGCCTGCGCCGACCTGGCCCGGCAGATGCAGCAGGACGCCGAGGGCGCCAGCAAGGCCATCACGATCGAGGTGACCGGCGCGGCCAGCGAGGCGGACGCGGTCGCGGCCGGCCGGGCCATCGCCCGCTGCAACCTGCTCAAGTGCGCCCTGCACGGCGAGGACCCGAACTGGGGGCGGGTGCTGGCCGCCGTCGGCACCACCAGCGCGGTGTTCGAGCCGGACCAGCTGAACGTGGCGATCAACGGGGTCTGGGTCTGCCGCAACGGCTTCGCCGCCGCCGACCGGGCCTTGGTGGACCTCAAGCCCAGGGACGTGACCATCACCGTGGACCTGTCGGCCGGCCGGCACACGGCCACGATCCTGACGACGGACCTGACCGCCGAGTACGGATCGATTGTGATGCTGGAGGACGATGTGATGGTATCGCCCCAGTTTTACCAGTACGCTCTGAAAGCACTCGCCTTCTACCAAAACGATCCGAGGATCGCGGGAATCTCTCTTTACTCATTCATATATAACGAATTTGCGCATGTTCCCTTTGGGGCGATAGACGACGGAAACGACGTGTACTTCGTTCAGTCGGGCGTATCCTGGGGACAGATTTGGACCCGAGGACAGTGGTCGGCGTTTCGCGAGTGGCTCGAAGCAAACGCCGATACCGAACGTTTTGACGCGGTGCCTAAGGCAGTGCGAGAGTGGCCGAAGGCGTCGTGGAAAAAGCATTTCAATGCTTAC
>Ga0208357_1003012_pt1 | contig 10672 bp, 11 predicted proteins | sample NGESurdeep092012_6_FD_184487 | JGI IMG/M metagenome (GOLD analysis project Ga0208357, IMG submission 184487) | Arctic peat soil microbial communities from Barrow, Alaska - NGEE Surface sample F52-2 deep-092012 (SPAdes) | ecosystem: Environmental > Terrestrial > Soil > Wetlands > Peat ... | reverse complement strand
CGTGGCACGATTAAAGTCGTCATGACCGGAAGCGCGGCGGACGATCTGCTCATGCAGCCGCACATCCGGAACAAGCCTCGTCGAAGGGCCATCGAGAAGCGGTTCAAAGATGCCGCCGATCCCCTCAAACTCGCCATCGTGCGCGACATGTGGCTGACCGGCTTCGACGTTCCGTCGCTGCACACGATGTACGTCGATAAGCCCATGAAGGGGCATAGCCTCGTCCAAGCGATCGCGCGCGTCAACCGCGTCTTCAAGACGAAAGCTGGTGGCCTGGTCGTCGACTACTTTGGAATTGCCGAGAACCTCAAGCGCGCGCTCGCGACGTATATCGACTCCGGCGGAACCGGTGAACCGGTGTTGGATGAGCGGGATGCGGTCGCCGTCCTTCAGCGCGATTACGAAGTCGTGCGGGCAATGTTCCACAAATTCCCCTACCAGGCGTACTTGGAAGGGGACACCGCCCAGAAGATGGCTGGCTTGAACAAAGGGGCGGACCACATTCTCGGACTTGAGGACGGGAAATCGCGGTATCTGCGGTCGTGCGCGAGTCTCGCAAAGGCGTTCTCGCTCGCATCGACATCAGACTACGCTCGCGGAATCACCGATGAAGTCGCGTTCTTCAAGGGAGTGCGGGCGACGATCATCAAGGCCTCGCCCTCCGGCGGACAAAGTCTTGAGGAAATCGATCTCGCGCTCCAACAACTCGTCTCCGAAGCGGTCGGCTCGCAAGGCATCGTGGACGTGCTCGCGCAGGCTGGAGTGCAACGCCCAGACATCTCAGTGTTCTCCGATGACTTCCTCGCCGAGATCGCGGGCATCGAGCAGCGCAACCTCGCCCGGGAGATGCTCGAACGGCTCCTGCGCGATGAGATCAAAATCAGGTCCCGCCAGAATGCGGTTCAGGCACGTAAATTCTCGGAGATGCTCGGCGAGGCTATCAAGAAATACGAGAGTCGTTCGCTCACGACAATGCAGCTCATCGAGCATCTCATAGAATTCGCTAAAGAGTTGCGCGATGACCCGAAGCGCGCGGAGTCCATGGGGCTCAGCGATGATGAGCTGGCCTTCTACGATGCTCTAGCTGAAAGTAAGAGCGCGGTCGAGGTCCTCGGCGATGAGCAACTGCGCGTGATCGCGCGAGAGCTTGTGAGAAGTGTGCGTGAGAGCGTGACGATCGACTGGAGTTTACGTGAGAGCGTGCGCGCCGGCATTAGACTCAAAATCAGGAGAATCCTACGGAAGCACGGCTACCCACCTGACACTACCGAAAAGGCTACGGAAGGGGTCCTCGAACAAGCGGAACTCCTGTGCCAAGCTACTTGACATCGGCGTCGCTCCTTGCATGCAGGACGGGCGCATCGCGCATCCGCCCTGGAAACGGCGGCCGAGATTTGACCCCGTAGCGGTGCCCAAGAATTGAACCCCTAGGTGCATAAAGCGGGGGTGCCCCCGAAAGCCGAGGTAATCAAAAACACGTGCCGCCGAGAGAGGACCCCCAGGGTTGATTACTATGGAAACCTGGGAGACCATTTCGTCTTCGACGCGTCGAGACAATCGCGCGAGGGAGGCGAGCGATCACGCCCTGGGTGGACGAGACACGACCCCACAACCAAAAGAACCCCACATCCCACGACCGCGCGATAGGCGAAACGCCCTCCTGTGGCGCATCCTCCACTACATGGGTACCCAGCAGTGTTCAACCAAGTCAACGATCGGCGCCGGCACTTATTCGCTGCGCGACGCCGCACTGCTGCTGCATCTGCCCTATGGAAAGCTCCGTAGATGGGCCGCGGGTTACTGGTACTCAGCAACGGACGAGGACCGATTCTCGGAGCCGGTAGTTCCAATAAGTCATGACGAGCTTGATGAGCGCATCCTTTCCTTCCATGACCTAATGGAGCTTGCAGTTGTTGCTTTTTTCCGAGGTGAGAGCGTGTCCATGTCTGTTGTAAGGGCGGCCCGCGCACGAGCTCAGGTATTGTTCAAAACCGAGTATCCCTTTGCTACGGAGCGCCTTCAAACGGACGGTTCCGGAATATTCAGCGATTTGTCCCCCATTGACGACGTGCCGGTCGGCAAGTTGCAGCTTGAGTTATCGAAGGGCCAGCTTGCATATCGGGAATTTGTCGAGCCTTTTTTCCGACAGAACGTAGATTTTGCTCAGGATGGGTTAGCATCAGCATATTGGCCTATGGGCCGGGATAAGCCGGTGCTCCTTGACGCGGGTCGCGCTTTCGGACGCCCGATTATCCGGCGCAGTGGCACACCGACGTTTATCCTTTATCAAATGCGTCAAGCTGGTGAAAATCTGGATTCGATCGCCGCGTGGTATGAACTTACTCCAGGTGAACTCGATGCAGCGCTGGAGTACGAGCAAAGCCTGCGCACAGCGGCTTGAAGTTCTTCTTCGACAACACCTTTCCACCGCAACTCGCTAGGATTATGAAAATCCTTGGAGCCGACGCATGTCATCTTCAAGACGAATTTTCGGCAGATACGCCTGATGTGGATTGGTTGCCTCAGGTTGGACAAAAGGGTTGGGTCGTTATTACGGGCGATCGCGGTATCTCGAAGAAGCCCGCTGAGCGAAAAGCGCTCGAGGAAGCCAACATTATTTCAGTATTTATGGCGAAAGGGTTCACGTCAAAGCCAATATTTGAAATGGTTTCCCTAGTAATTCGCTGGTGGCCCGACATTGAGAAAGCCGTGAGCCGCGTGAAACCGGGGACTTCGCTTGAGGTCAATCCCAACGGGAAAGTCGATCTCCTATAGGCGTCCGTACTGGGACTCGAAGAATTGAGGCCGACTGCTCGCCGTCACGCGCGCCGCACACGTGCTCGTCATCACGGCGTGTTTGCCGGTTTGCGGCTTGCGCGGCTAGACCTTCGAGCCGGCGGAGGAGGCGCAGCAGTTTAGGACCGTCTTCCGTATCGATCGCGTCATACATGGCGATCTCGAGATCTTGCGCCTCACCCTCGTGCCGCTGCTTCGCCCGGGTCGGGGGGGATGCCATTTGAATCCTCCTCTTCTTCTTTTTCCTATCGGCTCTTTTTTTCGCGCCGCGATGCCAGTACGGCGGTGAGCGCGGCGTAGAAAGCGAAAGGCCTCGTCATGTTTCATGCGAGCGACGCCAAGCAGCGTCGACGGTTCTACCTCGAACGCAGCGCGCGAAAGCGACCTAGCGGCGCCGGCAGCGACCTTGCGTTCCTTATGGCGCTTGAGAGGACGGCTCTCCCCGTGCAGCCGGCAGAGCTCTTTGGCAATTTGCCGGTGCTTGTCGTAGGGGACGTCGCGACACGAGCCTACGCGCCCGAGCGTACGACCAAGGACATCGACTTCCTCGTCCAACCCCACGACTACGAGACCGCGCGACAATGCCTCAAAGCGAACGGCTTCGCGAAACGCGGCAATCTTCGGTTTCCTAATACGATGCTGGGCCTCTACGGTGAAGCGTGGGCGAATGGTCCGCTCGAGATCGAGCTTCTCTCAAGCCAACAGCCATGGGCGCACGAAGCATTTGAAGGGCGCGTCAACGATCAAACAGGCGTGCGCGTTATCCCGTTGGCATACCTGGTGTTGATGAAGTATGAATCAGCGCGATCGAGCGACATGGCCGACATTGAGCGAATGCTCGCGCCCCTGTCCGAAAGCGCGACTGAGCAGATTATAGCCGTCGTCAAACAGCACGTCGACGACCCAGACGTCACCGAAGAGCTGCGACAGCTTCGGCTCATTGGGATCGCGGAGGTGGCCGCGGTGCGCGCCGTAGAACCGGAGATTGGCACAGGTTACGCGGTCGGCGCAGAGGTGCTCGATTGAAAGCACCCAGGCCGCCGTGCATTTGCGGCTAACGAGGATAGCTCAGGTCTTCGATGCGCGGCGCCCCATTAGAGCCGAGCGGCGGCAACGGTGGCGCGATCCGGCGAAGGGCCATCCAGAATTCCTTAACGGCAGTTTTCAGGCCTTGCAGCATGCGTTAAGTGTATCACGATGGAGGAGGGGATTACCGCTTCTTCTTCCGTCGCTTCGCGACCGTATGCGCTTTCGATCGCGCCGCATTGCGCGCTAGACACACTGTGCAGCGGCGAACCGGGATGCCGTGCCACAGCCGATCGGCAATCGGGCGCGAGAGGCACTCGATGCAGACACCCCGCTCCAGCGCCGTCTCACGCAAGCGTGCGTGCGTAACCACCGACAGCTTGGCGCACCGCACGCAGGTCGTGCGGTTTCTTCGAGCGGGGTTCGTTCGACATGCTATGCACTTCATCTAGGTACACTATATCACACTATTGGCAAGCCGTAAAAAACTTCGCGGGGGCGCGTAAATGCTTGACTTTGCTCGCTGGTATGATATACTGTCACTAGAGAGTAAGGCAATGCAAATTAAGGAGGACACGAGCATGAGCATGACAACTATTCATACGGCATTAACCGAGTACGCTGAAATTTCTTTGGCGATCGAGCGTGCGCTCGATGACAATCTCCTACCGATCGCGAGCCCCGAAGATAGCCCGAGAATAACCGTGAGGCTTTCCTCGCTGCTGGCCGCACGGCTCGATCGCGTGCGAGGGCAGCATAGCAGAGGCACCTATGCCTCCGGCCTCCTCGCCGCGTATGCGCAGCACGTCGCCGGCGAGCCGCTAACGCCCGAGCAGATCGAATATCAAACCCAAATATTGGCCGATCGCGAAAAGAGGCGCGCGTTGGCGGCGCGGCTCACGCACGAGCGCACCGCTCCAGCGGCGGAGCGTGAGGCACGCGTGGCTAACGCCGCCGCAGCCACGACTGAAGGCGACAAGCGCATGCGAAAACTCACGCCGCTACAAGAGCTCCGGCTTGACCTATTGTCGCGCACAGTGTTGGCACACGATCAGCGTGACGACAGCCGAGCCGTTGAGTATCTCGTGCTGTGGCGCAGCCTCGGGTGCTATTATCGCGAGCATGGCAGGCTCACGGAAAAGCAATACGCCGCGCTCCTGCGCGAGGGCGAGCTGAAGGGATTCGCACCGCAAATCGTCGATGGCGTCGCCGTCACGAATGTCGACCAAACCGGCGACGGCAAACCAATGTGCGCCGAGCAAGGGTGCGCACATGAGGCGACTATCCCGGTTCGCATTCGCGCGTATTGCGCGACTCACGCACCGGCACATCAAGTTTTGATGCACAACATGCTTCGCGGTCGACCCAGAATAGCTCGCCTTTTTCGCGGGTTTGTGCCGTCGTGCACGGCGGCGGGCGATCCGCTCGCAGTCAGCTGCTCTTCGCACGGCTCAGCCGATATTAGCCAAGGCGTGCCAGCAGGGCTCGTGCACTTGACGTCGCCTCGTAATATCGCGGCGACGTGCGACGCGCAGCACATCGCTTGGTTGCCGGCTCTGGTTGGGTTCGACGAATATAAACGCAGCACGTCGCCGCGTTTGCAGGGCGTCGTAATCCGTGAAATCGATAAACCGCGAATCGACGAAGCCCTCAAACAACGCGTCGCGCGCGTGAGCAGATCGTGATCGAACGCACCAAAGCGCCTCTCGGCATTGCGTCGGGAGGCGTTTTGGTGTTGTCGGCGTGGAGGTGTTCGTCGCACGGTTCTGTGCTTGGCTTTTCAACCGCCGCTACGTCAGAACCGGAACCACCACCACGGCGCGCGCAATGCGCGCCGAATGACACGATTTCCGTTTAGCTCAACCTGCGCGTCTGCTCGCTGTACCAGCACCACCACTCCGTGTCGCGCGACTCGTACTGCGCCGCGAGGTCACACAGACAGTCATACTTGCCCGAGCGTTGCGCGCCGCAGTAGCACCGAAAACTCTTCCGTGCCCGCCGCCAAAACTCCGCCTTCAGCGCCGCCAAGCGCGCGGCGTCGTCGGCGGAGGCCGACAGCCCGAGTTGCCGCTCGTACTGCGCGTACGCGATGGCCAGGCCGCTGCCCGGCGCGGGGTGGATATAGGGTCGATCGCCTGGGTGGAGTAGTTCATACAAACGTCTTCCGGTGTCCGCTTCCAGCTCCATTTCTCGCCTTATTTCCCTATCCCAGTCCGGTATCAGCTCATCGAGCTGCGCGTCACTAAAACGCTTATCGTCGGGGTAATCCTTACGATATTTAGCCCGCGCCTCAAGGACGTGGGGCGCTATGTTGTTCGTATCCATTTTCGATTCTACTTTCTGGCGCGCATCGCGCCAACACCATCCACTATCGGCAGATTTTGCCTGGGCGCCGCGTCAGAACCTGAACCACCACGGCGCGCGCAACACGCGCCGAATGACACGATAGCCTAGCGTACGTGGTCGACCGCCCAACGCGCGCGCGCACGCCCGTAACCACAGCACAACCGACAAAGCGCGCCACACGCGTCAATCGACGATCCTGGTCGGATGATCTGCGCTGAGCAGCGGATCGCAACCGCAAGAGTAGCCGGCGTCGTCCCATGGCACAAGGAGCTTTGGCTCAGCGCCAGCCTCCGGTGCCGTCCAATGATCGCAGACGCCGTAAACCTCAATCCAGATGCCCTCGCCCGCGCACGCGCAGACAATTGGCGTGTAATATCCGCTCAGTCGATTCCATCGCGCGGCGGCGGCGGCCTCGGTATCCCAGTATTCCGTCATAATCCCAAACGCCGCGAGCTGATTTGCAGCAAGAATATACCTAACTTCGGCGGCGGGGTCCGGAGGCTCGCCCGAGACGACCCTAAAATATGTCTTTTGCATGTCAGCCACAACTCGGTTGCGCATTCGCATTCGGCAGTCCCAGCGCGTTGCCGAGCGTACTCAGCAGGCTCTTCTTCTTTGGTTGCGCCGCCTCGCTGGCCGGCGCGATCGTCGCACCCGTGTTGACGAGCGTCGTCGAGCGACCGCCAACCGTTAGCGCCATCCCCGCCGCGCCGATGCTGTCGATCGTAACAGCAACAGGCTCTTTCACCGGCCAGAACCCTGACATGACGACGTACTGCTTCCCGGAGATATGGAGCAGCGCCGTCGCCGTCGACGCGCTCGCCGCGCCGGCAATCCGAATGCCGTCGGGCCCGTCCGATGCGACCGCCTGCCCTTGCCCCGCGCCGAGCGTCGTGTCAGCATGCGTGCCATCCACAAAGGCAACGGTGATGTACTGCTTACCACATGCGTCGCTCCGCGTTGATATCGACGCGACGACATGCGATCCGACCGCCTGGCCTGGGGCGAACACGACGTGCCCGCGCCCGAAGCCGTCGACAAGATCGACGTCAACGTGGCCCGCCGGCGCGACTGCGAGGATCCGCGCGCGTTGGACGTTCGCCATGGTCGCAGCGATTGCCGCAGCGCTCGACTTTGCCGATGTAGGGTGAGGTTTGTGATGCGTCGCCGCGCTCATCGTCTTTGTCGAAAGAGGGGGGTGCAGTGTTTGGTGGTACGGCGTCGCGGTTATTGCGACCAGCACGAGGCTTAAGAGCATTTTGACTCTCCTTTAGAAGAAAGTGCCGAGATAGGTGAAAAGACTCGTCAGCGCAGTCGAAGAAGCATGCGAAACGAACCCGACGATGAACAACATTATGGCTATGCCGATGATGAGTTCGAGAATTTTGAAGGCATATTGCATCATTTCGCTATCGCCCTCAAATAAAGTGCGCGACGATCGCAAGCGCGATGCACGCAAGATACAGGCCGAGGTAGATCCTCGGCACCGCGGGATACGCGTGCATCCATCGCAGGAGCGCGAGCGACGTCATCTTAAGCCAGCGCATGAATGGCCTCACCTTCCACCACGATCCGACACTGCGTTGCGCCGGCCGCCTTCAACTTGAGCAAATCGTCGATCAGCAAATCGCGCAGGCACTCAGTTATCCCGCGCCCGCCGCGGTCTTTTGCGGCATCCGCGCTCTGCGCGTAGAGCGCGCCAAGTGTCGCATCGTCAACTTGCGGTGTCAGACCGTAAATCGCGCAAAGGCGCGTCAGCAGCACATCGGTCAAGTGCAGCATATCCGCGATGACGAGCGGCGGAAGCGGCACGATTTTATCGATGCGCCCCAACATCTCTCGCGAAAAGAATCCGTTGGCTGCAAGGATAGCTCGTGCGCGATCGGGATCTGCGGCGATTTCGGATGCGCAGAGATTCGTCGTCAGTAAAATCAGTGTGTTTTTTGCCGCGATCGCTTCACCAAAATTATCGCTGGCCCTGCCCTCGTCAAGGAAGGCTAACAACTTCTGCCAGATCGATTTATCCGCTTTTTCAATTTCATCGAAAAGGAGGACGAGCGCTTCCGGATTCTCGCGGATCGCTTGCGGAAGTAGGCCCTGTTTATCCGAGCCCGCATAGCCGGGGGGGCTACCAAACAATTTCGAGGAGGTGTGCGATTCGCTCAATTCCTCACAATCAATTCTGACGAGATTGGTGTCAAGAACGCTGGCGATCGCCTTCGCCATTTCGGTTTTCCCGACACCGGTCGGCCCCGGCAACAGCGCGACAGCCGGTTTGCGTCGCGTGTCATCGTGCGAGCCGAGTTGCGCGCGCACAAGGCGCGCCAACGCGTCGATCGCGGCGGTTTGGCCGATGACTTTTTCGGCGATCGCCGCGCAGAGTGCGGCCTGCGATGGAATGACCACGATGCGAGATTCATGCGCCGCGGCGAGCCGCGAATAAGCGTCCGCTCCTCGATATAGCGTAGGCCCCACCGAAGGACGCTGCTGCGGCTGCGACGGTTGCGGTGACGGCGACCACGACGACGGCTGCTGCGCCTGGGGCTGCCGAGCTCGCACCGCAGCGGCCGCGTCTGCATCGTGCCGCGCGATCGCGTCGTCGAGCGTCTCGTCAGCGGAAACGCCAAGGAGCGCATCGACGCTCGCAACGCGCTTGCCTCCTTCGGTCACAATCGCACACGCCGAAAGACCGGCAAGCAAAGTTGCGGCGGTAATCACCAGCGGCACGAAGGCGATCACGAAGAGCGTCCAAACGATCACGACGAGCAACATCCCACCGATGCCGTACGCAAGAATTTTAGCCCCGAGTTGCTGTTGTGTCGTCACTTTATTTGCCCCTTTTTCGGCGGTGGTGAGTTTTCGATGCGGCGCGTTAGTATAATCAGCATGACCGCGAATGCAATCGACCCGAGGATCATCCGTGCGGCGGGCGTTGCGACGAGGCCGTATATCGCCGCTCCGATCAGACCTATAATAACGAGCGGGCCATACCAGCGGTGCACGCGCGACGACGAAGAAACCAACCCGAGTACCCAGCGTAACATCCTATCCAACCTCAACGAACGGGCATTGAATGACGTCATCGTAAGACACGCCATCGACGGAGCAAATGGCCACGGCCTCGAATCGCTTCAACCCACGCAAGCGCTGCGCGTCCACAACCGCCCGCATGTTGTGCTGCTCGCTGACACTCGTTCCGCGCGAGACCCCATGCCAATCGCGGCTATCGGACGTCGAGCTGGATGTGATTTCCGCGGATCCAAGCAACTCGTTGATGTATTTGCTTGTGTTTGTGTCGCCTGTTCGGAAAAATAAGCGCTGACCGAAGTTTGCGAGCAACGCGTGCGCAAGATCGTGGTCTTTCAGCGACGTGTAGAGCGCCGAGACCGACTGCGTTGCCGCAATCGTGAACGAATTAAATGACCGCGATTTGGACGCGAAATCGAGGTCAGCTTCGGACATGACATCTTGGCATTCATCCATCAACACCACCACCGGGTGCTCCTTCGTTTCCCTCGTTTTGATCGCAGCAAAGACGCGCGCTTTCGCGATGTGGGCGACGACTTTCGCGGCTGGCCCGAATCGCTCGCGCGAGCACGACAGCACAAACGCACCACCGTGGAGAATGTCGGCAAGCCGCGCTTGTGGGGTTTGCGATTGACAAAATGCCGCGCGCAGTTGCGGATCGACGAAAGACCCGATGGCGTTCGCGATCGTCATATTGACGGACCCGCGCGTCTCGGCGGGCGACGCTTCCACCACGTTTCGCTCGTGGTCAAGAGCCTCCCGCAGCGCGTTCGTCGCGAGCAATTCAGTGGGCTCGTCGCGCATAATGCGCTCCTGGAGCAGCGCATCGGCGCGAGCAAGCAGCTCTTCGTGCGTTTGCTTGGAAAAAATGAAATGATTGAGCGAATAAAGATCGTACATATCGAGTGCGCGCAAAATCTCGAGCGCGAACCTGCAACGCATGACCGCCTGGCTGATGAAAAATCCAGAGTTGCCGCCGGTTTCGCCCTGCATTGCGAAAATGTCTTTTAACACGCCGCCAACTGCGTCAGGCTCGAGCCCTTCCAGCAAATTGAGGCCCAAGGCTCCGATGCCGATTCTTTGCAGGTCCCGATGCGTTGCGTCGGCGATCCGCTGCAAGGTCAAGTGCAGATCGTCCTTAATGTCGAACGCGAATATGCCGGTGCCTCGGTCAGAAAAAACTTGGCTGGCCAAAGGCACGATAACGCAACTCGTTTTTCCGGAACCAGTCTCTCCGATCGCCAGCAAACTGACCGCCGCATCATGCAATCCGAGAACCAGCGGCGAGCCGCCGAGCATGGCTGTTGCATGCGCCGCGCCGGCGAGCGCGCCGGTGGCAGTACCAATAAAGTAACGCTCGACGTCGACGACGCTTGCGGCTTCTTCCACTGCCGAATTCGCAAGCGTACCGAATACTGCTGCGAGCGGCGGCGCGCATGCCCCGATGCTGGAGAGGGCAATTCCAACTGCAAGCCGC
>Ga0208357_1003010_pt1 | contig 10678 bp, 7 predicted proteins | sample NGESurdeep092012_6_FD_184487 | JGI IMG/M metagenome (GOLD analysis project Ga0208357, IMG submission 184487) | Arctic peat soil microbial communities from Barrow, Alaska - NGEE Surface sample F52-2 deep-092012 (SPAdes) | ecosystem: Environmental > Terrestrial > Soil > Wetlands > Peat ... | reverse complement strand
TACGCGACCGTCGGGGGCGGCGCCACCGTGCTCGCCCGCCGCGACCTGGCCAGCAACGAGGTGTCGGTCACGGTCAGCAAGCACGGCGCCGGGGGCGGGAAGCCGCACCGGATCGCGTCGCTCGCGCCGGCCCCGAGCCTGCCCCACCCGCAGCCGAAGTTCCTGCAGGCGGGCCCGGCCGGCATCCGCACCGCGGTGCTCTTCCCGTCCTGGCACCAGCCCGGCACCAGGCTCCCGGTTCTGATGGACCCCTACGGCGGCCCGCACCACCAGAAGGTGATGAAGGCCACCGGCGCCTTCCTCGCCTCCCAGTGGCTGGCCGAGCAGGGGTTCGCGGTCGTCGTGGCCGACGGCCGGGGCACCGGCGGCCGCGGTCCGGCCTGGGACCGGGCGGTGGCAGGCGACCTCGCCACCGGCCCGCTCGAGGACCAGATCACCGCCCTGCAGGCGGCGGCGGAGGCGTTCGCCGACCTCGACACCGAGCGGGTCGCCATCCGGGGCTGGTCCTTCGGCGGCTACCTGTCGGCGCTCGCGCTGCTGCGCCGCCCGGACGTGTTCCACGCGGCGGTGGTCGGCGCGCCGGTCACCGACTTCCGGCTCTACGACACGTTTTACACCGAGCGCTACCTCGGTGACCCGACGCGGGATGCCGCGCCTTACGAGCAAACCTCGATCATCAGCGACGCCGAACGGGCCGGGGCGACTGTTCACCGGCCGATGCTGATCATCCACGGGCTGGCCGACGACAACGTGTTCGTCGCCCACTCCCTGCGGCTGTCCTCGGCCCTGCTCGCGGCCGGGTACCCGCACTCGGTGCTGCCGCTGTCCGGCGTCACCCACATGACCCCGCAGGAGGTCGTGGCCGAGAACATGCTCACGCTGCAGGTCGACTTCCTCAAGGAGGCGCTCGGCTTCCCGCCTGCCTCGGCGTAGCGCCCTCCCCGCGTGCCGAGTCCCGCTAAGGTCATCCCCGGACACTTAGCCACGGGGGGTGACCGTTAGGTCGCGGCACGCTGTCGTCACGCATGGGGCGGACGAGGCAAGGAGACGGCGGGCCAAAGCGCGCGCTGCTGTCCTCGGACTGAGGAGGGAGGGAGCGCAGCGACCGACCGACGAGGGAGAGGACAGCAGCCTCAAGCGCGCGGCGGCACGCCGGGGAAGCACAGCCCGCCGGGGAAGCACGATAGCGCTGGCCGTCGGCGTAGCGCTGCTGTTCGTTGGCTACCTGCGGGTGTCATGGACGGTCGCGGCCACCTCGGACGGCGCCGCCCTGGCGCTGCAGGCGCGCGACATGCTGGCCGGGAACTGGCTGCTGCACGGCTGGACGCTCAGCGACGTGTCGTTCTACACGACCGAGCTGCCCGAGTACGTGCTGGTCGAGGCCGTTCGGCCGTTCGGGCTTGGCGTGGTCCACGTCGCCGCGGCGGCCACCTACACGCTGCTCGTGCTGGCTGCCATCGCGCTCGCGCGGGGGCGCGCGAGCGGACCTGAAGGCGTGCTGCGGGGGACGCTGGCGGGGGCGATCATGCTGGCGCCGCAGCTCGGGTACGGGGCGTTCGTGCTGCTGCTGTCGCCGGATCATGTCGGGACGGAGCTGCCGCTGCTGGCCGGCTGGCTGCTGCTCGACCTCGCGCCGCGCCGCTGGTGGGCGCCGGCGGTCCTGTGCCTGCTGCTGGCCGTGGTCCAGTTCGCGGACCGGGTCGCGGTGCTGACCGCGGTGCTGCCGCTGATCGTCGTCTGCGCGGTGACCGCCGCGCGCCGACGTCCGCGACGTTCGGTGGAGGGGGCGGGGTCGCGCGGGGGCGGGCGGGCCGGGCATCGGGCGGGCGGGCTGGCGGGAGGGTGGGCGCGGGGGTGCTGGTTCGAGCTGGCGCTGATCGCGGGCGGGGTGCTCTCGGTCGGGGTCGCCTGGGCGGCGGCGCGACTGCTGGCGGCGGCAGGCGGGTTCGCGGGGCATCCCTTCCCGCTGACGCTGGCGCCGCTGTCGCAACTGTGGACGCATGCCTGGCTGACCGGGTGGGGCGTCCTCGAGCTGTACGGCGGGAACTTCGTCGGCGTGGCCGGCTGGGCCGGGTTCACGTTCGCGGTGCCGCACCTGATCGGGCTGGGACTGGCGGCCGTCGCCGTCGGGGTCGCCCTGGCCCGGTTCGTCCGGCCCGGACGCCCGCACCCCGCGCGAGCCGAAGGCTTCAGGCGCCCGGCGGCGAGCGGGACAGCACCGCTGGTGGACTCGGTGCTCGCGGTCGCGGTTGTGGCGAACTTGGTCAGCTACCTGCTGTCGACCGCGCCGGGGACCGTGCTCGGCACCGGGTACGACGCGCGGGAGATCGCGGCCGTGCTGCCGCTCGGGGCGGTGCTGGCCGGGCGGGTCTTCGGGGCGCCGCTGGCCCGGCGGGGGTTCGGGGACGGTTCGGGTTGGCTGCGGGGGCGGGCCCGGGTGGACGGCGGGGCGGAGTCAAGGGTCCGTTCGAAAATATCGATTTACATCTCTTTTATCTTTTTCCTGGCTATCGCCGGGTATATAGGGTCATTTGGGTACTCGGCCGCGCAGGGGGCGGCGCCGGGGCAGGAGTCGGCGCTTGCGAGCTGGCTGGTCGCGCACGGGCTGCGGTACGGGCTTGGCGGGTCGTCTTCCAATGTGGTCACGGTGGACAGCGGCGGGCGGGTGGACGTCATGCCGGTCGCGGTGCGCGCGGGGCGGGTGCGAGCGCTGCTCTACCAGACGCCTGCGGCCGCCTACGATCCCCGCCTGCACGACGCGAACTTCCTGGTCACCGCGGTGCCGGGCGCCAGGCCGGGGGAAACCACGCCGACCGCGCCCTATTCGATCGTGCGGGCGACGTTCGGGCCGCCCGCGCGGAGCTACCGATTCGACGGCTACACGGTCGGCGTTTGGTATGTGAACCTGCTCACCAGAATGGGCGAATAGCCGGGTAAATGCGGGGAGTGTAGTCAGTCTCACATGCTGGAAGCACCCGCTGATGCGGCATCCTGAGACTAACTGGAATAAGTTCGTGGGCATCGCGTGCGCTCCCGCTCCGTCTCGTCTCGTTTTGGGCGACGGCTGCCCGGCTGCGCGTCGCGGACACGATCACGCACGAGGCAGCGAGGACGCTGGATGACACAAGTTTCTGATGCGCCGGCAGGCAGAACGCGGGCGCAGATCGCTGAGCGGACGCTCCGCAAGGACCCCTGGTACAACCGCGGGCGCGTAGTCGCGACCCTGCTGACCATCTGGGTGGCCTACGCGACCGTCCGCGTGTTCACCGGGCACTGGTACTACGTGCCGCAGTATCACTATCTGACGCCGTTCTACTCGCCCTGCGTGAGCGGCGAGTGTGTGCCCGGGTCGTCGACGCTGGGGCACTGGATCCCGGCGGTCCCGCCGATCATTCCCTACGCCTTCGTCGCGCTCGTGTTCGTGCTCGGCTTCCGGCTGACCTGCTATTACTACCGGGGCGCGTACTACCGGGCGTTCTGGCGGTCGCCCGCCGCGTGCGCCGTCCGCGAGCCGCACGCGAAGTACTCCGGCGAGACCAGGTTCCCGCTGATCGGGCAGAACCTGCACCGCTACTTCTTCTACATGGCGAACCTGATCGCGATCCTGCTCACCTGGGATGTGGTGCAGGCGTTCCGCGGTCCCAACGGCGACTTCGGCATCGGGCTCGGCTCGATCATCATGCTGATCAACGTGGTGGCGGTCTGGTCGTACTCGCTCTCCTGCCACTCCTGCCGGCACATCACCGGCGGGCGGCTGAAGAACTTCTCCAAGCACCCGGTGCGCTACTGGGCCTGGACCCGGGTCTCGAAGCTGAACAAGCATCACATGGCCTTCGCGTGGATCTCGCTGACCACGCTGGCGCTTACCGACCTCTACATCATGCTCGTCGCGAGCGGTGCGTTCAGCGACCCGCGCATCTTCAACTGATCCCGGAACGGGCGAAAAGGCTTATGTCTACCTCCGATTCAGCTTCGACCTCGACCGAGATCGAGCGATACACCTACGACGTCGTAGTGATCGGCGCTGGCGGGTCCGGGCTGCGCGCGGCCATCGAGGCCCGCGCCCGCGGGCTGCGGACGGCGATCATCTCCAAGTCGCTGTTCGGCAAGGCGCACACGGTCATGGCCGAGGGCGGCGCGGCCGCCGCCATGGGCAACGTGAACCCCAAAGACAACTGGATGGTTCACTTCCGCGACACCATGCGCGGCGGGAAGTTCCTCAACAACCCGCGGATGGCCGAGCTGCACGCCAAGGAGGCCCCGGACCGGGTCTGGGAGCTCGAGGCGTACGGCGCGATCTTCGACCGGACCCCCGACGGGAAGATCTCGCAGCGGAACTTCGGCGGCCACGAGTACCCGCGGCTCGCGCACGTCGGCGACCGGACCGGGCTGGAGATGATCCGAACCCTGCAGCAGCGGATCGTGGCGCTCCAGCAGGCCGACTCGTACGAGTTCGGCGATCCCGAGGCTCGCATCCGCGTGTTCGCCGAGACGACGATCACCCGGCTGCTCAAGGACGAGTCTGGGCGGATCGCGGGTGCCTTCGGCTACATCCGCGACACCGGACGGTTCGTCCTGTTCGAGGCGCCGACGGTCATCCTCGCGACCGGCGGCATCGGGCGGACCTTCAAGGTCACCTCGAACTCCTGGGAGTACAGCGGCGACGGGCACGCGCTGGCGCTGCTGGCGGGCGCGTCGCTGATGAACATGGAGTTCGTCCAGTTCCACCCGACCGGCATGGTCTGGCCCCCGTCGGTGGCCGGCCTCCTGGTCACCGAGTCGGTACGCGGCGACGGCGGGGTGCTGCGGAACACCGAGGGCAAGCGGTTCATGTTCGACTACGTGCCCGACGTGTTCCGCGCGCAGTACGCGGAGACCGAGGAAGAGGCCGACCGGTGGTACACCGACCAGGCCAACAACCGGCGCCCGCCCGAGCTGCTGCCCCGCGACGAGGTGGCGCGGTCGATCAACTCGGAGATCAAGGCGGGGCGCGGCACCGAGCACGGCGGCGTGTTCCTCGACGTAGCCTCCCGGCTGCCCGCCGACGTTATCTTGAAGAAGCTGCCGTCCATGCACCACCAGTTCCTTGAGCTGGCCGGCGTCGACATCACCAAGGAAGCGATGGAGATCGGGCCGACCTGTCACTACGTGATGGGCGGGGTCGAGGTCGACCCGGACACGGCCGCGTCCTCGGTGCCCGGCCTGTTCGCGGCGGGCGAGGTGTCCGGCGGCATGCACGGGTCCAACCGGCTCGGCGGCAACTCGCTGTCCGACTTGGTGGTGTTCGGCAAGCGGGCCGGCGACGGGGCGGCTGACTACCTCGAGTCGCTCGGCTCCACGAAGCCGGTCGTTTCCCAGGCTGACCTGGACGCGGCGGTGGCGGAGGCGCTCGCGCCGTTCGAGCGGACTGAGGGCGAATCGCCGTACGCGGTGCACCACGAGCTGCAGCAGACAATGCACGACCTGGTCGGGCTCATCCGACGCGAGTCTGAGGTCAGGGACGCGCTCGCCGCTCTGGAGAAGTTCAAGGAGCGCGCGGCGAACGTCGCCGTTCCCGGGGAGCGGGCCTACAACCCAGGCTGGCACTACGCCCAGGACCTGCGGAACATGCTGCTGGTGGCCGAGTGCGTGGCGACCGCAGCGCTTGAGCGGCAGGAGTCCCGCGGCGGGCACACCCGCGAGGACTACCCGGTCATGTCGCCCGAGTGGCGCAAGGTCAACCTGATCCTCACGCTCGACGGCGACAAGATCGACATGGTGCACCAGCCGATCCCGGTGATCCGGCCGGACCTGCTCGACCTGTTCGACATCTCGGAGCTCAAGAAGTACATGACCGAGGAAGAGCTGGCCGGTCATCGCGAGGCGGCCGCGCTGGAAGAGGGGCACTGATGGGTTACCTGGCGAAGCTCCGGGTATGGCGCGGCGACGCGGGCTCTGGTGATCTGAAGGACTACCAGGTCGAGGTCAACGAGGGCGAGGTCGTCCTCGACGTGCTGCACCGGCTGCAGGCCACGCAGGCGTCCGACCTGGCCATCCGGTGGAACTGCAAGGCCGGCAAGTGCGGCTCCTGCTCGATGGAGATCAACGGCATGCCGCGCCTGGGCTGCATGACGCGGATGTCGACCTTCACCGAGGAGGAGACGCTGACGATCACGCCGATGCGGACCTTCCCGGTGATCAGGGACCTGGTCACGGACGTGTCGTTCAACTACGCCAAGGCGCGCGAGATCCCGTCGTTCACGCCGGACCCGTCGGTCAAGCCGGGCGAGTTCCGGATGCAGCAGGAGGACGTGGACCGGTCGCAGGAGTTCCGCAAGTGCATTGAGTGCTTCCTGTGCCAGGACACCTGCCACGTGATCCGTGACCACACGGAGAACGAGCACGCGTTCTCCGGCCCCCGGTTCCTGATGCGCATCGCGGAGCTCGAGATGCACCCGGCCGACGAGGCCGACCGGCGCAACATCGCGCAGGACGACTTCGGCCTCGGGTACTGCAACATCACCAAGTGCTGCACCGAGGTCTGCCCCGAGCACATCAAGATCACCGACAACGCGATCATCCCGATGAAGGAGCGCGTGGCCGGCCGGCGGTTCGACCCGCTGGTCTGGCTGGGCTCGAAGATCTCGCGTCGGCCCGAGCCGGCCGGGACCCCGGCGGTGCCCGGCAAGCGGTAACTCGTTCCGCGCCTGCGTTTACCGCACATGCGCCCGTGACCGGAGAAGTTCGGTCACGGGCGCATTTTGCTTGCGAGCTGTCCCGAATGGCGGGGGAGAATTTGTTGATGATCTTGCTACCGGTGGTAGCATCGGAGTTATGAGCGAGATCCCGCTTGAGGGACCGGAGATTTCCCTCGATCAGGTAGAGGCGTTGGGTGCGCTGGAGAAGGCGTTCGAAGAGGCGCTGTCCCAGGTCCCCCCTTCGTTCGTGCTGGCCCAGGTCATGGCCATGTTCCCCAAGGTCATGACCCCGAAGGTCATCGTCGAACTCGACGCCGACGCGCTGGGCCGCTTCCACGGACGGGTGCAGAAGGTGAGTGTTTCGATGCCAGAAGACTTGGCCGCGGCCATCCGGGAGCGCATCGGTCCCGGAGGCTTCAGCCGTTATGTGACCGAGGCCGTGGAGCGCCGGTTCCGGCACGACCGGCTCGGTGATCTTCTCGATGAACTCGACACCGAGTTCGGCCCGGTATCCCCTGAAATACTGCATTGGGCGGAGCGGCAATGGCCAGACCACGACGAATAGCGGACGGCGCCCTGGTTCTCGATGCACAGGGCCTCGTCAGACTCGCGGCCGGCGACCCGGCCGTCCGCGCGCTGGTGCAGACGGCCCACCAGCGGTACGACAACGTGGTCACCGCCGCGTCCACGCTGGCCGAAGTGCTGCGAGGCGGCGGCGCAGACGCGCGGATTCACCGTATCCTGCAGCGCGTCACGGTCGCGAGCATCGATAAGGAGGCGGGGCGCAAAGCCGGAGAACTGCTCGGTGCCACCGGCCTCTCTGGCCATCGCTGCGCCATGGACGCGATGCTCGCGGTGGTGGCCCTCGCGCAACCGCGGCCAGCTCTCCTGCTCACTAGCGACCCGGACGACCTGGCCCGCCTCACCGAGGAACCGGGTCGGAGCAAGCGCGAACGCATCGCGGTCATCAAGGTCTAGCCGACTGGCCGCCCGGGCCGCCGACGTCCGCCTGGCTGCGGCCGGCCCGGTCACCGAGGGGCAGGTCGCCTGGGTTATTCGAAGCGCCAGGTGTCAGTTGTGGCGTTGGCGCAGGGCTCGATGACCAGTTGGGTTCCGGTGGCGGGATCAGCGGCGCAGAGGCCGGACGCCGTGTTGACCAGTTCGGTGGCGATCAGGCCGTCCGGGGCGAGCTTCCACTCGTTGGCCGCCGCCGCCGAGCAGGAGGCAGCCGCCAGCAGCGAGAGCTTCGAGCCGGCCGCGGTTCCGCCCTCGGTGAGACACCAGCCGTTGACGGTGACCTTGCCGTTGGCCTGCGGCTGCCAGTGCTGCCAGCCCGAGGTCGAGCAGGTGGCCAGCACCGCCTCGGTGCCGGAGGTGGCGACGCACTTGCCGGGCTCGCCCGACGTGATCGAGGCGACCGGACGGAGCCAGTGCGTGCTCGGCGGAGTGGTGCTGGTCGAGTTTTCGCAGGTCCCGATTACCGGCTGGGTGCCGTTGGCGGCGCTGGTGACCGCGACGTCGAGGCACTTGCCCGACTGCTGGTTGAGGAGCTGGCCGTCGGTGGAGGCCTGCCACACCTGGGAGCCGTCGTCGGAGTTGCACGGCTCAAGCTCGGTCTTAGCGCCGTTGGCGGTGCTGTTGCCGACCACCTGCAGGCACTTGCCGCCGTTCCTGAGGGTGCCGTCCTGGACCAGGGTCCAGCGCATGTACGAATTGCCGGTGCAGGTCGACAGGTTGACGATGGTGCCGTTGGCGGTGTTGCCGGCCGGGTCCTCGAGGCACTTGCCGCTGCCGCCGACCTGCCTGACCTGCCCCCCGCTGCCGGCGTCAGCGGCCGCCTTGACGGTCCAGGTGAACGACGCGGACCCGGATCCGCCGACGGCGTCGGAGGCGGTGACGGTGACCTTATAGGTGCCGTACCGCGTAGGCCAGCCGGTGATCACGCCGGCCGTGCTCATCGACACGCCGCTGGGCAGGCCGCTCGCCTTGAGGGTGGGGGCGTAGCCGGCGTTCTGGTCCAGGCCGGTGGTGGTCTCCCTGAACGAGACCGGGGTGCCCGCCGTGGACGAACGGGCCGTGTTGGCGATCGCGATGGCGCCGTGCACCCGGACGGTGAGCGACAGCGAGGAGGGGATCACGGTCGCGGGGGCGGCGGCCGTGCTGGTCGGGATGGCCGCCACCGAGTACGTCCCCACCGAGGCGGACGACCAGCTGAGCTTGCCGGCCGCGCTGAGCGCGAAGTGCGACGGCAGCGACCCGGCCGGGGCGTAGGAGACGGGCTGGCCGGCCAGCGAGTTCAGCGTCTCGAGCTGGATCGACCCGGTGGTGCTGACGGTGGCGGTCGACGGGGCGCCGAGCATGTTGTCGAGGTCGGCCGCGCCGCTGATCCCGTTGACGGAGCCGCCGTCCGACGACTGCCAGAACGTGTAGCCGGCCCAGCCGGGCGGGATGGCGGGGCTGGTGACGCCGTAGTCGGCGATCCAGAGCGGGTCGCCCGCGAAGGCGGTGGTGTTGCCGGTGCAGGCCTGCCACCAGTTCGGGTTCGAGTAGACCACCGGGCTCAGGCCCGTCTTGGACTTCGCGGCCGCGATGAACTGGCCGATCCAGGTCACCATCTGCGCCTGGGTGAGGCCGTAGCAGGCCTCGGGGGTGACCAGCGGCTGGCTCTCCAGGTCGAGCACGATCGGCAGGTACTGGCCGCCGGCCTTGTACGCCTCGCCGGGAACCGAGGAGATGGCCGGCCACGCCTTCTCGGTGAACTGATCCGCGCCGGTCGCGACCTTGAGCGGGTCGGCGACGACGTAGGGCATGACGTAGAGCCCCTGGCCCAGCGCCCCGGTGACCTGCGCGTTGTAGCTCGGATTGGAAACGGACGCGCCGTCGTAGGCGAGAATGCCCACGAAGGACATCCCGGCGCCCTTCACATCCGGCCAGCTCGACACCGTCGTCAGGTTGGAGACATCGGTGCCCTCGACGGCCGGCTGCGTTGTTGCCGCCAGGGCCGCCGGCCCCCTGACCGCTGCCTGGGTTGCCGCCGCGAGCGCGAGCCCGGCGACGAGGATGATCATGGTTCCCGCGATACCGCGGCGACGCCTGAGCCGAGTCACCGGCGGAGCCTATCAACGGGCCTAGTGCGGATGCGTATGGAACTGATGATTTGTGACCGTTTAATGCTTGGCCTTATGGATGGGCTTGGATCGCTTCTTCTGCTTCGGCTTCGGCTTCGGCTTGCGCTTTGATATGTGCTTCTTGGGTTTCCTGTGTTCTTTGAGCTTCTTGTGCTTCGGCTTGTGCTTGGAGCGGCGCTTGTGGCGGTGCCTGGGCTTCGGGTTCGACGCCGGGTGGAGCGACGGGAGGGCGCCCTCCGACTGGAAATAGTCGAGGTCGGTCCAGCCGATGCCGGGCAGGTAGCCGTTCTCGCTGTACTGCCAGAACGACCACCGGGTCCACGGCGAGGGGGAAGCCGGCCGCCCGCCGTCGTAGTCAGCCAGCCAGAGCGGGTCGTGCCCGAACCGGCCGGTCGACCCGGTGCACTCCTGCCACCAGGCGGCGGTCGTGTAGAGGATCGGCCACTGACCGGTCAGCGTCCTGACCCGGCTGGTGAAGCCGGCGATCCAGGCGATCATCCGGCCCCGGCCGAACCAGTAGCAGTCGCTGGTCGAGTACGGGTCGTTCTCCAGATCGACGACCAGGGGCAGCGCGCTGCGGCCCCGTCGGTAGTGCGCGGCCCGGACGGCGAAGCTCGCGGCGGCCGGGCCGCCCGCCCGGTAGGGGTTGGCGAACGCGTACGCGAGCACCGCCAGCCCCGCGCGCGACGCCGCCCGTGTGTCCGGCAGGTAGTACGGGTTGGTGTAGTAGGTGTCTTCCGAGGCCTTGACCGCGACGAACTTGATGCCGTGGCCGACCAGCCCGCGCCAGTTGATCGGGCCGTTGGCGTGCTGGTAGGCCGAGATGTCAATCCCGCGCTCGGGATCGCCGCCGGATCTTGCGACCGCCGCGGC
>Ga0208357_1003009_pt1 | contig 10680 bp, 9 predicted proteins | sample NGESurdeep092012_6_FD_184487 | JGI IMG/M metagenome (GOLD analysis project Ga0208357, IMG submission 184487) | Arctic peat soil microbial communities from Barrow, Alaska - NGEE Surface sample F52-2 deep-092012 (SPAdes) | ecosystem: Environmental > Terrestrial > Soil > Wetlands > Peat ... | reverse complement strand
TCGTCGCGATCGACCGCGGTCAGCACCAGATACTTCCAGCCGAGATCGCGGACCGCTTCGGCCACGCGCTGCGGCTCGTCCCAATCGACGATCCCGCGCGGGTTCCCCGTCTTCACGTTGCAAAACCGGCAACCGCGCGTGCAGATGTCGCCCAAGATCATGATGGTCGCCGTTCCGGCGCCCCAGCATTCCGCAATATTCGGGCAGGCCGCTTCCTTACAAACCGTATTGAGCTTGAGCGAGTTGACCTCGGCCCGAACGCGATCGTACTCCTCTCCGTTGGGCAGGGAGACGCGCAGCCAATCCGGCTTACGAACCCGCGGCGTCTGGGCACCTGCAATCAAATCGATTTCGATAGCCATTACGCGCGCACCAACTCGTGGTATGGAACGAACGTCGCATCGAAAGCTTGCGCGAGCGATGCGAGGACGACGTCCTTGGCTTGGCTCACCGTAGCGGTTCGGCCCGTCTCGTTGGCGATCGACGTAATACCGCGATCGGTCAGGCCGCACGGGTTGATGAGCCGGTCGTAGTCTAACGCGGTGCATACGTTGAGCGCGATCCCGTGCAGCGAGGTCATCTTTCGAATCGCCAGGCCGATCGCGCAAATCTGATTTCGCCCGACCCACACGCCGGCGTGCTCGTTCCAGCGCTCGCCCGCGATTCCGAACGAGGCAATCGCGTGGATGACCGCGCCCTCGAGCGCGCGCACCAGCGGCACGACCTCTCGAAAACGATCGAGTTTGCGAATCGGGTAGACGACCAGCTGCCCCGGCCCATGGTAGGTTACGTCGCCACCGCGCTCGATCTGCACCAGATCGATGCCGCGCTGCGACAGTGCCTCGCGCGAAAGCAACAGGTTGCCATCGCCCTTGGCGTTACGCCCCAGCGTCACCACCGGCAGATGCTCGACGACGATCCACGTGTCGGGCGCGTCCCCCGCCGCAACCGCCGCGTGAACCCGATGCTGCAGGTCCCAAACGTCACGATACGTCGCGACGCCAAGATCCATCAAGCGAGCCGTCTTAGCCGTCATGGCGGGGACCGGCGGCTCGACTCCGCTCGCTGCGCTCGGCTACGCTCGCCGTGACACTTCATTTCGCGACGGCGGCTTTGGGCTTGGGATTGACGATGTGGATGGCTTTGCCGTGGGCGGCTTCGGCGGCGTCCATGATGCCTTCGGTCAGGGTCGGATGCGGATGGATCGAGAGCCCGATGTCTTCGAGCGTCGCGCCCATCTCCAACGCCATCACACCTTCGCCGATCAGCGACTCGGCCTGCGGCGCGACGATATGCATGCCGAGCAGCAGATCGGTCTTGGCGTCGCCTACGAGTTTGATAACGCCGTCGCTCTCGTTCATCGTACGCGCGCGGCCGCTGGCCGCGAGCGGGAACTTGCCGATGCGAACCTCGTAGCCCTTGGCCTTGGCTTCTTCCTCGGAGAGCCCGATGGTGGCCACCTCGGGATCGGTGTAGACGCAGTTCGGGATTGCGATCGGATCGAATGCCGCCGATTTATCGCCGGAGATCGCTTCGGCCGCCACGACGCCTTGTTTCATCGCGCGATGCGCGAGCAGCGGCTGGCCGGTAACGTCGCCGATAGCAAAGATGCTAGGGACTTTGGTGCGGCACTGCTGGTCGATGGCGATAAAGCCTTTGTCGTCGACGCTCAGGCCGGCGGCTTGCAAGTTCAGATTGTCGGTCACCGGGCGGCGGCCCACCGCAACGAGCACCATATCGAACTCGCGCGTTTCGTCTTTGCCGTTGGTTCCTTCGCCGTTGAACGTGGCTTTGACGGCGCTGCCGCTCTTTTCGACCTTGCCGACTTTGGTGTCGAGCATGATCTCGACGCCTTGCTTCTTGAGGATGCGTCCCAACGTCTTGGATATCTCGGCATCGGTGCCCGTGAGCAACTGCGGCAGCGCCTCGATCACCAGAACCTTGGCCCCGACGCGCGTGTAAACCGTAGCGAACTCCAGGCCGATAACGCCCCCGCCGATCACCAGCAGGTTCTTGGGAATACGTTTCATCTGGACGGCATCGTCGGAGTTGATGATGCTGTCGCCGTCGCGCGGCCACGCCTTGACATCGATGGGAGCCGAACCGGTAGCGACGATCACGACCTTGGCGTCGATCGTATCGGTGCCGCCGTCTTTTTTCTTGACGACGATTTGGGTCGGGCTCTTGAACGAAGCCTCACCGTAGACGAACTCGACGGCATTGGCTTTAAATAGCGTCTTGACGCCGCCGACGTTTGAGTTGACGACGTCGGTCTTGAACTTCGCAACGCCCTCGCGGTCGACTTGGGCTTTTGGGACCTTGAGGCCGATATCGGCGGCGCGATCGATGTGACGAATCACCTCGCCGACGTGGAGCAGGGCTTTGGTCGGAATGCAGCCCCAGTTCAGACAGACGCCGCCGACCTCGTCGCGATCGACGCAGATAACTTTCTTGCCCAGTTGTCCCAACCGAATGGCGGCGTGGTATCCGCCCGGTCCGGCTCCGATGACAACCGCGTCAACCTGATGTTCAGCCAAGATTCTGCTCCTCTTTGCGATGGGGGCCTTGGGGTGGCCGCCGCTATCATATCAAGAGCCGCCTAGGGTCGGCACCGACGCTTCGTGCAGCGCTGCCTTTGCGGCCGATCGAAGCTCCGCAGGGGCGATGCGATCGCCGGCCCGTACGGCCTCATCCCACCGCTCGGGCGAAAGGAGCTCGCGCGCCCGAGCCGCGGTCTGCCGCGCCTCCTCGACCGCCGGGCCCGGGCGAACGATTCGAAAGCGCTCGCGGTAGCGTTCCACCCCGCGGAGCAGACGGGCGGCAGCCGGCGCTTCGCCCGCATCCAAAGCGTAGCGAGCGATCGCCTCAGAGACCCCAGCCAAGTACTCGGGCTGCGGGGTGACCTCGAGCCGATCGAGGGCGTTTTCGAGCGCGTTTCGGGCGCCTTCCCGGTCGCCTTGCGAAAGCCGTCCGCGGGCTAGGGTCTGGAAGAACCAGGCTTGGAAGGCCGCATTTTCCAGACGCAGGGCGACCTCCATCCCTTGCCGCGCGACGGCCGCTGCTTGCGGATAATCTCCCAAGGCGGTCAGCGCTTCGGCGCGATTGCCCAGCAGTGTGGCGTAGAGTCCCGGCGGATTTCCATCGGGCATGGCTTCTTGGGCTTGGGCGTAATAATCCAGCGCGCTCGCAGGGTCGTTCTGGAGCTCCAGTGCGATGCTTCCCAAGTTGCACAGCGCCGCACCGACGCCGGGTTGATGTCCGAGCGTTCGATGCAGGCGCAGCGCGGTGTCGCCGTAGCTGATCGCCGTCTCCAGATCTCCCAGGTAGAGCGATGCTACGCAGATGATGTTGTACGCGCGTCCGAGCGACAATCGATCGTTGGCTTGGGTAAAGGCCCCGACCAGAAACGGCACGTGTTCGAGCAAGGTCGCGTAGTCCGACGCGAGCACGCAGACGCGGATGCGTCCGTACCACAGCCTAGCCAGCGCGTAGGAATCCAGCGTTCCGGCCTCTTCGGCTGCGTCGGTTAGCCGCTTGGTCCACACCATGCCCTCGGTGAGGTGACCGCCGTCTGCCCATCGCACGACCAGCGCGCCCGCGATGTCCGCGCCGATCGGAAGGCGGTCCTCGTTCTTTAGCGACCATTCCAGAACGGCGCGGTAATCGGCGTACCGCTGTGCGATGAGCCGCTGCACGTTCGGGCCGTCGCCGCTGGCGGCCAAGTCGCGTGAGGCAATGGCGCGCTCGCGCATGCGTAGGGCGAAGCGCTTGGCCGCGACGCGGCGATCTTGCATTCGTGAAATCAGTTGACGCGCGACCGCTCGCGTCGGAGCGAGCATCGCAAACGTGTCGTCTCCCGTGCGGACCAGCAGAGAATGGTCCGCCAGTTCGTCTAGGATCGCGTCGACGTGCGCTTGCGTTTGGTTGGGAGCGCAGACCTCGCGCGCGTCCTCGCGATCGAAGCGTCCGTTAAACATCGTTAGGAATCCTAACGCATTGCGGGTATTGTCGCTTAAGAACGACGTGCTCCAATCGATCGTGCGCTGCAGGGTCCAATGTCTGGAGTTGCTTGAGGTCGTGGCGGTCAGTTGCGACGGCACGATGTGCCGCGTCATCTCTACGAGTTGTGAAAGCGAGCTGGCGGGATAGCGCGCCGCTGCGAGGTCGATGGCGAACGGCAGGCCGTCGAGCGAGTCGACGATCTTGTCGACCGCGACGAGTTCTCGCGCGTTCGGCTGGAAATCCGGCACGCGCGTCCGCGCGCAGAGCCTGAAGAACTCGCGCGCGTCGTCACCGGACATCGGGCCGACCTCGATGACCGTTTCGTCGGCGGCATCCAAGCGCCGTCGGCTGGTTACCAGCACGACCGCGCCGCCAACGGCGCAGAGGGCCTGAGCGGCGACTTTCGCTTCTTGTAAAACGTGTTCGGCGTTATCTAAGAGGACCAGACGCGGGCGGGAGCGCAGTCGGGCGACGGCGCCGTCCAAGGCGCTTTCGCCGGCCGATTCGCGCGCGTTCAGGGCGGCGGCCAACGCGTCGTCGAGCGCGCCGCTTGCGACCTCAAGCAAGGGTACGAAGACGAAATCGTCGTCGGCGAACTGACGGGCGATCTCCAGGGCCAGCCGGGACTTGCCGCACCCGCCCGTCCCGAGCAAGGTCAGGATTCCGCCGGCCGGCAAGAGTGCCAGGGCCAGTTCGACCTGGTCGGTTCGTCCGACGAACGGGACGCGAACGTCGATTCCGTGCTCTTCCATGCGTAGAAGGGCTCTGCGCTTCCGAGGCGCTTTGACCCTCCGCCGGCGAATGGACCGGCCCATGGCCAAAATTGGATGGGCGGCGGTTCTGCCGCCGCTCGACCGCAGCTCGATCGTTCCGCTCTATCGCCAGATCTACGAGCATCTTCGCGACGCGATTTTGGCGGGAATTCTCCCCGAATCGACCCGTCTTCCGCCCGAACGAAGCTTGGCGGCGCGGTTGGCGGTCAATCGCAGCACGGTCGTACGTGCGTATCGCGAACTGGTGGCCGCCGGACTGATCGAGCAGAAGGTGGGGTCCGGTTCTCGGGTCGCCCCGCAGCTACGGCCGGGACAACCCGAACGTTCGCCCTCGATCCCCTGGTGGGTGACGTTGCCGCCGTGGCGCGTCGGCGAGTTCCCGATGATCCTCGGGGAACTCGCGGCCAAGCAGCAGCCGGGCCGAATTTCGTTCGTGCAGGGCGTCGCGCCGGACGAACCCTCGCCGCTGGGCGAACTCGCTAGCTCGTTCGCTCGTGCCGCGCGCGATCCGCACGTCATCCTCTCGTACGGCAACTCCGAAGGGTACGAGCCGCTGCGCGCGCGGATTGCAGAGCGCATGCAGGCGCGCGGCGCCCGCACGATCGCGCCCGGAAACGTCATCGCGCTGACGGGTTCGACCCAAGGCATCATGCTGGTCGCGCAAAGTTTGGCCGAACCCGGCGATGAGATCGTCGTCGAGCAGCCGTCCTATCCTGGGGCGCTGCAGATCTTTCAAATCTGCGGTCTGCGCGCGATCGCGGTTCCGGTCGATGACGACGGGATGCGCGTGGATCACGTCGAGGCGATCCTGCGCACGCGCCGGCCGCGCTTCATCTACACGATGCCGTCGCTGCACAACCCGACCAACGCGACCATGAACGTCGATCGTCGCGAACGGTTGATCACGATCGCGCGGCGAGCCGGCGTTCCGATCGTCGAGGACGACCCGTATGGCCCGCTGGCTTCCCCCGACGTCGTGCCGCTGGTCGCGCTCGCGCCCGATCACGTCGTCTACATCTCCACGTTCTCTAAGACGGTCGCGCCGTCGCTGCGCGTGGGGTGGCTGGCGGCCCCGCGGACGATTCTCGAACGGTTGCTGCTGCGTAAACAAGCCTTCGACATGGCGACCAGCCTCTACGTGCAAGCCGCGGTGGCCGATTACTTGGAGCGCGGGTACGACGCGCACGTTGTCCAACTGCGCGAAGAACTGCTTCTTCGGCGCAAGCTCGCCGACGCCGCGATCGCCGCACGCTGGCCCTCGACGATCCGCATCTCCAAACCATCGGGTGGATTCTATCTGTGGGCGACGACGCCGCGGGAAATCCGGGCGCGCCCGCTGCTCGACGCCTCCGAGCGACTGGGCGCGTCATTTCTTTTCGGCGAGGCGTTCTTTGCCGGCCCGGGCGGCGATCACAACTTCCGTCTGGCATTGACCGCGGTCACGCGCGACGAGATCGGCGAGGGCATCGCGCGAATCGGCGACGCGATCGCGACGTTGAGAGCGTGAACGTTCCGGCGCTGCGCGACGCGCTGCTGGGCTGGTATCGAACCTACGGGCGCGGCGATCTGCCGTGGCGCTTGAGGCGCGATCCCTACTACACGGTCGTCAGCGAGTTCATGCTTCAGCAGACGCAAGTCGATCGCGTCGTGCCCAAGTTCGCGGCGTTCGTCGCGCGCTTTGCGACTTTCGGGGCGCTGGCCGCGGCGTCGACGGCGGACGTGATTCGCCAGTGGAAGGGGCTGGGCTACAACTCCCGCGCGGTGCGGCTCAAGCGCTTGGCCGAAAGCGTCGTCGCCGATCACGGCGGATTCTTGCCCGACGATGCGGCGGCGCTGGCGAGATTGCCGGGCGTGGGGCCATACACGCTGGCCGCGATCGCGGCGTTCGCGTTCGATCGGGATGCGGCGGCATGCGATACCAACGTCCGGCGCGTCGTTCATCGCGTGGCGTTGGGCATCGAGTTCCCGGCCAAGGCTTCCAACGCGCAGATCGACGCCAGGGCCCTCGAACTCGTGCCGCCGGGCCGTTCGCACGACTGGAACTCCGCGATGATGGACTTGGGTGCGACGATCTGCACGGCGCGCGCGCCGCGATGCCTGCTCTGTCCGCTGCAGGCTCTGTGCGTGGCCGCACCGATCGACGCGGTCGCGCTGGAAAAACTGCGCGGCGCGGTCGCCGCAGCGGACAAGTCCGCTCCGCCCCCTCGATTTGAAGAAACGGCACGCTACGCTCGCGGGCGAATCGTCGACCGCCTGCGCGAATTGCCGGCGCATGCGAGCATCTCGTTCTTGGATCTGCATGGGGATTTGAACGGCCGCCTTCCCGGACGCTCGCCCCAGGAGATCGACGCATTGATCGCCGCGCTGGAACGCGACGGTATCGTCGAGACGCAGGACGGCAGCGTCCGACTGCATCACTAGAAACGCTATGGCGATTCCGTTTCCCAAGAAGAAGGTCTCCAAAGCCGTGGCGCTCGAGGAACTGGCGATCCTCGAACGCAGCTACCCCAACGCCGTCACGGCGCTGACGTACCGCAACGCATTCGAACTCCTCGTCGCGGTCATTCTGTCCGCGCAATGCACCGACGCGCGCGTCAACCTGACGACGCCCAAACTCTTCGCGCGCTATCCGACGCCGCAGGCGTTAGCCAAGGCCGATCCAGCCGAGGTCGAAACGATCGTCAGATCTTGCGGTTTTTTCCGAATGAAAACCAAGAACGTGATCGCTGCGGCGCGCGGGCTGGTCGAGAACCATCGCGGCGAGGTGCCGTCGCAGCGGGAGGCGCTCGAGGCGCTTCCCGGGGTCGGACGCAAGACGGCCAACGTCGTGATGTCCGTCGCATTTGAAGAGGCGGCGTTCGCGGTCGACACGCACGTCTTTCGCGTCGCGCACCGTTTGGGACTTACGCTCGGCAAGACGCCGCGTCAGGTGGAAGAAGACGTAACCGCGCTGATTCCTCGGGAGAAGTGGCGGCACGCACACCACTGGCTGATCCTGCACGGCCGCGCGGTCTGCAAGGCGCCGACGCCGCTGTGCGGCGCGTGCCCCGTCAACGCGCTGTGCCCGACCGCCAAGCTCGTTCTCGTCAGAAAGAAATCGGCCCCGACTGGTCGAGGTGCGAAGGGCGCGGCAGCTCGGCGTCCTGCGCGATGAGTTTAACCAGCGCCGATGCGGTCAACGCGTCGCCATAGCCCTCGACGTTTGAAACGACCGAGACGTTGATCAGCGCGGGCACCGGTGCGCCGGGAACGAACTGGTAATCGCCGTCGAGATCGAGCCCAGAGATGCGTACCAGTTGGTTCACGTCGTCGAGATCGAGTCCCAAACGTTTCTCGCCCATGCGCAATCGTAAGCGCAGCGGACGCTCCAGCAAGATGTACCGCGCGCCGGCGCTGCGCCCGATGATGGCGTTAAGGCGCGTACACGCCTGGGCTAGATTGCGGCCAAAACCTCGCAGCGCCGCCTCGGCGTCATCGAAGGTCCCCGTTCCCTCCCCGCCGCCGTCGATGGCGCGACCGAGTTCGCGTCGAGCCCGAATGCGTTCGGCGGCCGCGACGATGGGGTTTTGGGCGGTGAACTCGGGTTTCATCGGATCGGGCATCGAGGTAGTATTCGCGGCGATCCTCGCGGAAGTCCCGGTTTTATGAAGATTCTGGCCGCCATCGCCGTTTGTGCCATCGGCTTAAGTGCATCTATGGCGCCATGCTCTGCGGCGATTCCGCAGTTGACGTTCGACACGGTCTTTGCCGCAAAGCCGCTGTGGGGAACGCTGCCCGCGCAAGTTCTGTGGTCGCCGGACGGCCGCCGCTTCACCTACGTCGAGTCGACGTCAGATATGCGGCGGCCCCAACCGATCTACGCGTACGACGTTGCTTCGCACGCGTCGCGCCTGTTGTATCGGCCGGGCCGTCCGCCTTCACGCACAGGTGCGGTGTGACCGATACCCGTTTCCCCGTGGCTCCGGTGGTCGTCGATACGCCCGGCTGGCGCAACGTCAAGCCCCGGATTCCCGATACGCCGCAGCGTCGCCAGCTGCAGTCGCAACGGCGGGTTCGCGAGATCGTCTTCGGCGCGCAAGACGGCATCCTGACGACGATGGGGATCGTGACCGGCTTGGGCGCGGCCACCGGCAATCACGCGACCGTCGTCATTTCGGGCGCGTTGGCGTTGCTCGCCGGCGCGCTTTCGATGGGCGTGGGCGAGTTTCAAGGCAGCAAATCCGAACGCGACGTCGTGCAGGCTTCGATCGAGATGGAACGTCGCGAGATGGAAGAGAATCCGCAAGACGAGTTCGCCGAACAGGTCGCGTACTATAAAACCAAGGGCTTTTCCGCCGACGAAGCGCACACGATCGTCTCGCGTCTGACCAAGAACCCGGAGATCTATCTCTACGAGATGATGCGCGACGAGTTTGGTATCGATCCGCGCATTGCCGAGGATTCCAGCGTTCGCCCGGCGATCGCGATGGCGCTGGCATATTCGGTGGGCTCCGTGCTGCCGATCGTCCCGTACGCGTTGCCGATTTCGTCGCTGGCGGCCCTAGGTGTCAGCGTCGCGCTGGCGTTGGCGGGTCTGTTTGCCATCGGCTGCTACGCGGGCTGGCTTTCGGGACGCCGACCGATTCTGCGCGGCTTGGAGATCGTCGGCTACGGCACGATCGTGTTTGCGATCTCGCTGGCCGCAGGCCACTTCATACCGCCGCTCTTCGGCCACGCTCCGATGTCGATCGGCGGCTAAGGCCGCGAAGAAAAAAAAACGGCTCGGTGGTAACCACCGGGCCGTTCCCTTTTTTTGCCTTGGAGTTACTGGGTCTTCTTGGGCGCCGGCTTGGCGGCCGGCTTCGTCGCTGCCTTAGCCGTCTTAGCAGCCTTGGTCGCTGCCTTAGCGGTTTTGGTCGCTGCATTAGCGGTTTTGGTCGCTGCATTGGCGGTTTTGGTCGCTGCCTTGGCGGTTTTGGTCGCTGCCTTGGCGGTTGTGGCGGCCTTGGCGGCCGTCTTCGTTGCGGCCTTGGCGGCCTTGGCGGTCGTGGCGGCCTTGGCGGCCTTGGCGGACTTGGCGGCCTTGGCGGACTTGGCGGCCGTGGCGGCCTTGGCTTGCTTCGCGGCCTGGGTGGCCGGTTTGGCCGATTTCACGGTGGCTTTCGCGTTGCTGGCTTGAGCGGCCGACGCCATGGCCGTGCCGGTCAAGAGGAATGCTGCCGCAGCGAGCGTTGCGATCGTTCTCTTCACGAGGTACTCCTTAAGAATAATAAATACGAATGAATACCGCACTCCGAAAACGGGGTGCGCCCCCAACCTTTCTTTCCGCGGGCGCCAGGAGCCTGTCGGACTTGGGCCGCTAGGTTCCTAAGCTGGTTTGGGTTTGCTCTTGCCGACGATGGCTCGGGAGATGACCAGCCGCTGGATCTGCTGGGTGCCCTCGTAGATTTGGGTGATCTTGGCGTCGCGCATCATGCGCTCGACCGGATATTCCGTCGAGTAGCCGAAGCCGCCCAGCACTTGAACCGCGTCGGTCGTGACGGCCATCGCGACGTCGCCGCACTTGAGCTTGGCCATCGCGGCCCACAAGGTGACGTCGGGCGCGTTTTCATCGCATTTGCGCGCGGCCTCGTAGAGCATCAAACGCGCGGCCTCGACCTCGGTTTTCATATCGGCGAGCATGAAGCCGACGCCTTGATGCTGCCCGATCGGTTTGCCGAACGAAACTCGATCGCGCGCGTACTGCGAGGCGAAGTCTAACGCGCCCTGCGCGATACCTAGCGCTTGTGCGGCGATACCGGGTCGCGACTTGTCGAGCACCTTCATCGCGATCTTGAATCCCTCGCCCTCGGCGCCCAAGCGATTGGCCGCCGGCACGATGCAGTCGTCGAAGATCAGCTCGACGGTCGGCGAGCCGCGAATGCCC
>Ga0208357_1003007_pt1 | contig 10680 bp, 9 predicted proteins | sample NGESurdeep092012_6_FD_184487 | JGI IMG/M metagenome (GOLD analysis project Ga0208357, IMG submission 184487) | Arctic peat soil microbial communities from Barrow, Alaska - NGEE Surface sample F52-2 deep-092012 (SPAdes) | ecosystem: Environmental > Terrestrial > Soil > Wetlands > Peat ... | reverse complement strand
ACGAACCTTACGTCCTCGACGTCATAACGCCTTACAGCACGCACGTCATCCCGTTCATCCCCGCCGGCAAAACCGTCGCGGACATGATCTGGAAGCCGTAAATGGCGTAAAAAATGATTGAACTACGCGGCCTTCGGAAACGAAGGCCGCTTTTTTTGTGGAAAAGCCTCGGCTTGCTTGGATGTGCCGGTTTCTGATTTGATCTTGACGGTTCTAAAAATGGACATATGAAACCGAAAGCGTTTACAACCAATGTGAAAATCGTTGCTTTTGTTCTGGCGACTTTAATGTTGGGGTTCACTCCAATAGCCGGAGCGCAAACCGTGACTAAAGTTGCTGGTGGATTTTATCACAGTTTGTTTCTTAAAAACGATGGCAGCCTATGGGTCATGGGTGATAATTCCTATGGCGAATTGGGTGACGGCACTTTCACCGAAACTAATCGCCCCGAACAAATTGTGGCAAGCAACGTCACGGCCATTGCCGCAGGTGATGGGTTCAGTCTATTTCTCAAGGGCGATGGCAGTCTATGGACTATGGGCTACAACGCCAATATGTCCTAATGTTGTTAATTGCTATAAGTGATGGTAAACGCGAATTGTAGTGCCAGCGGCACAAAAAATCCGGAAGTATTTCAGAAAACGGAATCGCCCGGGTTGGCTATCGCTTTTTGAAAACGGTGTCAAATCTCCAAAAACATCCGGGCTGGATTTTCCACGGCTTCCTTGACGCGACGGAGAAATAAAACCGCTTCTTTGCCGTCCACGATCCGGTGGTCGTAGGTCAACGCGACATACATCATCGGTCGGATGACGACTTGTCCGGCCACTGCAATCGGACGTTCCTGGATGGTGTGCATCCCCAGAATGCCGCTTTGCGGCGGGTTGACGAGCGGTGTGGAAAGCAGCGAACCAAAGACGCCGCCATTGGTAATCGTGAATGTGCCGCCCGCCAGTTCCTCCGGCTTGAGTTTGCCTTCGCGGGCGCGTTGCGCGAAATCGGCAATGGCCAGTTCGATTTCCGCAAAGCTCAAACGATCCGTGTCCGGCAGCACCGGCACCATCAGGCCGCGCTCCGTGCTCACCGCGAGGCCGATGTCATGGTAGTTGTGATAGACGATGTCCGTGTCGCGGACTTCGGCGTTCAATTGCGGAAACTGTTTCAAGCCGTCAATCACCGCTTTGACGAAGAACGACATGAAGCCCAGCTTGATTCCGTATTTTTTCTGAAACGCTTCCTGATATTGCTGACGGAACGCGAGGACGGCGGACATGTCCACTTCGTTAAATGTGGTGAGCAACGCTGCCGTGTGCTGCGCCTCTACCAATCGCTTGGCGATGGTACGTCGCAGCAGGCTCATGCGCACAACTTGTTCTTCGCGCGCACCCGTTCCGGCTTTTGGAGCCGGGGCGGATAGAGCAATATTTTCTACGCTCGCGGCAGATACCTCAGTTTTTTCTTTCTGAAGCTGTTCGACGTGGTGCAACACGCCGGCCTTGGACACACGACCATCCGGTCCGGTTGCTGGCACTTCGTCCACGCGCAAATCGTGTTCAGCCAAAACCCGTTTGGCCAGCGGCGTTGCCCGCGCGGGTGCGTTGGGAGATTTTTCTGGTTTTGGCGGAGGCGCTGGGTTCGTTGCCACTCCCGGCTCGGTTTTCCCGGCTTCCAGATGGGCTATAGTTTCACCCACTTTGGCCGTTTCGCCTTGTTGCTTTAGAATCTTAACAAGCGTGCCCGACTCTGGTGCGGGCAGTTCCACGGTGGCCTTTTCGGTTTCAATCACCGCGACCGGCTCGTCCTTGGCAACGGTTGCGCCTTCAGTTTTCAACCAACTGCCGATTTCAACTTCCGTAATGGATTCGCCGACGGACGGCACTTTCAATTCAATCATCATAATTTTTCTCCAAAGGCTTGTGCGATCAAGGCGGCTTGCTCCCGTTTGTGCGCGTTTGCCGAACCACAAGCCGGGCTGGCGGACGCGGGCCGCGAGATGCCGGCAAAGGGCCAGCGCCCGAAAAGCCGGTCGCCGAAGCGCACTCGAAATTCATACCAGGCACCCATGTTTTCCGGCTCTTCCTGCACCCACAAGACCGGCGTCCCGTCGCGATACGGCGCGAGCGTGGATTGTAATAATTCTGACGGCAGCGGATAAAGTTGTTCCACGCGCACAATTGCAACATCGTCACGCTTCATTTTTTCGCGCTGCTCCGCCAATTCAAAATAAATTTTGCCGCTGCACAAGAGCACACGTTTAATTTTGGACGCCGCTGGATTTGGCGTTTCATCGGGAATAATTCTTTGAAACTCCCCGACCGCAAGTTCATCCAAAGTCGAAACCGATTTCAGATGACGCAACAGGCTTTTCGGGGTCATCACCACCAGCGGTTTGCGCCAGCGCCGCAACGCCTGCCGGCGCAACAGATGGAAGTATTGCGCAGGCGTGGTCGGGTTGGCCACTTGAATGTTGTCCTCGGCGGACAGCCGGAGAAACCGTTCCAGCCGCGCGCTGGAATGTTCCGGTCCCATCCCTTCCAATCCATGCGGCAACAGCAACACCAGCCCGCTCAAATGGCCCCACTTCTTCTCACCGCTGATGATGAATTGGTCAATGATCACCTGCGCCGCATTCGCAAAGTCGCCGAATTGCGCCTCCCACAAAACCAGCCCGCCGGGACAATCAAGACTGTAACCGTATTCAAACCCCAGCACGCCCGTTTCGCACAGCGGGCTGTTGTGGAATTCAATCGGTGACTGTTGGGCCGCCAGATGCGCTAACGGCGTGTAGAGATGACCATCATTAAAATCGTGCAGCACCGCGTGCCGGTGACTGAATGTCCCGCGCCCACAATCCTGGCCGCTCATCCGCACGCGCACTCCTTTCGTCGCCAGCGTGGCAAAGGCCAGCGATTCGGCTGCGGCCCAGTCCAGCGCGTGTTTGGCCGCCGCCATTTCCCGGCGAGCTTCGAGAAGTTTCTGAATTTTCGGATGCGTTTGAAAATCGGCGGGCAATTGCGTTTGTGCTTCGAGCAATGCCGCCAATGTTTTTCGCTCCACGCCGGTCGTAATTTCTTCCGCCGGTTCGGGTCCGCCAATGTAATTTTGCCGTCCAGTTGGCAATGCGCTGTCCGGCGGCGGCGTTTGGCGGCGGGATTCGGCCAGATTTTGTTCGAGCAAACTCTGGCGCGTTTCAGCAATTTTGTCCGCCTCGGCGTCCGTCACTTCACCCAATTTCAATAAATGTTCGAGATAACCTTCGCGCACCGGTTTGCGTTCGCCAATGCGGCGATACAACACCGGCTGCGTGAAGGTCGGCTCATCGCTTTCATTATGGCCGAGCCGGCGATAGCCATACATGTCAATCACGACATCGAGCTTGAATTTGGCGCGGAAGGCCAGCGCCAGTTGCACGCATTGCGCGACGGCTTCGGGGTCTTCGCCGTTGACGTGAAAAATCGGCGCCGGGAGCATTTTGGCCACGCTCGTAGCATACATGGAAGACCGTCCCTCGTTGGGCGATGTGGTGAAACCAATCTGATTGTTGACGATGATGTGCAGCGCGCCGCCCACGGTATAACCCGGCAGTCGGCTCATGTTAAGTGTCTCCTGCACCACACCTTCGCCAATGAACGCCGCGTCGCCGTGAATCAGCACAAGCAGGTTCTGGCTGCGTTCCGTGTCTCCGCCGCAATCCTGTCGGATGCGCACGCGGCCGGCGGCCACGGGGTTCACAAATTCCAGATGGCTGGGGTTGGAACACAGCGACAAATGCACGGTTCGCCCGGCAGCGGTCACATAATCATGGTCGTGCCCCAGGTGATATTTCACATCGCCGCCGCCCTTTTGAAGTTTCGGGTCGGTGTCCGCAAACTCCCGGAAAATTGCACGCGGGCTTTTACCGAGGATGTTGGCGAGGACGTTCAGCCGGCCACGATGGGCCATGCCCAAAACGATGCCGGTGACGCCCTGTTCGCCGGCGTGTTCAATGGCCAGATCAAGCAAGGGGATCAAACTTTCACTGCCTTCCAGGGAAAAGCTTTTTGCGCCAATGAATTTTTTCCGGATAAACTCCTCGAACGTCACCGCGTCGGTGAGTCGCGTGAGAATGCGCAGTTGTTTTGCGCGGCTGAGGGTGAGCCGGTTTTGCGTCCGCTCCATCTGTTCTTGCAGCCAATACCGGATCGCATAATCGTCAATGTGCATGAACTGAACGCCGATGGAACGGCAGTAAGTGCTGCGCAACCGTTCAATAATTTCCCGCAACGGCAGCAGATCGTGCGGTTCCATCGGCACACAAGCAAATGGTCGCTCCAGATCCGCAGCGCTCAGATCGTGATAGGCCGGCTCAAGCTCCGGCGGCTCCGCCTTCGGCTGCCGCAGCGGGTCAATTTCCGCGATGATGTGTCCGCGCGAACGGTAGCTGCGAATCAGCGAGTCAACACGTTCCTGCAAATCCGCCGCAGCCGGCTCGGCATTTTGCATCGCGCCATTGCGACGGGCAGGGGGCGGATTAAAAACGCTGTAAGAACGAGTTGGTGCGGGCGGCACGGCGGTTTCATTTTGAGCCTCGCCATTCGTTAACGTGGCAAAATAATGTTGCCATTCCGGCGAGGCCGACGCGGGATCACGCAGATAATCCGCATACAAACCTTCCAGATAATCCAAATTCAAATGACTGAAAATTGCCGGTGCATTCGCCATAGTTTCGCTCAAATTAATTTCAGTATAGCCAAGGCAATCCGCCTGTCACTCTGAAAACCATTTCAGGAATGTGTCATGGCTTCCGGGCGAACCAGCCGGTCAAATTCCTCGCCCGGCAAATAATTCAGTTTCACGCACGCTTCGCGCAAACTGATGCCCTCGGCGTGCGCCGTGTGCGCAATTTTGGCGGCCTTGTCGTAGCCAATCGCCGGCGTCAGCGCGGTCACCAGCATGAGGGAATTTTTTACGTTCGCGTCAATCCGCGCGCGATCCAGCGTGATGCCCTTGATGAGATATTCCACAAAGCCGTGGCTGGCGTCGTGAAGCAGCGTCACCGAATGCAAAAAATTATAAATGATGACGGGCTTGAAAACATTCAGCTCGAAATTGCCCTGGGAGCCGGCAAAGGCAATCGCGGCGTTATTGCCGTGAACTTGCGCCGCAATCATGGTCATCGCTTCGCACTGCGTGGGATTGACCTTGCCCGGCATGATGGATGAACCCGGCTCGTTTTCCGGAATCAGAAGTTCGCCGAGACCGCAACGCGGACCGGACGCCAGCCAGCGAATGTCGTTGGCAATTTTCATCAGCGATCCGGCCAGCGTATGAATTGCGCCGTGCGCGAACACCAGTTCATCGTGCGCCGAGAGCGCGGCGAACTTGTTGGGATGCGACCGGAAAGGCAGGCCGGTCAGTTCGGCAATTTTGGCGGCGGCGCGTCCGGCAAACTCCGGCGGTGCGTTCAGGCCGGTGCCAACGGCAGTGCCACCGATGGCCAGATCATAAAGGCCGGTGAGCACCAGCTTGAGCCGGTCAAGGTCGCGGGCCAGCAAATTCACCCAGCCCGACATTTCCTGCCCGACCGTGAGCGGCGTGGCATCCTGCAAATGGGTGCGTCCAATTTTGACGACGTTCGCAAATTCTTTTGCCTTGGCGTCAATGGCATCGTGAATGTGCTGCACAGCCGGAATAAGATCGTTATGCAGCCGCCCCGCCGCTGCGATGTGCATGGCCGTCGGAAATGTGTCGTTCGATGATTGCGAGCGGTTGACATGATCGTTCGGATGAATGGGGTTTTTGGAACCGAGCACACCGCCCGCCAGTTCGATGGCGCGGTTGGCAATGACTTCATTCGCATTCATGTTGGTCTGCGTGCCGCTGCCGGTCTGCCAGACGCGCAACGGAAACTGGTCATCCAGTTTGCCGGCGATGACTTCGTCGGCGGCCTGCGCGATCAGGCGGCCATTCTCCGGCAACAGTTGGCCCAAGTCCGCGTTCACCAGTGCCGCCGCTTTTTTCAAGATTCCGAACGCGCGAATGAGTTCCGGTGGCATCGTGTCCCGACCGATGTTGAAGTGGATGAGTGAGCGCGCCGTCTGCGCGCCCCAATAGACATTGGCGGGCACTTCAACCGTGCCCATACTGTCCGACTCCACGCGTCTCTGAATTTTTGCTTTTTGTTTCACTATGTTTTTTTCACCATTTTTTCTTTTGCCGCTTGGACGCGGCAACGTGGCTGCACGATCAAACTTTAATCGGTTGGGCGCATTCCGCAAACCAGCAGAATTGAATTTTTTAAGTTGGCAAATTTATTTCACAATTACCGTGCGAATAAAATTTATTCCTCAATAAGGACTTTGCGTGTCTTCGGAGGCTTTCACTTTGCCGATGTAATGCCGGTAGATGAACAGAGCATAACCGACTGCAAAAATCAGCGAGACGGGCCACCACACCAGTGCCACGGCCAGCCCATGTCCGGCGGCGGCATTTTGGTAGGCGGACAGGGAGTTTTCCGGGGCCAGGGTGGAATAAAGCATGATGGGAAACACGCTGGCGGCTCCGGCGATCATCAGTCCCGCGATGAACAGGCTGGAGCCGATGACGGCGCGCAATTCGCCTTTGCCGCGCAAGCCGGTGAAAATTGCAACTGCGCCGCCGATGACAAATGCCAATCCAAGCCAAGCAATTGGTTTAGGCGTCATTCCCGAAAATAATTCCGGTCGCACGCGCCACGTTTCAAAAGTGATGATGGCCAGCAGCAGCAAAACTATTTTCCACAATTGCCGCGCGAGGCGCAGGCTGCGGTCATGCACCGGCCCTTCGGTTTTTAGAACCAACGCATTTGCGCCGTGCGCCGCGAAGGTCACGAGAATAAAAACGGCGACGGACACGGTGAACCAATCGAGAATGCCGACGTTTCCATACGGCCTGAAATTGGTAAAAAATGCAAGCGAGAATTTGCCCTCGGCATTCAATGGCACGCCGCGAACGACATTGCCCAACGCCGCGCCGATGAGAATGGCGAGCAGTAAATTAGCGGCGACAAAAATAAAATTCCACGCGGTGCGCCACAATGGTTCCGCAACGTGGCCACCGACTTCAATGGAAATGCCGCGCAAAATCAGCGACCACAGCAGAAGAAAAAATGCGAGGTAAAATCCCGCGAACGAAGACGCGAGAATGTTCGGAAACGCCAACATCAAAGTTCCGCCGAAACCGACGAGCCAGACTTCGTGCCAGCTCCATAACGGTCCGATGGCCGCGATGACGAGGCGGCGTTCCGCTTCCGTTTTGCCAACGATGTGCTGCAACAGTCCCGCACCAACATCGAATCCTTCCAGCACGATGAACATGACGAGCATGAAGGACAAAATCGCATACCAGATTTCAATCATGGGACACCTCCACTTTTCCATCGGCGGAAATACTTTGCGGACCGTGCGCGATTTCCCGCGCGACCAAAAACAGAAACAGCACGCCGAGCACAAAATAAAGTCCGGTGAAACCGATGAGCGTGAACAAAACATTGCCGCCACTGACGACATCGCTGACGCCCTGGCCGGTGCGCAGAATGTGAAAAATAATCCACGGTTGCCGGCCCAGTTCGGCGGTCATCCAACCCGCCGTCGTGGCAATATAAGGAAATGGAAACGCGAGCATCAACGCCCACAGCAAACCGCGCGATTTTTCGAGTCGTCCGCGCCAGCGCTGAAAATTTGCCAGCGCCATCAGCAAAATAAAAATCGTTCCCAAACCGGCCATGACATGAAATGAGTAATAAAGCAGTTCAATGTTCGGCGGCCATTCGTCTTTCGGAAAATCGTCCAGTCCCTGAACTTTCGCGTGAAGATGGCCGAACGCGAGAAAGCTCAACGCATACGGCAGGTAAATTCGATTGTCTATTCGTTCTTCAGGAACGTTGGGCTGGCCGATGAAATTGAGTTCCACATTCGTGCCGCCGTGAAAATGTCCTTCCATCGCCGCGAGCGAAACGGGTTGATGTTTCGCGACCATTTTCGCCTGTTGATCGCCCGTGGGAAAAGCGACGAGCACCGCGGAAATCAAACCGACGAGCGTTCCGGTTTTCAAAAACAGCGATGCCTGTTCCGCGTATTTGCCGCGCAAGGCATAAAGCGCGCCGACGGCGGTGATGACAAACGATCCCGTGACAAGCGCGGCGCATTGGTTGTGCAGAAACATGATCATCGCCCACGGGTTCAGCAGAAAATGACTGAAACTCGCCAGCCGCAGCGAACCGTCCGCCGCCGTGGAATAACCGACGGGATATTGCATGAACGCGTTGGTCGCCAAAATAAAATACGCAGACAACCAACTGCCAAACGCGACGCCGACGGTAACGAGAAAATGATTGCGCGGGCCGAGTCGCTTCTCGCCCCACACAACGGTGCCGATCAACGCACTTTCCAGAAAAAAAGCGAACATGCCTTCCATCGCAAGTGTCTGGCCGATGACATTGCCGGAAAATTTTGAGAACGCCGCCCAGTTGGTGCCGAATTGAAATTCCATCGGAATGCCGGTCACGACGCCGACGGCGAAGTTGATGCCGAAAATTCGCGCCCAGAAACGCGCGGCATTTCCAAACCGCTCTTCGCCGGTGCGCAGCTGTTTCCATTTAAAATAAACGAGAAACCACGCCAGCCCCATCGTGAGTTGCGGAAACAAATAGTGATAGGTGATGGTGAATCCAAACTGCAGCCGGCTCCAAAAAATTGTGTCTTCCATGTCGTTCGCTTATTTTAGCAATTATGAGCGCCGAAGAAAATCACTTCTTGTCCAACCATTGATAATTTGAGGACCTGGCCAAAGTGCTGCCAATTTCCAGCCGCAGAAGAACGCGTGAGACTTTCGTTGATTTTCTGCGACGAAATGTCGGCAACACTTTGTTTTGCAACATTCACAATCCAATTTTGGAAATGAGCCATGATGGGTGTTTGTTGAAGGCTAAATTTTTAACGGCTTTTTTATTTCAGAAGGTCGTTTCACCAAATCAGTCAACGAGTAGTTGTCCAATACCGCAAAAAACGCCGCTGCCGCCTCGTCCAGGACGCCTTTGAGACGGCAAACCGGAAAAATGCTGCACAGACGGTTATTTCTGTCCTTGCAATCAATCACCGTTTCATCGCCCTCGGTCAGGCGCACAACCTTTCCCAACATGATTGTTTCGCCGGCACGGCCAAAGTGAACCCGCCACCGATGCCGCGGCGGGTTGCCAGATGGCCGCTTTTGCCGAGGCCGTGAACCACCTTGACCAAATGGTTGCGGGAGATGCCGAAGGCAGTCGCGACCTCATCAATGGTGACAAGTTCAGGTGCCCGCAAAGCAGCGTGCATCAGCACGCGCAACGAATAATCGGAAAAGACGCTGAATTGCATGCCGCACTGATAATCCGACATCCGGGACGGACTTCAAGTAAAAATGCATTTGCAATACATCTTTAATGATTTATCCTGTTTGCACGGTGCTGCAAATGAACACACAGTCATGTCTTTATGATCGGATCGGAGGCCGGGAAGGATTGGAGCTTCTGTTGCGACACTTTTATGCCGATGTCCGGCAACATGCGGTGCTTGGCCCAATTTTTAACAAACATATTGACGACTGGTCGGCGCATCTTGCGAAGATCGCCTCATTTTGGGCACGCCTGACCGGAGGGCCTTCGGGGTATCTCGGCCAGATGCCAGCCAAGCATTTGCGGTTGGGCATTGAGGAGCATCATTTTAACACCTGGCTGCAATTATGGGATTTCAATTGTTCCAGCCATCTTAAAAAAGCCGACGCGCAGGAAATGATTTGTCTGGCCCACGAAATTGGTCAACGACTGAAGATCATTGTCGGCGCGGAATCATCGCCTGACAGGTTCACCTGATTCTTAAAATCCAAACAGTTTTAAGAAATGGACAAATTCCCCGTCTTCAGCAAATGAATGAACATAGAAACGTCCAGCCTGTCAGAAAAAACAATCGCAGTTGCAGGACCAGAAAGCGGTCCAAGCTGGTTTTCAGATATTCTGGTGCTCGTTAAACTGCGAGTGAACATTTTTGTAGTGGCGGCCTCTTTCGTTGGCTTTGCGTTAAACGCCAGCATCCGGTCAGACTGGTTTCTTTTGTTGCAAACGATGTGGGCACCGGCTTGGTCGCCGGAGGCGCCGCTGCCGCAAATCAAACTTTGGAGTGGCGGTTTGACAGGGACATGGTCCGCACACAAAATCGTCCGCTCGCGGCAGGGAAACTTGCGGATTCAGTTTGCATTTATCGAACGCGCAGTTTATATCGTAATACGATATTTGACGCCAAATGATGGCGGCGAAGACAGTATCCGTGTTAAATTTAATGGAAATGGCGCGACCGGATAAACTTAACAAGGCACAGTATGAAACGCTCGCCGCGTTTCGTTATGCGTTGCGGAAATTCATCCATTTCAGCGAAACGGCGGCGCAGGCTGCCGGCATCACGTCGCAACAACATCAGGTCTTGCTGGCCATCAGAGGTTTCCCTGGACGCGACCAAGTCACCGTAAGCGAACTGGCGGAACGATTGCAGCTTCGCCATCACAGTGCGGTCGGCTTGGTTGATCGTTTAGTGATCGAGAAACTTGTGGCGCGCGGCGGCATAAACCTTTCGGAATTGGACGGCTGGTGGGCGGAAGCGTATGTGCCGGAGTTGGGCTGGGCGTTGGGCG
>Ga0208357_1003006_pt1 | contig 10683 bp, 12 predicted proteins | sample NGESurdeep092012_6_FD_184487 | JGI IMG/M metagenome (GOLD analysis project Ga0208357, IMG submission 184487) | Arctic peat soil microbial communities from Barrow, Alaska - NGEE Surface sample F52-2 deep-092012 (SPAdes) | ecosystem: Environmental > Terrestrial > Soil > Wetlands > Peat ... | reverse complement strand
ATCCATGCGGACACGGGGCATCTTGGGATTTGTGTTATATGCCATATACATAGCGTGGGGTATACCGAGGGGTATTCCAAGCTATTGAACCATTACGCCTACCTTGCTCGCGGTATTATAATGTGTTGCATTCGTGCCTGAGGCACTGCCATTCCACGTCCCATTATTCGCATTGCCTGAATTGTCATACGCCACAGTGCCCGATCCTTCATTAAGCGGCCAATACCCCACAAGCCCTGATGGGTTGTAGAGCGATGATACGGTGGGGGTTCCTCCTGAAATGACTTCGGGGAAATTATTGGTCTGGGGAGCACTACCGTTCTGTGATTTATATTTCTGTGATTCAAGATCAGCCGTCACTTCGAACTGAGTGCCATTCGTATTATAGGCGTAGAAAAGGCCCGAAGAAGTCTGATTCGTGGGATCTACGGGAAGAGATCCGATGGGAGATCCTGCGGAGATTTTGGTGAAGTTCACCGGGATCCATCCCGTGCCGTTCACGCTTCTGCTGTTTGCTAATGCCGCGCATTGCCATGATTGCCCCGTGGAGGTGTTAAAGGAAGGCATCCCCGACCCCTGGCATTGGTCCCCTGCGGTGCTTGTGGCACTGGGATCATATGTGGAGGGATAGGTATCAGAGACATTCCCTAGGGAAAAAGAGCTTGCTCCGGCTTGGTCCGTCACATAGAGATTCAGGGCGGAGGTGAGCGTCGCCATATCAGAGAGACGATTCGCGTCCCGTGACTGCTGGAGCAATGCCGCAGGATTCAATGTGAGAACAACGACGACGGCCAATATTGCGATGATCGCGATGACCACCAGGAGTTCGATCAAGGTGAAACCTCGGGGTCGTGAAGGAATCCCGGCAGAGTTGCATCGTTCCATTGTTGGGTGTTGGGATGTCCTAACCTTGTTGGTGTCGGACTTTCTTTGTTATCAACCTTCGTAGAAGTTCGCCCCTTCTGTCAACATATAAAAGACTTCGGAGTATTGCCTCCTTAATCACCTCTTTCTTCACCTGGCCCGATTTTAAATATTCTTTAACAAAACGCTCGTATTGCGGCGAACGTTTTTTTAGTTCTTCTTCTGATGGAAAAGGCGTCGTCTCTATGCCAAATTCCTCAAAGAGTTTTTCCGCACGGGGCATGTGGAATCCGACGGTCATAAGGGCGATCTTTTGGAGCGCAGGATCGTTGGCCAATATTTCCGCTATTTGTTCGGCATTTCCAGGGGTATCAATTGAGGCATTTTCTGCCATGATGGATCCTTCCGGAATTTCAGGATATTTCTCTTTTAAATATTCGATCATCGCCTCGGCCTCTGTTGGATATTCCGCTCCCGCCGTTGCGCCTCCAGAAAAGATGATCTTATTGACGAGGCCCTGCTTGAACATCTCACCCGCCGCAAGCGATGACATTTTGCTTTCGAGGCTTAGCTGCAATTGGAACTCCTCGGACTCTTTCTTAGGAGGATATTTGCGCCAATTTTTTCCCAACACAATGAGCGCGTCAAAATAATCGGGAACCTCCTTGGTGGGTTCGTTTTCTATCGAAATCTCCCCTGCGTTCGATTCAAATTGCTCCGGCATATTAATCGTATAATAACCCGGCCCCTATATGACGCGCAAGAATATCTGGAGGCATTCAGAATTGTTTTATTGAACTGGTAAAGCTAAAGAACGCCAAATTCCTCAAGTTTCTTAGTTAGATAGATCCCCGTTGGCGGTATATAAGATGGTTTTCATTCCCCAAATTTCGGCAGTACTCCACGCTGGACGGGTTTAGAACTGCGTTATCCATAAATCTGACATTTTAACGTCATTGACATAATATATGGATATTGCTATAATATCGCCAGCGTCAAACCAATGAAAGGAGGAGTAATGGAAACATCCACGATTGAAACGGTTCAGCCCTCCGTCGTAGGGTCTTCAATAGAACAGGGCTATGGACGAGGCGGAGATACCCATACAACCCTCCAACAATCCATCGGCCGCTTTGCGGAAACAAGAGGCTATCGAGTTTATATCGAGAAAGAGATTTTGGAAGGTTCCGGCATAGTGGATGTCGTCCTTGAAAAAGGCGACCTTACTATCGCGGTGGAAATCTCGATCACCTCGAAAGCAGGCCAGGAACTCGCGCACGTTCTAAGATGTCTGAAAGCTGGCTTCAAGCACGTCGCCGTCGTATCGCCCGATCCCAGGGCTCTTGCTCAATTGAGTAAGAGTATTATGAGATCAATTGACCGGAAGAGGGGGCGGGTCAAGTTCTTCTCGCCGGAACAACTCCTTCACTTCATCGACAAGATGGAGTTCGGACACAAGGGCTTGAAGCGGTCAGAATTACATGAAGACCTGGAATGCCTTATTGATGCGAAGGAGCTCGAACGGTTGTTGAGTATCGACGTCAAGACAATCTACAGCTATGTTCAACGGGGCATCATCCCCTACGTCCGCATCCAGTCGAATCTCAGGTTTTCCAAGCCGGATATCCTGGAATGGATTGCAGAGCAGAGCTTCAAACCTCAGAAGCACAAGTAATGATAGAGGTTGACCCCAGAGCATTCATGAGCAGTTGCCAACCAGCGACTGCTCATTTTAATTTAAATTATTTTTTTCTCAGTACACCACTCTGGACGCGTTTAGAAATGCCTTGGAGTCGAATGCCTCAAAATAAGCGTCCTGGCAGCACATTGACAATATAGATTAAAATATGCTATAATGTTCCCAGGATAGTTGCTGTTACTTTCCTACTCACTGACCGCGAGCTAACTCGTGGCAGAAAGAAGAAAAGGAGAACATATATGGCATACGCAGTTGTCATCGACAAAACGACTGGCTCGATCGTCAGGAAACTTTCCTTGTCGATTCGATTGGAAGACATCACCCTCTCCGCGAACGAGATCCTGTCGTGGAACAACGAGTTTCGTTCCGCCGCGCCGGATTTCGACTGGCAAAGCCGGATCATAGAACTCGGCAGCGCTGTTGCGGACATCCACTGCACGAAAGGATGCACGAACACCGTCGATCATGTTGACGTGCGCATCGAAGGCAGAAGTGCTGCTGATGTGTGCGCTCTGATCCGTAAGGTTTACGTTCTGCTCGGAGGATCGCTGATGAAGTACGATCCATTCAAAGAGCAGTGGCGTAGGTTCGTCGCATGGTGGAAAAAGTTCCTCGACGAGAACGATCCTAGACAACGCGAAGACATCTTTTAGCCCCCCCACAGAGAAGCTTCCCGCAAGTATCTTTGCGGGGGCTTTCTTTTTTTTCGGCAGTACCACCATCGGGATTTGAACCCGAGTTCCCGCCGTGAGAGGGCGATGTCCTAGACCAGGCTAGACGATGATGGCATACAACTTATCGAGAAAAAGTATAAAGATAATTCGCCGATAAAACAAGTTAGCTCAGTGGCACGGCCGTCGGGATTGGAACATCTCGTATTTCTTCCACGATCTTGTTCAACTCCATCGAGTGCGACCCCTTCACCAATATCAGATCCCCTTTCTTGATGAAATCCTTTAGCGGCTTCCGTGCCTCGTCGGCGGTGTCGAAGGAAAAGATCGCCGCGCGCTTCATGCCCGCACTGCGTGCAGCTTCCGCGATAAATTTCGCCCGCGGGCCGACGGTAAAGAGCACGTCCGCTGATTTCGCAACCACGCGTCCCACCGCCTCATGTGCCTCCGGCGTGTACTTGCCGATCTCCAACATGTCGCCAAGCACCGCCACTTTGCGCTTTGCCGGAAGCGCAGCGAGCGTCTCGAGCGCCGAGCGCATGGCGATCAGGCTCGCGTTGTATGAATCGTCGATGATGCTCGTGTACTTCATGCCGGGCAAAAGTTGCATGCGTGATTCCGGCGGCGCGTACCGCGCGAGCGCTTCGGAGATCGTGACGAGGTTCATGCCGAACACGATGCCGATCGCCGCCGCCGCGCCGGCCGCATACGCATGCGCGCGGCCGAAGGCGTTATCGATCCGGACGGGCACCACGCCGCTTCCGTGTTCAAGTTTGAACGAGATCCCAACTGGCTGGCCGTCGCGCACTTTGTTCTCAAAGCGCGAGATGCGCACTTCCGATCCTTTCTCGAAACCGAACGTCATCACGCGTGCGCGCGTGCGCGACTGCAGATTCATCACCACCGGATCATCGGCATTCAATATTGCAAAGCCCCCGACGGGAAGATATTCAATGAGGCGTCCTTTCTCGCGCGCAACCTCATCCGGCCCGGCATAATATTCCACGTGCACCGGGATGTCGCCGATGGCCGTGATGACGCTGATGTTCGGCCGCGCGATGCTTAATAAATATTTAATATCTCCCGGACGGTCCGCGCCGTATTCCAACACCAAAATTTCCGGGTAATCACCAGCTGACGGAAAGACGATCCGCCATGCGGAACCAACGATCGCCTTTATCCAGAACCCAATTTTTTGAAATGTCTTCGTGCCGGCCGGGGTCGCGCGGGAAACGAGCGCCAGATCGTCCGCGCTCCAGTCGCCGAGGATCGTGAGGGGCAGGCCGAGGTCGCTGTTCAGATTGCCAAATGACACGCGTACGCGCCGGTCGCGTTCGAGCACCGCCTTGATCGCGAGCTTCGTGGATGTTTTCCCCGCGCTCCCCGTCACGCCGATCACCGCCGGACGGTAGCGCCAGATCGTCCATCGCGCGAGCCGGCGCAGGATCTTTTTCAAGATCGCTACGAACATATCAGTTCGGGACAATTAGGAATGATGTCGCTCGTGGTGCGGTCCGGCGGAATATTATAATAATTGATGATCCACTGCGCGAGCTGGTTCCACGCCGGCACCACCGTCTCGGCCGCAAGCGATGTGACCGGGATCGTGTTCAACCTGATGAATGCGATGAACTTTGGATCCGTCGTGGGACCGAAGCCGATGTATGAATCAGTGAGCTCGTTCAGATATCCGCCACCGTTCGGATTTGGGATATAGGCGCTGCCGGTCTTGCCCGCCATGGCGTACCCGTTGATCTCCGCCACCTGCGCGAGATCCACGGCATCTACCATCATCTGCGTCACCTGTTGCGAGGTGCTCGTGCTGATCACGCGGCGGATCTCCTGCGGTTTAAGCGCCGCATTGATATATGGCCGCATGAGGATGCCGCCGTTCGCGATCGCGCTGATCGCGCTCACAAGCTCGATCGGCGTTACCGCGACGCCCTGACCATATGCCGCCGTGTCCCAATCGACCATCGGTGCGTTCGGTGTCAGCTGGCTCATATTTCCGGAAACCTCGCCCGGCAGATCAATGCCGGTCTTTTGGTCAAGGCCGAATTTCTTCAAATAGCTGATGTAGGTGCTATTGCCAGTGGCGTTCTCCGCCCAGATGGCCCCGGTGTTGATCGAGTGTTCGATCACCTGCGTCATTGTGGTGCCGGCGCCGTACGCGCCTTCGGTCGTCAGGTTGTAGTTCGTGATATGCGCGCCATTCACATTCACATATCCTTTGTCGTCGTAGGTGGTATCCGGCGTGATCTTTCCGGAATCGATGCCCGCCGCCATCGTGATGACCTTCATAATGGAACCCGGCTCGTACACTCCTTGCACATCGGTGTTCAAAAAGTCCGTGAGCGGGAACTGGCTGTAGTTGTTGGGATCGAAGCTCGGCGTGCCGCCCATCGCCAATACCTTTCCCGTCATCGGATCCATCACGATCACATCGCCCCCCGTTGCGCCGGTCGTCTGCACAAGGCCATCCAATATTTTTTCCGCCTCGATCTGGATGTTGGGATCGATCGTGGTCACGAGGTCGGTACTGCCCGCAAGTAAATTATTGTAATATCCTTCCAGCCCATACTTTCCGCTCTCGCCCGTGTTGGACGCATTCGGTCCCACGTATCCCAAAATTTGTGACGCAACGGTGTCGAGCGGATAATATCGCTCCGGTTCGAATTCGGTGTACACGCCGGGAATGTCAAGGTCATTCACTTTCTGCGCCACCGCCGGATCGGCTTTGTTCACCAAAAGCTCGTATTCGTCACCCGGCCGCGAGAATATCGCCTTCAGCTTCGCAACCGACATGTTCAAGATGGGAGCAAAGGTCGCCGCGGTCGTGGCCGGATCTTTGACCGCCGTCGGCACCGCATAGATGATCGGGAATGGCTGATCGATCGCCGCGGGCAATGTGTTGCCGTTATTATCAGTGAAATAAATAGCGCCGCGGTTGCCGTTATTGCTGGCAGCCGATGATTGTTCCGACTCCGCTTGCGCGTAATAATAGTCGCCCTTCACCAACTGCAACTGATAGAGATGAAACCCTAAATAAGTAAAGGCGAGTAGTAATAATACGACAACTATTGTGAAGCGATAGGCCATTGTTGGTCGGCGGTGAAGTATTGGGGGTTCTTATCCTGCACCAGGCCGTCCGCAGCAGCGAGTGAGGCAAAATTGGCCCCGCCCAGCGTGCCAAGCACCTGGTTGTTCAATGCGGTATTCTCCGCGCCTATCGTCTGAAGCTGAGCTTTCATAGAAACGACGTCCTGGCTGAGGTCTACCGTCTTATTATAAGCGACAACCAGCCAAAAAGTCCCGCCGAGCAGTGCGACGACCAACAACGCGATGATCGCGTTCAGAAGATTGATGGCTTTTGTTGGTTGTATGAATGTCATATTTTTATAAAATTCGCGCTGCCCGTATCTTTGCCGACCGGCTCCGGGGATTCTCTTTTATTTCCTCCCGCGTCGCCTCCACCGGCTTCTTTGTAATAATCTCTATCTTTGATTCTTTGCCTAACGATTGAAATGTACGCTTTACGATCCCGTCCTCCACTGAATGGAAGCTGATGATCGCCACCCGCCCACCGGGCTTCACAATACCCACGAGGTTATTTAATAAGGTTTTAAGGTTCTCGAGCTCGCTATTCGCGTATATCCGGAACGCTTGGAAAGTTCTCGTCGCCGGATCGATCCGGCCGTGCTCGTACTTTCCCGGAAGCACTCCACGCACTACTTCAGCCAGTCCTCCCGCGGTCATGATCGGTTGCTTGCGCCCATGATCCTTGATCGCCTTCGCGATCTGCCGCGACATCCGCTCGCCACCGAATTCATAGATGATGTTCGCCAGCGATTTCTCCTCCTCTGCGCGAATGATCTGCCACACCGGCTTCCGGGAATCGTCGTAGGTCATCAGCAGCGGTTCGTTCTTCGACGCTTCGCCAAAGCTGAATCCTCTGCCCGACGCTTCAAGCTGCTCGGAGGAAAATCCAAGGTCGATCAGCAATCCGTCCGCTTTTTCGAGATCGTGTTCGCGCATGATCTCCGGAAGGTCGGCATAGTTGCCGTGAAGCAGTGTCACATTTTTTTGACCGGTGAATCGTGCGCGGCATCGTTCGAGCAATCGTTCGTCCCAATCGAGTCCGAGCAAAGTTCCTTGCGCCCCGATATGTTCCGCAATCGCCGCAGCGTGTCCGCCGCCATCCACCGTCCCATCAATGATGAAATCTCCGGGCTTCGGATCTAAAAACGTTATTACCTCATGTAAAAGAACTGGCTTGTGCACACTGCGCTGATCTTCGTCTTCGGTCGCCGACATTTTATATTCCTGCTATATCCCTATTTGGCCTAACTGTTCGGCGATCGCCTCGGAAGAACTTTCCGTCCTCGTCTTATATGTAGACCACGAGGACTCGTCCCAAATTTCGATGCGGTTATATAATCCCGCAACGACAACTTCTTTTTTCAAACCCGCATACTTCCGAAGATAGTCAGGGATCAATATTCTTCCCTGAGCATCCAAATCAACATTGCTCGCGCCAGCCAACATCAGCCGCGTGAACGCCCGTGAGTTCGCCTGCGCGAGCGGGAGCGCGATCAGCTTTGCCGCCAATGCTTCCCACTCCGTGTTTGCGAACACGAACAAACAATTATCAATTCCGCGCGTGATGATGGCGCCCGCCGTTAATTTATCGCGGAACTTTGCGGGTATCGCCATTCGGCCTTTGGGATCTAAATTGTGTTTGAATTCGCCTAGTAACATGAAAATATGGGATTATGCTTCGTTGAAAGTTATGCACAGAAAGTGGCAGTTATCCCCAATCTCCTCCACAACCCTCCACTTACATACAATCATACTCCACTTCTATAGAGTGTCAAAAAATCCCCTTTCGAGAGGCAACGGGCTAACTAACTATTGATTTTACTGGGCTTTTTGAAAACCGGCCGCTATTGAACACCCAGGATATACACAGGGATAAATCATTTTCCAAAAATTACCATTCCCCACTTGGATGCACAAAAGAAAACCCATCGCTTTTGAGCGAGTGGACGTTCTTACGTCGGAGCGAAACAGCGATGGGTTTTCTTTTGTGGGCGTTGCAGGGATCGGACCTGCGACCTCTCCGATGTGAACGGAACGCTCTACCACTGAGCTAAACGCCCGAAATGAGGAGGAAATGGATAAATCCTATTTATCCATTTCCGACGAATGAGGGTGTACGCGGAGCGTAACGCCCCTATCCAAAGGATTGTAGCAAAAAATGCCAGAAACTCAAGGTTTTTGGGGAATTTAATATATTTTTAATGTGCGGTGAGTATAATTGTGGCTATGAATACAAAAATTATTGAAAAGTCGGGGTCGGTGGCATATATTAAAGATATGCCCAAAAAAGAATATACGGCGGTTTATAAAAAGAGTGGTGGCTGGATTGCGGCCTCAATCAAAGAGGTGCCCGGTGTTCATACCCAAGGGCGAACCATGAAGGAGGTGAATAACAATCTTTATGATGCCCTGGGATTAATGCTTGATGTAAACGGAGATTTCAATTATTCCCCTTCGCTCAGGTTTCTTAAGAAAAACCTTTCCATCAAGACAAAAAATTAATAATGAAACGCCGCGATCTTCTTCGCCATTTTAAAGCGAATGGCTGTTATTTTGTTCGGGAAGGTGGCAACCATTCCATCTATGGAAATATCAATAACGGAAAACAAACGAGCATTCCGCGCCATTCAGAAGTCAATAATTTTACCGCGAGGGATGCTTGTAAAGATCTTGGTATTCCAGCTCCCAAAAAGAAATAACAAACAAAAAGGCGCCGATTTCAACGGCGCCTTTTTTTGCTGCTCGAATATCTCTATTCGATCACCGCTTCTCCGCCTGCGTCCGTGATCTTCTTCTTGATCTCTTCGGCCTCTTCTTTCTTGACGTTCTCTTTGATCGTCTTCGGGGCGCCGTCTACGAGGTCCTTCGCCTCCTTGAGGCCGAGGGTCGTCACTTCGCGTACCACCTTGATGACATTGAGCTTGCTCGCTCCGCCGGACTTGAGGACAACGTTGAACGCCGTCTTCTCTTCCGCCGCAGCAGCACCGGCTCCGCCGCCTGCTGCCACCGGGGCTGCAGCCGAGATGCCGAACTTCTCTTCAAGCTTCTTCACGAGCTCCGCGAGCTCAACTACCGTGAGAGACTCTATCTTGGAAATTAAATCTTCGTGATTTGCCATTGCTTTATTGTGCTTGCGTTAGCTCGACCTTTTGTTCAGGTGAATCGGTATCGGTGGAGGGTTCCTCAGGCTCCGGTGATTCCGCAACGGGCGCGGCGGCTGCGCTACCACCGCCCATTTTTGATTTCTCATCCAAGATGTACAAGAACGAACGGATCGGCGCGGCGAGCATGCCGAGCAACTGTGCCAACACCACTTCGCGCGGCGGGAGTTTGCCGATGTAGACGATCTCTTCGGCAGTCATCTGCGTCTTGGCATTGATGTTATAACCCGCGAGGATCTTCTTGATCCAAACATCCTTCGCTTCGCCCTCGGCCACTTCCATACCCGAGAAGAACTTGAACGCCGGTCCGGCGATGTGCTCAGTGTCCACTTCCGAGAAGATCGTGCCGACGGAGGTCTTGAACTGCTTCAGGTCAACGTCGATCCCCTTTTCCTTCAAGAGGATGCCGAGAATGCGCTTCTTGATGACGAGAAAGTTGGCGCCGGACTTTTTGAGTTCGGTGCGGAGCTTGCGGAGGTTCTCCGCGGTGATCTTCGTGAAGTCGGCAAAAATGAGCGCCTCGCTCTTTTCAAAAAGCTCGCGTGCGTTGGCCAACTCTGTTTCTTTTTGTGCCCGTGTTTTCATGGTTATTTTTATTTAACGTCTCTTTAATAAATTAAAACGGCCGTTCCAAGGCCGCGAAGAATGTGAGGGCTATTGCCCAAACCTCCTCTCATGGGGATTTATATGCCTTTCGCGGCAAACCCATGGTCTTTGGAATTGGTTCAAGTATAGCGGAGTGGCAAAATATGTCAATATGCTCGCCCGACGGGCGGCTGTAATGATATCCCAGTTTCCCCGGCGATGTATAATGAAAGATATGAGTAAGCTTGGCGTCGCTATAGTGTCCATTGTTGTGATCGCGATTCTCGCGGCGGGATTTTTTTGGTTGGTGAATTCCGGGAATCAGGGCGGGGCGATAAACCCCGCCGACTCAAGCAGTACGGCCGCCTCGGGTACGGTACCGACGCTCGTCCTTAACGCGCCGACCGGGACCGCGACATCCGGCACAGAAACCGCTTCTGATGGCACGATCACATTCACTGTTCCTGCTGACTTCGCATTAGCAACGTCGTCACAACAAATCACCGTCCATTCATACATCCCGCCGTGCGACGCAGATCTTGAATATTGTCTTTATTACAATGGAACCGCATATCAAGGCACTAACTTTGACAGCGCCGGGATT
>Ga0208357_1003003_pt1 | contig 10702 bp, 13 predicted proteins | sample NGESurdeep092012_6_FD_184487 | JGI IMG/M metagenome (GOLD analysis project Ga0208357, IMG submission 184487) | Arctic peat soil microbial communities from Barrow, Alaska - NGEE Surface sample F52-2 deep-092012 (SPAdes) | ecosystem: Environmental > Terrestrial > Soil > Wetlands > Peat ... | reverse complement strand
GAAGAATACCGCAGGCTTCACAGGGAGCAGTCGTTTCACGGCCACGCTTCTTCTCAACGCCGGAGCGGAGGAATGTTAGAGACTCAACAGCCATACGGAGATGCTCTTCAGCTTTGAAGATGTCGCGCTCAATCTTCTTTGTCTCGTCACGCACCGGATCGGATTGCTTCTTTTTGAAGCCGTTGTTTTCCGCCGCGCGCTCTGTGGGAGTAAGTTCGGAATTAGAACCGCTGCTGAATCCTACAATTGACGAGCCAGTCCCGGACGCCGCATAGGTGTCAATGCCAATTTGATCGCGGCGAAATAGTTCTTCGAGATGATCTGTTTTGAGCTTTACCAGAAACCTGTTGCTATTTTCGATGCTGTCTGAAACGCGCTTGAGGCGTTGAAGTCCGCGCTGGTTAAGTCCTTGGCTCACTTATAGTCTCCTAGAGATAAGAAGAACGTGGAGGATTCCTAATCTTGTCTATACCATATCATACGACTATGGCAAATGTCAAGCCTTTAGAGATATACTTGCTGATCGGAGGGCCACCAACTCAAGAAGAAGGGGTGTTATTTGCTCAAGTTCCGTGGTCACATAGGTTTTACCTATCGGTTTACGCGCGCGCTTGTGGAATATCATAAAGGGTAGGCCACACTTCTGGCCACTCTTTTCCGCCTGGGCCAACCACTCCGGGAGTTTCATAGCCACTTGATTTTTGGCCTCGGCGCAAACGGGAAGACCAGCGAGGTCACCAAGCGGTGAAGAGAACGGCATACGCTCTACACCAGGAAACCCATTCTCATGGAACCACCCAACCAGAGCGGTTTCGAAGACAGTGCCCTTTTGGCGAGCCCTACTCACTGTAGTGGTGCGAAACCGCACCGATTGGGTGATCGTGGCCCTCATGGAATATAATGTCAGGTTCATCGGGCGAGCGGTTAAAATCAGATGTATCTAGTGGACCTGGATCTTTACCCGCCCACCTATTACCACACACCCCACAGGTATATTCCATTCCATCAGACGTACTGTCCATTCGAATAGATCCACGAGTGATGCGCTTTTTTGCTGGTTCCTTCCCCGGCTCAAGAATTTCTTCCCAAGTGACGATGGTATCTGCAGGGTCGAAGGTTATGAAGCAACGCGGGCACTTAAGAAGAATTTTTGGGTCTGTAGAAGATGACAACCCCGCAAGAACAGCTTCTCTTGCGAAGTCAAACGACGGTCCGTGAAAATCACCCTTCATCAATCTATTCATCATACGCTCTCCGCCATCTACGGTCATTCAAGCTCCTCTAGAAACTTCTTCGCCCCGTGCCAAAAAACGTGGACCGGCCAAAGGAAAGATCCACTAAGGATGGGTGGTATGCAGGAAGTAAACGTGGTCTTGGTACCGTGAAGTATCAGAGCTTCCTTGCGAAGTCTATTAGCCAGATACGAGTTTCTCCATACTAGGACCAGGACAATTACCCCGTAAACTATTGCAATGATTTCAAGCGGCCCCATGGCTCACCTCCTCTGGTTCTTTTGCTCCACGATCATGTAGACTTGCTGCAGTGATAGCTCCTCCGCGAACGAAATTCACACCATCTTTTAAGATTCTTTCCTCGCCGTTGAGAGCAAACACTACATTGGGAATTACCCCGCGCGAGATGGTATCTCGAAAGCGCATACGAATAGCCGGGGTCAACTCAAACATGGCATAGATCCCCTCTTCGTTAGCCGCGAGACGAACAGATCCCATTACCTTATTGATATCGAAGTCAGCATAAAGTGGTACAATGTGCGGCACGTCCATATCAATAAAAGTCATCGCGGGGGAAGGAGAATAAGCGAGCGTAACCGCCACGTTGCCCTTACGGTGTTTATCCAAGAAACTCTGCATGATCAGAGTGTAGCATAACTTTTACAATAAATCAAGCCTTTACGACATTTTCTGAGCCAAACACTTGACTTTGGGGAAAGGGTGTGCTATAATAGTCTACATATGACTACCACTAATCCACTTAATTTTTATAACAGTACTGTTGTACGAACAGCCCTTCGAGGGCTTGTCTCGGCAGTAGCATCCACCCTGATTGCCTGGGCAACCGTTAAAATCGGGAGCTTCCATGGATCAGTATTTGCAGAGATTTCCCTGATCGGAACTCCTGTTTATTTTGGAGCAGTTTTGTGGCTGGAAACGAAGTTCCCGTCGCTCGGTTGGCTGCTAGGATTGCTTCCCCAGCCTAAGTCGAATCCGGCACCGGCCCCCACACCAGCGCCTACCCCGGCTCCGGTCCCGGCTCCAACACCGGCTCCAGTAGTTGTTACACCACCCGCAGTAGGAAGTAAAGCAGCAAAGACTCAAGCAGTAAAGAAGTCAGGAAGTAGAGCTTTGAAGTAAGCACTCGTAGCAGATTGGCGCAGTAGTAGCGCGGGTGGCTCATAACCACTAGGTCGGCGGGTGCAAATCCCCCATCTGCCACTAAAGTCTCTCCAATAGAGAGCAGATCTTGAAGCCAGTGGCGGTTCTTATTCCGGGAGGGGAGTAAGGAGTTCCACTGGCTTTTTGTTTTATATGCCTTTGTAGCTCGTGATAGTAGAGCATCTGTTTTGTAATCAGAAGGTCGCGCGTGCAATTCGTGTCGAAGGCACGCAGTCCCTTGTATTTCAGCGGAAGAATTCTGAGTTCGTAACTCAGAGGCGGCAGTCCGAATCTGTCCGGGGGAACGTTATTGCATATAAGGAATATTCAGTCTTATATTGCAAATATGGAATAAAGTAGTATACTTGCCGTTATAGTCTTAGTGGTAGAGATCCTCTTTGGTATAGAGGGGGCAGCTGTTCGATTCAGCTTTTCGGCACGGGGGGAGACGGGTTTTTAAGGCCCATTTCCCGCGAAGTAAATTGTAATACAAATGTAACACAAAGTAGCAGAAGTTGTGCTATACTGTAGAAGTAGTAAACATGCGGTATTAAGTCAGTGGTAGACCCGCAGATTTCCAATCTGCTTGCATCGGTTCGAATCCGATATACCGTTCGAAGTAGGTCATCCCTGCGGTAATGGATGGATTGTTCTGGTAGGAGAGCGCCATCAACCTAGTTCAGTATGTCTTAGTAGTTCAGCGGAAGAACGCCTGGTTGCCAACTAGGAGGCTCGCAGGTTCAAATCCTGTCTAAGACTCGAAGTTAGATAGACCAAAGGCCCGTCCGTATCCATGGGAGGGGAACATGGTCGTACAGCTGGAGACTGGTCTAATTCATGGTCTATTAGTGGAGTGGATAACACGCCTCTCTTTCAAAGAGGAGAAGATCGGGTCAGTACCGATATAGACTACGAAGTAACTTGCTGTTATCGTCTATTGGTGAAGACGCTTGGTTCTCAACCAAGTAAGGAGAGTTCAATTCTCTCTAACAGTGCGATGTGTTATCTATTCGAGAGAGTGTGGTAGTTTTAACTTGGGGGAACAACTGTAACTCCCCAAGACGCATCAACATGGAAGTGTGGCAGAGTCTGGCTTAATGCTCCTGTCTTGAAAACAGATGTGGGTAAAACCACCGTGGGTTCAAATCCTACCGCTTCCTCTAGTAGTAAGAAGTCAACATGCTGTTATAGCTCAAAGGAAGAGCACCCGGTTGTCAGCCGGAAGGTTAGGGTATCATGATCCCTTAGCAGCGCGGGGGAGTATGCACGTTCGAATCGTGTCTGGCGTCTAGTACGTTGGTAGCTCAATTGGCAGAGCACCCCAGCTTTTTGAATTACCGTCTTTCCCGATGCAAGGATTTTCATACATCGGGAAAGCGGAGAAGTATAGTAACGACTGGTTGTGGCCTAATGGTATGGCACTCGGTTTGGGGCCGAGGGGCTGGAGGTTCGAGTCCTCCCAATCAGACGAAGTATCAACCCTCTAAAGCATTACAGTGATGCTCGAATCTTTTAAATTCAGGAACTCGGGGCGGCACCGAGTAGGGGGACTAGAAGCAAGAAGTAAGCATTCCAGAGTAACTCAATAGCAGAGTGCCTCGCCGTTAACGAGGAAGTTGTGGGGGCAGAACCTACCTTTGGAGCCAGCTTCATTCAGCCATATTTTCCGCGCGCGGGAAAAATAGGTCGATGTATGAAGGGAACGTCGCATGGTGACTAGACGTGAAGGTGGGCAGATACCCACAGTGAAAGACGACTGCAACAAGTCTTGACGGCAGGAAGAGACCGCGCCACGAAGAGTTGGGTAATTGGTCGCCTAGCTGGCTGTAACCCAGTGATCTAACGATATGGGAGTTCGAATCTCTCCTCTTCGACCTAGCAGTAAATATGCAGTAAGAGATGAGTCACAATGTTGATTACCATTCTTGTAGTAGTAGCAATTATCGCAATAGTTCTTTGGATTGTGAAACGGTAGTATCTATGGCTTCTGGCAGATCGGCAGATGCGCTTGACTCTTAATCAAGTTTAGGTGAGTTCGATTCTCACGGGGCCAACGAGGGACGTTTTTCCCTGGGAGTTGATCGACCCAAGAAACGTGACATCCTGGAGAGACGGGACTTACATGCAGATGTAGTGTAGTGGTAACACAAATGCTTCCAAACCATTTTTCGGGGGTTCGAGTCCTTCCATCTGTGCTTAGTATGGTTCTAATCTAGATCCTGTTGTGACCTTACTCTTTTCGGGATTTTCCCCGGCGCGAAAGAAGGTATATAATGACTAAAGAATTTAACACGGTTGAAGAAGACCAGCGTGAGATTGACGAGAAGAACAGAGAGAACGGCAATGACCAGCCAATCGACGTTCCCCGTCTAGCAGATCGAGTAGTACGCAAGTACCCAGAGCAGACCGTAGAGCAGGACACAACCGAACATGGTGTAGTCTCTCCGGCCAATGAGGTATTCGAGTACGAAACCGAGAACGACGGTGGTCCTAACCAGCCTTAGTAGAAAAGACTTGACAAAGAGAACAAGTAGTGATATACTGTAGGTATACCGGTTCTAAGTCAAAAGCTCTGGAAACTGAACCAGTAACAATCAGTTGGCGACTCGGAAAGACGAGTACATGGTGTTTATGGTGTAGTGGAAGCACAGGAGTTTGTGGAACTCCTAGTACGGGGTCAGTACCCGTTATACACCCTTATCCCCCGCGCGGAGATAGAATTCCGAACGATTTCCGCGCGGGGGCGGCAGAAGTATCAAAGAAGCAAAGCCAAAAGAATCAATGTGGAGTAGCTCAGTTGGTAGAGTACCCGCCTGATACGCGGATTGCCGTCAGTTCAAGTCTGACTTCCACAACTAGGGGGTTACGGAGTAATGACCGTGACGCGCTGAGAGAGTCATTACTCCTCGGCACCCCACGGAACCCATATAATGGTTGTACCTGGGCATGTCTCTAAAAGGCCCATCTACTCCTTGTAGTTCAATGGATCAGAACTCTAGTCTACGGAACTAGCGATCACCGTTCGAGTCGGTGTGGGGAGACGAAGTGTAGTGTTACGGACTGGCACCGATGATAAGGTGCGGTGGATCGGACGATGGCTTATCACCGCTACACTCCATGGATGATTGGCGCAGCGGTAGCGCAGGAAGTTTACACCTTCAAGGCCGGGAGTTCGAACCTCTCATCATCTACGAAGTGAGTGATCTCTCTGTCTTTATAATGCGCTGGTTTGATGATAGGCGGCAACTGGCAGATTCGGGATCTTTACGGTGCTCATCAGCCGATTGCTTCACTTGGTTCTCTGGTGTATCTGGAGGCATGGCAGCTCGAAACACTGTCGGAAATCGTTCGAAACGATTGGGAACCACTTCCGTAGTTTAAGAGCCGTCCTCCGCGCGCGGGGTAAAACGGACAATTAGAACTGGGCCTTAAGGGGCTCGGGCGCAGGTGAAAAGCCTGTCGAGAATGATCTTGGGGATTTAGTGATAAAGGAAGCATGGGGCCTCGGCATGGCTCAGGAGACGGATCGTTACCGTCATTCTCCACTGTAGTAAAAATCCGTTGCAGGAGGAATGATGGACAACTCACCAAAGGGAAAAAGTGCCACAGAGTGGACGTGCGAGTACGGAGAATGCAAGGAGACCTTTCTTCGTTTGCCCTGGGAAATAAAGCAGGGTGCTAAGCGATTTTGCTCTAAAGATTGTTCTATAAAAGAGCAGCAGGCATTGGGAAGATGGGGAAGAAAGTCTAGTTCCCCCGCTGATCCCGATTCACCCAAGAAGTGTTCCAAGTGCGGGGAAGAAAAAGATAGATCCTGCTTCGGGAAGCATGTTAATGGACGAGATGGTTTAATGGCTGAATGTAAGCCATGTCATGTCGCGAGAACTACAAAAAAGTACAAAGAAAATGGTGGTTACAGTACTGATTGGCGTTTCAAAAGACACGGAATATCTATGGATATTTTTGAAGAGATGCTTAAAAGTCAGGGAGGTGGCTGCGCCATTTGTGGACAATTTACTAATGCGATGTGTATAGATCATAACCATTCTCATTGTCCGGGTTCTTATGGATGCTCTAAATGCTTCAGGGGAGTTCTTTGTTCTCAGTGCAATATGGCTATAGGAATTCTAAAAGAAGATGTAAAATTGTTTGAAATGGCTATAATTTATTGTAGTTGAAATTTACGGGGAGTTGGCTACAGCGGCAACTGCACCTCGCCTGCAACGAGGATTACCAAGGGTTCGAGTCCCTTACTCTCCACCAAGCAATTCGGCCATGCTTATAAACCGAACGCAACGACAGCGGAGGTCGTGACAGATGACGGTATCCGAGAGTGGACCGTTTATGGGGTCGTGCAATAGATACGCGCTTGGGTTCGCTACCTGGGAGGATGCTGGTGCAAATCCAGACGGCTCCACTGAATTACCGTCTTTCCCCGTCTGAAAATTGTGGGGCGGGAAAGGTGTAAAGAAGTACAAAACACATTCGGGAATGGTGTAACTGGTAGCCACGCAACTCTTAAAAAGTTGTGCTGAAAAGCGTGAGAGTTCGATCCTCTCTTTCCGAACGCAGTACACAAGTTCGTGTGGTGGAATTGATAGACACGCCAGGTTTAGGCCCTGGTTCCCTTTGTCGGGAGTGAGAGTTTGAGTCTCTCCATGAATACTAGTAGTAGCATAGCAAGATGTCCGAGTGGTTAGGTACGAGTCTGCAAAACTTGGTACACGGGTCCGAATCCCGTTCTTGCTTCCATGGCTTCTCATCTCCCCGGCCAAAATCTGGGAGACTTTGAGGCCACCTATGGGAATGTTGGAATTGGTAGACATTCGGATCTCAAAAATCCGTGCTTAGGCGTGAGGGTTCAAATCCCTCTTCCCATACTATGACAAATGAAGAGCGTTACAAGTTTGCACTTGAAGAGATATACTGTCATTTCGATGATCAGGGTTTTGTCCACGTTGATGGTGAGCGTTGTGACGAGCAGTTGGTTCGCTACGCTGGGGCTGTACTTTCCGGCGAGGAGAAATCCCTAGCGGAGTGGCATGATGAATTAAACATTCAGGAGTAGTTTAAAGCAGAACAGCGGACTTTGAATCCGTTAGGTAGGGGTGCGAGTCCTCTCCCCTGAGCTATGGAGCAGTGACGTAATGGTTATCGTAGCGGTTTGCTAAACCGTCCACTGTGAAAGGTGTCCAGGTTCGAATCCTGGTTGTTCCGCGTAGTTGTAAATGAAAGTTTAAAGTCGTTTTAGAGACTTAAAGATTGTAAAATAAAACATTCCCCGTTGGTGTAACTGGCTAACATAGTTGACTTTGAATCTGCAATCAGGGGATCGTAACCTCAGCCCAGAGCCATGGAAGATGAATCAGCGAGGTCGTTGATCCGGTTTGCTAAACCGTGAGCATCGCAAGGTGTGATTTTCGAGTAGTCCGTCTTCCGCGCAGTAAACATTCCGGGGTCATCTAATGGCAGGATCAGTGGTTCTGAGCCACTTCATGAGAGTTCGACCCTTTCCCCCGGAACGAACCTAAACACTTGACTTTTCGTATTAGTGTGTTATGATTCGAATATGACAAGAAAGTTTATATCAGACGAGAAGTTAGCAAGGGCAGTGTCAAATGCCAACTCCGTGACAGATGCCATTAGAAATTTAGGTCTTCACCCGCATAGCGGTATTCACGGTCACTACTCTAAAAGGATAAGAGACGCCGGAATTTCTACAGAACACTTCGACAAATCTTTGTACAGAAGAGGCCTGCTCCCTAAAAAAACCCCTGATGAGATTCTAACGAAGAAGGCCCGTGGATCAAACAGAACTTCGGGGGCAACTCTTAGAAGAGCACTTATAGAAGTAGGAGTCCCCTATGAGTGCAGTGAATGTGGTGCTCTACCACAATGGCAGGGGAAAGACCTAACACTTCACATTGATCACATAGATGGAAATCGCAATAATGATAGCCGCGAGAATTTAAGATTTCTAGACCCAAATTGTCATTCTCAAACTGAAACATGGGGGCAAAAAAACTCACCCATAGAGAGTAGATGCTCTAGGTGTAATAAGATAATTGGTAAATATGGCAAAACAGGCCTATGTAAATCCTGTATTCAAACTTCTAGATGGGACCCCAATGATGGACTTGAGGGATACAAAAAAGCCCCAAAGATAGATTGGCCGTCTACGGAAGAGCTGCTATCAATGCTTGAAGATAGTAACTGTAGCGCCGTTGGTCGTTCTCTCGGAGTTAGCGATAACGCCATAAAAAAGCACCTTCAACGTCGCGGGGCATGGAAATCATAATGAATCCTTGGTGGGGAGCCCTGAAGGCGATATGACTCTCTGGAGTCTACGCGACTCGCCTACTCACTACGGCATCTTCGAAAAAATGTCGAACCTCGTAGGGGACGTTTAAGATCAGCAAGCCATATCGCCCACGCGGCCTCCCACCAAGGGATGACTAAGGGGTCTTGGGCTTCTTGCTAATGATTCCATCGATTACCCAGAAGAACAGCCCGATAGCCAAAAGGAACGGCCAGGTAACGGTGAAAAAAAGTGTGATGGGCGGAAACAGCAAAAAGGCCATTATGGCGAAGCAGACTGCTGCTACAGTTCTATAGAAACTGATTCTGTGGAAATTCATGGTGAAACCTTTCGATAGGTTTTTCAGCGCATGATCTAGACTGACGCTTCATTATACCACACTCCTTACCCGATTGCAAGTGTTTTAGAATTACTTGACAAGTAGCAGAATATGTGCTATACTGTGATCGAACACCTTACGATATAGAACGGGTGAGGATAGAGACGGCACATTACTGGTGCCGGTGAGACGGCCCAGCTAACCGGATAGTCCTGTAGAGATCGTAAGCTGCCGCAAGTTGACGTGGGTTAGCTACCTGCGCTTGTGTGGGGAGTGGTTACCCGGAAAGTAACCAACATCGGGGAGATGGGTAAATGGAGAGCCCAAAGGTGTTCTAAGCCTTCCAAACGCGGGTTCGAATCCTGCCTTCCCGACTAAGCTGTGAGTGGATCGTTCGGACACAAGGGGTAAAACCCAATTATCAGTGTATCAGTGTGCCCGAGCCCACCCAGCTTTTCGCTCCACAGTAGCTCAGTGGTAAGAGCGTGGTACTCATAATGCCTTGGTCAAGAGTTCGATTCTCTTCTGTGGGACCATTTCCTTGGGATTTTTACCTTCCCCGAGCGAAAATTGTTGTGAAAAGACTTGACATTGCAGTAAAAGTATGCTATACTAGTATTTATCAGAATAAAGCGGGCCGGATGGCTAGGGTTATCTCTTATGCAAAGATTGGCGAAAGCCATTTCCCTTCCAAACACTCGTCTGTTTAGTTTCTGAGAGAAGTAGAGTGGGTCGGATCGGCAAGGGTTATCATCTTGTAAATGCGTGGTCAGGGGTTCGAGTCCCTTCTGTGACCGAAAGGTTGCTGTAGCTCAGTTTGGTAGAGCGCGAAAATATCCTTCTGAAACACTTATCTACCCTATTTCTCTCGTGGTGCTAAACAGGAATCAACTTTGACCTGGAGGAAGCATCATGACTAAGAGTATCTATCTCACCCACACCGCCTCGACGCCCCAATCTGAACCTATTCTTGGGCGTGCGTCTGACATGGCGAAGAACAACGCTGGCGGCTACTCGTTTCAGCTAGACAAGTGGAATCGTCTCGACCGTTTTCTCATTCTCGGAACCGAGGGTGGAACCTACTACGTCAACGAAGGTGCTCATACTCGCGGAAATGCCGGAGTAGTTCTTGACTGCATAAAGGAAGATGGTCTTCGTACTGTCAACCGTATCGTTGAGGTCTCTGACCGTAATCTTGCTCCTAAGAATGACCAGGCTATTTATGCCCTTGCTCTCGCCGCCAAAAATGGCGATGACGCCACTCGCAGCCTTGCTTACAAGGTAATGCCCAAGGTGTGCCGCATCGGTACGCATCTCTTCCAATTCGCTGAAGCCATCGACTCTCTCGGCGGCTGGGGCCGTGGTGCCCGTAAGTCAGTAGCCAACTGGTACCTTGATAAGGAAGACGATAAGTTAGCCTATCAATTGGTTAAGTACCGTCAGCGTGACGGTTGGGCGCACCGTGACCTTCTCCGCCTTTCTCACCCAACGGCAAAGGATGAGAACCACGGTCAGCTTCTGGCTTATGCCGCTGGAAAGCCTGAGTGGACTTCCAACCCGCCTTCTATCATCAACGCCTACGAGCAGGCTAAGACTGCTACTGTCAAGCAGACTGTTGACCTCATCCGTGAATACCGTCTCCCCCGCGAGGCAATCAACACGGAATCTCTG
>Ga0208357_1003002_pt1 | contig 10703 bp, 14 predicted proteins | sample NGESurdeep092012_6_FD_184487 | JGI IMG/M metagenome (GOLD analysis project Ga0208357, IMG submission 184487) | Arctic peat soil microbial communities from Barrow, Alaska - NGEE Surface sample F52-2 deep-092012 (SPAdes) | ecosystem: Environmental > Terrestrial > Soil > Wetlands > Peat ... | reverse complement strand
GACGGTCGGCAGCGGCGACGTGCTCGCCTACTTCGCGGCCATGACGCCGCTCGACCCGACCGATCTGGTCGACCTGTACTGGGCCGGGCGGGCCACGCTGGTCAGCCGCCACGAGGACGACGGCGTGTACCACCAGGTGTTCCGCCGGTACTTCCTTGACGACGACGGGCCGGGCCGGGGCGAGCTGAAGTTCAGCGTGGAGGCGGCTGCCGAGGTCGAGGCGGCGCTGATGATGCCGGGCGCCGAGCCGGGCCCCGAGGACGGCAGGCAGCGGCCGGTCCTCGGCTGGATGGCGTCAGACGTGGACGCGCTCAAGCACCGGTCGTTCACCGCCTGCACGCCGGACGAGGTCGCCGCCCTGCGCAAGATCATGGCCAGGATGCGGCTGACCCCGCCCCGCCGCCGCACCCGCCGGACCAGGCCCGCCGCCGGCCGCGGGACCGAGCCCGACCTCCGCGCGACGATCAGGGAATCGATGCGGATGCACGGGGAGCCGCCCGGGCGGCTGTTCTTCCGGCAGCGCAAGACCAAGCTGCGGCCGATGGTGCTGATCCTCGACGTCTCCGGGTCGATGGCCGACTACTCCAGGCACCTGCTCCAGTTTGCGCACACGGCCGCGCACGCGGGCGCGCGGGTGGAGGTGTTCTGCTTCGGCACCAGGCTGACCCGCATTACCAGGGAGCTGTCGCGCCAGCGAGTCGACGCGGCGCTTGAGGAGGCGGCCCGGGCCGTGGTCGACTGGGACGGCGGCACCCGGATCGGCCAGTCGCTCGACGCCTTCGTCCGTCAGTGGGGCCGCCGCGGCATGGGCCGGGGCGGGGTGGTGGTGATCTGCTCCGACGGGCTTGACCGGGGCGATCCCGAGGTCCTCGCGCTGGCGATGGAGCGGCTGGGGCGGCTGTGCCACCGCATTGTCTGGCTGAACCCGCACAAGGGCGACAACCGGGATTTTCGGCCGAGCACGCTGGGCATGATGGTGGCGGCGCCGCATATCGACCTGCTGCTGTCCGGGCACGACCTCGCTAGCCTGGAAGAGCTGGCGCGAGAGCTGCCGGCGCTGAACTAGGTGAGGAGCATGCCGTGAGGTGGAGCGTCGGCATCGAGGCCGAAGGCGACCGCGTCTTCAGCCGTGAGGAGATAGTCGAGCTCGCCGACGCCGTCGCCGCCAGCGACGGGGTGGCCTCGGGCATCGGCACCAGCCGGTACGGCGCGCGGCTGGTTGTTGTCGCCGACGGCCGCGAGCACGCCGTCGCGGCCGCGACCGAGGTGTTCCTGGCGGCGGCGAGGACGGCCGGGCTGCCGGCCGCGCCGATCGTCGCGGCCGAGGCCGTCAGCGAGGCCGAGGAGGCCGAGCTGTCATGATCCGGCTCGGCTCGCTCGCGGGCTACCCGTTCGAGGGCCCCCGGCTGCTCGGCGGCTGGACGCCGCCGCAGGCGGCGGCGGTGTACGCGGTCATGTACAAGCCCGAGCCCGCCGCCAAGCCGGAGAACTACGCGGTGATCTACGTCGGCCACGCCGACGACCTCCTCGCCGAGCGGTTCCCGTTCAAGCACCCGAAGGCCCCGTGCTGGGTCAGCCGGGCCGGATCGAAGTGGAAGGTCTACGTCTGCACCTACGAGGTGCCGGGCGGGACCAGCGCCCACCGCGAGCAGATCGCCCGCGAGCTGATCGCCGTCTACCGGCCCAGCTGCAACGAGCAGCAGTACGACCACGCGTGGAAGGACGAGTGGATCGGCGAGTACTCGGCCGCGCCGACCACGGCGCCGGTCACCCGTCGCGGCCCCGATCAAAGGCCAAAGCCCTTATCTCGAACGGACCCGGCTGACTGTTTACCCGCCAGCCGCGTCCGTTCTGCCTTCGCTGCCGTTTAGGGGTGCGACCCGTAGCCGACGGCGCCGAGGAGGCGGGAGCGGCGGGTGCCGGAGGCGGGCCGGGCCGGCTCGGGGACGGCGGGCTCCGGCACCCGGGGGGTGACGCCGGTGACGATGCCCTCGGCCATGCCGTAGAGCAGCGGCAGCGCCCCGGCGACGACGCCGCCGGTCCGGTTGATGTGATCGACGCCCGGCATGATCAGCCCGGCGTCGGCCTCGATGCCGTGCACGATCCCGGCCGCGCCCTCGAGCTTGGCCCCGATCCGGTCCAGCAGCGTCCCGGCCCAGTACAGGTAGACGGCCAGGCCCGCGATGAGCGCGACGATGACGAGCACGGTCAGGACGACGAGCACGGTCATGACTTGACCTTTCCGAGTACCCGGCCGAGGAACAGGTGGTGTTCGAGCCCTTCGGCCAGGACCGCGTCGACGCCGGTGGCGACCTGCGGGATCAGCACGGTGTCGGCCGTGTTGGCCTTGGCCGCCGTCAGCGTCCCGCCGATCGTGTCGACCCGGTGGTCGATCCGCTTGATCAGGTAGATGAGCAGGCTGAGGAGCGCGGCGACGGCGACCACGACGACGAAGCCGACGATGATGACGGACACCCACAGGGTGTGCTCGGTGGGGTTCATCGCTATCCTCCCAGCCGGGCCCGGCCGCGCTGCAGCCCGGCGATGATGATGGTGGCGTGCTCGATGGTGGTGCGCAGCGCCGCCAGCGGCGCGGTGTTGCGGACGGCGCCCTCGAGGGCGGCGTTGATCTTGGGCTCCTCGTCGCCGATCTGCTTGGCGAGCACCAGGATCGCCGTCACCAGGACGACCACCGCGAGCACGACGACGCCGCCGATCACGTAGCCGATGGTCCAGTCGGTGGTCATCGCTACACCGTTTCGCAGAAGTCGCGGACCGGCTTGAGGTTGGCGTTGACCGAGGTCAGCCGGGCGGGCACGGTCGAGGTGAGCTGGTCGACGACCTGCACGCCGCCGGTCAGCGCCCTGAGCGTGCGGCGAACTGCGTAGAGGTGAAGCACGATCCTGATCAGGCCGACCGCGGTGAACACGATGATCAGGCCCGCGACGGCGATGGTGAACCAGGCTGCTGCCGGCATGTTTTCCGCTCCTTCGCTAGGCGAGTAGTTTGGCGACCGAGCCCGCGTAGCGGACCGCGCCGACCTTGACTTCTTCGATGGTCCTGTCGGTGACCGCCAGGCCCTCGGGCACCTCCTGGAGCTCGCCGATCAGGCCGACCCCGCCGGCCAGGATGTCGTCGCTGGCCGCGCGGATCCGCTCCAGGGCCGCCAGCACCCGGTTCAGCAGGTAGATCACCACCGGCAGGACCACCACGAGCAGGATCGCGTTGCCGATCCACCACAGGACCATGGCTGGCCCTCCTTTCGCGTTTCGCTGGTTCGCTGTTAGCTTGCCGCTGGCTGGTAGGGGAGGAAGAACCGGCGGAAGACGCGCGTCAGCGCCATCCGGGTGGCCCGCAGCGCGATCGCGAAGCCGCTGACCGAGCCGCCGCCGGCGGCGGCGGCGATCTGCTCGGCCGACTCGCCCCGCTCCAGCCGTTCGATCCGGTCCTGCATGTTGGCCGCGAAGTCGCGCATGAGGATGGCGGAGACGTCGGAGATCATGCCCCGGCCGTACTGCGCCGCCGCCCCCGACAGCTGGAGGTCCTGGGTGACCCCGACCTTGGTGCCGCGGCCCTTGGCCGACAGCGTGGCCCCGACGATCATGGCGGCCTGGCCGCGGCCCTTCTCGTCCGCGCCGGCCGCGTGCACGACGATGCGCTTGGCTGCGTCGTCGCGCTCGGTGATGTCGGCGGTGCCGACGAACTGCATGCGGACCGGCCCCATCCGGATCGCGACCCGGCCCTCGTACGTGTCGTCGCCGAGGTCCTTGGTCAGCTCCGCGCCGGGCAGGCAGGACGCCACCTGCGGGATGTTGTCGAAAAACCCCCACACCTTGTCAACTGGCTCGGCGACCTCGAAGTCGCTGGCGATTATCACTTCAGCACCGCCCTGATGTAGGGATCTGGATCTTCCTCGAATGTCCGGCGGCAGCCGGCGCAGCAGAAGTAATAGGTCCGCGCGTCGTGCTCGAGCGGCATCCCCGACGCGCCCGCCGTGACCGTCATCCCGCAGACCGGATCGACCGCCTCGGCCAGTTGCAGCCCGGTCCTGCCCGCAGCCCGGGGCGCGGGCACGTCGGCGAAGGCGCCGGACGCGCGCAGCTGCACCAGCTCCGCCAGGATGGCGACGGCCATCTCCTCGTGGGTCGTCTTGCCCAGGTCCAGGCCGGCCGGCGCGTGCACCTTGCCCAGCCGGTCCTTCTGCACGCCCCGCTCCGCGAGATAGCCGAGCACCGCCTCCCCGCGCTTTCTGGAGGCGACCAGACCCAGGTAGGCCGGGTTCATGGCGACCGCGCGCTCGATCATGTCCTCGTCGCCGTGTCCCTGGGTGGCGACGATGACCATCGACCGCTCGCTCGCGCTGCCTGCCCTGAACTCATCGGTGCTGAGCAGGTCGGTGCTCCAGTCGAGGGCCCGGGCGAGCTCGGCCAGCGTGCGCGTCATCGGCGAGCCGCCCACGATCACCAGGTGCGGCACCGGCAGCACGGCCTCGATGTAGATCTCGAGCGCGCCCTCGCTCTGGCAGGAGATCGGCACGACCGTCATCCCGTCCGGCACGGCCGTGCCGAACTGGTCGGGCGCGCCGAGCAGCAGCAGCCGGGCGTTCCCGTCCGAGATGACCTGCTTCGCCTCGCGGATCACGGCCGGCTCGGCGCAGGCGCCGCCGATCCAGCCGTCCAGCTGGCCGTCGGCGGTGATGATCGCGCGCGAGCCCTGCTTGCTCGACGACGGCCCCTGCCGCCAGACCACGGTCGCCAGCGCGAAGGCCTCGCCGCTGCGGGCCAGCTCGCTGATTCGGCCGAGCACACCCAGACCGTTCATCTCTCCTCCTCGTCTCCTCCTCGCCGCCCGGGCCGCGCTAGTCCTGGCGCACCGGCGGGAAACCGGACACGTCCCGGCGGTAGGTGAGCGCCTCCCACACCCGGTCCGGCAGCAGCGGCATGTCGATGTTCCTGACCCCGGTCTCGCCCAGCGCGTCCATGACCGCGTTCACGAAGGCGGCGGGCCCGCCCACGGCCGCGCACTCGCCGATGCCCTTGGCGCCGATCGGGTGGTGCGGGCACGGCGTCACGACCTCGCTGTGCAGCTCGAAGCCGGGGGTCTCCCAGGCGGTCGGCAGCAGGTAGTCCATGTAGTTCGAGCCGACGCAGTTGCCGTCGGCGTCGAACGTGATGAACTGCATGCTGGCCATGGCGTACGCCTCGGTGAGCCCGCCCATGATCTGGCCCTCCACGATCATCGGGTTGATCCGGACCCCGCAGTCGTCGACCGCGACCATCTTCAGCACGTCCCAGACGCCGGTCTCCGGGTCGACCTCGACGGTGACGATGTAGACGGCGAACGGCCAGGTCAGGTTGGGCGGGTCGTAGTAGGCGGTGTTCTCAAGGCCGGGCTCCATGCCGTCCGGCATGTTGCTGTAGGCGGCCATGGCGCATTCCTGGATCGACACGCCGGTCTGCGGAGAGCTGCGCACGTAGAACCGGCCGAGCTCCCACTCGATGTCCTCCTCCGACACCTCGAGCAGGTGCGCGGCGAGCTTGCGGGCCTTGGCGCGGATCTTGCGGGCGACCATGGCGACGGCCGCCCCGGCGACCGGGGTGGACCGGGACGCGTAGGTGCCCATGCCGAACGGCGCGGTGTCGGTGTCCCCCTCCTCGACGACAACGTCGTCGGCCGGGATGCCGAGCTCGTGCGCGATGATCTGCGCCCACGTCGTCTCGTGCCCTTGTCCCTGGGACTTGGCGCCGGTGCGGAGGATCGCCTTGCCGCTCATGTGCACCTTGAGCTCGGCCGAGTCGAACATCTTGATGCCGAGGATGTCGTACTCCCGGCTGTTGCCCGCGCCGAGCGGCTCGGTCATCGTGGAGATGCCGAGGCCGAGCAGGCGGCCCCGCTTGCGCGCCTCCGCCTGCTCCTGCCTGAAGTTCTCGTAGTCGATGGCCTTGAGCCCGACGTCGAGGCACTTGGCGTACTGGCCGGAGTCGGTCAGGAAGCCGAGCGGGGTGCGGTGCGGGAAGTCGTCGTCGGCGACGAAGTTCATCCGGCGGAAGGCGGCCTGGTCGATGCCCAGGTCGTCGGCGGCCGCCTGCACCATCCGCTCCTGGAAGAACATCGCCTCGGTGACCCGGAACGAGCACCGGTAGGCCACCCCGCCCGGCGCCTTGTTGGTGTACACGCCGCGTGCGGTCAGGTGCGCGACCGGGACGTCGTAGGCGGCGAAGGCGGAGTGCATCAGGCCGATCTTGAACTTGCTCGGCTGGGCGTCGGCGAAGAACGCGCCGTGGTCGGCGTCGGTGTGCATCCGGAAGCCGAGGATCTTGCCGTCGCGGCGCAGCGCCATCTCGCCCTTGAGGTAGACGTCCCGCGCGAACCCGGTCGAGATCAGGTTGCCGGTCTTGTCCTCGATCCACTTCACCGGGCGCTCGAGCAGGATCGAGGCCAGGATCGAGCAGACGTAGCCCGGGTAGATCGGCACCTTGTTGCCGAAGCCGCCGCCGATGTCCGGGGAGATGATGCGGATCATCTGCTCGGGGATCTCGGCCACCATCGCGACCGCGGCCCGGATGATGTGCGGCGCCTGGCTGGTCATGTAGACCGTGAGCTTGCTGGTGGCCCGGTTGAAGTCGGCGACCGAGCCGCAGCACTCGATCGGCGACGGGTGGCTGCGCGGGTAGTGCAGCTCGAGCTTGGAGATCACGTCGGCCCGCTCGAAGGCCCGGTCGGTGCCCGCCTTGTCGCCGACCTCCCAGTTGTAGATGACGTTGTCGGCCTGGTTGACCTTGTCGTCGCGGATCACCGGCGCGTCCGGGTCCAGCCCTTGCCACGGGTTCACGATGACCGGCAGCGGCTCGTAGTCGACGTCGATGAGCTCGCACGCGTCCTTGGCGATGTACGGGTCGTCGGCGATGACGCAGGCCACCTCCTGGCCCTGGAAGCGCACCTTGTCGGTCGCGAGCACCGCCTGGGTGTCGTAGGAGAGCGTGGGCATCCAGGCGAGGTTCCGCGTCGCCATCATCTCGCCGGTCAGCACCAGGCGGACGCCCGGCAGCGCCCACGCCCGGCTGGCGTCGATCGACTTGATGCGCGCGTGCGGCAGCGGGCTGCGCAGGATCTCCATGTGCAGCATGCCGGGGAGCACCACGTCGTCGGTGTAGTTCCCCTTGCCCCGGATGAAGCGGTCGTCCTCGACCCGCTTGCGACTGGAGCCGAGCCCGCCGATCTTGATCTCGTCGAGTGCTCGTGATTCGTTAGCCGTGGTGGTCAACTCACGCCTCCGCTCGTAGCTTCTCGGCCGCCCACAGCACCGATTTCACGATGTTCTGGTAGCCGGTGCAGCGGCACAGGTTGCCCGATATCGCCCACCGCACGTCTTCCTCGGTCGGGTCGGGGTTCCGGTCCAGCAGCTCCTTGGCCGCCAGCATCATGCCGGGCGTGCAGAAGCCGCACTGGAGCCCGTGCTCCTGCTTGAACCCCTCCTGGATCGGGTGCAGCTCGCTGGCGGTGGCCAGGCCCTCGACGGTGGTGACCTCGCGGCCGTCGACCTGCACGGCCAGCATCGTGCAGGACTTGATCGCCCGGCCGTCGACCAGCACCGTGCAGGCGCCGCAGTTGGTCGTGTCGCACCCCCGGTGGGTGCCGGTCAGCCCGACGCCGCGGCGGATCAGGTCGGCCAGCAGCAGCCGGGGCTCGATCTCGGCCGCCTTCTTCCTGCCGTTGATGCTGAACTTGATCCGGCGGACCGGGAACTCATCCGCCGCCTCGTCGCCGAGGTCGTCAACGACCATCGTCATGATCAGGCCGCCCTTTCCGCAGGTTCTCCGGTTGCCGCGGTCGCCGGGCCGGCCGCGAGGATGCGCTTGACGAACACCCGGACCAGCTGGCGCTTGTACTCGGCGGTGCCGCGGTGATCGGTCCTGGGCCGGGCGGCGGCCGCCGCCAGCTCGGCCGCCTGGCCGACGCTCTCGGCCGTGAGCGGCTTCCCGGTCAGCGCCTCGGCCGCCTCGGTGGCGCCGATGGTGGATCCGCCGACCCCGGTGAGCGCGATGCCCGCCCGGACCACGGTGCTGCCCGACGTCTCGATGGCGACCGCGACGCCGACGGTCGCGAAGTCCCCCACCCGCCGCTCGAGCTTCAGGTAGCCGCCCGACCTGACCCCGCGGGCGGCGGGAACCACCGCCTCGACCGCGATCTCGTCGTGCTCGAGCACGTTCTGGAAGGGGCCGGTGACGAACTCGGCCAGCGGGATCGCGCGCCTGCCGCCCGGGCCCTGCGCGATCACCGAGCCGCCGAGCGCCAGCATGACCGAGGCCCAGTCGCCCTGCGGGTCGGCGTGGCAGAGCGACCCGACCAGCGTGCCCCGGTTCCGCACCAGCGGGTCGGCCACCAGCGGGGCCGCCGCCGCCATCGTCGGCTGGGTGCCCTTGAGCAGGTCCGAGCGCTCCAGGTCGGCGTGCCGGCAGAGCGCGCCGATGCGCAGGCTGCCGTCGGGGTCGGTCCGGTGGTACGCCAGCCCGGGCAGGTTGTTGATGTCGACGATCATCTCCGGGGAGGCGAAGCGCAGCTTCATCATCGGCACGAGGCTCTGGCCGCCGGCCAGCACCTTGACGTAGTCGCCCCCGTGCAGCAGGCCGATCGCCTCGTCAAGGGAGTGCGGCGCCTCGTAGCGGAACCGCGATGGGAACATTCAACTCCTCCGCTCAGCTGACGTATCGCCGTCGGGGAGGTCACGGGTCCTGACGGCGGAGTGGGGGTCGGGGACCGCCTGCGGGCCCGACTCGTAGTCGGGGTCGGGCCGGGGCTCCTGATGCGGCGGCCACGGGCCGGAGACCGGCTGGCCCGCGATCTTGAGGTAGTCGACGAGCTGCGGCCAGGCCCACACGGTGGGGCTCTTCCCGGTCTTGGGTGCGTCCTCGATGAGCTCGAACAGCCGCGGATTGTCCTTGCTGTGCCCGTCGGACTCAATGGCCATGCAACGATCTCCCCTCCGTCGCAGCAGTGCCGCCCGCACTCGCACGGGCGGTAACAGAATTTAGACGTATGGTGACGCGCGCTTAACAATGCCGCAACAGCCAAATAAGCTGATCCTTAATCGACGAGTTCACTGGGTGAACATGACAGACAAATCGACCGGTTCAGCTCCAGATCGTGACGTAAACCGGGGGCTTGAAGCGGGACGGCGGGACGCCGGCGCCGGGCGAGCGGATCAGGTGCATCGCCTCCGGGGTGCCGAGGAACCGGCGCAGCGCGCTCACCGCGACGCTGCGGCGCTCCCGCTCGAGCAAAGTCACGTGCCAGCACTCCTCGGCCGGGAATCCCGGCATCTCGACCAGCGACAGCTCGCCCCGGCGGAGCTGCTGGGAGACCAGGTGCTCGATCGCGGGCGCGACCCCGGCCCCGTCGGCCGCCGCCGCCCAGGCGGCGGTCTGGCTCTGGAAGACCCCGATGTTGCTGTCGGCGATGCCGAGGCGGCGCAGCAGCCTGGACGTCTCGCTGCCCGGATCCGTTCCGGACGGGTCCACCAGCCACCGCCGCTGCCGGGCGGGACCGCGCGGCCGCGACTGCGCCGTGCTCTCCCCCGGGCCGACCACGACCAGCCGGTACTTGAAGATCGGCTCGCTGACGATCGGCAGCTCGTGCTCGCCGGTCACGCCCGCGCCGAAGGCGACGTCGGCCAGCCGGTTGGCGATCAGCACCGCCTGCTCGCCGGAGGCCGCGACCCCGGTCGTGATCTCCACCGCCCCGGCGAACCGGCGGCGGAACGCCTCCATCAGCGGGCCGGCCACGAACTCGGCGAAGGTCGAGGTGGCGACGACGCGCAGCTGCTCGGGCGCGCCCTGGGCGGCGCGGACGGCGGCGTGCGCGTCGGCGCCGAGCATGACGATCTGCGACGCGATGCCGACCAGCCGGGTGCCCCCCGGGGTCAGCGTCATGCCCGCCTGGCTCCGGGTGACGAGCTGATCGCCGAGGTCCTGCCGGAGGGCGGTGATCGCCTGCGACACGGCCGACTCGCTGACGCTGAGCGCGCCCGCCGCCGCCCGGACCGACCCGAGCCGGGCGACCAGGACGAACGCGTTCAACTGCGTCAGCGTCATCGCACACTCCATTGCGAACATGAGCGCACCGGGAGGGCCAGCATGCATCTGCGTGCACTTAGAACGTAACGTACGACATCAGACGGGCCCGCGCACGGAACGCGCGATGCCCTCGCCCGGGAGGTGGGCTTGCAGGTCCCCGCGCAAGTCGAATACGAGAAGGCCTCCAGCGTGGAGCACGCTCTGGCGCTGCTGGCCAGGTACGCGCCGGGGGCGAGGGTCCTGGCGGGCGGCCACAGCCTGATACCGATGATGAAGCTGCGGCTCGCCCAGCCCGAGACGCTGATCGACATCAACGGGCTCAGCGAGCTGTCCTACCTGACGGTGACCGGCGACGAGCTGCGGATCGGCGCGCTGACCCGGCACGCGCAGCTCCTCGACTCGGCGGAGGCGGGCCGCCACTTCGCGGTGCTGCACGACGCGGAACTGGTGATCGCGGACCCGGTGGTGCGGAACTGGGGCACGGTCGGCGGCTCGCTCTGCCAGGCCGACCCGTCCGAGGACCTGTCCGCGGCGTTCGCGGCGCTCAAGGCGACGATGGTCATCGCGCACCCCGGCGGCACCCGGACAGTGCCGGCCCGGGACTTCCACACCGGCCCCTACGAGACCGTG
>Ga0208357_1003001_pt1 | contig 10706 bp, 2 predicted proteins | sample NGESurdeep092012_6_FD_184487 | JGI IMG/M metagenome (GOLD analysis project Ga0208357, IMG submission 184487) | Arctic peat soil microbial communities from Barrow, Alaska - NGEE Surface sample F52-2 deep-092012 (SPAdes) | ecosystem: Environmental > Terrestrial > Soil > Wetlands > Peat ... | reverse complement strand
CTTAAATCACGCCGGCACGCGCGACGACCCGAGACCGGCGACACCCTGATCGAGGTGCTGCTCGCGGTCATGGTGCTCGGTATTGCCTCGGCCGCAATTCTTCTGGCGTTCTCCACATCGATCTTCGGTTCGTCGGAGTACAAGGCTCTCGCCACGACCGACACCGGCTTGCGTGGGGTTGCGGAGGCAGTTACGAACGACCTCCAGGCTCAGCTGCAGCCACTCTGGACGAACTGTGGTGGCGTTGGCGCGCTGAACGCAGCGGCCACCCAGCCGGGCGAAACGGTCGTTCCGGTGCCGAGCGGCTACACCGTGTCGAGCATCACCGCCACCTACTGGAGTAGCTCTTCGGGAACCTACGTCGCCCAGGACGCGTCCGAGCTGCCCCCAAATCCGGTGGCGTGTCCTTCTACCGCCGACATGAATCCGTCAGCGCTTGTGACGATCACGATTCTTGCTGCGAACGGAACGAGCTACAGCATCAGCGATGTCGTCAATGACCCTGCCGCACCCGCGCTTCCACCGTTTGGGACCGCTTCGAAATTGGTCTTTATCGGTCAGCCCGGAAACTCGTCGGTTGGCAACACGCTCAGCGCGCCACCTGAAGTGGCGGTAGAGGACGCGAACAACGAAATCGTCACCACCGACCTCTCCTCGGTGCAGCTTCAGCTGAAGGGAGGTGCAAGCGGGGCCGCGCTGTCGAGTATCTGCAGCGGCGCCGAGATCGGTGGCGTCGTCACGTTCTCCAACTGCAATGTCAACAAGCCGGACTCGGCCGGAGACGGCGGCTACACGCTGACCGCTTCGGACAGCGGGCTTACGAGCGCGACGAGCTCGGCCTTCTACATCTCCGCGGGCGTTCCCTCGCAGGTCGCGTTCTCCAATTCGCCTGTCACCGGGACCGGCGGATCCGCGTGGTCGCTGTCGAACCAGCCGGTCGTAACGGTCGAGGATGCGTTCGGAAACGTCGTGACAAATGACAACTCAAGCGTCTCGCTTTCGATTCTCCCCGGCACCGGAGCGCCCGGGGCGCAGCTGAGTGGTTGTTCCACCCCTACTGAGAGCAGTGGAGTCTTCTCGTTCACTGGCTGCTCGATCAATCTGGACAGTCCGACGAGTCCGAGTACCCCGTACCGGTTAGTTGCAACCGACGGCACGTGGACCGTCGATAGCTCTCCCTTCACTATCACTACCGGGCTCCCCGCCAAGTTGATCTTCACGACCTCTCCTGGCGCCGGCACCCTTGCTACGACGTGGTCGCCCTCGAACCAGCCGGTCGTCGCCATCGCCGATGCCGGGGGTAACCCGGTGACGACGGCAGCCTCAACTTCGATAACGCTCTCGTTGTCGAGCGGTCCTGGGACCCTTTCCTGCACCACGACCGTGAAGAGCACGACTGCTGGATCCGCGACGTTCGCGGGCTGCAAGATCCTTACCGGTACGTCCGGCAAGTACCAGCTGGCTGCCTCCGCGACCGGCCTCACCGCAGGCGTAAGTTCCATCTTTACCGTCGCCGGTGCTCCGTACTCGCTTAGCTTCACGACGATCCCGGGTCCATCCACAACCGCGACTGCGTTCGCAACTCAGCCGGTGGTTGACGTCGTGGACAGTAACGGATACCTCGTCACGACAAGCGCCGCCAGCATTACGCTTCAAAACGCCACATCGGGGTCGGCTGCGGGCTCGGTGACGGGTTGTTCGAATAACCCGGTGACCGCGGTGAACGGGGTAGCGACCTTCTCGCACTGCCAGATCACGATAAGTGGCACCGTTGGTGGAAACTACCTCCTCGAGGCGACCTCGACCGGCGTTGCCAACGGCTTTGCGAGTTCAACATTTCCGGTAGCAGGCACGCCGACGAAGTTGGCCTTCTCAACGCTGCCGGGTAACTCGACGTCGGGCGTCGCCTTTACCGTGCAACCGACCGTTCAAGTTGAAGACGCCGCGGGTAATCTCGTAACTAACAGCACCGCGACCATCTCGCTCAGCGTCAACTCCGGCCCCGGCACCCTTGGCTGTCCGAACTCGGTCGGCGATTCGTCGGTTGCCATCGGTGGTATCGCGAGCTTCGCGCAGTGCCAGATTTCGCTCTCCGGGACCGGTGGTGGGGCAGCCTTCACGTTGAAGGCTCTCTCGGGCGCCCTTACCAGCCTGCCCGCCTCCTCGCTCACGCCGTTCAACGTCGCAGGTCCAGCCACCCAGCTTGTCTTCACGACGCAGCCGAGCAATGGGACTGGTGGCTCCAACTTCGCCACCCAGCCGCAAGTGACGGTTGAGGATGCCAATGGTCTCGTGGTGACCGCGGACTCCTCCACGGTCCTCTTGACGCTGAACCCACCTGGCGGATCCTCGGGACTCTCGGGAGCCACCGTCTCTGACACCTGTGCGGGAACGGAGTCGGCAGGAGTAGTGACGTTCTCTGGATGTTCCGTGAACGACGTCGCTAACGGCTACACCTTCACCGCGACCGACGGCTCGCTCGCGCCGGCCACGAGCAGTCCGTTCAACATCACGACCGGCGTGGCAGCACAGCTGGCCTTTACTGGCTCACCGCTTGGTGGCACCGCCGGACAGGCATTTGGTGTGCAGCCGGTAGTCGCCGTAGAAGACGCAGGTGGCAACCTTGTCAGCACCGGTACGTCTCGGTCGATCGCTCTCACGATTACTGGCGGCGCGCCGCTTACCTGCACGAGTAATTCCGTCACTACCTCCGGTGGAATCGCGACTTTCGCGGGGTGCGAGTCGACTAATGCCGGCTCAAACGTGACGCTGACCGCAACGACTTCGGGGTTCCGTGGCGCGCTGAGCGCGACCTTCAACGTCTCGCCAGGAGCAGCTTCGCAACTGGCGATCACGTCGTCGCCTGCCTACGGCGCGGCGACTGCTACGCCGACGCTCGGGCCGATTACCGTCCAGGAAGAGGACGCCTACGGGAACCCCGTCCTCGCCGGAGCAGGCAACGAGACCGTCAACTTGGCCACGACCTCGACGGGAAGTCCGACGTTTTCTGACCTAAGCGGCGGCGCTTCCTCACCCACGGTGACGATTCCCTACGGTCTGTCCTCGACGACCTTCTACTACGGTGACGAGATAGCGGGCGCGCCCACTGTCACCGTGTCGGCAGCTGGGCTCTCGTCATCGTCTGAGGTTCAGACGATCGTTGCAGCACCTGCTTCGCAGTTCCTCATCACTTCTTCACCTGTCTCCGGCGGAGCGTCGGCAACGGCAAATCTCGGCCCGATAACGCTCCTCGAGCAGGACCAATTCGGCAACCCGGCACCAGCGAGTGGGAGCGGCCAGGCGGTATCGCTCGCGTCGACTGGGACTGGGACGTTCTCCGGCACGCTTGGCGGTTCAGGCGCGACAAGCGTGACGATCCAGCCAGGCGCGACCTCGGTGCCGTTCTACTTCGGCGACGGGACGCTTAGCTCTAGTAGCACCCAGACCGTCACCGTCTCGGCGACTGGCTTCGCGCCGGTAACCCAGAACGAGACGATTACGTCGGGCACCGTTTCGGCCGGTCTTTCCACGGTGGTGGCGAGCCCGACTAGTGGTGTTGCGGCAGACGGAGCGACCAACTCGACGGTCACGGTGACCCTTGTGGACGGATTCGGCAACCCCGTATCGAACAAGGCAGTCACCCTCACCCCAGGAGCAGGGTCGTCGTTGGTGACGACGGTCCTCGGCACGACTAACGCAAGCGGCGTCGCGAGCTTCACCGTGACTGACACGGCCGCCGAGGCCGTGACCTACACGGCAAAAGACACGACCGACAACATCACCTTGTCGACGACGCCGAGCGTCACCTTCGTCCCTGGACCTGCATCCCCGCTAGCTGCGAACTCAACGGTGGTTGCAAGCCCGACGTCAGTCGGCGCCAACGGCACTTTGACCTCGGCCATCACCGTTACCGTCAAGGACGCCCACAACAACGTCCGTTCAGGTGACCCGGTTACGCTCACCGCCGGAACTGGTTCATCGCTGATCACGACGGTCTCTGGCACGACGAACGCAAGTGGCCAGGCGAGCTTCGCGGTCTCGGACAACACCGCCCAGGCCGTCACCTACACCGCGAAAGACACAGTCGGCAATGTCACGCTGGCCCAGACCGCGACAGTGACCTTCGTCTCCGACCCTGCTAGTGCCACGACGTCCACTGCGGTGGCGAGCGCGGCGACAGGTGTCACGGCAAACGGGACGACGACTTCGACCATCACCGTGACGATGAAGGACGCAGCTAGCAGCCCTGTCTCGAACCAGGTCGTCACCCTCGCGGGTACCGGCTCCTCGGTGATCACGACGGTCTCTGGCACGACCAACGGAGCTGGCGTGGCGACCTTTACGGTCACGAACACACATGCCCAGACGGTGACGTACACCGCTACGGACACGACAGAGGGAATCATCGTTGGTCAGCAGCCGACCGTGGCCTTCGTCGCAGGCCCAGCCTCGGCGTCGCTCTCGACGGTTGTTGCAAGTGCGACGTCGACAACGGTCAGCAATACCGCCTCCTCGACGATCACGGTCACGGCCGTCGACGCCAACAGCAACCCTGAGATCGGCGACACGGTGACGCTCACCGCAGGCAGCGGCTCCTCGGTGATCACGACGGTCTCCGGCACGACGAACGCGAGTGGAGTCGCGACGTTCAGTGTCTATGACAACCACGCGCAAGCCGTTGTCTACACCGCCCACGACACAACCGACTCGGTCCAGCTGAACCAGACCCCGACGGTGACCTTCCTTACCGGTCCCGCATCGGCGCTCGTCGCGAACTCGACGGTGGTCGCTAGCACCACTCCGGTGAAGGCGAACGGCATATCGACCTCGACGATCACCGTTACGGTCAATGACGCCTTCAACAACCCCGAGTCCGGTGACACGATCACGCTCACCCAAGGAGCCGGCACCTCGACCATCACGCCGACCTCTGTCACCGCGAGCGCAGGTGGCGTCGCGACCTTCAGTGTGTCGACCAACACGCCGCAGACCGTGACCTACACAGCCCACGACACAACCGCCTCGGTCCAGCTGAACCAGACCGCGGCAGTTACCTTCAGTTCTGACCCGGCGAGCGGCAGCGTTTCGACGGCGGTAGCGAGCCAGCCGACAGGTGTCACGGCGAACGGTACCGCCTCGTCCTTGATCACCGTCACGATCAAGGACGCATCGGGCACGCCGATCTCCAACCAGACCGTGACACTTGGCCAAGGCGGCGGCGCATCGCTGATCACCTACGGCTCGAACGTGACGAACAACGTCGGACAGGTTGTCTTCACCGTCACCGACACCACTGCACAGACGGTCACGTACACCGCGACCGACACGACAGCGGGCGTCACGGTGGGTGCGCCGCTCCCGACGGTGGCATTCCTCGCAGGTCCCGCATCGCCGCTGGTCGCAAACTCGACGGTAGTTGCAAGCCCGACGTCGGTGAATGCCAACGGCACGTCGCTGTCGACGATCACCGTCACGGCGAAAGACGCCAACAACAACCCGGAGATCGGTGACACGATCACGCTCACCGCAGGGACCGGCAATGCATCGTTGATCACGACGGTGTCGGGCACGACGAGCGCGAGTGGCGTAGCGACCTTCACGGTGGCAGACAACACCGCCGAGGCCGTCGTCTACACCGCACACGACACGACCGACACCATCACGTTCAATCAGACCCCGACGGTGACCTTCACCGCCGACGCGGCCAGCACGTCCAACTCGACAGCTGCGGCGAGCCCGACGTCCGGTGTGGTCGCGAATGGCAGCGCTAGCTCGCTGGTCACCGTCACCATCCAGGACACCACCACCGCCCCAGGTCTTCCGATCGCCAACCAGACGGTAACCCTCACCGGCACTGGCGCCTCGGTGGTCACGCCGATCTCGAACGCGACGAACTCATCTGGCGTAGCGACCTTCTCGGTCACCGACACCACCGCGCAGACGGTGACCTTGACTGCCAAGGACACCACCCAGAACGTGACGGTCGCCCAGGCCCCGACGGTGGCTTTCGTCGCAGGTCCTGTATCGACGACGGCCTCGACGGTGGTCGCAAGTCCGACGTCGCTGACCGCTGACGGCACCTCCACCTCGACGATCACGGTCACCGCCCTCGACGCCAACAACAATCCAGTGAGCGGTAAGACGATGACGCTCACCGGCACGCCGGCCACCTCGACGATCACGACGGTGTCGGGCGTCACGAATGCAAGCGGCGTGGCGACCTTCACGGTGAAGGGCACCATCGTCCAGTCCGTGGTCTACATCGCGCATGACACGACCGACGCCCTCCAGCTACAACAGGCGCCGACAGTCACCTTCGTCGCAGGTCCCGCTTCTGGGCTCTCCGCGCACTCGACGGTGTCGCCATCCTCGACGTCGGTATTTGCCAACGGCACCTCGCTCTCGACGATCACCGTCACGGTAAGAGATGTCAACAACAACCCGAGGATCGGTGACACGGTGACCCTCTCGCCAGGCAGCGGTTCTTCGGTGATCACGACGTCGCCTGGTACGACGAACTCAAGTGGCGTCGTGACCTTCACGGTGGCCGACAACACCGCTCAGGCGGTGACCTACACCGCCAAGGACACGACCGGTACCACTGTCACGCTGGCCCAGACCACGACGGTGACCTTCACCACCGTCTCGGCGAGCGCCGCCAACTCGACAGCTACTGCCACATCGGGCCTTGGCGGGACCTCGACGGTCACGGTGACCATCAAGGACAACACCACGGGTGGTGGTCTCCCGTACGCCAACCAGACGGTGACCTTGGTCGCGAGCTCTGGCTTCAACCACGCGCTCATCGGAGCGGCCTCTGGCCCGACCGACGGCAACGGTCAGGTGACGTTCACGGTCACTGACTCCAGTCGCGAGTCGGTGACGTTCATGGCCACGGACACTACTGGTGGCTCAGTCGTCGTGACCCAGCAGCCAAGAGTGAGGTTCAACTGATGGGAAACGTTCGGAGATTGACGAACATGAGACCTGCTCCACGTTTTCGGCCGGGTTCTCGGATCCCCAGTCGTGATCGACGTGATTCGGCGTCGCTCGCGAGCGGAGCTCGAGGCGAAGGCGGTGCTGTCCTCATACTGGCGCTCGTCTTCTTGATAGTGGTAGGTGGCGTCGTGGGTGTTCTTGCGAACTCGATTTCGAGTCACTTAGAAGACACGGGTGCGTTCGCGGCGGGTCGATCCTTGCAATACGAGGCCACGAGCGCGGTTGACCTCGCGATCCAAAACATCCGCTACACGCCGTTGATCAGCAGCGGTGAGACCCTCGATGCGAGCCCTCCTGTCCAGTGCTGGAATCCAGATCCTGGAACCGCGTACAGCTCGGGTGACCCAAAAGCCGCCCAGTTGGGTGGGATCGACGTGTGGTGCAGCACAGTCTGGAATGCCTCGAGCGCGAACACGCGTACGGTTACGATCTCAGCTTGTCAGAACGCGGTCAATGGCTCCGCGGGGCCGTGCGCGGCAAGTCCTCTTGTGCAGGCAGTCGTGGTCTTTGACGACTATCCACCAGGCGTCAGCGCGCCTACCACCGGCATTTGTTCGGTTTACTGCGGAAGTGGGGAGACCATTGAGAGTTGGAGTTGGTCGCCCATCGTTCCGGCGGTGACCGACTTGCGCACAGCGGACGGTTCGAGCGGTGGACCGATCACTGGAGGCACGACTGTCTATCTGACAGGAACCGGATTCGTGCAAGGCGCGACGACGGTGAACTTCACCCAGGAGTCCGGAGGGGCACCGTCATTGGTCAGCGCGTTGCAGCCTGTCACCCCGACCTCGATCACCCCCATCTCCGGCAACCGCGAGCTCCTTCAGGTGAACTCACCTGCGGTCACGTCAGGGACCACCTTCTGGGTGACGGTTACCACGCCGAACGGGACGACCGCAGCCTGTCTTTCAGGCGGGTCCTGCTTCACGTTCACGTATACGACGACCTCGGTCACGCCGATTGTGACCGCCCTCAGCGTCTCTCACGTCACTCCTCCCAAGGGCTCGACGAACGGCGGCGACCTGATCACGATCAGCGGATCCGGCTTCTACACCGGCGCGCAGGTGAACTTCATACCTGAGGGCGCCGGCAATACCGTGTCGGCAACGGACGTGATCGTCTTTCCCGGAGGTGCGCAGATCACGGCAGTGACCCCCGGTGTGATCGCCGGCAGTCAGTACCTCGTTCAGGTAGTCACCCCAGGGGGGAGTAGCGCTACCAGCACGGCCACGACCGAGTACACCTACGTGTTGCTTGTGCCGCTTGTCTCGGGCATCGGACCCAACTCGGTGAGCACCTCGACCTCGTACACCCAGTCCACAGTCGGAGCGCCGCTTGCGTTAGTTGGCGCCAGCTTCTTTACGGGCGCGACAGTGCAGTTTCAGCCCCAGTCGTGTTCCTTCGGTTACGGAAATGTCTACGCCAGCAGTGTCACGGTGCACTCTCCTTCCTTGATCACGACTACCGTGCCGGGCGGCCTCGACGCCACCAATTGCACTTACCAGGTTGTTGTAACCGAAGGGAGTTACTCGAGCAGCAACGCGATTGCGTTCAGCCTCTGAGCCTGGGTTCGTCGCCACGATTCCCAAGGCAACCTACGCCGCGCTCGTTCACTCGAGTTCGACACGCGAGCCCGAGGTGATCAGCTCCCCGGTCGGCTGGCTCCGCGCATATGGATAGACCACAGCAATTCATTGGCCTATGAGGTCGTAATAGCATCACGCCGCGGCGTCGCGGGTAGCGATGTGTCACCACTCCTCGCCTCGAAACAGGTACGGTCGCAGGATGCCCAGACACTCGAGAGCACGCGCGAATAGCGCCGAAACAAGCACGGAAACCGACGACGGCGCGGTGAACGCGGGACCAAGCACGAAGACGAAGGCGATCGTGATCGCCGCCAGCATCGTTGTGCTCGCGGGTCTGGTGGTCGGCATCGTCGCTGCGACCTCGGGAGGAAAAGGCAAGCACCCGAGTGCGAATGGTACGACGACCACAACGGTCGCGACCCTCAGCACCACCCTCTGCCCGCTTACCGACACCCAGGCGCCCGGAGGCCTCGTTCCCGACAGGCCGGCTCTGATGGTCAAGATCGGTAACGAGCCGGAGGGCGCTCGGCCCCAAAGCGGCTTGAACGAAGCAGACATCGTCTTCGACACGCCGGCAGAAGGCTTCGTCATGCGCTACGTCGCCGTCTACCAGTGCAACAACTCGAGCTCGATCGGGCCAACGCGCTCGGTGCGATGGGTGGACTATCACATGATCGCCCGAATGTTTTATGACCCGATACTTGCCTTCGCCGGCGGAATTATCCCGAACGTACAAGGCGTCTCCAAGGACTCCGCGTGGCTGTCGGGCATCGATCTGCTCAACGTCTCATCCTCGGTGGCATGGCGGATCTCGTCTCGGCCGGCACCGGACAACCTCTACACGAGCACCCAGACGCTCTACGGGCAGTTCACGAAGTTGAAGACCCCGCCGCCGCCACAGTTCACCTACTCGGCGAAGCCAGTGAGCACAGCGACGCCCGCCGCCTCGTTGGCGATCGATTTCTCGTACGGAACCGACCCCGTCTGGAAGTGGGACGCGCAAAAGGGTCTCTGGATGCACACTTACTCAGGGACGCCGGACATCGATGCGCGAAACGATCAGCAGGTATCGACGAACAACATCGTCGTCGAAATCGTGAAGTACACGCTTGGACCTCATATCGAGAGCACGGGCGGCTCAGGTGACGTCCAAAGCGCGCTGCTCGGGTCGGGACCTGGTTACATCCTCCGCAACGGAACCGTCGTCAAGGTGACGTGGCATCGCACCGATGAGATCCAACCCACCACGTACGTCGATGCGGCAGGAAAGAAGGTCTCGCTCGCGCCTGGAAGGACGTGGGTCGAGATAGTTCCAAACGTGCAGGCGAATGCCAAGAACGGCATCGTCATCACGAAGTAGGGCCCCACTCGAGCTGACAGCCGCGACTACGTAAGGTTGCGATCATCGCCGCCGGTAGCTGATCCGTGGACGAGCAAGTAGCTACGGATCGCTAGGTGCCCGGAGTGCGCGCCTTGACGAACGACGTCTGGTGCCACTCCCCGGCCGGGGATCGCCACCAGATCTATGATCACACGAGGAAATATTGGGTCCTCGATCGCAGATTGGGCATGACGAACCCATTACGACAAGGTACCGGTATTAGCCAATGCCGCTTGTGGCGGCCTTCCAGTTCGACGCATTATCGGGCCTGGTCAGAGGTGGTATTTGTGGATCTACGTAGCCTCACCGAAAGCTGAGGAGCGTCGTGGTTTGAGCACTTCATTTTGTTCCAAGCGCATGTGAATCTCCACTCGACAGCTCTCGCCATGTAGGGTTTTTGAACTGGAATTTCTTCGAATCTGGTACCAGCCGGCGTCTGGTGACTCACAAGGTTCTCCGAGCGACATCGGGTTGTGCCTGTGCGCTTTCATCATCGGATCGCGACGATCAATCCTGAGGAGCAATCGGTTGGCACTACGGATCCACAGCGAGCGTGATGATCCACGCGCCGTCGAGCGCGCGGGGGAGGAGCTTCGCCGTGACCGCGCGACGCGAAGCCGTGCCGCTGTTGCGATTGCCCTCGTCGGTGTGCTCGATATCGTCTCAGCAGCGATGCCACCGCTTCGGGAGCGGCTAAGCCTCATACTGCACATCGTTCCGCTAGCTGTCCCACAACTCGC
>Ga0208357_1002999_pt1 | contig 10711 bp, 5 predicted proteins | sample NGESurdeep092012_6_FD_184487 | JGI IMG/M metagenome (GOLD analysis project Ga0208357, IMG submission 184487) | Arctic peat soil microbial communities from Barrow, Alaska - NGEE Surface sample F52-2 deep-092012 (SPAdes) | ecosystem: Environmental > Terrestrial > Soil > Wetlands > Peat ... | reverse complement strand
ACGACAATTCGACGCAGCAACCGACGGTATTACCGTCGCGCTTTCCCAACCTCTTGGTCAACGGCTCTCAGGGCATCGCGGTGGGAATGGCCACCAAGATTCCCCCCCACAACCTGGGCGAGACCATCGACGCGACCCTGCACCTCCTCGCGCACCCCGACGCGACGCCCGACGACCTGATGAGTTTCGTCAAGGGACCGGACTTTCCCACGGGTGCCCAGATCCTGGGGCGTCAGGGCATCCTCGACGCAATTCGCACGGGTCGTGGATCGATCAAGATGCGCGCCGTCGCCGAGATCGAAGACACCGCACGCAGTACGCGAATCGTCGTGACGGAATTCCCGTACGAAGTGTCCGTCGAATCGATTGAGGAGAAGATTTACGACCTCGTGAAGAACGGCGACCTCGACGGAATCTCCGGTGTTCAAAATGACTCCGCCGGTCGTCAAGCCCGCCTGGTGATCGAACTCAAGCGTGACGCGAACGCGAACGTGATCTTGAACAAGCTCTACAAGAACACGTCGTTGCAGACGACGTTCGCCGTGAACATGCTCGCCCTCGTGGACGGCGTGCCACGGACCCTCAATTTGGCTCAGGCCCTCGGCCACTACATCGCCCACCAGGTCGACGTCGTGACGCGACGTACTCAATTTCGTCTCCGTAAGGCCGAAGCCCGCGCTCACATCGTCGAGGGGCTGCTCAAGGCCATTGACATGTTGGACTTGGTGATCGCCACCATTCGTGGGTCCGACGACCGCGGTGCCGCGCGCATCTCCTTGATGGCTACACCCTTCGACTTTTCGGAGGAGCAGGCGAACCACATTCTGGACATGACTCTGGGACGCCTCACTCGATTAGGTCGTAGCGAACTCGAAGAGGAGATGAACAAATTACGCGAGACCATCGCGGAACTGCAGCTCATCTTGTCGAGCGACGAGAGGCTGCGCGCGGTCATCGCCGAAGAAATTGCCGTCATTCGTGACAAGTACGCCACCGCTCGCAAAACGCAGATCGTGAATGATCCCGGTGAACTCGGCATGGAAGATTTGATTGATGACGAGGAGGTGGTCATCACGATGACTCAGGCGGGCTACATCAAGTCCGTGTCCGCCGACGCATTCCGCACCCAGGCGCGGGGGGGTCGCGGCGTTCAGGGCGCAAAGCTCAAAGAAGAGGACTTCGTCGAGCAGATTATCCATACGACGACCCACGCGTACCTCCTCATGTTCTCCAACCTCGGCCGCGTCTTTCGACTACGGGGACACGAGATTCCGATTAAGGAACGAACGGCCAAGGGAACGGCGATCGTCAACCTACTGAATCTGCAGCCGAACGAGTCCATCCAGGCGATAGTCACGACGAGTGATTTCCCCGACGACAAGTTCCTGGTGTTCGCGACCGCGAACGGGACCGTTAAGAAGACCCCGTTCTCGGAGTACGACAAGTCGCGGCGCGAAGGCTGGATCGCCATCAAACTTCGTGAGGGCGACGAGGTGGTGCGCGTCGTTGCCACCAGTGGCGACGACGACCTGATGATGGTGACGTTTCGAGGAATGTCGATTCGTTTCAACGAAGTTGAAGTACGCGAGATGGGGCGTGACGCCACCGGAGTACGCGGCATCAGACTGCGCGACGATGACAAGGCCATCTCCCTGGACGTCGTGCGTGATGACGCGGACCTCTTTTTGGTAACCGATACCGGATTTGGCAAGCGAGTCAAGACCGAGCGATTCAATCGTCAGGGCCGCGGTGGTCAGGGCGTGCGCGGCATCAAGTTGAGCGCGGCGCGTGGCTTCGTGGTGGCGTCGTTCATGGTCCGTCTCGACGACGAGCTCTTACTCGCCTCGAGCGGCGGCGTCCTTATCCGTACGCCCGTGCGTGAAGTTTCTTCTCAGGGCCGCGATGCTACGGGAGTGCGGGTCATGAATCTCGACGAGGGACACTCGGTCGCGACCGCGGCGGTGGTGCCCACCGGCGACGAGATCTAGGTCGGCAATTCGGAGCGTTCCGACCACACCTGGCGTAGCGCGGCGAGCATGGTGTGCGCCCCCTGGGCGCCCGAGATGTTGACCCGACCCGCCACGATTAACGCCGGAACGCCGTTGACGCCGATCTCGGCGGCCAAATTTTCGTCGTGACGCACCGAGTCCGCCAAGTCGCGGCCCGCGAGCATGGACGACGCGCTTTCGACACCGGTTTCTAGAGCCAGTGTCGTCAGCGTGTCGGGGTCGCTGACGAGGAGACCTTCACTGAAGTAGGCGCGAAAGAGACGTTCTAACATTTCGGACTGGCGGCCTTGTTGGGCGGCCAGGGCGATCAGGCGATGCGCGTCAAAGGTGTTGGTCGGTCGAGCGCGGTCGCGCGACCACTGCAGTCCGAGCGCGTTCGCGTTCTCTTCGACCGCCCGATTAAGTGCGCTGGCGCGTTCGAGCGAGAGTGAATACTTTGCCGCCAACATTTCGTTCAGGGTGCCGGAGAAGTCGACGGGTGCGTGGGGATCGAGCTCGAAGGCGTGGTGGCGAACTACCACGTACTGCGCAGCTTCAAATTTCTGGAGAGCATCATGAAACTGACGAAAGCCCAGGTAGCAAAAGGGACAGACCACGTCACTCCAAATATCCACGAACACGGTCGGCGCCATCGGACCATCGTGGCATACGAGATATTCTCTCGTTTACGTCGTATGACTTCCGCGCACACTGCGACGTCCACCGACGTCACGAACCTGATCAGAGCCAATGGCTACGTTTGGTCGGGACGCGTCGACGCCACGCCGCTGACCCGCGCGTGGTGGACTTCGCAAAACTTACGAACGGTTGTGATCGCGTCCGCTCGGGCGCTCGAGCCTCGGTGCACGTCGTGACCAGCTCGGTTCGTTGCCAGTACTCGTGCGTTCGTGATCACATGACGTGATGAGAGAACGCGACTGCCGCTCGAGCAGACCACGAAATAATTGAACCTCGGCCGCGCTGGTTGGCGGGATGTCGCTGAGCCGTATCATTGGTGCTATGAATTCCCACGCCGTGACGGCACTTCGCGACCCGATGAGGGACGTCGTGACGGACTACGGCGACGTTCAGGTACGACAACGCCGCGTGCGCACGCACGACCAGGCGAAGTTTATCGTCGCTCACCCTGACATTCGAGACGAGATCTCCTGCAGCGCTGAGACACTGAGGCGCTAAATGTTGATAGTTCGAGATTTGGGGATAGAGATCGGTGCACGCCGTATTCTCGAGCCAGTGTCCTTCACCGTAGGCAACGGCGAGAAGGTCGGCTTGGTCGGGCGAAACGGGGCGGGGAAGTCCACCTTGTTGTCGGTGCTGCTGGGGTACACCCCGGAGCACCTGAGAATTAGCGGGAACGTCCAACACCAGGGTCGCGTGAGTCACCTGCCCCAAGAGCCGGTGCCCAGCGGCCTCGGCGTCGAACCCATTGGCCTCTCGCACGTGCTCTCGGCCCGCGGCATCGATCAATTGGATGCGGACATGCAACACGCCCGCCACGCGCTCGCCGCCGATCCCACCGAAGAGACCATCGAGCGCTTCACCGCCCTCGAAGAAGCGTTCCGTGAGCGCGGTGGCTACGAGGCCGAATCGGAAGTGGCGCGACTGGCGGCGGGGTTGGGGCTCGACGAGGGACTGCTGCTCGAGGATTTGAATTCGTTATCTGGTGGTCAGCGTCGCCGCGTCGACCTCATGCGAGTACTCTACGAACTCCCCGAGACCATGGTGCTCGACGAACCGACCAACCACCTCGACAAGGCGGCTAAGCGCTGGCTCTTCGACGAACTCGAGCGTTTTCGCGGCACGGTGCTGGTCATTAGTCACGACCTCCCGCTGCTCGACAAATCCATCGACCGGGTGCTCGCGCTACGTGATGGTCAACTGCGTGAGTACAAGGGTAATTACACCAAATTCCTCGAACAAGAAGAGACGCGTCGGCTCTCCGAAGAAAAAATGGCGGCCAACCAAGATGAGCAAATCGATCGCATGAAGACGCTCGCGGACTCGATGCGCGGCCAGACCGCCGCGCGAGCGCGTCTCGCCAAGGTTCTCGACCGCAAGGTCGTGAAGCTGGAGGACAACCGGGTCGAGGTGACCAAGAAGGAAAAGAAGGTCACCTTCCGACTCCCGCCACCGCCGCGTAGCGGTGACGTTCCGATGACGGTCGACAGCGTCGGTGTGCGTTACGGATCACTCGAGGTGTTGAAGGACGTCAATTTCATTACGCGTCGAGGCGACCGCATCGTCATCGTTGGCAAGAACGGAGCGGGTAAGTCTTCGCTATTGCGATGCCTGGCGGGCACGCAGTCGTCCCAGCACGGCGACGTCAAATTCGGCGCCAACGTGACGGTGGGGTACTTCGCCCAGGAGCACGAGCAACTCGACTTCTCGAAGAACGTCCTCGCGCACCTCGACAACGCCACCGTGGTGACCGAAGTACAGCGTCGCGCTCTGCTGGGGGCCTTTGGACTCAAAGGTTCGGCGGCGCACCAGATGCCCGGAACCCTCTCTGGGGGAGAACGCGCAAAATTAGCGTTGGCGATCTTGGCCGCCTCCGACGCCAACCTCCTGCTGCTGGACGAACCGACGAACAACCTCGACCCGGCCAGTGTGCTTGCCCTGGGCGAGATGATGGGTCAGTGGAAGGGCACTCTCGTCGCAGTGAGTCACGAGCGCGAATTCGTGGAGGCGTTGCGTCCCACCCACGCGGTGCTACTGCCGGAGGAGTATTTCGACCTGTGGCGTGACGATTACATGGACATGATCGAACGTCGCTAAGTGACGAGTCTTGAAAAGGATTCAGGACACTTTGTCGACAAACGGGGCGACCAGACCTAAGTTCGTGTGAGAGCCAAGGGGGTTAGCGATGGACGAGCGACCACAGAGAATCTCGTATTTTCCGCTGGACCAGATGGACGCGGGCATGATGGTCGTCATGGAGCGCTGCGCGCACGAAGGGACGCCGCGTCCGGAAAGTTCGGCCGTTCGCGCGCACTCACAAGGCGCGTTCTGGGCGTTCGCCGACGCGTGGGACAAACTCTTTCGCCACGGCGTCGTCGATCACGCCCTGAAAGACCTCTGTCGGGTGTACGTCTCTCGTTCGGTCAAGTGCGAATACTGCGGTAATCAACGTAGTGACGAGGCGCGCGCGGGCGGTATTACCGAGGGAAAGCTCGACGCGTTGATGAACTTCGAAACCTCGGGTACCTACTCGGTGCGCGAGCGCGCGGCGCTGTCCTACGCCGAAGCCATCACCTGGCGCCTCGATCCCGACGACGCGTTCTGGGCGCGTCTCAATGAGAATTTCTCCGAGGAAGAGCTCGTCGAGTTGGCGTGTTTCATCTCCCTGACGATGGGTCAACAGAGTTGGATCCGTCTGCTCAACATTGACCACCATCAGGTAATGGCCGGCTCGTCAGCGTCAATGGCGCCCGGTTTCGAGACGGCCGCTGAGGTGGCGGCTGCCAAGACGCGTGAGGACTACTGGGCCACCACGTCGAAGTGAACGGTTATTCGATACCGGTATACCAGGGCGAGGTGCGTGGCGGATAAGCCAACTGAAACAGACCGTGGTTGAGGGACAGGTTGGGGTTGTAGTACGGATCGCGCGCGATTTCGAGGCCCCAGCGGTCGCGGACCGTGAGAACCTCGTTGATGAAGCGCACGTACTTCTCACCGTCCTGGTCGCTGCCGCGCGACACTGATTCGTAGTGCAGCAATTGCGCCAGCGGGGTGTAGGTCACTTTGAAACCACTCGCCTGAACTCGCAGGCAGAAGTCGATGTCGTTGAAGGCGACCTTGAGGTTCTCGTCCAGTCCGCCAACGCTCTCCCAGATGTGGCGATGCACCGCGAGGCAGGCCGCGGTGACGGCCTGGTACTCCGAGGCTAGGGCGGTGCGACCGAAGTAGCCGAAGTCGTTGGCCGGGCGGAATTGGCCGACGTGCGCGGCGAGTCCTTGGGGTCCGAGCAAGACACCGGCGTGCTGGATACGACCGTCGGGGTAGAGGAGCTTGGCACCGACGGCGCCGATACCGGGTTGGAGCAATTGGGCAATCATGTGGCTCATCCACTCACCATCGATGATTTCGGTGTCGTCGTTGAGGAGTAACAGAATCTCACCAGTGCACGACGGCACCGCGCGATTGTGCAGCGCCGAGTAGTTAAAGGGGCTGTCGTCACGTACGACCGTGATCTTGTCGCTCAACACGTGGAACATCGCTTGGGTGAAGGGCTTGACTGATCCGTTATCGATGACGACCACTTCGAAGTTCGGGTAGGTCGTCTTGTCGAGCAGCGTCTGGAGGCAATCTCCGAGATATTTGCCGTCGCGCGTGGGGATGAGGACCGAGACCTTCGGTGGGTTCTCGGGCAACTCGTAGACGACGCGGTTGAAGCCCGAACCGGGCACGCGGCGTACGTCGGCCTTGACGCCACGACGAGCGAGCGCGTCGGCGACGGCGCGGCGACCAGCGTCGACGGCCCACGGCTTGGCCTCGGTGGCGAGTGACGTCGAACCGGAGTGACTCCGCCAGTGGTAGAGGACGTGAGGAATGTGGATGATGCTGCTGCGGTTGACGACTTCACTGACGCGCAAGACGAGGTCCCAGTCTTGTGAGCCGTCGAATTCGCTGCGCAGGCCGCCGACTTGAGCGACGAGGTCGCGGCGCACCGTGGTGAGGTGGCTGACGTAGTTCTGTCCCAGCAGCAACAACGGGTCGAAGTCGCTCTTGAAGTACGGCGTGAAGGGCTCGTTGGCCTCGTTGATCTTATCCTCGTCGGAGTAGATCAGCGTCGCGAGGGGGTGTTCCTGGATGGCCAGGGCCACGTGTAACAAGGCGTGCGCGACGAGGGTGTCGTCGTGGTCCATGAAGACGAGCCAGTCACCGGTGGCTTCGGCGATCGCCGCGTTGGTGGCGGTGGAGATTCCGCCGTTCACCTCGCGACGAATGAGACGCACCCGCTCGTCTTTTTTGACGTATTCCTCCACGATCGCGCGCACTTCGGCGTCGGGTGAACAGTCGTCGGAGATCAGGAGTTCGAAATTCTCGTAGTACTGATCGAGCACGGACTCGATGGCTTCGCGCAAGAAGTTGTGATCGGGGTTGTACGTGGCCATCACGATGCTCAGCTTGGGCTGGGGGTTGATCAGTGAAATGCGACGGCGCAGGTGGTTGCGCACGTGATCGTTCTCGAGACGGTACGCCAGGGTCCAGGCGAAGTAGGGGTTGGCCTCCAGACGCGGACTGGTGCGACCCCGACCATTGCCGATGATGGCGACCTTGAGCGAGTGCTTCAAAATGACGACACCCCGACGAAATTTGATCATTCGTGGACTCTGGGGTTTGCTCGGAACAATCTCGATTTCCTCGGATCCGACCATGGCGAGATTCGCCTCGTCGGGCTCCTCTTCGAGTCCCACGATCAAGAGTCGCGCGTCGACGACAGGGAGCGGAGCGGGCTCAGGGGCCGGAGCGGGCGGTCGCAACATGACGTGAGAGGCCATCGGTGGGCGGCGAAGAAGGCGTCGGATTTTGCGCTCCACCACGTTGGTGACCTTGAGCATGAGCACGGCGAGTGGGTAGAGGCGCGAATCGGTGATCTCACGGAACTGGGCCGCGACGATCTCGTTATTGGCCGCTTCGAGTTCGTAGATCTTGACGATCTCTCGCAGTACGGTGACTTCGTTGCTGCGGAGCGTATGCGCCTGATGGGTCGTCGAGACGGGTTCCGACGAGTATGCATCAGACATCGGCAACGCCTCTCATTTCTTCATGGGTAGCGCCCATCGTGGCAAGACGTCCCGGGTTCATCTTACCGAATCGCACCCAATAGCGAATTCGAACGAGGCGGGTCAGACTGGCTCACTCGGGGTGCGAGAAAACCACATCCACACCATCAAGACGCCCGCGAAGCTCGCCGTCACCACGCCGTAGACGACCAAAGTCACCAATTGACCGGTCGGTGGCGACCACCCCTGCGAATGCAGAAAGAAGAATTTGGGACCGTAACGACCCACGGCGTAGCGACGCAGATTCGTGTAGAAGGACAACATATTGGCGAGCGCCAAAATGACGACGACTCCCACCATCGTCACGCGAGCAATGCGACGACGACGCTCGGGCTCGATCAGTGGACGAATGCGTCGTGAGTGCCACACGTTGCCCCCTCCCCCGATGGCGACGGCCATGATCACCGCGCCGACCGCGAGGGGCATCGTGTCGCGGCCCTGCCAGACGACACCGAGCACCTTGGCCTGGCGCGTCACGAGCGCGACGGGGATGACGACCACCAGAGCCGACAAGACGACTACGACCACGCGCTCGCGCCACGAGCCGCGCACCATGGCAACGATGAGCACGCCCACGACAATGAGGTACCACGACTGGTAGACGATTCCCGGCAGTTCAGTGTCGAGCCACCCCAAGATGCCGACCATCTCGCGGAGCCAGCCCTGGACGTAGCTCGACACGATGTGCAACACCGCGAACGTCGAATCGTTCTTGGGTACCGCCGCGCCCACCGGCAGAATGTTGAGCGTCCCCTGGGTGAAGATCCAGATCACCGCCGCCAGCGTGGCCACCACGACCCCACCGCCGGCGATCTTGAGGTCACGACGACGCTTGACTTGTTCGAAGAGTTGGCGCGGCCCGGACAGGAACACCAGCGTTACACCGGCGAGCGCGAGCCACACGGGCGAGAGGCCCCGGATTAGAACGAATACGGCGGCGACCATGCCCAACACGACCACGAGGCCGGGCGGGGGATCCTCGCGATGTTCGAGCGCGAAGATCGCGACCAGGGTCCACAGACAGATTGCGGTCAAGATCTCGAATCCGGCCGGATTAACGGAGGAGGAGAGGAAGTAGGCCTCGGGCGCCAGGGCGACGTAGAGCCCGAGGTACATCGTGCGTCGACGGCTCCAGCGGGCGATCGCGTAGGCCGCGATGGCCAGCATCAACGATCCCATTAGTGCACTGATCAGGCGCATCAGGTAGATACCCGACGTCTGTTGGGACACGTACGTCGCCGTCCCGACGAACAAGTAGTAGAGCGGCGGGTAGTGCGCGACGTAGATCGGGATGACTTCGGGTGTCGAACTGGTGGGCCACTTCGCCGAACAGGTTGCGGCGATGTTGTCGTGCATGTGCCAACAAATCGGGTAGATCGCCGCGAAGTACAAGGATTCGGGAACCGTGACGTTGACTAATACTTTGCTCGGCGGTTTGGTGGTTGATCCCATTTGCCCGTGATCGAGCGCGTCGGCGTGCAAGACGTGCGCCTGCTCGTCCGGCGCGGCGATCAGGGGGTCCGCGAAGGACCAACAAGTCAGTGAGACGAAAGCCAACGCCAGCACGACAATGAAGGCGTTGCGAGGAGAAATCTGCATGCGTGCGCGCACCGCACCCATCTCTCGCCAGCTCACCACCACAGACTACCCGCGAGCAGATTTTGGATTGGGGGACGCATCCACGACACGTCACGGAGGCGTCGCACGGTGGCGCAGCGGTCGTGACGAATCGTCGCAACGATCGAACCGACGAATGTCGTCGCGCACCCGTTTTCTTAACTGTCACTAAGGAAATACGCCTCGAGGGGCCAGTTAGGCTCGAACGCGAGCATTGCATCACCCGAGGAGAATTCATGTGCGCCGTTGGTCGTCACTCATTGTTGTCGATCGCGCGTTGGCGAACGGTGCTGGCTACGGCGTTGCTCGTGCCGGTGTTGATCGCCGCGGGCGTCACTCCCGCGTCCGCCGTCGTGTCGTCGACTCCCGTGACCGGTCCCGCGTGGAGTGTCGGCACGCAGTTAGTCACGCCTAGTGGGGGAGTCAACGTGGTCTCGTGTCCCACGTCGACGTTCTGCGTCGCCGGCGACCACTCGGGTGGCGTCAGCTACTTCAATGGCACCACCTGGACGGCACCCCAGACGATCGACGCGACCAATTCGATTACCGCCATCGACTGTCCGACGGTGACCTTCTGTGTGGCCACCGACGCCATTGGCCAGCACGTGACCATGACGGGCACGACGTGGAGTTCTCCAACGGCCTTCGGCACACTGCGCAGTCTCCAGATGTTGGGCGTCTCGTGTTCGTCACCTTCGTTTTGCGTGGCGGTGGGTGAGACGTCGAATTTTGCGCCGGTCGACTACTACTTCTATAACGGCGCGTGGACGTTCGACTCCGTCAACCTCGGGCCGACGCACACCAGCGCGTTCGACGCTGTGTCGTGCACGGCGACGAACGTGTGCCTCGCCACCGACTTCGGCGGGGGCGTGACGACGTTCACGTTGACCACGAGTTCGACGGTCTCCTTCAGCCACACGACGGTGGTGATTAATCCCACGGTTACGACCTACATCGCCAACTCCATCTCGTGCGTGTCGGCGACGAGTTGCGTCGCCGGATCGAACGTCAATGAGGTGAGTGTCTTTAACGGGACCTCCTGGTCCACCACGACACCCTTCCCCGACGGGGCCAATGGCGTGCTCGTCTCGTGCGCGCAGACCACCTGTTTTGCCGACGATTCCGTGGCTCAGGCGTCGTCGTCGACGGCTCCGTTCACTAGTTGGTCGTCGCCGGGAACACTCGATCTTCCCTCGCAGATCAACTCTTTTTCGTGTTATTCCCTGACCACGGGTGGCGCGTGTCAGGCGGTCGACAACGACGGATTTTCGATCGCGATCACCCTCGGCGTGGCGGGAG
>Ga0208357_1002995_pt1 | contig 10723 bp, 7 predicted proteins | sample NGESurdeep092012_6_FD_184487 | JGI IMG/M metagenome (GOLD analysis project Ga0208357, IMG submission 184487) | Arctic peat soil microbial communities from Barrow, Alaska - NGEE Surface sample F52-2 deep-092012 (SPAdes) | ecosystem: Environmental > Terrestrial > Soil > Wetlands > Peat ... | reverse complement strand
TCCGCGCGCGGAACTACGAGAAGGCCGCCAAGGCCGTCGCCGGCTACCCGGGAGACCTTGCCGCGGTCCCCGACCCGGCGCTGACGAAGATCCCCGGCGTGGGCGCCTCGATCGCGGGCAAGATCGCCGAGTACCGGCGGACCGGCACCGTGGCCGCCCTCGACGAGCTGCGGGCGAAGGTCCCGCCCGGCGTCCTGCAGATCGCGAAGGTGCCCGGCGTCGGCCCCAAGCGGGCGCTGCAGCTCAGCCGCGAGCTCGGCATCGGCTCGATCGCCGACCTCGACGCCGCCGTCCGGGCGGGCCGGCTGCGCAGCCTGTCCGGGTTCGGCGCCAAGAGCGAGGAGCGCATCCTGCGCTCAATCGGCGTGATCACCCGCGACCAGCCGCTCCGCGACGCCCTGCGGTCGCTGCCAAGCGACGCGACCGAGGACCAGATCGAGGCGGTCCTGGCCGCCAGCATCCCCGAGCTACCAGCGGCAGACGCCAGGAAACCGCTCATCCAGACCAAGGACCTCCGCGGCGACCTGCACACCCACACCAGCCTGACCGACGGGATCGCGTCCCTGGCCGACATGGTCGCCGCCGCCGGGCAGCGCGGCTACCAGTACTACGCGGTCACCGACCACGCGCCGAACCTGGTCATGCAGCAGATGACCGACGAGAAGATGCTCAGGCAGCGGGCCGAGGTGGCCGCGCTGCAGCAGCGGGTGGGGCTGACCCTGCTGCACGGCGCCGAGCTGAACATCGCGGCCGACGGGTCGGTCGACTGGGACGCCGACTTCCTCGACGGGTTCGACCTCTGCGTCGCATCGGTTCACTCGTCCTTCGACCAGGACAGGAAGACGATGACGAGCCGGTTCATCACCGCGGTCGAGAACCCGCACGTGAACATCATCGGTCACCCGCTGACCCGCAAGCTCGGCCGCCGCCCGCCAGTCGACGTCGACCTCGCCGCCCTCTACGACGCCTGCGCCCGGACCGGGACCGCGCTGGAGATCAACGCCTCGCCGGAGCGGATGGACCTGCCGCCCGAGGACATCGCGGCCGCGAAAGCGGCCGGCGTGAAGTTCGCCATCGACACCGACGCGCACTCGATCGTGCACCTGAACAACGCCCGCTACGGCGTCGCCGCCGCCCGCCTCGGCGGCCTCACCCCCGACGCCGTGATCAACGCCTGGCCGCTTGAGCAGCTGGAACAATTCCTCCGCCGGGGCCGTTCCAAGCTGTAGGTTACTGGCGAGTAGCATAGAGCCGGGCAGGCGCTACAAGGGAGAGCCAATGAGGGCACGCGAGGTGGTCTTCGTCGACGGTGTCAGGACGCCGTTCGGCAAGTCGGGACCTAAGGGCATCTACGCCGAGACACGGGCCGACGATCTGGTCGTCCGGGTGATCAGGGAGCTGCTGCGGCGCAACCCGAACCTGCCCAAGGATCAGGTCGGCGAGGTCGCGATCGCCGCCACCACGCAGATCGGCGACCAGGGGCTGACGATCGGCCGGTCGGCCGCCATCCTGGCCGGGCTGCCGGTGACCGTGCCCGGCTACGCGATCGACCGGATGTGCGCGGGCGCGATGACCGCGGTCACCACCGTCGCCGGGACGGTCGCGCTCGGCGCGGCCGACATCGCGATCGCGGGCGGCGTCGAGCACATGGGCCGTCACCCGATGGGGGAGGGGGTCGACCCCAACCCGAGGTTCCTCTCCGAGCACCTGGTCGACGAGTCGGCCCTGTTCATGGGCATGACGGCGGAGAACCTGCACGACCGGTTCCCGGCCATCACCAAGGAGCGGGCCGACGCCTACGCTTTTCGCAGCCAGCAGAAGGTCGCCGCCGCCTACGCGGCCGGCAAGCTCCAGCCCGACCTCGTCCCGATGGCGATCCGCACCAAGGAGCTCGGCTGGGGCTGGGCGACGGTGGACGAGCCGCCGCGGCCGCAGACGACGCTGGACGGCCTGCGCTCGCTCAAGACCCCGTTCCGCCCGCACGGCCGGATCACGGCGGGTAACTCCAGCGGCATCAACGACGGCGCGACCGGCTGCATCATCGCCGCCGAGGACGTCGCCCGCGAGCTCGGCCTCACCGCCAAGATGCGCCTGGTCGACTTCTCCTTCGCCGGCGTCGAGCCCGAGGTGATGGGCGTCGGCCCGGTCCCGGCGACCGAGAAGCTCCTCGCGCGCAACAACCTGACCATGGACGACATCGGCCTCATCGAGATCAACGAGGCGTTCGCGGTCCAGGTCCTGGCCTTCCTCGACCACTTCAAGATCGACGCCGACGACCCCCGGGTGAACCCGTGGGGCGGCGCGATCGCGCTCGGCCACCCGCTCGCCTCCTCCGGCGTCCGGCTGATGATCCAGCTCGCCGCGCAGTTCGCCGAGCACCCCGAGGCCCGCTACGGCATGGCGACCATGTGCGTCGGCATGGGCATGGGCGGCACCGTCCTGTGGGAGCGGATCTAAAAAATGCCAACCCGTCTATCGAACGGACCGTGCGTTCCCCCCGTCCGTCCCGCTGATTTCGTGACCCAAGGAGACCGCCAGCGATGACGGCTATCGAGAACCTGTCGGCTGCCCTCACCGAGGACGCGTTCCCGGGCGAGGTGGTGACCCGCGCGACCGTCCGCGACGTCGACCTCGGGCCGGCCGGCGTGCTGGCGCTCATCACCCTCGACAACGGCCACGACCACACCAAGCCGAGCACGTTCGGCCCGCAGGGGCTGCTCTCGCTCAACGCGGCCCTCGCCGCCGTCGCCGCTCGGGCGGCGGCGGGCGAGATCGCCGCCGTCGGCGTGACCGGCAAGCCGTTCATCCTCGCGGCCGGGGCCGACCTGGACGGGGCGGGCGCGGCGATCACCGCCCCCGGCATCGACCCGGCCGTCGCCCGGCAGCGGGCGGCCGGCATCGGGGCGCTCGGCCACGCGGTCTTCCGTCGCCTCGGAGAGCTGCCGGTGCCGTCGTTCTGCTTCATCAACGGGGTCGCGCTCGGCGGCGGGCTGGAGGTCGCGCTGCACTGTGCCTACCGCACGATCTCCTCCGGCGTACCCATGGTCGCCTTCCCCGAGTGCTTCCTCGGCCTGGTGCCCGGCTGGGGCGGCGCCTACCTGCTGCCGCGGCTCATCGGCCCGGCCCCGGCGCTGAAGCTGATCATCGAGAACCCGCTCGCGCAGAACAAGATGATCGGCGGGGCCGAGGCGTACTCGCTCGGCATCGCCGACGCGATGTTCGAGCCCGCGGACTTCCTCGAGGAGTCGCTCCGCTGGGCGGCCCGGGTGCTGGACGGCACGGTCACGGTCGAGCGGGCCCCGCTGGCCGACGCGGCCACCTGGGACGCCGCGGTGGCCAACACCCGGTTCCTGACCGACGGCAAGCTGCACGGCGCCGCGCCCGCCCCCTACCGGGCGCTCGACCTGGTCGCGGCCGCGCGGACCGCCACCCGCGACGAAGGGTTCGCGGCCGAGGACCAGGCCCTGGCCGACCTGCTGCTGTCGGACGAGCTCCGGGCCGGGCTGTACGCCTTCGACTTGGTGCAGAAGCGCGCCAAGCGGCCCGCCGGGGCGCCCGACCGGGCCCTGGCCAGGAAGGTCACCAAGGTCGGGGTGGTCGGGGCCGGGCTGATGGCCGCCCAGATCGCGCTGCTGTTCGTCCGCCGCCTCCAGGTCCCGGTCGTGATGACCGACCTGGACCAGGCCCGGGTCGACTCCGGCGTCGCCTATGTGCACGCCGAGATCGACAAGCAGCTGGTCCGCGGGCGGCTCTCGGCCGACGCCGCCAACCGGCAGAAGGCGCTGATCAGCGGCTCGGTGAGCAAGGACGGGTTCGCCGACGCCGACTTCGTGATCGAGGCCGTCTTCGAGGAGCTCGGCGTCAAGCAGCAGGTGTTCGCCGAGGTCGAGGCGGTCGTCGGGCCGGACTGCGTGCTGGCGACCAACACCTCCTCGCTGTCGGTGACCGCGATGGCGGCGAAGCTGGCGCACCCCGAGCGGGTCGTCGGATTCCACTTCTTCAACCCGGTCGCGGTGCTGCCGCTGGTCGAGGTCGTCCGCGGCGAGCTGACCGGCGACGCCGCGGTGGCGACCGCGCTCGAGACCGGCAAGACGCTCAAGAAGAACTGCGTGATCGTGGCCGACCGGCCCGCGTTCGTGGTCAACCGGCTGCTCACCCGGTTCCTGGGCGAGATCATCGGCACGGTCGACGAGGGCACCGGATTCGAGGTCGCCGAGCACGCGGCCGACCCCCTGGGCCTCCCGATGTCGCCGTTCCTGCTGCTCCAGCTGGTCGGGCCGGGGATCGCGGTCCACGTGGCGGAGACCCTGGCGGCGGCGTTCCCCGGCCGGTTCGCCGTCTCCGACAAGCTCCGCGCCGTGGCCGACTCAGGCAAGGCCTCGGTCTACCGGCCCGACTTCTCGGTCGACCCGGACGTGATCGCGCTGCTGGCCGGCGGCGACCGCCCGTCGACCGGCCCCGAGGTGCTCGAGCGGGCCCTGGAGGGGCTGGCCCAGGAGATCAGGATCATGCTCGACGAGCGGGTGGTGGCCGCGGCCGAGGACATCGACCTGTGCATGATCCTCGGCGCCGGATGGCCGTTCCACCTCGGCGGCATCACCCCGTACCTGGACCGGGCCGGGGTCTCGGCGAAGGTCAACGGGGCGCCCTTCCGCTGACGACTCTGTATAGGTGTAAATACCTAAAATACCTAGGGTTTGGCACCTCTCCTGAGGGCTAAACCGTGATAGGTATTACCTCGTACGGTCTCACTCTCTGAGATCGCGCCTTCACGCATTCCCGAGCGGGGGCCAAAGGGGGTCGGTCTGCGATGCCATCGGACGAGTGGCTGCGCCTGACCTCCAGGCCCGTGCCACCGGTCAAGATAGACATCGTCGCGCCGAACGTGGCGCGGGTCTGGAACTACCTGGTGGGCGGCCGTGACAACTTCGAGGCCGACCGCCGGGCCGCCAAGCTGCTGATCTCCGTCGCCCCGGCGTTGGCGGAGTTCGGGCCGGCCTCCCGCGCGTTCCTGCGCCGGACGGTGACCTACCTGGCCGCCGAGGCCGGGATACGGCAGTTCCTCGATGTCGGCACCGGCATGCCCACAGCCGGCAACACGCACGAGGTCGCCCAGCAGGTCGACCCGGCCTGCCGGATCGTCTACGTCGACAACGACCCGGTGGTGCTGTCGCACGCGCGCGCCCTGCTGCGCTCGGCCTCAGGCGGCGTCAGCTTCCTCGACGCCGACGCCCGCGATCCCGCCTCGGTCATCGCCGGGGCCGGCCGAACGCTCGACCTCACCCAGCCGGTCGGCATCGTCATGATCGACATCCTCAACTTCATCAAGGACGCCGAGGGCGTGCTGGCCGGGCTGGTCGGGGCGGTGGCGTCCGGCAGCTACCTGGTCGTCATGCAGCCGACGCCGGACGAGCTGCTCGCGATCGCGGGCGAGCGCTGGAACCACATCAGCCCGATCCCGGTCATCCTCAGGGATCGCGCCACCGTCGAGCGCTGGGTGGCCGACCTGGGACTCGACCTCGTCGAGCCCGGCCTGGTCCAGCTGCATCGCTGGCGTCCGGAGCCCCAGGACCCGGACTGCTCGGACACGCTGCCCCTGCTCGGAGCCGTCGCCCGCAAGCCCTAGCGGCCGTCGCGGCCGGAGATTCTATCGATAACGGTCTATCTCTATTGGTGACGATCAGTTAACATGGCGAACGGAGAGACACCTTTACGGGGGAATTGGGTCACGACGCTACGTGAGTGCGCAATTGGGTCAAGACAGGGGTCACCGGATCGCGTCCGGGTTGATCGACGTCACCGTGCCCAACGCCGCCCGCGCCAGCGACTTCCTGCAGGGCGGGCACGGCCACTTCGCGGCCGACCGCAAGGCCGCCGCCGCCCTGGTCGAGTCGGCCCCGTCGATCGCCGCGATCCCCGCCTCGGCCCGGGCCTTCCGCCGCCGGGTCGTCAGCTACCTGGCCGCCGACGCCGGCATCAGGCAGTTCCTCGATGTCGGCCACGGTCTGATGCCGCCCGGCATCACCCATGAGGTCGCGCAGGCGGCCGACCCGAGCTGCCGGATCGTCTACGTCGAGGGCGACCCGATGATGTTCGATCGCACCAATGCGACGTTGACGTCGGCCGACGGCGGGCTGGTGGCCTGCATCGAGGGCGACATCGCGGACGTCAACGGCATCATCTCGGCTGCGGGCCTGTCCGAGGCGGGGCTGCCCGCTGCGGGCCCGTCCGGCGCGACGGCGCGGACCGCGGATCCGGCGGGCGTCCACGGGCCGGGCGACGGCCCGATCCTGGACGCCGGCCAGCCGATCGCGGTCCTGCTGCTGTCCACCCTCGCCCACGTGCCCGCGGAGGCCGACGCGGCCAAGGTCGTCGCGGCGCTCATGGATCCCGCGCCGTCGGGCAGCTACCTGGCGGTCTACCACCTGGCCAGCGACCTCGACCCGTCGATGGCGGCGGCGTTCAAGCAGTGGAACGCGGCCGCCTCGGTTCCGATCGTGCTCCGTTCGGCGGCGGAGACCGGCGCGCTGGCGGCCGGCCTCGAGCTGGTCCCGCCGGGGCTGGTCCCGCTGAACGACTGGCGGCCCGACGACTGCGATCCGCCGGCCGCGGCGACGCACGTCCCGATCCACGCCCTCGTCGCACGGAAGCCCTGAGTTTCTGGCTCGGCCACGATTGACACTCCTCGGGCACCCGAGAAGCATCGACGTGTGACAACAGTCCAGACTGCCCTCGGCCCGGTCGAGGCCGCCAAGCTCGGCCGCGTGCTGATGCACGAGCACGTGTTCGTGATGACGGCCGACGTCCAGCAGAACTACCCGGAAGAGTGGGGCGACGAGGACCAGCGCGTCGCCGACGCCGTCCGCAAGCTCAGCGAACTGCCCAAGCACGGCATCGACACGATCGTCGACGTCACCGTCGTCGGCCAGGGCCGGGACATCGGCCGGATTAAGCGGATCGCCGAGCAGGTACCCGACCTCAACATCGTGGTCGCCACCGGCATCTACACGTTCGACGAGGTGCCGCTGTTCTTCTCCCGCCGCCCGAAGGAGACGATGACCGACTTCTTCGTCCGCGACATCACCGAGGGCATCGCCGACACCGGGGTCCGGGCGGGCATGCTCAAGTGCGCGGTCGACGAGAAGGGCCTCACCGACGGGGTCGAGCGAGTGCTCCGCGCGGTCGCCCGCGCGCACGCGGCCACCGGGGTGCCGATCACCATCCACACCCACTCGGCCGGCCAGCACGGCCCGCAGATCGTCGACGTCCTGAAGTCCGAGGGCGTCGACCTCGGCCGGGTCGTCCTCGGCCACAGCGGCGACGCCGTCGATCACCCCGACTACCTGGAGGCGATGGCCCAGACCGGCCTCACCCTGGGCATGGACCGCTTCGGCATCGACCATTTCGCCACCTTCCAGCGGCGCAGCGACTTGGTGGCGGAGCTGTGCCGCCGCGGCTACGCCGACCGCATGGTGCTCTCCCACGACTGCTCGTGCTACCTGGACTGGTTCACCCAGGGCGCCCTGGCCGCGCTCAAGGACTGGCACTACCTGCACGTCAGCCAGGACGTGATCCCCTACCTGCGCGACCACGGCGTCACCGAGGACCAACTCGACGCCATGCTCACCCGCACCCCCGCCAGCATCCTGGCCGTCTAGCCCGGCCTCCGATCCCCGCCAACCGCCCCCGCGAACTCCCTGCCACTTCGATCCGCCACTTCACCCGCCCGCCCCTTCGGGCCCCCCAGACCACCCCGCGCGCCACTTCGATCCCCCAGACCACCCCGCGCGCCACTTCGGGCCCGCCACGACACGCCGCTCATCCTGTCGCCTACGCCATCGACAGGATCGTCACCCTGTCACCTACGCCATCGACAGGCCATATCGGTGTCGATGGCGTAGCTGACGTGGACCGTTTCGGGTCGATGGCGTAGCCGACAGGCTCCCCACGTCTCGGAATACCAACGTCGTCGCGCCGCCCGCCATGGCACGCCGGATAACAGCAAGAAGTGCGGGCGCTGAGCCGAGTTAGGCGCGGGGCGCTGGGCTAAACTAGCGGGTCGATGTCGGTCAGGCGGGCGTCGCCGGAGAGGCGGAGCCAGCGGGTGATCCCGATCGAGGCCAGGAACGGCGTGTCATGGCTGGCGACCAGGAGCGCTCCCTGATAGCAGGCGAGCGCCTGGCTGAGCTGGCGCACCGACGCCAGGTCGAGGCTGTTGGTGGGCTCGTCGAGGAGCAGGAACTGCGGCGGCGGCTCGGCCAGCAGCAGCGACGCCAGGACGGCGCGGAAACGCTCGCCGCCCGATAGCGTCCCGGCCGCCGCGTCCGCCCGCGCGCCGCGGAACAGGAACCTCGCCAGCGCCGCCCGCACCTCGTTGACCGAGGCGGCGGGCGCGACCGCGCGCACGTTCTCGGCCACCGTCAGCGCGTCGTCGAGCACATCCAGCCGTTGCGGCAGATATCCAAGCGCGCCAATCCGCCGGACGAAAAGGCCCGGTTCCTGACCCCTCAACCCCTCGAGTTCGCCGGCGATGAGCCGCAGCAGCGTGCTCTTCCCGGCGCCGTTCGGCCCGGTGAGCGCGATCCGCTCCGGCCCCCGGAGGATGAGCTCCCCGATCGCCTCGGCGTCCGCCTCATCCTCAAGCGGCGTCCGCCATGGAATCCATGCGCGGTCGAGTCCGCGCACCCGCAGCACGGTCCGGCCGGCCGGCACCGCCGTTCCCGGCAGCGAGATCGCGATGGCGTCGTCGTCGCGGACCGCCTCCTCCGCCTCCGCGAGCCGCGCCTGCGCGTCAGCCATCCGTGCCAGCGCGGTGTCACGCGTCCGCCCGGCGGTCTCCTGGGCGGACCGCTGGCGGGCGCCGGCGGCGGCGTGCGGCAGCGACCCGGACGCGGACAGCTGCCTGCCCTGCCGGTCCCGCCGGGCCTGCTTGGTCTGGCCGCGCACCAGGTCGCGATGCTCGCGCCGGACGTCGGCGGCGGCCGCGCTGATCGCCCGCCTGGCGGCCGATTGCTCAGCCTCGAGCATGGCCTGGTAGGCGGCCAGGTTCCCGCCGTACAGCCGGAGCGAGTCACCGTAGTGGTCGCTGCGCAGATCGGCGATCTGGTCCACCCGCCCCAGCAGCTCCCGGTCGTGGCTCACGATCAGCATGACCCCGGGCCAGGACTCGACCGCCGCCTGCAGCCGCCCGCGCGCGTCGCGGTCCAGGTTGTTGGTCGGCTCGTCGAGCAGCAGGATGTCGGGCCGCCGCAGGAACAGGGCGGTCAGCGCGGTCATGATCGTCTCGCCGCCGGAGAGCCGGCCAACCGGGTCGTCCAGCCCGACGTGGGAGAGGCCAAGCCGTGACAGCCAGCCGCGGGCGCGTTCGCGCACGTCCCAGTCGTCGCCGACCGCGTCGAACGCCGCCTCGCTGGCGTCGCCCGCCTCGATCGCGTCGATCGCGTCGATCGCGCCGTCAATGCCGAGCAGCGACGCTACCCGGGCGTCGCCGTCGAGGGTGAGGTTCTGCGGCAGGTAGCCGACGTCGCCGGTCACGGTCACCGACCCGGACGACGGACGCAGGCGGCCGGCGATCAGCGCCAGCACCGTGGACTTGCCCGCGCCGTTCACCCCGATCAGGCCGGTCCGGCCGGGGGAGAAGACGGCGCTCAGGCGGTCGAGGACGCGACTGCCGTTCGGCCAGGAAAAACTGAGATCGCTCAGCGCAACGCAGGGCCCGCTGGAATGAGCGGGCACGGTAGAACGAGTAGTAGACATGCTGGGCTCCGGAAAGAGGTCACGGGCGCGCGCCACCTCGGCGCGGCACGGGGGTGAACCTCAGAGCTCCAAGCGACTTCCCGTCTGTCGGGGATGAGACGACGTAATCATGCCCACCCGGGCCGGGCCGATGCAAGTGAAATACCGGCCCGCCCGGAAGGCCGGCCGACTAGCCGCGCTCCCGCGGGTCCGGTTCGAGGCAGGCCGGGTCGGGTTCGAGGCAGGCGGGATCGGGCGCCAGGCAGTCGCGGTCGAGCGCGATCCGCCCGGGCGCGGGCTCGGCGCAGTCGGACTCCGGTTCCAGGCAGTCGGCCCCGGGCGCTGCCCGCGACGGGGACAGGCCGGCCACGGCGGACGCGAGCAGTTCGTGCAGGGTGCGCCGCTGCTCGCAGGTCAGGGTCTTGAACAGCTCATCCTCGACCAGCCCGAGCTGAGCGTAGGTCTGCGTCAGCTCGTCCGCCCCGGTGGCGGACACCTCGACGATGTGCCGTCGGCGGTCGGCCGGGTCGCGCCGGCGGGTGATCAGACCCCGCTCCTCGAGCTCGTTGAGCAGGCCGACAACGTTGGGGCCGATAAAACCGCCCAGCCCGGTGCACATCAGATTGACCAGCGCGATGGCGCCCGGCGCCGCCGGCCCGCTGAAGAAGGACAAAATGTTCTTCTTCTTTAACTATGAAGGCATCTGGCAGTTGCAGGAGATTACAAAGATCGCGTTCGTGCCGGATGCGGCTCATCGCACTCCCGCCGCCACATTGCTCGCCTCAAATCCCACGACCTATAACGCCATCGTGAACACCCTGGCGTTGTATCCGCTGCCCACCTCCGCCACGACGGCACAAGCAGCGGCCGGCATTGGCCAGGTTTCCGTGCTCGGCGATAACATCGCGCACGAGAACTACATCCTGGGCCGCTATGATTACAACATCAGCTCGAAAGATTCGCTGTTCGTGCGCTATTTCTACGACGA
>Ga0208357_1002994_pt1 | contig 10724 bp, 8 predicted proteins | sample NGESurdeep092012_6_FD_184487 | JGI IMG/M metagenome (GOLD analysis project Ga0208357, IMG submission 184487) | Arctic peat soil microbial communities from Barrow, Alaska - NGEE Surface sample F52-2 deep-092012 (SPAdes) | ecosystem: Environmental > Terrestrial > Soil > Wetlands > Peat ... | reverse complement strand
GACTTTGTCGAACACACTGCGCAGCTCCTCCTCGGCGCCCTCGGCCGTGCGCATCTCGATCACGTGGCGCAGCGTGCGCGCGTTCGCGGTCCAGACGATGTCGGTCGAGAGCCCGATCGGGGCCAGGCGGCGCAGGGCGGAGGTGACCTCCTTCTTGACGTGGAAGGGGACGCCGTCTGAATCGATCCCAAGCTCTTTCGCGGCGCTCACCTGGAACTCCTCGAGCTGCTCGACGATCGCGAGCACCTGCTCGCGCACGGGCTCCAGCGCGGGGGGTACGCGGAAGCCGATGTCGGTGAGGCGCACGTAGCGCAGGCTCTCCTGGCTGAAGGCCGAGCCGGCGCGATGGCGCACGAGCTCGTGGGTGAAAACTCTCGAACAATTCCGAATAGCGAAAGAGTAGTTGGCGTGCTCGAGCACGCTGCCGTGACCGCTGCGGAGGATGTTCGCGAAGTACTGCTGGCGGTCGGTGCGGATCCGCGAGACGTTCGGGTTCAGGCCCGGCTCCCAGCTGCGGTAGCAGGCGCGCCCGCCGAACTCGAGCAGCAGTTCGCCGGCGGTCGGACCCTCCGTCGGACCTTCCTGCTCGCCCAGGCGAAGGTCTAGCCAAGACTCCCCGCCGACAGTCTCCAGATAGGCGCGCATGCCCTCGACATCGATCGAGGGGCGGGCTATGAGGAAGACTTGCGGGGTCGTCTCGTGCATGGGGCGGCGATGCTACCGTCCCCCGCGGATGAGCCCTTCCGCCCTCACCGACCTCGAGCTGGCGGAGACCGCCTGGGACCTCGAGCCGCTCGTCGATGGCGAGGGCGAGGGGGGCGTCGAGAGCAGGCTGAAGGAGGCCTTGACGCGCTCGCAGGCGTTCGCCGGGCGCTACGCGGGCAAGCTCGACGGGCTCGACGGGGCGGCCCTTGGAGAGGCGATGGCGGAGCTCGCGGAGATCTACGAGCTCGTCGGCCGCGCCGGCTCCTACGCCGCCCTGCGCTTCTCCACCGACACGGCCGCGCCGGAGAACGGGGCGCTGCTGCAGAAGGTGCAGGAGGGTGAGACCCAGATCGCAACGACGCTGCTGTTCTTCGAGCTCGAGTGGGCCGCGCTGAGCGACGGGCGCGCCGAGGAGCTCTTGGCCGGCGAGGGCCTGGACTTTTGCCGCCACTACCTGCGCAACGCGCGGCGCTACCGCGAGCACCTGCTGAGCGAGCCCGAGGAGAAGATCCTGGCCGAGAAGTCGCTCACCGGCGCCGGCGCCTGGTCGCGCCTGTTCGAGGAGCTGACTTCGGCGATCGAGGTCGAGCTGCCGGGCGCGGGCGAGTCGGGCGGCGAGCGAGCCGCCGAACCGGTCGCGCTCGACGTGGCCTTGAGCAAACTGACGGACGCCGATCGCGACCTCCGGCGCGGCACGGCCGAGGCGGTCAGCGCGGCGCTCGCGCCGGGGCTGCGCACGCGGGCGTTTCTGTTCAACACGCTGCTCGCCGACAAGGCCACCGACGACCGCCTGCGCCGCTACCCCAGTTGGCTGGCGGCGCGCAACCTCTCAAACGAGGCCTCCGACGAGTCCGTGCGGGCGCTGATCGAGGCGGTCCGCGGGCGCTTCGAGATCGCGCGCCGCTGGTACCGGCTGAAGGCGAAGCTGCTCGGGGTAGAGAAGCTGGCCGACTATGACCGGATGGCCGCCGTGACGGAGGACGAGGTCACCTACTCCTTCGCCGAGGGCCGCGAGATCGTGCTCGACTGCTACTCCTCCTTCTCTCCCGAGCTGGGCGAGCTGGCCAAGGGGTTCTTCGACGGGCGCTACATCGACGCTCCCGTGCGGCCCGCCAAGCGCGGTGGCGCGTTCTGCGCCTCCGCGGTCCCCTCGGTGCATCCCTATGTGCTGCTCAACTACACGTCGCGCCGGCGCGACGTGTTGACGCTCGCGCACGAGCTCGGCCACGGCGTCCACTTCGCGCTCGCCGCCCGCCAGGGCGTCTTCCACCAGGGCACGCCGCTGACGCTCGCCGAGACGGCGTCGGTGTTCGCCGAGACCGTCGTCTTCGGACGGCTGCTCGCCGAGGACTCCTCGCCGGCCTCGCGCCTGGCGCTGCTCGCGAGCAACCTCGAGGACACGATCGCGACGGTCTTCCGCCAGGTCGCGATGAACCGCTTCGAGGACCTCGTCCACACCGAGCGGCGCGAGGTCGGCGAGCTGTCGGTGGAGCGCTTCGGCGAGCTGTGGGCCGAGAGCCAGGAAGAGCTGCTCGGCGACTCCGTCGAGATCACCGACGGGTACCGCTCCTGGTGGTCCTACATCCCGCACTTCATCGGCTCGCCCGGCTACGTCTACGCCTACGCCTACGGCCAGCTGCTCGCGCTGTCGGTCTACCAGCGCTACGAGCAAGAGGGCCCGGAGCTCGTGCCGCGCTACTTGGAGATGCTCGCAGCCGGCGGCTCGAAAAGCCCCGAGGAGCTCGGGAGGATCGTCGGGGTAGACCTCTCCGACCCGGGCTTCTGGGACGCCGGGCTGGATTTGGTCGAGCGCCAGCTGCAGGACGCCGAAGCGGCCGCAGAGCCCTCCGGGCGGCTGTAGCTCAGAACAGCCCGCCGAGCGCGCCGCCGGCGTGGGCGACGAGGTTGAACAGGGGCTCCGGGACGATGCCGAAGAAGATCGTCACTGCCCCGGCGAGCACGGCGACGAACACGACCTCGGGCTGCGGGCGGGTGACGAGCGGAACGGGGGTCTCCACGTCGAGCTCGGGAGAGCCACCTGCCAGTGCCGGCAGCGCTCCTTGGATCGAAGGCCCCCCCGCCCCTTCCGCCGTGTCCCCCGGGCTGCTGGGCGCCGCGCCCGGCGCCTCGCGCATCCACATCGCCGCGATCACCGGCAGGTAGTAGCCCAGCGAGATCATCGAGCCGACGACGATCGCCACGCCGAGCCACGTGTAGCCGCCCGAGACGGCCGCGTCGATCAGGTAGAACTTGCCGATGAAGCCGGCCGTCGCGGGGATTCCCGCGAGACCGAGCAAAGAGATCGTCATCGGCCAGGCAAGCCACGGCCGCTCGCGGCCGAGCCCCGCGACCGCGTCGATCGAGTCGCCCAGATCGGTTTCGCGCTCGCGCGCGACGATCACGGCGAACGAGGCCATGTTCATCGCCACGTAGATCGCGAGGTAGAAGACCGTCGCCTCAACGCCGAGCTTGCTCGCGACGACGACGCCGGCGAGCATGTAGCCGGCCTGCGCGACCGACGAGTAGGCGAGCATCCGCTTCAGCGAGGACTGCCCGAGCGCGCCGACGTTGCCGACGATGATCGTGATCGTCGCCAGCACCGCCACCGCCGGGGCCCAGCTCTGCTGGGCGTCGATGAAGGCGACGTCGAACAGCCGCAGGAACACGCCCAGCGCGGCGACCTTCGTGGCGACCGCCATGAACGCCGTGATCGGCGTCGGCGCGCCCTCGTAGACGTCGGGGGTCCACTGGTGGAAGGGCGCCACGGAGGCCTTGAAGCAGAGGCCGGCCACGCACAGCGCGATCCCGGTCAGCGTCAGCGGGTCGGTCGCGAGGTTGCCGGTCGAAAGTGCGGAGGCGATCGCGCTGAAGTCGGTCGCGCCGGTCGCGCCGTAGATCAAAGCCAGCCCGTACAGCAGCGTGGCCGAGCCGACCGAGCCGATGATCAGGTACTTCAAGCCCGACTCCAGTGAGCGCTCCTCGTGCTGCCCGCGCTTGGAGCGCCCGGTCGCGCAGAGCACGTACAGCGGGATCGACAGGAGCTCCAAGCCGAGGAACACGAGCACCGTGTTCTGGGCGCTCGCGAGCAGGAACATGCCCCCGACCGAGGTCAACAGCAGCGCGTGCCACTCTCCGTGGGCGGTGCTTTCCGCCACGCGCGAGCGCCAGCCGAGCAGCACCGTCGCCGCGCCGCCGGCGATCAACACGATGTTCAGCAGCAGCGACAGGTCGTCGATCCGCAGCGCCCCCGAGACGATCGACTTCTGTTCGCCCCACTGCCAGATCGTCAGGCCCAGCGCGGCGGCGAGCACCCCCAGGCTGAGCGCCGGCACCAGCTGTGCGCGCGCCCATTTCGAGCCGAGCAGCCCGACGAGCAGCACCAGCACGGCGCCGCCGAGCAGCGCAATCAGCGGCGAGAGCCCGGCGAAGTCGACGTGCGGGCCTTTGAGGTGGGCGGTCGCGAGGATCGGGAGGGGGGAGTTCATTTGATCACCAAGGTCTGGTGCTCGGTGCCGTTCGCCGAGACGAAGCACCCGTTGAGCGGACTGGAGGGGCACGCCGCGGCCAGCCGCGCTGAAAGAACGGTTCTCACGACCGACCTTTCGCTGCGGTGCAGCGCGAACTGGGGGTAGAGCGCGAGGAACACGATCACCGCGACGAGCGGCACGAGCACGAGGCCGTCACGGATCGAGATGTCACGGGAGTCGACCTTCGGCCCGACGCGGTTGTGCATCGCACGGATTAATAGGCGCAGCGCGTAGACGCTCGCCATCACGACGCCGCTGAAGGCGATCACGGCGATCGCGAGCTGCGCTTTGAAGACGCCGAGCAGGATCAGGAACTCGCCGACGAAGTTCGACGAGCCCGGCATCGCGAGCGTGGCGAGCGCGACGATCAGGAACAGCGAGGCGAGCACCGGCGCACGGAAGGCGATGCCACCCATCTCGCGGATGTCCTCCGAGCCGCCCGCGCGTCGCGAGAGCAGCAAAAGGATGAAGAACAGCGGCGCGACGACGAGCCCGTGGTTGACCATCTGCAGCAGCGCGCCCTGGGCGCCCTGGGGGTTCAGGGCGAAGATCCCGAGCGTGATGAACCCGAGCTGGGCGACCGAGGAGTACCCCGCGATCAGGCGCACGTCGGTCTGGGAGAAAGCCATCGCGGAGCCGTAGAGGATCGAGGCGAGCGCGATCAGCAGCATCAGCACCTGGAAGTGCGCCGCCGCCTGCGGGAACAGCGGCAGCACGATCGCGAGGAAGCCGTAGGCGCCGACCTTCGAGAGCACGCCGGAGAAGACCATCAGCACCTCGATCGGCATCGCGCGATACCCGTCGGGCATCCAGCCGTGCAGCGGGAACGCGGGCATCTTCACGAGGAAGGCGGCGGCGAAGAACAGGAAGATCCACTCCTGCGAGCCCTTGCTCAGCGGCAGCGCCTGCAAGGAGGTGAGCACGAACGTGATGTGCCCGCCGCCCTGTTCGGATGCGAGCACGCCCGTGGCGATCGCGGCGGCGAGCATCAAGAGCGAGCCGACGAGCGTGTAGATCACGAGCTTGATCGTCGCTTTCACGCGCTCCTCGCGGGTGCCCCGGGCGGTGGGGCCCCCAATCAACATCAGGAAGTAGAACGGGATCAGCATCAGGTCGAAGAACGCGACGAACAGCGCCAGGTCCTGCGCCAGGAACGCACCCAGCACGGCCGACTCGGCGAGCATGAAGTGGAAGTAGAAGAGCTTCGGGCGCTCGACTGATTGGGTCCCGCCCGCCCCGATCCGCAGGTTGGAGGCGAGCACGGCGGCGGCGAACAGCAGCGTCGTCAACCCGATCAAAAACACGTTCAGGCCGCTCACGCCGAGCTTGTAGTGGATGCCGAGTGTCGAGATCCAGACGACGTCGGTGACGTGCTGCAGCGCCGGACCGCCGCTGTGGAAGTCGGCGATGTAGCCGATCGAGAGCCCCAGAGCCACCACCGACCCGGCGAGCGCCAACGCGCCCGGAATACGCATCAGGCGCGAGGGGATCAGTGCGCCTACTACGCCGCACAGCGCCGGCAGCCAGATCAGGATTGAAAGAGGGGGCATCGAGCTAGTGGATCCGGTGGATCAGGCCTGGAGGAGGAAGTAGAAGCCGACGCCCGCCACGCCGATCACGAGCAGCGCGGCGTAGTAGCGCAGGAAGCCGTTCTGCACGGCGCGCACGGCGGCCGAGCCCGCGCGCACGAGCCCGGTCGTCCCGCCGATCATCGTGTCCTGCACGAACACCCGCTCGAACGTGCCCATCGCGAAGCTGCCAACGGCGGTGGCGGGGCGCACGATCGCGAGGTCGATCAGCTCGTCGAAGTACCACTTGTTCACGAACAGCTCATACACCGGCGCGAACCGCTCACGCGCGGTGACCGCGATGCTCGGCTGCTTGACCCAGATGCGGTAGGCGATCGCGATCCCGCTGAGCCCGAGCACGGTGCCGAGCACCATGCCGAAGATCAAGAGGCCGTCCTTGGTGTGCGGTTCGTACAGCGGCGAGGAGGCGAACGTGGGACGGAGGAAGTTGACGATCACGTCGTCGACCCCCGGCACCTGCACGAGGCCGGCGCCGACGGCGCCGATCGCGAGCACGGTCATCGCGACCTTCATCGGCAAAGCCCGCTCGGCGACCGTGTGGTGGGGGCCGGGGAAGCCGACGTCGGTGTCCTCGACCTCGCCGTTCGCGGGGTTGGTGGGGACCTCCGCGTGGTGGAGGTGGCCGCCTTCGAGCTCCTTCGCCTCGGCGACGGGGTCGCCGTAGAAGGCGCGGAAGATCATCCGGAACGTGTAGATCGCCGTGAGGAACGCGCCGATGTAGCCGACGACATAGAGCGCCCAGTGCCAGCCGCCGCGCTCGGCGGTCACGAGCAGGATGTCGTCCTTCGAGAAGAAGCCCGAGAACGGCGGGATCCCCGACAGCGCGAGGCCGCCGATGATGAAGCAGATGAACGTGAACGGGAGCGCCTTGCGAAAGCCGCCCATCTTCTGGAGCGACTGCTCGCCGCCCATCGCGCCGATGATCGAGCCGGCGCCCATGAACAGCAGCGCCTTGAAGAACGCGTGGGTCATCAGGTGGAACATCCCGGCCGCGTAGGCGCCGATGGAGACGCCCATGATCATGTAGCCGATCTGCGACATCGTCGAGTAGGCGATCACGCGCTTGATGTCGGTCTGGGTGACGGCGATCGTGCCCGCGATCAGGAGCGTCGCGGCGCCGATCACGGCGCCCGTGGCCTGCGCGGCGGGGGCGAGTTCGAACAGCACGTGCATGCGCGCGATCAGGTAGACGCCGGCGGTGACCATCGTCGCCGCGTGGATCAGCGCGCTGACGGGGGTCGGGCCCTCCATCGCGTCGGGCAGCCAGGTGTGGAGCGGGATCTGCGCCGACTTCGCGATCGCGCCGACGAGCAGCAAGAGACAGCCGGCGACGATGTCCGCTTCGCCCTTCGCGAACACGTGCGGGGCGTCCTTGAAGGTGGCGAGGAAGTTGAGCGTGTGGGTGTGCTTGAAGATGAAGTACGTGCCGAGCACGAGGCCGACGTCGCCGACGACGTTGATCACGAACGCCTTGATCCCGGCTTTCGTGGCGGTCGAGCGCCGGTACCAGAAGGAGATCAGCAGGTAGGAGGCGGCGCCGACGAACGCCCAGCCGACGATCAGGATCAGGAAGTTGCCCGCGAGCACGAGCAGCAGCATCGAGAAGACGAAGAAGTTCAGGTAGGCGAAATACCGCGCGAATCCCCTGTCTTCTTCCATGTAGGAGATCGAGTACAGGTGGATCATCGTCGAGATGCCGGTGACGATCAGGATCATGAACACCGACAGCGGGTCCACGAGGATCGACAGGCGCGCATTGACCCCGACCGTGGAGGCGTAGTTCCAGAGCGAGGATTCGAGCTCGCGGTGGCTGGGGGAATGCCCCTGCAGCGCGATCAGCGCGCCGAGCGAGGCGAGGAACGCCAGGCCGATCGCCGCCGTCCCGATCACCCCGGCCCAATTGCCCGGCAGCACGCGGTAGCCAAACGCGATCACGAGCGTGCCGAGCAGGGGGAAGGCCAGCACGAGCCAGCCGTACGTCGTGGCCATCAGCCTTGCAGCTCCCGCAGCTCATCGACGTCGACCGGGAGCCGGCGCCGGTAGATCGCGACGATCATGCCGAGCCCGATGCAGACCTCGCAGGCGGCGACGGTCATCACGATCAGCGCAAGGATCTGCCCGTCGCCGTTGCCCCACATCCGCGAGAACGCGACGAGCGAGAGGTTCGCGCCGTTGAGCATCAGCTCGAGACAGAGCAGCACGACGAGCGGGTTGCGGCGCGTGATCACGCCGACGACGCCGAGCGAGAAGACGATCGCCGAGACGGCGAGATACCAGGCGATGCTCACACCAAACCCCATGGGCGCGCAGGGAAATCGAGCCCCGCCCACCCAGGACGCAGGAAGCGTGGCGTGCCGCACGTGTGCTGGCCGATCTCCGATCGGTAGGACGCCGATCCAGCGCCGCCATGCGTGTTCATGGCCCGACGCCCTCGGCGGTCGTGCCTGTGCCCTGGGGGCGGATCAGGTCGAGGGGCGTGAGCTTGCCCTCCTCCTCGTCCTCCAGCCCGCCCCTGCGGCCGGCGAGCACGACGGCGCCGACGGCTGCGATCAACAGCAGGAACGAGGCCGCCTCGAACGCGAGCAGGAAGCGCGTGAGCAGCAGGTTGCCGATATAGGCGGGCGTGCCGAACGTGCGGGATTCGGGCCCGCCCACCCCGTAAGGGGCGCCATCGCCCCCGATCGCCTTCAGTCCCGTGCCGAGTAGCGCGATCAAGAGCTCGATCAGCAATGCCCCTCCGGCGATCGCCCCGCCGAGGCGCAGGCTAGAGGCAACCGATCCGGACCCACCCACCCCACGCAGCGGCTCGTCGCCGAACGAGTCCGCGCTGCCTCCGACATAGGCGACGACGAACACGTACAGAACCATCACCGCGCCCGCATACACGACGACCTGCGCGGCGGCGACGAATTCCGCGCGCAGCAGCAGGAACAGCACCGCGAGCGAGATCAGGTGCCCGACGAGCGCGAGCACGCTGTAGAACGGATCGCGCAGCACGACGACGCCGACCGCGCCCGCGATCGTGCCGAAGCCGGCGATGAAGAACAGGATCGCGCTCATCGGGTGGGCGGGGTCCAGGTCATCTTCACTCGCCCTCGTTCCTCAGCGGTGTGCGCTCCAACGGCTCGGCGAGGAGCATCTCCTTGGTGAAGATCAGATCCGAGCGGTCGTAGTCGGAGAGCTCGTAGTCGTGGCCCATCGTGATCGCGTCGAACGGGCAGGCGATCTCGCAGTAGCCGCAGAAGATGCAGCGGGACAAATTAATCTCGTACACCGCCGCGTAGCGCTCGCCGGCGGAGACGCGGTTCTCCGGGGTGTTCTCGGCGGCGACGACGCGGATGCAGTCGGCCGGGCAGGCGGCCGCGCAGAGCGAGCAGCCGACGCACTTCTCCAGGCCCGTGTCCTCGAAGCGGTGCAGCTTGTGCCGGCCGCGAAAGCGAGGGTAGACGGGCGTCTTCTCCTCCGGGTACTGCACCGTGACGCCTTTTTCCGTGAGGCGGCCGAAGGTCGTCATCATGCCGCGCGCGGTCTCGCGGAACGTGCGCCAGGTCGCGCGCGCCGCGCCCGGTGCGGGGGTGCGCTGGACCTGGATCACGTCCTCCCCGGGACTCCAGGCCGTGACGTTCAGCGCGGCCGTCGTCGTCGGGTCCGCGGCGGTCGGCTGCGTCGGCGTGGGTTGTGTGGGTGTCGGATCTGTCATCAGTGGGTCACCACGACGAGCACGGCCGTGACGAGCGCGTTGAGCGTGGCCAGGGGCAGCAGGACCTTCCAGCCGAAGCTCATCAGCTGGTCATATCGCAGGCGCGGAAGCGTCGCACGAACCCAGATGAAGAGGAACGTGACGAGCCCCATCTTGAAGAGCACGACGATCGGATCGAGGAAGCCGGGCGGGTGGATCCCGAACGGCAGCAACCAGCCACCCAGGAACACGGTCGTGACGATTCCGGAGACGACGAGCACGTTGAGGTACTCGGCGAAGTAGTAGGAGGCGAAGCGACCGCCGCCGAACTCGGTGTTGTAGCCGCCGACGAGCTCGGCGTCGGCCTCGGTGAGATCGAAGGGCGCGCGGTTGGTCTCGGCGAAGCTCGCGGTGAGGAAGATCAGGAAGCCGAAGAACTGGGGCACGATGTACCACATGCCTTTCTGCGCTTCGACGATGCCGGTCAGCGAGAGCGTCTGCGCGGTGAAGATCACGCCGACGAGCGCGAGGCCCTGGGAGACCTCGTAGGAGATCAGCTGCGCGGCCGCGCGCATCGCGCCGAGGAACGAGTACTTCGAGCCCGAGGACCAGCCGCCGAGCATGATCCCGTAGAACGCGATCCCCCCGAACGCGAACACGTACAGCGGCCCGATCGAGACGTCGATCCCGTACAGCCCGACGCGCGCGCCGAAGATGTGCTGGACGTTGCCGAAGGGGATGATCGCGAACGCGGCGACCGCCGTGAGGATCGAGATCAGCGGCGCCAGCACGAACAGGAACCCGATCGAGGTGCTCGGCCGGAACTGCTCCTTGGTGAGCAGCTTGAGGATGTCCGCGAGCGGCTGCAGCGCCCCGTACGGACCGACGCGGTTGGGGCCGTAGCGCGCCTGGAAGCGCCCGAGCAGCTTGCGCTCGGCGAGCAGCACGACAGGCACGAGCTGCAGGCCGACCGCGAAGATCACGATCGCCTTCAGGATCTGGATCCACCATGCTTCGTAGTAGCCGACGATCGCGAGCATCAGGAAGCCACCACCGTCTCACGTTCCTGCCAGCGCACACCGCGCCCGCCGATCTCCTCGAGCGTGAGGCCGGCGTAGAAGGGGATCGCGTCGAACAGCTGCCGGGAGGCGATCGAGCCGCTGAGGACATCGAGCTCCAAGTCCAGGCGCGCGGCCAGCTCGACCAGCACCTGCCACCCCGCCC
>Ga0208357_1002993_pt1 | contig 10725 bp, 12 predicted proteins | sample NGESurdeep092012_6_FD_184487 | JGI IMG/M metagenome (GOLD analysis project Ga0208357, IMG submission 184487) | Arctic peat soil microbial communities from Barrow, Alaska - NGEE Surface sample F52-2 deep-092012 (SPAdes) | ecosystem: Environmental > Terrestrial > Soil > Wetlands > Peat ... | reverse complement strand
TGAGGACTAGCCCAACCGACGCCATCGCGTAGAGCGCTCCAGTACCAGCACCGAGAACGGCGAACAACAGGATCGTCTCAAACACGATTCAGAGCCCCCCAAGCTCACGGGAGTCGTAGTCGCGTCGCGAGGTTGCTACGACTTCCGGTCCCGCCGCACAGTCAACTCGTCGCAGTTGGGCTTGCGACTCGTCACCATCTTCCTATCTGATGTCTGATGTGTAGCAGCTGACACCAACCCCGCGCAAGTATGGCCGATATCGCTAACACCGCTCGCAGAACGGATCAGCCCACCTCCGTTTTGACCACCTCGGCGACCCCAGAGAGTCCTCCCTAATTACCGAGGGAGCACCTCGACATCATGGGTGGTCGAGAAAAACTTGTCGCAGCGGAGACCGAAATTGGAGTCGACGTCGACGTAGAGATCACATGAAGCCCTCGTAGCGACTCTTTCGAGAGCCGCGGCCGTGACGGGCGCGTGCCGACGCTCGAGATCACATGCACGAGCGCGACGACCCAAACGTCGATGAGGCGACCTCGCTCCTAGTGCTGTCAAAGCTCTAGACCTCGGCGATCAGAGCGATGCCGTCGTTGTCACTTGAGGAAGTGGCCGCGACAACCCCGCAAAACGGCTGTGACCACTCCCCTCTCGAGTTCGCGCCGTTCGGCCTCGCCTCATGGAGCGCAGGCTGGACTGCCCGGCGCCAGTCGGAAAGAAGGCCCAGAAAGAAGCCGACCCGAGCGGGACGCAAGACGGACCGCCGAGCCCCCCGGACCAAAGGGCGAGCCTCCTCAACTCGTCCCTACGAGATAAGCCTTCCCCGATGTCCGACCCTTCGAACGTGCAACCCTTCGCGGATCAAGGCTCGACTAGCTCGGCGCCCTCGCTTGATCGGCGAGGCCGTAGAGGGCGATGGCGTTGTCGCGCAGGATCTTGCGCTGCTGCGCCGGGCTGAGGCGTTCCATCTGCTCGGTAGCGATCTTGCGCGAGTCGGGGAAGGTGCTGTCGGGATGCGGGTAGTCCGAGGCCCACAGCACGTGGTCTTCGTTGCAGAACTCAAGCTGTGCAAGCCCGACCGGGTCGTCCTGAAAGGTCACCCAGAAGTTGCGCTTCCAGACCTCGCTCGGCGGCATCGTGAGGTGGACGCCGCCCCGACTCTTCCAATACTCGCGGTTGTCGAGCAGTCGTTCGTAGCGATAGTCCATATCGTGGACGAGCCACGGCAGCCACCCGAGGCCGACCTCGGCGAGCATCAGGCGTACCCCGCTATGGCGGTCGAAAACGCCCTCGGCGAGGAGGCCGTGGAAGGTGTCGAGGAACGCCGTGATGAAGTTCTTGCTGATGCCAAAGACCGACGACGGTCGCTCGGGCGTCCCGCCGGGCCGGGGTCCCGGCACGCCTCCCCCGACGGGTGCCCCTCCACCAACGTGGAGGGAGACGATCGTCTCGGTCTCGTCCGCAACGGCCCAGAACTTGTCCCACTCGTCGTGGGAAACTCGCCCGGCTCGGCCAATGAGGAAGTTCACCTGCTTCAGCACGCCGAGATCGGAGATCCGACGCAGCTCGGTGATCGCCGCGTCAAGGTCGCCTGGCTCGCTCGGCAGCGAGGCGACACCGAAGAGCCGCAACGGGTCGTAGGAGCAGAACTCCATTAGCCAGTCGTTGTACGCGCGATGGATGGCGACGCGAAGCTCCGGGTCTTCGCACATGAACGCCTGGATCGGGCCAAACATGAAGCTCGCTTCGATTCCGTCCCGGGTCATGTCCGTGAGGCGCAGCTCGGGGATGGTGGGGCGCAACACCCCGAGCTCGAACACGCCACCCCGTTCGAGGGCGTTCTGATAGGAACGCTTCGGGGGTGGGGTCTTAGGCACCGCGCCCGCCCACGCCCCCCACGCGCGTTCTTCGCAGGTCCAGACGTAGCCAGTGTCGGTTTCGACTACCCGAGGCCCGCGCTCACGCAGCCGCCTTGGGAGACGTGCCGACCAGAGGTCGGCCGGGAGGTACTGCATATCGATGTGGTCATCGACCGAGATGAGACCGTAATCCATTGGCGGATCCTCCCCCGAGGTCACCTGCTGGCGACGGAGTTTCGGTCTGCACTCGCCACCACAACATCAGTACCTAACAACTGGCCGCAGTATCACCCACTATCCCGCTCACGGCAAGGGCGCCGCCTCGATGAGCGTGTCGCGCAGGGACACTAGTTGTATTGACCAGCCAGGTCGTTGATCCGACTGAGGGTGGGCTGCCGTTGAGTGCGGTGTGGTCGATGATGGTTGTAGAGATGTAGCCACTCGGCAAGTGCGGTAGCTCGCTCGGCTTCGGAGGCATAGGGACGGACATAGGCCCACTCTTCGAGGAGCGTTCGGTTGAAGCGCTCAACCTTCCCTGGCGCTGCACCGAATGCGTCTCGGAACGGAAAACTGCGGTAGCACACGCCGTTGTCCGTGAGGACTTCGGCGACGGTTATGCATAGCGTTCGAAGAACGCATCAGCGCTTAGGCAGAACGCTGCCGCGGTCTCCTTGCGTTCGTTGGCAAGCACTTCGGAGTACGCGAGCCGGCTGTGATCGTCGGAAGCGGAGTGGATGTAAGCGTAGCCAATGGCGTTGCGGCTCTTCTCTCTGCGGTGCCGACCGTTGCCGGACTGGGAGATCGATCGCACCTTGCGAGCCCCCAGATCGATCTCACAACCCATGTGCAAGATGTGGTGAACACGAGTCTGTACGAGGATCTCTTCGAAATCGTGCTGGTCGGACACTCCTATGGCGGGATGTGATAACCGGCGCTATCGAGCACCTCGCGGATCGTGTCCGACACCTCGTCTACATAGACGCGTTTCTTCCGAACGACGGCGAAAGCTTGTTCACCTTGACCGGCCGATCGGATCAGCTGCCGCTCGAGGTAGGGGCTGCGTACCTCGACGCCGGTCTCGGATTCGCATGGACTTCTGATGATCCCGCCGACGGCGCTTTTACCGATGCGCGCCAAAGCCTCCAGTCGGTAGCGACGTTCATCGAACCCGTCCATCTTGAACGCCCACTCGAGGAGTACCCCTTCACACGGACTTACATCAAGGCGACCGCAGAAGCTCGTACCAACGGCACGTCAGCCTTCATGACAGCGGGAGATTACGCGAAAGCATCGCCGCGTGGCGTTATAAGGAAATTGCTACGAATCACCTCATCACCGCGAATCGGCCGGCCGAGCTCGTGGATATCCTCCTCGACGTCGATTGACGCTTTGCGGGACAGAGGCGAGCGGACCGGGCTAGGACCGAGGAAAGGAAGCTCTCGCGTTGGCCGTGATGCTTAGCGCCGCGTAACCTGATCCGAAGTTCATCACGGTCGCTGGAACGCCAGCCGAGCAGGCCACCACGCTGTCCGGTTGCGGATCAGACGAGCCCCATAAGGATCTCGACGAGCTCAGCCGGCCGATTCTCAGGGATCGCGTGGTTCGTGTCGAGCTCGTGATAGCGCCAGTCACTGGAGGACTTCGCGCGATCGGCCGCATCCCAAGACGCGCCGGCGACGCCCGTTTTCTCCCCGCGGCTCGCCTTGATGTAGGTCCGTGTGAAGGGGTACTCCTCCAGCGGCCTTCCAAGCACGAAACTATCCGCGAGCGTCTTCACGGGTTGGGGAGATCGACGGGGACCGTGGAATGCGGCCTGCGCGGGGTCGTCGTAGAAGTCACCTTGGAGCGGAACCGCCTCTCGCAGCCAGGGCGTACCGAGCCCTTCCGAGAGAGAGTTGATTCCCCACGGACTCATGTTCAATCCTGCAGAAGGCAAACTGGTGTCGAGGTAGACGAGGTGAGCCACACGGTCTGCGATGTGGCGAAGTGAACTGGATACGACCCGCCCGCCGTAGGAGTAGCCGAGCAGAACAACGTCGCGTAGATCCCAGTAAATGAGGACATTCGCGACGTCCTCTACGTGGGTTTCGAGGGTGACCTGCGGACTCGATAGGTGCCAACGCTCACCGATTCCCGTGAGTGCCGGGGTGAACACATCCTGCCCGGCGGCCTGCATTCGTGCCCGGACGTGGCGCCAGGTATGGGCCCCACCAAACGCTCCGTGCACGAGGACATAAGTGGTCATTATTTTTCCCTTCTGATAGCCACTGGTCGGCGAACACTCTTCGCCGCGGAGTTCGCTGTAGCGCGGGAAGAATAGAGATTAGGCCGCTGTTGCGCATCGCCCTCCGGGCCGACTATCGACACTGGCGGCAATACCGTCGTAGCTTCAGAGATCACAGGCACCCGAGGAGGACGATACCGAGTCCGCCAAGCATTTGGAAGCAGCAGACAGCGGCACGCTGACATTAGCCCCGCCGCTGTTCGCGAGCGTCCGCCTTGCTAGTCCCGAGTCTGAGAACCTCTTCGGAACTCATGTTGGATCCAACCTCATCCACGAGCGGGCCAGGGCTACGAGATCCCCGAGCTCGCCCGTCGCGATCCGAACCATTACGCCTCCGTGTTCGTGACGTCCGCATGCAAGTCGTGCGGCCGGCCCGTCTCGCCGAAGATCGGATCCACAGTGAGGAACTGCGCCGTCGACTCGTAGTAACGGCGATCTATCAGGGATCCTTAGCCGGCGGGCACGACCGACCTTCCGCAGAAATGTCGAACTTGGTGTTCGACGGTAAACAACAGATCGTCTAGGACGCGCGGTCAGCGCGCCGGGGCAAATCGGCAACGGTGCGAGGCCCGGCCGGATCATGCCCCAATCCGGCCGGGCCCAACTCTCGTAGCACCAGGAGGGCCAGCGCTCACGAGAGATCAGGGGGCGCCTGCGAGCCTGGCGCGCTCAGCTGAGCCCAGCGACCCGAGGTGCACTTCCAGTTCGAAACTTGCTACGCAGTCACTCCTCCCTGCTGTCACTCGGCTAGCTGGCCAGCGTGCTCTTACGGGTCCAGCGCTAGCTCGTAGCCAGGCGCGACCACACCTGCGAGCCCTTCGTGGCGAAGTGCACGTTCGGCACCCATCCGACCGGCGCGAACCACGCCATCTTCACGACTTCAAAGCGATCAATCCCACGAAGCTCTCCAGGTAGGTCAGGAACGGCGTCGACACGTTCAGCGACTGGACGTAGATCAGCTACTTCTTTTCGTCACAATCTGATGTCTGATGTCGGACGTTATACCGTCATTCGAGTGTGAGCAATGCGGATGCTCCGGGATCGAGAGCCAGCGCCACCAGGAGCTGTGAAGGCAGCAATCAGCTCCTGCGGGCTTCGGCGCTAGACAATCGCCAGCGAGCACACCGGAACGCACTTCGACGCGCCAGCGCATTTCATGCCGCGGCAGATTCGGGATTGCCGAATGCCGGACCCGCAGGGAGCATTACGACCGAAGCGGTGGAGTTACCGCAGTCCTCGGTTCAGCCGTCGTAACTGACGTCGGTTCTATCGCCGGTGCAGCGGGCAATGGCGTAAGAGGGATCGCCCGACCAACTCCCTAAGCGGACGGCGCTCCTCCACGTCTGTAAACCAGTGATCCGTAGTGTGCCGGTAGCGGATGGTTCCAGGCCAATCGCACGCCTGATCCTCGGCGAGGGTGAGCGAGAGATCGATGATCGAGGCGGTCCGAAGCAGGTCGCCGATGCTGGACTCGCTCATTTTCCTCCATCAGCTGGAAATAGTGACACGTCATCGGCCACGCGCCCCGCGTCGAGGACCTTCGTCTCCCCGGCGCCGCGCGCGCCGCATCCCCGCCTCGGTCTGCAACAGGTGGTCGGCCATCGCGTCGCGGGCGGCCTCCGCATCCCCCTCGATCACTGCATCGAGGATGGACTGGTGGGCTCGCACGGCCATCGAGCGATCGGCGGCCAGCTGCGAAGTCGATCGACGATCCTTTTCCAGCAGCTCGCCGATGGGAGCAAAGAGCGCCGCGACCACCGGATTCCCGACGGCCTGTAACAACGCTGCGTGGAAGGCGAGGTCGCCCTCGACGAACTGGTCGACATTTGAGCCGGCCTCGCGCATCTGCGCCAGCGACTTTCGCATGCGGTTGATGTCGGTATTTGTCCGCCTCCTCGCAGCTAGTTGCGCCACACCGACCTCGACGACGCGCCTGGCTTCGATGAGGTTCTCCATCGAGCTGAGCTGATCGGCGCGCCCGCCCGCGTGGGCACCGAGGATCAAGGGGTCAAGTGGTGACCAGTCGCTCTTCGGTCGTACGTAGGTTCCCTGGCCACGTCGGATCTCGATCACGCCTTTCTGGCGCAAGATCCCGGTCGCCTCGCGGAGGGTCAATCGGCTGACTCCTGCTCGCTCCGCGAGCTCCTTCTCGGTCGGGAGCAGGTCGCCCGGTGTGATCGCGCCGCGGACAATCTCCTCGAGCAACTGGGCGGCGACCAGTTCGCCAAGCGGCTGGCGAACAACCGTCCGCTCGACAAGCAGTCCGCCCGACTCCTCCGGCTGAAGATCGTTCGACTCAGGCAACCCCAGTACCTCCCGACTCTCTAACAGGAACGGCGAGCCCCAGCGCGTGCGGCATCGAGGTGGTGAGATCGACGCCGGCACGTGCCATGAGCTCCAAGCCGAGCTTGGCGCGCCGCACCCGCTCGCGGCTGAGTGCGGTAGTAACGGCTTCAAGATGTGTCCCGGCTGGATAGACGGCCGGCGCGTTGCGCAGCCCGAACTTGATGTAGATGGGCGAGGCAATTCGCACGAACTCGCTGAGTTCCTGCACGCGCACGAAGCCACCGACATTGTCGGGACCTTCGACGTAGATGTCGAGGGGAACGTCGACCGCCGCTTGGATCGCGGCAATCTCGGCGAGGTCGAGGTCAGTCTGGATGTTCAAAGTGTTGGCCCCGAGCTCGACGAGTACCTCTGCAGTCGCCGGATTGGAGATAGGTAACATGACCGAGATCTTCGCCTGCATGTCGCCGGGCAGGTCACCTGCGTCACGTAGCTTGCCGAAGATCGAGAGCAGTCCGACGCCAGAGATGAGCGCACTCCGTGTTCCGCCAAGCGACCAATGTCGTCGATCGCTGCGGCGAGCCCAGCTGTTCCCTGCACCGCCGCCGCAAACGCGTCGTCTGCGCTCGCACGGGCTGTCGCCGATACGCCGCATCCCGTTACGGGCCGTTCGAAGAGGCTGACCTCGATACCTGCTCCGCCCGCGAGCTCTACGCCCTCTTCCCGCTCGTCGTCGGTGAGCATGAAGACGTCGCTGCCCGGCGATATCCGACGGACGGGAACCGAACGTCGATCAGCTTCCTCGAGCACCACGGGAACACAGGCTGGCCCCTCGACACTTGGGATCTCGATCCGAAAACGCACCCCGTCAGGAAAAGTCTTCGCCGAACTCGGGATCCCCGATGCCTCCGGAATGCCGTGTTGCGCAAGGAGCTCGCTCGTCGACGGCATCGAGGTCACAGTCATCGCTCCTCATAGGAGTTGGGCAGTACGAGCACCTTAAGCGCCCCACGAAAAGGGTCGGTTGCGAGCTCGAAGGCCTCGAGCGTTCCAGACAGTGGCAGTCGATGCGTTACCAACGCGGTGAAGTCAAGCTCACCTGCGTTCCACGGCCCGGCCAGCCACCTCCGCGCCCTTTGAACCGAACCGAACACACCTTGCACCTTGCGACTCCCTGTGGAGATCCAGTCCCCGGCGATACTCATTAACGCCGTCTCGGCGATGCCGGCGAGCCCGATGGTGCCGCCACGTCTCGCGAGGCGGATTGGAGCCGCGCCGTCCGAAGAGCCGCTGGCCTCTAAGTCCGAGTCCTTACAGCCCAAGTTATCCGGCGCAAGCGCTGCCTCAGGCGGCCCACTCTCGAGAGCACCGTGGGTTCGCAAAGAGCGTGAGACGCTGGTGGGACGATCGGGCACACAAGATGATCGCGATCTGGCCCAGCGGGCCGTTATCCACGAGTTGGCGAGCGCTCCGGGCTCGGCGAATCCGGTCTCGGCATACCCGTTGAGACTGAGGTTGCTCCTGCCGCGAAGGCAGCGGGCGCACTCACCACAACCCCTGATCCCTTCCGAGAAGAACGCGGATCCCGATCGAACGTTCGTAACTCGCTCCCCCACCGCAACCACCCTGCCAACCCACTCGTGACCGGGAACGGTGGGATAGCGCAGATGCTTAGATGGCCGTGTCCCCGCGAGAAGCTCGACGTCGGAGCCGCGGACGCCGACCGCTTCGACGCGGGCTAACACGTCATCAGCGCCTAACAGTGGCAGAGCTTCGTCTGCGAGCGCGGACCGCTCTCGTCCACGCACGACGACAGCTCGCATCTCGCCGGCCGTCACCACGACCGGGGCACGTACGCCTTCGCGTGCCGATCTCGGGCCATCATGGAGAAGGTTCGACCGGCTCGTCGATGAGCGCCCGACGCAAGTGCCACTGCTCGGCGTGGAGGTTGAAGTGGACTGCCTTCCGAGGATGCTCGTCAAGCGCCGCGGGATCGACCGAGACGCCAAGCCCTGGGTTGGTCGGCAACGCGAAGAAGCCGTCGATGACCGCGGGGTTGCCAGGGATGAGGTCTTGAATCCAGGATTCAGCGAAGTCGTTGAAATGCTCTTGCGCCTTGAAGTTGGGAACCAGCGCGGCAACTTGCAAAGCGGCAGCAGTCGAGATCGGTCCACCAACGTTGTGTGGAGCAACGAGCATCCCGTAGGCCTCGGCCCACGCGGCGATGTGGAGCGTCTCGCTGATGCCGCCACACATGGTGATGTCGGGCTGGACGATGTCCACCGCGCGGCGCTCGAAGAGCTCTCGAAAATCGAGGCGCGTATGCACACGCTCGCCACTCGCGATCGGCACCTCAGTCGCCCGGGTGACTTCTGCCAACAGCGATGGGTTCTCCGGCGGGACCGGCTCCTCAAGCCATCCTGGACGGTAGGGGGCGAGCTCCCGCGCGATTTGGATCGCAGCCTTGGGGGTGAACCTCCCGTGCGCCTCGACGTAGAGCTCCGCATCGGGTCCGATCGCGTCCCGCACCGCCTCGACGAGTCCAATAGCAGTGCGGAGCTCCGACTGGTCAGGCTCATAACGCGCCGTGCCGAAAGGATCGAGCTTCAGCGCCCGGTAGCCCTTTGCGACGACGAGGCGCGCCGCGGCGTGGAACTCCTCCGGAGTTCGCTCGACCGTATACCAGCCGTTGGCATACGCCTTGATCGTGTCCCGGACTGGACCACCCATGAGGCGATACACGGGCAGGTCGAGCGCCTTCCCCATGATGTCCCAACAGGCCATCTCGATGACGCTGAGCGCCGCCATCGCGATCTCGCCAGCCCTCGAGTACTCGATGCGCCACATCCGGTCGATAAGGCGCTGGATCTCAAACGGGTCGAGACCGAGCACGTGATTGCGCACCGCCTCGTCCAGATAGCCGAGAAGCGCGTCCGTCTGGTTAATCATCCTTGCCTCACCGAGGCCCACTAGGCCCTCATCGGTGTGCACAAAGACAATGGTCAGGTTTCGCCATTCGGTACCGAGTACTTTTCGCTCAACGTGGGTGATCTTCATGGCGCTCTCGCTCGACGCTCCTTGCCGTAACCACTGCGCGTCAAGTACTGAGCCGCGCAAAGTCGTAAGTCATCTGACGTCAGATCTTAGGCCCTCGCTCACCGGCTTGTCCGTGCCACCTTGAGGGCACGGCACTAGCCAGCGGCCTGCTCTCTTCGGCAAGCCACTGGCTCACCGGACCCCAGACGCACTACACATTAGAGTCTCGCCGCACCCTCCAATCGCACGTCGACGGGTGCTTTCGCTGAACAAGGGACCGACCTCGTGTCGACCGGCTGGCAAATGCATTAGACAACATGAACACAGCGGCGCCCGGGGGCTGCGCTCCTTCGGGGCTTCGATCGCTCGTGAGCGGGAGAAGGTGTGGCAGAGCCGAGCTCAGAGCAGGTGGCGAAGGATCGCGACCAACTCGTCGGGCCGGTTCTCCGGAATCGCGTGGTTGGTATCGATCTCGTGGTAGCGCCATCTACTCGAACCATGTGCCCGATCAGCTGCTTGCCAAAAGGGGTTCGCAACTTCGGGCCGGGGCTCGCCGGTCGCCTTGATGTAGGTACGCGTGAACGGGAACTGCTCGAGTGGACGCTCGAGAACGACAGGGTCTGAGAACGTCTTCGCCGGTTGAGGAGTGCGGCGAGGTCCTTGGAACGATTCCTCAGTTGCGTCATCGAGGTACGTGGTGCCCCTGTCGATCGGCTCGATCAGCCACGGGGAGCCGAGACCCTCTCTTCGTGAGGCGCCGACCAGTGAGTTGAGGCTGTCGCCATCGTTTGGTACAAACGCGTCGAGATAGACGAGGTGCTCGACGCGATCCCCGATGCTTCGCAGCGCATTCGTTACGACCATTCCCCCATAGGAATACCCGAGCAGGACGACGTCGCGAAGGTCCCAGTACATGAACACGTTCTCGACGTCCTCCGAGTGCGTCCGCAGCGTGGTCTGGGGATTCGCGAGATGTGATCGTTCGCCGATCCCGCTGAGGGCCGGTGTGAAGACGTCGTGGCCAGCGGATATCAACCGGGGCCTAACGTGTCGAAAGGTGTGTGCACCGCCGAACGCGCCGTGCACCAGAACATATGTCGCCATGATCCCCCGTTCTTTGTCTGCCCTACTGACGTAGCTGTGAATGGCAATGGCCTGCTCAGATCGGACGACGTTCAATTATCGTTCGTGCGTGCGACAGCTTGCGATGCATCTGACATCTGATGATATCGGCGCGATCTCGCACTATATTCGCGGTCTCAA
>Ga0208357_1002991_pt1 | contig 10735 bp, 11 predicted proteins | sample NGESurdeep092012_6_FD_184487 | JGI IMG/M metagenome (GOLD analysis project Ga0208357, IMG submission 184487) | Arctic peat soil microbial communities from Barrow, Alaska - NGEE Surface sample F52-2 deep-092012 (SPAdes) | ecosystem: Environmental > Terrestrial > Soil > Wetlands > Peat ... | reverse complement strand
TATGTCCTGACGGACACCGCGATCGAGGTGAATGGGAAACGGCTGCCCGCTGGAGCATACGGAGGCGGATTTATCAACCCGGCCGGCTTTGAAGTAATGGACCTTGGCGGCAACGAACTCTTCCACACACCCACAATTCATGATGCTGCTTTGAAACGGCCGCATCCCCTGGAGATCCTTGAGGACAGTCATGCAGGTGAGTACCGCCTCTACATTGGCCGCGACTATGTTGTATTCCGTCAGATGCAGAAATAATCTTCCCGTAAGGCAGAAATGTCAGAAGCCCTGCCGAAGACCGCTCGAAAAACAGGGTTGCGTCAGGAGCGCACCTCAGAAGATCCGAAGCTACTGAAAGAGCCATCCACTCGTGCGCTCTTTCGCCAAGATAAAAGCTACCTTAAAACTGTGCAGCCGGTTCGGACCGATGCGCCTCGACAACATAACGCCGAAGATGATCGACGATTACTTCCGATCGAGGAGTGATCAACAGTCGGTGACATAGCAGGCATGGAGCTCACCCTGACACCCTCACGTTCGGGTTCGTCTTCACCCCTGCATTGATATGCAATAATCGCTCGACTCCCGATTTCGGCCTTTCATTACGTTTTCGCCCAGGAGATTCCTCCATGCCTGATACAGCAGCCGCGGCGCCCACCCTCACAATGGAAGTGAAGCATTGTGCCGGCAATGTCATCGTCGTGTACTGCCACGGCAGACTCGTTTCGGAGGTCAGCGAACTTCTCTACACCAGGATCAGCGAACTCATTCCGTCTACCCACCGAATTGTTCTGGATCTATCCGACCTTAAGCATACGGACAGCATGGGCCTCGGCACGCTGGTTCGTCTCTACGTCAAAGCTAAGTCGGCCAATTGCAGTCTGGAACTGATCAACCTCAGCAAACAGATTCGCCATCTTCTCGGCCTGACAAATCTTTTTGCCGTGTTCACCGTAATTGGCGAAAACGGCGTCAAGTTTATGTGATCAAGTAGGATGCACCCGACAGATGCCTCATCATATCCAAGAGGCCGGCCGGACCCGCTGCACACAAAGAGAGCTGGCGCCGGCTTGAACTTGCACTCAGGAATGTGGGAACTGAGCGCTTTTTTCATAACGGGGATCGACGCTCCACGCATTACTCCCTTGCCAGCCTGATCTCCCTAGGGACTCCCGCAAGACGCACCCCACCACCCACAATCTCGCCGGCGATTCCGCGGCGCATTGCCATCTCTCTTCCCACCGCGATCTGGTCCTCCTCTGTCAGTAAGAAGGCAGCCATCGGAAACACCTGCGTGTCTTCCACATCGAGATGATGTTCATAGAGCTCGCTCAAATCCCGCAACAGCGCCCGCAGCCTCGCAGCCTCCTCCCCGCCGAGAACACCCTCTGCCAGCCAGCGAGCCCCCAGAACATCCACCGCATCGTGAGCCTTGTTCGCGCGCTCATGATCGGCCTCCAGCTCTCTAACCTTCTCGAGCGTCTCATCCAGCCGCGCATCCTTGATCGCGCGCAGACGCGGAAACAACGACTCCTCTTCATCGGCCGTGTGTCGCGGCCCGCTCTCACGAAAATACCGCAGTGCCCTCTCCAGCGCGACACGACGAGTTCCATCGAGCGGCTCCTCTGCACTTTCCGCCAGCCGCGCCAGGTCGTTCAGGAAAAATCGAATGCGCTTGTGGCAGTCGCCAAGCATACCGAGCGGCTCTGAAAAATCGCTCTCTCGTTTAGCCCCTATTTGCGTAAACATCTAAACCTCTTTTTCCTGTGCGGATCTCCGATAATGCTCCGCATTCTTCTTTTGATATTCGTCCCACTTCTCCGGCAGATCGCCTTCTGCATAAATCGCCGACACCGGGCAGACAGGAACGCAGGCTCCGCAGTCGATGCACTCGACAGGATCGATATAGAGCATCGGAAACAACTCAAAATCGCTCTCATCCCGCTTCGGATGAATGCAGTCCACAGGACATGCATCAACGCAAGCAGTATCCTTCACGCCAATACACGGTTCGGCGATGACAAATGCCATTGGAAGCCTCCAGACTTGACCTTTATGCGCTGATCACAGGAACAGGAGCGTCAATCTCGCCGTAGTTGTAGGCCTCTTCCGTCACCGTAGGAACCTCCAGGAAGTTTTCCGTCAACGGCGGCGACTGAACCTTCCATTCCAGTCCGGCGGCGCGCCACGGATTATTGCCTGCAATCTCTCCATACTTCAGCGACCACATCAGGTAAAACGCCGGCAGCAGATACCCGATCGCCAGAATCGATGCACCCGCGGTAGACAGCACATTCAACACCTGAAACTCCGGCGGATACGAATGATAGCGCCGCGGCATGCCCAGATAGCCCAGAATGAACTGCGGGAAAAACGTGAGATTGAACCCGATGAACAGGATCGTCGCCGCCAGTTTGCCGAACTGCTCGGAATACATTCTTCCGGTAATCTTCGGCCACCAGAAGTGCAGACCCGCCATGTAGGCGCTGACCATGCCTCCCACCATCACATAGTGAAAGTGCGCCACGATAAAGTAGGTTTCCGTCAGGTGAATATCCATCCCCAGCGAAGCCAGGAAAACGCCGGTCAGCCCACCCATCGTAAACAGCCCGATAAATCCCAGTGCATAGAGCATGGGTGTATCGAAGCTGATCGACCCCTTCTGCATCGTAAAGGTCCAGTTGAAGATCTTGATCGCCGAAGGCACCGCCACCAGCATGCTCATCAGGGAAAACAGCAGCGCGGAGTAGTTCGAGATTCCCATGATGAACATGTGGTGCGCCCACACGAAGAAGCTGAACAGGGCAATCGCCACCGACGAGAACGCCACCGCCGTATAGCCAAACACGCGCTTCCTCGAGAAGCACGCGACTACCTCCGACATAATGCCCATCCCCGGCAAAATCATCACGTACACCGCCGGATGCGAGTAGAACCAGAACAAATGCTGAAACAACAGCGGGTCTCCACCCACCCTCGGATCGAAGATGCCGATCCCGAAGACTCGTTCCAGCACAATCAGCACCATCGAGATAGCGATCACCGGCGTCGCCAGCACGAAGATGATCGAGGTCGCGTAATACGACCAGATAAACAGCGGCAGCCGGAACCAGGTCATTCCCGGCGCTCGCATTCGATGAATCGTGACAATGAAATTCACGCCGGTCAGAATCGATGAAAATCCCGCAATGAAAATTCCCATCGCCGCGCTGACGACATTGGTATTCGCATAATGCGTGCTCAACGGCGTCGTAAACGTCCACCCCGTATCGACGCCGCCGAAGACCATCATCCACAGTTCAAAGCAGCCGCCGATCATGAACAGATACCAACTCAGCAGATTGATCTTCGGAAACGCCACATCCTTCGCGCCGATCATCAGCGGAATTAAAAAATTCCCCAGCACCGCCGGCGCCACCGGCACCAGGAAGAAGAACACCATGATGATGCCGTGGATCGAGAACAGTTTGTTATAGGTGTCGGACGCCACCAGGTCGCCCGCCGGCGTCAGCAGCTCCAACCTGATCAGCGACGCCGCCGTTCCGCCGATGACGAAGAAGAAGCTCGTGGCAAATAAGTAAAGCAGCGCAATCCGTTTATGGTCCTGCGTCAGCAGCCATGACCCGATGCCATGAGTCTGGTTCAGGTAATTACGCTCCGGAAACACGGGAAGAGTTATCGGGGCCGCGGCCATATCTCCCTTTCAAACAACCGGCCTCTCACGAGACCTCTGGCTCCGTCACGGCTGAAGTTGAACCTGCTGCTCAGGCGCGCGCAGCGGGCTGTCCGAAGAACTTGGCGGGCCCACGCGCGTTATCCGAATCCGAAACATGCCCGGCCTTCGCTCCTCATACTCCCACTGAGCCTGCCCCGGCCGTATCGTGTCGAACTGACGATTCAGCGGAATCGGATCATGGTCGTTGATGAGCCGCAGCGATCCACCGATAAGAAGCGCATCGAATTTGGCGAAGATCATCGGATGGCGCAGCGGGCGAGGAACCTCACGGATGTCCAGATCCTCCACGCCATCCTTCGGAACACCGGCTGGTTGGCCGATACCTGTGACCGTCACCAGCAGCACCGAATCCTCGTGCGCCTCCACCCGGTGCTTCGCGCTGGGCTCCATGCTCACCATCTCCCCGGCATGCAGATCGCAGGGCGTCTCGCCTTCAAAGAACGTCACGTGGCCTTGCACGGCATGGATCGTCACCTTCCCAGGCGCCGAATGCTCCGGGACCACATGCCCCTCGCGCATGCAGATGAGCATCAGCCGATGATCCGGCTCATTAACCAGCACCTTAGGATGAAAGCTGCCGCTCTTGAATTCAATCAATTCGTTGAGGTTGTACTTTTGCATGTCTTGGCATCCCCCTGCACTTCGTCGTCCATTGCGTAGTTCGTCATGCTCGAATTTAGGCCGAGCCCGCGCGCTGTGCTATGACTTGAGTCGTAGGGAGAAACCATGGACCGAACGGCCAGAAAAGCTCAAGCCCTTCGCCAGACCCGGCTCTTCAGCTCTCTCGACGATGAGAGCCTCGCCTGGCTCGCCGCGCGCGCCCAACAGCAGCCTCTCTCCGCAGGAGAGATGCTCTTCTTCTCCGGCGAAGCCGCAACCGGCATGTTCGTAGTCGTCAGCGGCACCATCCGCGCATTCCAGCAGAACACCGACGGCCGCGAGCAGGTGATGCACGTCGACCACGCCGGCGCCACCATCGCAGACGTGCCCGTCTTCGACGACGGTCCCTATCCCGCCTCAGCCATCGCCGAAACCGACGCCGAAATCCTGTTCCTTCGCAAAGAAGACATTCGTCAACTCTGCCTGAAGCATCCCGCCTTTGCTCTCAGCGCTCTCAAACTAATGGCGGAACGCGTCCGCAAACACGCGCAGCTGGTCAACGTCCTGTCCTTGCACGAGGTTGGCCAGCGGCTCGCTCTCCTTCTGCTGTCGGAGGCCGAAAAGAGCGGACTCAAGCAGGAAGGCCGCATCGACCTCCACCTCAGTCTCTCCAATCACGAGATCGCCACACGCATCGGCACGGTCCGAGATGTCGTCTCGCGAGCGCTCGCCCGTCTCCAGCAGCTCGGTCTGGTCAAGCTCAAACTGCGCGCAGTCACCATCCCGGACGCCCACGCCCTCAAGGTCTACGCAGAAGGCCACCGCTAGCCTCACGCTCTTGCTTTTGCTTTACTTTTTCAGTCCCGCAGAAAACCTGCTTCTCCGCGATCGCAACACCTTACTCCAGATCGAAGTCGCGCAGCGGCTTCTCTGTCAGCGGCGACTCCTTGGCCTTCTTCACCGCCTCGGCAAACCGCTTCGCCATCAAGTCATCTTTATTCTTGTGTGCCTCCACCGACTGCGCAAAGATGCTCTCCCGCCGCGCATCCGACTCTTTCAGCGCCTTGGCTGCCTGCCCAAAGTCTTCAAACGTCTTCTTGCGCGGCGCCGAGGTGTGCGCAATGATCTGCCGCGTCACCGGATCGACCTTCAGCATCGCTCCGCAGTCCGGACACATCACCTCAAACGCCTGGTCGCTCAGTCCCATCGTCCCTCACCTCAACCTGCCATTGTACGGCGGTGCAGGCGGAGGGACATAGGCGCCGAGATACTTCGGCTCATCGCGAAACGCCCAGACCAGCGCGATAATCCAGCCAACAATCGTCCATCCTAGAAACAGGTTGATCAGCAGGATCCAGCCGAAGTTCTGCGCATGCCGAAATCCAGCAACGATCGTCGGAAGAAAATGCAATGCAAGAAACGGAAGGATGAAGATCAAAAAGAACAGGTGCATCGAACAACCTCCAGCAACAACTTACGCAGCAGCTTAGGCCATTGTTCCTACAGGATTAAAGATACAGAACCCGATGCCCCGGACACTCCTGCGCCGCATGCTCCACCAGCAGCCTCGGCAGCTCCTCGCCATACCTCGCCATAAACCACACCCCACCTAACACCCGCTCCTGCAAGTGCCCCTCTGGCAGCAGGTTCAGCATCAACGCGTCCGCATGCTTGCGCAGCGAAGCCTCGCGCTGCAGCTGAAAGTTCGCCGCCATCGTCCGCAGGCGATTCATCTGGTAGCGCATCTTGCTCGCCGAAACCTCCGCCGCGCGCCCCAGGTCCTCGCTCATCGCACTCATGTGCGCGGTCAACGTCGTCAGCTCCTCATCCAAAGCATTCCCCGCCGCCGCCAGCCTTCGCTTCGTCTCGATCGGGATGGCGCGCGCGCCCAGCCGCTGCGCCAGCGCCTCCGCCGTCTTCGCCTCCCAAAGCTGCGGAAGCTCGAGCTCATGCTGCTCCATAATCTTCGCCACCGCCGGCTCTATCAGCGTCGCCGAGAGCCGCGGCAGAACCGTCGTCACTCTGCCCAGCACGCGGTCGTACACCACCGCCGACTGCGCAAAATAAGCAATCTCCGCCGGCCCTCCCACATAAGCCGCCGTGGGCAAAATCGCATCCTGAAACACCGGCCGCAGCAGCGCATTAGGGCTCAGCCGCTCCGGCTCCGCCTCAAGAATCGCCAACAGCTCCTCGGTCGAATAAACCCGGGCTCCGGCCTTCCACTGCCCTTCTGCTCCACGCCGCAGCGGCAGCCGCGCCCCACTCTCGTCAATCAAAAAAAGCAGCGAGTGCCCCGGAGCCACCAGCACCTGCGCGTGATACCCGGCGCGCACAAGCTCTTCCGATCGTTCGATCAGTGCCCCCTCAAACTCCTCGGCCCGCTCCACCGCCGCCCGCAACACCCCAGCTCCCAGCGCATGAAACGGTCGCGAAGCCGCATCCATCACGATCAATCCAAACTCCGCGAAGATCTGCGTCAGCAGCCTTGCAAAGCCCTGCGCCAGCGTCGCGCTTCCCTGCCCATCCTTCGACGCATAACACTCACGCAACACCTTCGCCACCGGAGCCCACCCCAGCAACTCACTCGCCCGCTCCAGCGCCGCCTCCAGCTTCGCGCGTCCTTCCGCGCTTTCGCCATCGACAGCCAGCGCTCCCACAGGCCCCGCAACTCCTGGTCGCAGCTCAAGCCGCAGCGTCTCAATCGCCGCCTTCGCAGGCAGCGAAATCTGATCGACCTCAGCCAGATCATGGTCTTCGGTCGCCAGCCAGAAGACCGGAACATGCGCTCTCCCGCTCCGCGCCGTCGCCTCCTGCGCCTTGCGGATCGCGGTAGCCGCCTTCAACAGCGTCAGCAGCGGGCCGCCGAACAGCGCCACCTGCTGCCCCGTAACCACCGCGGCGGCTCCATTCCGAAGCCGCTCAATGTTTTCGAAGACAGCCGCCCCGCCGCCAAAGCCCGCAGCCTCATCGCGAAGCAGATCCGCCAGCCGCTGCCGATGCGCCTCATCCAGCTCCGGCCCGCGTTCGGCCCACGCCCACCCGAACGGATCGCCCGGATACCATCGCCTCAGCGCCGCCGGATCGGGCGCATCCGCTGCGTCGGCGAAGTCGCGCGCCAGCGTTGTCGTGCCGGGCGCCATCGCGATGGGGTAACACTGAACGTCCATCTACCTCGTCTCCGCGAAAAGTCCGTGAGCCTTTTGGATGCACGCCCCGGCCCTTCGATGCACTATGACGAACCCGGAACCGTCATCGTGTACCGTACGAATATGCCTACGAAGAAGACTCCTTCGACCCAAACAAACCGGCATTCGAGCTCCAACACGTCTAAAAAATCAGCGACTGCGCCGTCGGCAAAGTCATTGCACTCTGCCAGCCCTTCCAAGAAGCTTACCGGACGCGCCCGCGTCCTCTCCTCAAAGACCGTTTACAAAGGCAAAGTCTTCTCCGTAACCGCCGACGAAGTCATCGAGCCGGGCGGCGTCCGCGCGCGCCGCGACGTCGTTCGCCACAACGGCTCCGTCGTCATCCTCGCGGTCGATACGACCTCAAATCCCGACGACCCAAACATCCTCCTCATCCGGCAGTATCGCCACGCCGCCGATCAGTTTCTCCTCGAGCTCCCCGCCGGCCGCATCGATCCTGGCGAAAAAAAGCTCGCAGCCGCCAAGCGCGAGCTCATCGAGGAGACCGGCTACCGCGCCCGCCGCTGGTCGCACCATGTCCGCTACTTCGCCAGCCCCGGCTTCGTCGGCGAATCCATGGACATCATGCTGGCCGAAGACCTGATCCCCGGCGAAGCGACCCCCGAAGAAGACGAGCGCATCGAGCTGCACTTCACGCCTCTATCTGAGTGCGTCCGCCTCGCTCTGGCTGGCGAACTCCATGACGGCAAGCTCTTAATAGGAGTGCTCTTCTATCACGCACTCCGCTCTGCTGGTCCACCGCCTCGCAACTAGCGTTCTGCCGCCACACCACACCTGCCGCCATCCATCTACAATCTAGGCGAACCGGATCGCGCCCGCATGGACAACATTACACTCGCCCGCCTTCTTGAAGAGACCGCCGCTTTGCTCGAGATCGACGCGGCCGACCCCTTCCGCATTCGCTCCTACCGCCGCGCCGCCGAGGCCATCGAGCAGCAGACCACCAACCTCGCCGCTCTCGCCGACACCGACCCCAAAGCCCTCCTCGCCATTCCCGGCATCGGCAAGAGCATGGCAGCCAACATCTGCGACCTCGTCTCCACCGGCACCATGCCGCTGCGCGAAGCTCTGCTCGCCCGCTACAAACCCACCATGCTCGAGCTTCTGCGCCTTCCCGGCATGGGTCCTAAAACGGTGGCTCTCGTCTACTCCGCTCTCGGAGTCGCCGACATCGACGCCCTCGAAGAAGCCGCCAAACGCGGCGACCTGCTTACTCTCCCGCGCATGGGCCAGCGCTTCACTGACAAGCTCATCAAAGGTATTGAAGACCATCGCAAAAACTCCTCGCGCTTTCGCATCGACGTCGCGCGCGAGCACGCCGAGCGCATCGCGGCTCTCATCTTTCAGTTCCCCGGCATCGAGACCATTACGCCGGCCGGCAGCCTGCGTCGTGGCCGTGAGACCTGCGGCGATCTCGACCTGCTCGTCACCGGCCCAGCCTGCGAGCCCGACGTAGTCGCATCCGCCGTTGAGCACGTTGCCACCCTCCCACTCATCGACAAGCTCCTCGCCAAAGGCCAGAACAAGGTCTCCTTCACCCTCCGCAACAATCTTCAGGTAGACGTCCGTCTCCTTCCCCGCGCCAGTTACGGCGCCGCGCTGCAATATTTCAGCGGCTCCAAGCACCACAACGTCGCTCTGCGCCAGCGCGCGATCAAGCGCGGCCTCACACTCTCTGAGTACGCTCTGCTTCGCCTCGAAGACAACGTCATCGTCGCCTCCGCCACCGAGCACGAGATCTACGCCGCCCTCGATCTCGATTACATCCCGCCCGAGCTGCGCGAGAACTGCGGCGAGATCGAAGCCGCGGCCAAACACACCCTCCCGAAGCTCATCACACGCAGCGACATCCGTGGCGACGTGCACATGCACACCTTCGAGTCCGATGGCTCGGACTCCATCCGCGCCATGGCTGAAGCCGCCATCGCCCGCGGCCTCCAGTACATCGCCATCACCGACCACTCCAAGAACCTCGCCATGACCAACGGCATGGACGACACTCGCACTCTCGCCCACGCGCAACGCATCCGCGCAGCCTCCACTCAACTCCAGGCCGACATCGCCGAAGTGAATCAAGCCATCGCGTTAGAGCGCGATCTCTCCAAAGACGAACGCCTCGCCACTCTCTTCGCCGCCGCAAAAACTCTTTCATCTCGACCTGAGCTTCTGCCTCACGCCGCCAGAGATTTGTCATCTCGACCGGAGCGCAGCGGAGTGGAGAGACCTGCAGCTCCACTGCCGCAGAACTTCCGCATCCTCACCGGCGTCGAGGTCGACATCCTGCTCGACGGCTCGCTCGATCTCGCCGACGAAACTCTCGCCCAGCTCGACGTCGTCGTAGCCAGCGTCCACTCCGGCTTCAACCAGACCGCCGAAGAGATGACCGCGCGTGTCCTCCGCGCCGCCGAAAACCCGCACGTGCACATCCTCGGCCACCCCACCGGCCGCAAGGTCCTCAAGCGCGAACCCTACAAGGTCGATCTCGAGCAGCTCCTCGCCACCGCCGCCCGCCTCGGCATCGCCGTCGAGCACAACGCCTCGCCCGCCCGCTCCGACCTCTCCGACCTTCATCTGCGCCGCGCCAAAGAGCTCGGCTGCAAGATCGTCGTCAACACCGACGCCCACTCCACCAGCGAACTCGACCAGATCGACTACGGCCTCGTCCAGCTGCGCCGGGCCTGGCTCACCGCTGCCGACGTCCTCAACACCCTCCCGGCCGACGAATTCCTCGCAAATCTGCGCCACCCGGCCTGAACGCGCGCCAGCATTTCTCCTCAAGGTCGAAACCACAGCATCAGGAAAATGCTCTATCCTGTGCATCATGGCTGACTCCAACGACAACTCTTCATTTACGGGCGGCCCGATGATCGCTGTCGTCATCGCCGTCGTGATTCTCGTCGGCGTTGCAGTGGCTGTCTTCGCCTTCAATCCGCACAAGATGGCAGACTTCACCGTTGCCAAAGTCGATCTCTTCACTCCGCACACCGAATTTAAGTCCATGCCCGGAGCCATGCACGTCGTCGGGCAGGCCCCTGATGCCGAAGACGATCTATACGTCGTCGCCCACGTACGCTTCACCGTCGACCAGCGGCTTCCACTCTTTCTCACCGACTGGACAGGCCTGGTCAAGCTCGCCGACGGCACCACCGTCGATGCCACAACCGTCCCGGCGCAGGAGCTTCCGCGCCTTGAGCAG
>Ga0208357_1002990_pt1 | contig 10737 bp, 11 predicted proteins | sample NGESurdeep092012_6_FD_184487 | JGI IMG/M metagenome (GOLD analysis project Ga0208357, IMG submission 184487) | Arctic peat soil microbial communities from Barrow, Alaska - NGEE Surface sample F52-2 deep-092012 (SPAdes) | ecosystem: Environmental > Terrestrial > Soil > Wetlands > Peat ... | reverse complement strand
CTGGGCGTGTGGATTGCGGTGGCGGTGAGCAGCCTGCTGGTGCAATGGGTGATCGGGCAGCTTTGAAGAAGCCAGGTTGGACTGGACACCTGAAGTATCCGGTGCAGAGGCGAAGCTCGCGATTGCGGCCTGCAAGTGTCCCGATCGATTTTCGTGATGGGGCAACCTTGCGCTCGACCCGCCCATGCAAACGGAAGCCACCGGGAAGTGTTGTTTCGCGTTATCGCGTGATCCAGGTCAGGTGGCAACGCGCGGACAAGACCAGCCCTTCACGCTGCGCCAGGCGGGTCGCCATAGCTATACTCCCCGATCAATGACACAGGTCCGTCGCGGCGAGGCGGCCGTCATGGCCCGGGACCGCTGCACGATGGACAAAGATATCGAGGTCCGCACATTGCCGCTGGTTGCGGCCGGACGTGCGCGGGGCGGCCGCCCGACGCAGCAGGATGATCTGATCTGTCTGCATGACCCGGAGCAGGATGCGCGCCTGCTGGTACTGGCTGACGGCATGGGCGGCGACGGAGCCGGCGAGCTCGCGTCCGCGGGCGTCATCGACGTTGCCCGCCGGTTGTGGGAGCAGGGTTTGTGGCGCGAACAACCCGGAGCGCTGTTTCTCGAAGCGCTGTGTCAGGACGCCCATGCCGAGCTGCGTCGGCGCGGTCGCGGCCTGGCCCACGGCGAACCGCACTCGACCGTGGTGACCTTGCTGACAAAGGGCAGCCGCGCCTACTGGGCCCACGTGGGCGACAGCCGTTTGTACCGTTTCCAGGGCAGGCATTGTCTGGACTGCACCGAAGACCACAGCGTGGCGCAGCTCAAGGTTCGCCGCGGCGAGCTGGCCGCCGACCAATTGGCCAGCGACCCCGAGCAGCACAAGCTGCTGCGCGGGCTGGGCGGACCGCAGCCTCCGCAGGTCGAGCATGGTGGCGCCATGTTGCGTCCCGGGCAGACGTTCGCCTTGTGCAGCGACGGTGTCTGGGAAAGCCTGTCAACGCAGGAACTGGGACGGCTGACGCGCCGGCGCGATCAGCGCGATGCCTTGCGTGAGGGGCTGACGCTGGCGCTGGCACGCGGCGGGGAGGATGGTGACAACGTGGCGTTGATCCTCGCCCGGGTAGGCTGGAAAGAATGGCTGTCGCGAGGCGCTCATCGGCTGCGAGCGACCGTGGCCGCGGGTGCGACTGGCCATCGGCATCATGGGATGGCCTGACCGTCAGGCCGAATGGAGTACAGCACATGACATTGTCACGGCCGTGGAACCATCGCCGGCGACTGCCGCGATCCCTGCCAATCGCGTCGCTGCTGGCCGTACTGGCCGTGTCCGGCTGTGCGCAGCTGGGCAGGCACAAGTCGCGGGTCGGCGAGCAACCGGCACACGTTTCCACGGCGGTCATCCCTTCGGCGGCGCCTGTCGCAGAACCTGTCAATGACTTGTCGCTCGCGGCGATCATCGACGACCAGCTTCAACGTGGCCATTACGCCGAGGGCGAACAATCGCTGCACCATTATCTGGCGCAGCATCCTGGCGACCGGCCGGCCAAGGCCATGCTGCATCAGCTGACCGCCAATCCCCAACGCTGGTTCGGCCGTCAGTCGCAGGCCCACGTGGTGCAGGCAGGCGAGTCTTACAGCTCGCTGGCTGGCCGCTATCTGGGCGATCCTGGCCTGTTCCTGATCCTCGCCCGCTACAACGGCTCGACCAACCCGTCGCTGCTGCGCGTGGGCGAGACCGTGCAACTGCCCGCCGCCGCACGCACGTCGGTGCCCACGGCTACCGTGTCCCCCGCTGCGGACGGCACCGACCATGGCACCACCGCGGCGGCGACCCCCGGAAGTTCGCCAACGATCGCTCCGGACACGGCGCCCGCCAACGAATCACCGCCGGCCAGGGCGAAACGACTGCAACGGGAGAGCGTGGCCCTGCTCGACCAAGGCCACAAGGAACAGGCGCTGACGCGACTCGACCAGGCCCTGACTGTCGACCCGCAGTTGAAGCCAGGCGGAAGCGAGGCAGTGTCGCTGCGCAAGGATCTGGTGACCTCGTTCCACCAGCGCGCGATCGTGCTGTATCGCGATCAGCGACTCGATCAGGCCATCGCCTTGTGGGATCGTGTGTTGGCGATCGACCCGAAGTTCGAACCGGCCATCGTCTATCGAACCCGCGCACTCGAGCTCAAGCATCGGCTCAAGCAGCTCTGACGCCGGATCTTTCCGGGCGCCGGGTCATTCCGGCGCCGATGGCGCATCGTCGTCATGAGTCGCGACAGGAAATATTTGCGTAGGCAGCGCAATATCTTCGGTCGCCCTGGATGAGGCGGATCGCCTGGGGCGATGCGGGCGCGCCTGCAACGCGCTGTTCATCAGGTTGAAGATGGCAAACAGTTGCCCCAGCTCATCCCGGCGAACCAGCCGGATGCGGTACTGAAAGTCGCCCCGCGCCACCCTGAGCAGCGCGTTGCCGAGCAGGTCCAGCAAGGTCAGCAGTCGCCGCGACATCCACCAGGCGGCACCGACCACCACGGCCAGCGTCGCCAGCAATACCGCGATGATGACCCACAACGTGGTTTTCTGGGCCGCGCGCAGTGGCGCGTCGCTGACACCAAGACGCAGCTCGCCCACCGTTGCCGACTGGTAATGGACCGGCACGTCGAACAGCAGCATCTCGTCCGGGCTCGTACCGTTGCTGATGCGGCCGCGGTAGCTCTGGATGTCGCCGGTCCGCGTCACCGCTGTCTGTCCCGTCAACACCGGTAGTTTCTGGCCGACCTGATCCGCCCGGGTACTGGCGATGATTTCGCCATGGCGGTCGGCCACGGCCAGGTAGTGGATCTGCTGGTTACGGGCGATGTCCTCGACCAACGCACGGGTGCCGGCATGATCCTCGAGCAGCAGATTCTCGGCCGATTCGCTGGCGACCATGCGTCCCAGCGATCTGCCGAAATCCAGTGCCAGCCCGGTGACCGCGGCATTCTGCTTGGCATGGATGGCAGCCAGTCCCAGCAGCAGGGTGAGGCTCAAGAGGGCACCGAGGATGCCGGCCCAGCGCAGCCGCAGCGAGATGATGCGCGTGGCCAGCGGCTTTTCGGCCCGGCGTTCGTACTCGCGACCAGCAAGGCGCAGGTCGTCGACGACCTCGGCACCACGCTGATAGCGCGCCTCGACCGCGGGTACCAGCAAGGTGTGCACGATATCGCCCAGGATCGACGGTGTGGACGGATCACGCGGCTGGATTGACGGCAGCGGCAAGCGCTGGCGCTCAAGCATCAGTTCCCGCACGTCGCTGGTTTCCGGCCACGGCAGCTTGCCGACAAGCAGCCAGTACAGCACCACGCCCAGCGAAAACAGATCGCTGCGCGCGTCGGTCGGCTCGCCGCGCAAATGCTCCGGCGCCATGTACGCCGGAGTACCGCCGATTTCCGTGTTCGGACTGCCCGGATCGCCTTGTGTCCCGCGACGCTCGGCGATGCCGAAATCGTTGACCTTGGCCTGCTTCCAGCCGTCGATCAACATGATGTTTTCGGGTTTGATGTCGTGGTGGACGACGCCGTGGGCATGGGCGTAGTCGAGCGCGGCGGCGACCTGCCCGACCAGCTCGATGATCGCCGGCAGCGGAGGAAATCCCTCGCGCGCAACACGGCTGGCCAGCGTCTCACCCGAAAGGCGTTCCATCGCGATGTAGGCGCGGCCGTCGTCGGTCTCTCCGGCGTCGAACACGGTGACGATATGCGGATGCGTCAGGTGACCGGCGGCCCGCGCTTCGGCCAGAAAGCGGTGGTGCCAGGCGGGATCGGCAGCGATCTCCCGATGCAGGCATTTGATCGCCACTTCGCGCTCGATGTCCGGATCGAAGCCGGCGTAGACGACGGCCATCGTGCCTTCGCCCAGGACGCCATCGATGCGATAGCGGCCTACTTTCTGCGGATGGGCTGTTTCGCTCACGGCGTCAGAATCGAGTCAACCACAAGGCGAGAATGCCCAGTCCGATGAGCACCAGCACGCCGGCGACAATCCAGCGCAGGCGTAGCGTGCCGGCGACACCAGGCTCCCGGGTCAGAAACACGAACTCGGCCTGCCCCAGCCGGATGTGGTCGCCATGCTTCAGGATCGCCTCGTGGATGCGTTTGTCGTTCACGAACGTGCCGTTGGTGGACAGTGTGTTCATGATGACGTAGTGCCCGTGCTGGTTGATGAGCCAGGCGTGGGACGAGGAGACACTCGGGTCATCGGCGACGATGTCGTTGGTGCCGCCCCGGCCGATGGTCTGTCGACCCGAGCGGAGTGAAAAGCGGCGGCCTTCAAGGCCCGCACTGACACCTTCCAACACCGGCTCGTGCACGCTGGCCCGGCCATCTGACCCAGCCTCCGTTTCACTGGCATATTGGTGCAATTCCGCCGCGGAAAACAGCCGGGTTCCTTGCGGCCCCTCAGTGCGCTTGGCGGGAGGGCGAAGTGGCGTGTCACCACGGCTGTTCATTGCAAGGCCCAGGCTTGGAAGCAGTCGCATTGTAACCACCTCCGGGCCACCTGGACGCGAACGCGCGGAGCGAGCCACCCTTGTCCGAAACGACGCCGTACTTGCATGCACAGCCGGCGATCCGATCCGGCTACACCCGTCAGGCAACCAACATGCCGATCAACGCGTGAAGCTTGTCGTCACGTCGAAATCCCGCTGGTTCCGAGGAAAGTTGCCGCTACCCCACTAGGAGCCTGGGCGGTAGAAACCAAGCAGGCGAGGCAAAGCCGTTTTGAGGAAGCTTGCGTGACGATTTGAAGGCCCATAGTGGTTCTATGGGCCGAAAAGCGGCGCGGAAGATGACCAAAACGGCGCAGCCGCAGCCGCTTGGTTTCTACCGCCCAGGCTCCCAGGCCTTGCCCTGCTCCACCAGCGTCAATGCCATCTTGCCGTGCAGCTACACCAACAGCGCTCATTCAAATGCGGCGAAACACGGCAGGTCGATGGATTTCCCACGAACCGACAATCTGCAGCCAGCTCTCCTGCGCGACGGTCGCGGTGCAAGGTCCGAGTGTGCAGATGCGGATTTCGCGTGTGGCTGCCTGCGCCTTCAACATGTCCAGCACTTCGCGCAGCATCGCGCCCTCGAACGGCGTGTACAGGTAGAACACCGTGCCTGCCGCAAGATCGGCCGTCAACACGTCGCCTTGCACAAACGTCACCCGATCGAGGTTCAGCGCTTGCGCACAGCGCCGCGCGCATTCGACATGGGCCGCTTCCCACTCGATGCCGATGCAGCGTGCGCCGGTACAAATGGAAGCCAGCAGGGGAACATGGCCCAGTCCCGAACCCAGATCGATCAGTACGTCACGCTGATCGAGTGCGCTGCGCGCGAGCATGTCGAAGATATGCCGTGCCGGCGTGGGCTGGTAGAACACCATCTCCGCCGCCAGCCCCGCAAGCGGGGGTTCGGGCTCGTCGATCTGCAGGACACCGCTGACCAGCGCATCGAGATAATCATAGCTGTCGCCGCGGGCCTGCGCTTCAGCATCGCTATCCGGATCGGCCGCGCGCACCCGTTCAAGCAATCTGTGCGCACCCACGCCACGCTGGATGTCCTGGCGAATGCTCTGATACAGCCGGCCATCGATAGCTTCAAGCTCGGCGCACAAAGCCTCGATGCGATCGCGCAGTTCAGGAACCACCGCCAGTTCGGGCAGCTGACCACAGAAACGCCAGGTCTCAAGACGGTCAAGCACATCGCTGCGCTCGCGCAACCGACCCGGCTCGCGCAGCGCACGATCCTGTTCCAGTTCACTGATGAAGGTTTGCAGCGCGCGACTCATTCGTCGCCCATTCCTATGCCTGGTGGAGAACAAGACAACCGGCAGCTCACACCTTGCCCTGCTCCACCAACGTCAGCGCCACCTTGTCGCGCAGATACACCGGCAGCGCCAGCTCCTGTGCCAGCACATGGCCGGCTTGAAACTCCTGCAGCGCCAGCTCGGCGACATGCGCAGCCTGCGGATAGCGCATGCCATCCGCCGAATGCAGGATGCCGGTGAGGCGCTGGCTCAGCGCGGCGGCGTAGGTGGCCCAGCCGCTGCCGACCACTTGCCACGCGCTGGCTTCGGGCAGTGTCAGAGACTCGGCGGTGCAGATGCGTTCGTCGTCCAGCGCGATCAGGCCGCCGTTGTCGTCGCGGCGGTAGCTGGCGGCGTAAATCTCGCCCATGCGCGCGTCGATCACGGCGAGGATCGCAGTGTCTTCTTCTTCCGGCGCTTCCAGCGCCAGTGCGGCCAGCGAGGAAATGGTGATCACCGGCAGATCGAGAGCCAGCGCCATGCCCTGCGCCAGCGAGACGGCGAGGCGCACGCCGGTGAATGCCCCCGGACCCCGGCCGACCGCGATCGCATCCAGCGCCAGGCGGCTGATGCCGGCTTCGGCCAGCAACGCGTCGGCCATCGGCAACACCAGCTCGGTGTGGCGGCGTGGAGCGATTTCGCTGCGGGCGATCAGCTCATCGCCGTGGATCAGCGCGACGGAGCAGGATTCGGTGGCGGTTTCGATCGCGAGCAGGTTCATGGTCGCTCCATGATAGCGGCTGGCGGCTCGGACGACGTGGGGGCGTACGCATACCAGTCGATGCGGCGGGTCAGGTACATCATCAGGCCGACCATCGCCAGCAGCACCAGCGCGCCGATCAGCAGCGCGTATTGCTCGGCCGCGATCAACCCGTACAGCATCGCGTAGATCAGCCCCAGCACGCCGCCCAGCAACAGGCCGGCACGCCGCGCATGCAGCACCGCCATCGCATAACCGCCGACCAGCAGGGCCACCGCGGCCGCAGCCAGTGCGTATGCCGGCCCGAAACCGATCTGCTCGGACAGTGCCAACAGCACCACGTAGAACGTGGCCAGCGCCGCGCCGACCAGCAGGTATTGCACCGGATGCACGCGCAGCCGTTTGAGCACCTCGAACAGGAAGAACGCCACGAAGGTCATCGCGATGAACAGCAACCCATATTTCCCCGCGCGCACGTTGCGCTGGTACACGTCGACGGGCTGGTACAACTGCACGCCGAAGGTCGACGCCTGCAACGCCTTGTCCATGCCATCGCTCGCATCGGTCCAGTGCTGCCCGTAGCTGCGGTTGAGATCGAGCAGGTGCCAGTGCGCGCTGAAACCGGCGGCGTTGATCTTGTGTTCCAGCGGCAATGCCGCGCCGACGAAGCTGGGATCGTTCCACGGCGCGTGCATGGTCACGTCGGTACTGCGCGCCAGCGGCAGCAACTGCAGCGCCTCGGTGCCGGCCAGCTTCAGCGTGATCTGCACGTCGATCGGTTGATCGCCCAGCGTATCGAGGTCGATCGGCACCACCACGTTCGGCCAGGGGCCGAGCCGATCGGCCGACGATTCGAAGCGCGCCGGCTGGCCGTTGATGCGCAAGTCGCTCACTTCCTGCAGCCCGCGCAGGTCGCCGATCGGCAAGCGCAACTCGGCCTTGCCGGCCTGCCACGGCGCGTCGCTGCCACGGCGGAACTGGGCCAGATCCTGCGCCCGGAATTGCGCGTCGAGCTTCACCGTGGCAACGAACACCGGCGCGCTGTAGATGCCGTAGCCACGCTTCTCCACGGTCATCGCCACGTCCATCTTCAACGCATCCGCCAGCAGGGTCTCGCTACCGGCATGCCACTGCGGCGTGGTTGCCGCGGTCGTCGTCAGTTGGCGCAACGTCGGCACCACCAGCACGGGGCCGCCCAGCACCTGGCGACCGCCCCAACCCTGCGCGATCTGGGTGATCGCGTTCACCCGCAGTTGCTGGCGCTCGCGCACCAGCCCGCTCACCTGCAGCAGCGGTATTGTCATCAGCAACGCCAGCACGCCGATACCCAGCACCTTGGCCGTCACCGTCTGCGTCCATGAGCCCATCGCACCGCCCTCGCCGGAATGGAGCGTCGACTACACCACTCGCAACGGCGGCAACGCGGGCAAATGCGGTCTGTCCGCTGGCAGCAAGATGGCGCAGGGGTGACCGCGAAACTTCGCGCCATCGGCGCGGTCACTCCCAGAACAGGCAAACCGACAGGGGAACGCCATGCACGCCATCGCAAGGTTTCTGGCCCGCAACAAAAGCTTCATCACCTTCATGCTGTGCATGCTGGTGTTCCGCAGTGCGGTGGCCGACTGGAACGTCGTGCCGACCGGCTCGATGCAGCCCACCATCAAGATCGGCGACCGCATCCTGATCGACAAGCTGGCCTACGACGTGCGCCTGCCATTCACCCACGTCTCACTCGTGCACCTGGCCGACCCGCAACGCGGCGACATCGTGGTGCTCGATTCGCACGCCGCCCACGAGCGGCTGGTGAAACGGGTGATCGGCCTGCCCGGCGACCAGGTGGCGATGCGCGACAACGTGCTGTTCATCAACGGTCACGCTGCCCACTACACCGTCGGCAATTACAGCGGCATCCACGACGACCTGCGCGATCCGGCGCACTACGACATCGAACGCTACGGCCAAATGCGCCACGCGATCCGCCTGTCCGATGACCACCCCAGCCCGGCCAGCAACTTCGGCCCGGTGCGAGTGCCGCCGGCGCAATACCTCCTGCTCGGCGACGACCGCGACAACAGCGAGGACTCGCGCTACCTCGGCTTCTTCCCGCGCAAAGAGATCGTCGGCCGCGCCCGCCACGTGGTCGCCTCGCTCGATCCGAAACACCATTACCTGCCACGCCGCGACCGCTTCGGCGCGGCGCTCGACTGAGCATCTTCTTGCAGGCCGTTGCCGGTGTGCGGCTTGTGTGAGCTGCCTGATCGAGCGAAAACAGCAGGGCCGCGCAGTGCGCGGCCCTGCTACGACGCTCCATGCAGGCTCAGGCCGCCTGGTCCAGCGCCTGTGCCTTGAGCGCCCTCTGCACGCCGGCGTCGGCGCGCATGTGCGCCTCGAACGCCTTGAGGTTTCCAAGCCCCGACAGATCCACCTTCACCGCCCGCGCCCAGCGCAGCACGACGAACAGGTACGGATCGGCGATGGAACGGCTGCCGGCCACCCCGTCGCGTCCCGCCAGTTGCTTGTCCAGGCGCTCGAAATAGACCCGCAGTCGCTTGCGCGCCTCCGCCTTGGTCTTCTCGATCGCGACCTCGTCGTCGAGGTAGGCCGTGGCGCCAAACAGGGGCTTGTAGGCCGGATGCACATCGGAATTGATGAGCGAAAGCCAGCGATTGACCTCGGCGCGGCCACGCGGTGTGCCGTCGCCGCCCAGCTTCGCCTCGGGGAACTTGTCCGCCAGATAATTCAGGATCGCCGCGTTCTCGTACAGCGCCCAGCCGTCATCGTCGAGAATCGGCACCTGCCCGTTCGGATTCAGCGCCCGCAGCGCCGGTGTGGCCAGGTCGGCTTTCTGGATCAACTGCAATTCGTAAGGCTTGCCTATCCACTCGAGCACGATGTGGGTAGCCAAGGCGCACGAACCGGAAAAACTGTAGAGCTTCATGGATGTCTCCTTGACCTGGAGTCGCGTTGTCGGCGCGGCGAGAGATGTGCACGGATGCACGACTCCCCATAAATGATGGCGCGTGCCGCGATCTTCAAGCAGCCAGCGGCAACCCGGGCGCCTGCGCGGTTCGGTCCCCGGTCGCCGCGATGTCTGCAGAACGCCTGCACATCGGCCAGCCCGCGGGTGGCTCAGGTAACCAAGGCAACCGACATGAAGCCGGGCGAGTACCAGCAACGACTCCGCATCACCAGTGCACGGGAGATGCTGGAACTGTCGCAAAGAGGCATTGACGATATTGCATCAACCGTCGGGTACAACGACACCGCGGGTTTCCGTCACGTATTTCGAAAAATCATGGGCCTGACACCCTCTGACTATCGGAGGCGATTCTCCAGGTTTTTGCGAAAAGAGTACTTGTCGGCGCTGCATTCCTGACGCTCGACATCTCCGAATATCCGGGGTGGTGCCTTCCGTGAAGACTTCTTGCCGCTCATGGCGCCGCCGCCAAGGTCCCCTGGTGAAACACGATCACCCAGTCGTCGCCGCTGCGCCGCCAGATCGTGCTGCGTCGGCTTAGCCGTTCGCCCTGCGCCAGGGTATAGGTGAGAAGAAAGGTGTCCGGCGCGAGTTCGCGGCAGTGGAAGTCGCGGGTTTTCCAGGTATGTTCGGCGGGATCGGGGGCGCGATGTTCGAGCACGTCGAGCACGTGGGCGCGGCTGTAGCGCTGGCCGGAGGCACCGATTTCCCAGAAGTCGGCGGCGGCCATGCGTTCGAAGTCGGCGCGGGTGCTGCCGAATTCGGGGCGGTGGAAGATCGGCTCGCGCCGGCGCAGCGCTTCCAGCACGGGCATCAGATCGGGTGGCGTGGTCAGGTCGGGTTCGGCTGGGTGGTTCATCTGCTGACGGCTCCTGTCCGATGTTCGGCTCACGGTATCGCTCCGCGGCGACGAAGGCCCCTTGCTACGCGGGCGGCTGCCACAGCTCGACGCGAGTGCCTTCGGGGTCGACGATCCAGCCGAAACGGCCGAAGTCGCTTTGGTCGATGCGTTCGTCCACTTCGACGCCATCGGCACGCAGTTGTTCCAGCAGCGCGTCGAGGTCGTCGACGCGGAAGTTCAGCATGTGCGACTGCGGGCCGGGGCCGAAGTAGTCGGTGTCGGCTGCGAACGGCGTCCACAAGGTGTAGCCGGGGCGTTGTTCGTCTTCGTTGAAGCGCACGCCGCCCCATTCCTCGACGCTCAGTCCAAGATGCTTTGCGTACCACGCCGACAATGCCGCGG